>Ga0182018_10003816_pt1 | contig 13147 bp, 11 predicted proteins | sample 812P2MmetaG_FD_120490 | JGI IMG/M metagenome (GOLD analysis project Ga0182018, IMG submission 120490) | Permafrost microbial communities from Stordalen Mire, Sweden - 812P2M metaG | ecosystem: Environmental > Terrestrial > Soil > Wetlands > Permafrost | place: Sweden: Stordalen | collected...
CTCGAAGCGGTATAGGCTGGGTTACCGCAGCGGGTCGGCCATTCCGGAAAGGAAATCGTGGCGATATTCTGATTCCGGGTCGGCCTGGATTTCTTTCGCTTTGGCAAACATTGCCGCAGCTTTTTCGGGCTGCCCAGCTGTCTGATAAAGCTTCGCCAGCTCGGAGTAGGCGTCTTTATTATCCGGCTGCAACGCTACGGTTGTTTCAAGATCGCGAATCGCTAACTCGTCATCTCCGGTTCCCGCGAGGAGGCGTGCGCGCGCCAGATAGTTCAGCGCCGCTTTCGGGTCGAGCGTGATCGCCTGATCAATTTCTTTCTTGCCCTCCGCCGGATGTCCCCCCTTGAACAGAATGGTTCCCAGTTCGCGATGGTACAAGGCGTTCTCCGGCGCCAGCGAAACGGCCTGCTCGATGGCGCTCTGCGCTGCATTGCTATCGCCCTGCTCGAACCGCGCTATGCCTAACAGAAAATAAGCCTGATCGTAGCGAGGGATCATGCGAATGGCTTCTTTGCAATCCTGGATAGTCTCATCGTAGTGGCGCAAAAGAAACGAACTCACGCCCATTCGATATGGCACTATCGCATTGTTAGAATCTTTTTCTCGCACTCTAGCCAGCGTGCTTAGCGCCTCTTCTTGTCGGTTCTCCAACTGATATACCCAGGCCAGCGCCAGCCAATAACGAACACTGTCTGGCGAGGCATTCACTGCGTCGGAGAATTCCTTTTCTGCGGACGCCTCCTGACCGGTGAGGGCAAGTCCGAGGCCGCGCGTGAACGGGATCACCCCAGGTTTTCCTTCGCTCGCCGCCACATCCTTCAGCACCGCGATTGCCTCGACCGGTTCCTTTGCTTCCAGCGACGCCTTCGCAAGGAGCAGTTTGATATCTGCGTCGTCGGGGCTTAATTCGTTGGCGCTTTCCAGCAGATAACGGGATTTCTGACTCTGTTGGTATCGCGAACAGATCGCGGCAAGCGTGACCAGCAGCGGCACATTGTTTGTCATTCCATGGGAAGCTTCGTCGATAGTTCGCAGGGCAGCTTTGGAATCGCCGACCTCGAATTGTGCGCGGGCGAGGTTTGCCCAAACAGCCGCATCGCACGGCGAAGTCCCGCGCAGCTGCAGGAGATAGGGAAGCGCTTCCTCCGCCCGGCCTGCATCCAAAAGAACCACGGCCAGAGTGTAGCGGGCGGAATTGAGCTTAGGATCGATGGCCAAAGCCAACAGAATCTGGCGGGCACCGAGTGCTGTGTCTTTGCGCTGAAGGTAGCTTAGTCCGAGTTTGTAATGAACGTCGGCGATATGATTTCCCAGCCGGATCGATTGCTGAAAATGAGTGATGGCTGCATCGTTCTGGCCCACCGCCGCTTCGCTCATTGCCAGCAGCTCGAAGTTTCGGGCCGATGGTTCGGTTTTGACCAGCTGCGCAAAAATTTCCCGCGCTCGGGCGAAATCACGTGTCTGGTAGGCGCGAATCCCCTCGTTGACATCTTCGTTAGAAGCCGCAGCGAACCCACCGGTCCACACGATTAGAAGAAACGCGATGACGATGCGGGCCGGCTTCGGCATACTTTTGAATGTCATTTTATTTAGAAGTCTTAAGAAGACGCCGCGCCTCTGCCAAATCGGGCACAGGAAGATTTAACTCAAGTATCAACCGTTGCTGCTCAGCGTTAAACCAGCCAGAGCTGTCCTGATATTGAATCAACATTTTTTTAGCGAGATATTGTTGTCCATCCAGGTCTACGTCGCGGTAATTTGCCTGCCTGCGGCTGTAGTCGAAGTTCAATTTCGCTCCATCGTCGTGCATCACGTAGCGCAGGTTCTGCGCGTATTGCAGAGTGTTCGAAAAATGATCAACGCCTGCAAACTTCGGCATTGGCGGTTGAGGCAGCCCCCAGTTGCGATCCACAATCATTTGCAGAATGCCGGGAATGGAAACTTGATAGAGATGATCGCCGCTGATCTGCACATTGATCGGCACGGTGCGCACATAAGGGAAATCCGTCGAATGCCCCGGAGCGAAACTGGCGAGCAACTTCAGAAACGCTGATTGCTGCTCATCACTGGTCGAGTTGTCGAAGTAAAGCGCAGCGAGATGGTCGTAAGTCATAGCGCAGTCGCCTGACACATTCACCACCCGCGTATTGCAAAACTTCACCTTGCCGTAGTAACCATCGCGGATATGCAGGTACATCGCGGCCTCGCAATGTCCAAAGCTGGCCTTGTTATTGGTTCGGCAGGGACAGGGAACCTTACACGGACAACAGACGATACCTTCTCCGCTCAGATGCCAGTCTTCTCCATCAAATATCGCAGAGCGGTGCTCGGGAAACAGAGAATGGTCGCTGCTTGTGCCAACAACGGCGAGGACGAGACAAAAGACAAGACCCAGCTTAAGTACCCTTTTCATTTTGACCTCAATGCCGACATCGCCAGTCTCAATAGTTACAAAAAAGATGAACTAAAGCACTACACAGCCGACTTTATGGCGCCAGTTGTTTACGTAACCGTCCAGCCGCGCCGAATCCCGCTCCGGTGGCTGGGTGTGGCCGGTTTCGTCGGTTGCCTTGCACGTCAGTTGGACGGCGCCCGACTGGCTCAGCTGAATACGCACGTGCCAAAAAGTCCAATCGAAGGGCCCTCCATGTTTTAGGAGCGCAGGTTGCCATTTAACTCCGCCATCGGTACTGACTTCGACACGCGCGATTAAGCCTTCCCCCGACCACGCGATGCCGCTCATTTCGCAATCGCCCCGCCTGAGAACTTTGCCATCCTCGGGATTCAAGATGAGAGACTTGACCTGCATGTGCGGCAATGGCTTTCTTTCGATTTTGCCAGAAGCTGTCTGCTTCATTTCGAAATAAGCATAGGCGTTGGTCGGCAGGATTGTGCTCGATACTTCAATTCGCTCCAGCCATTTGACCGAATCCATTCCATACCAGCCGGGAAACAAAGCGCGCCATGGCGCGCCATGGTGGCGGCTTAGCGGCTGGCCGTTCAAATGCGTTACCAGCAGGCCGTCACGAGCTTGCTCCATCGCAACACCACGCCCATAGCCGTCGCGCCCAAACAAATTCACATAAACTGCCGAATTGCTTGGGTTGGCAATCGCCAGCACTTCATTAAGTGACCAGCCCTCCCAAATTCCATCGCTAACTTTGGCGACGGGCTTTACCAGATTTCCGGCGCATTCCAGAACCGCTCCGACACGACGTTTTTTCAGGTTCGCAAGACGTTCGGGCGTTATTTCCAACGGACGAGAGACAGCGCCTGAGATTCGCACCGAAGCGCCATCCACGGAGGCGGGAATTGCAGCGTGATTGCGAACGTAAAAGTCTTCCGAAGATGTGTATTGCCCCCGCAATGAGCCCAAATCAAAATCCACCATCAGCGGATCGGCAGAAACCACATGATGCTCTGCCATGAGGCTCTTCACTGACACCGGAATCGCACCAATAGCCACAATGAACTGACGACGATTCATGGATATGTAATTCATCGTTCGAAGCGGCTGGCACGGAGGAAACCGTGTTCTATCGCAGTGACTCAGTGGCCCAACCAACCTCAATTTGCCGGAAGAAGGTTTGCACTCGCAGGCCACCCCCAGCAGAGCTGGCGACCAATATTATCAGGTAGGCGTCTCAAAGCCCGGCGCGGCTACAAGAGAGCAGCGGTTGCTATCGCCTACAAAATTCTGGTGGCCGTGTATCACATGCTCTCCCAGCAAGTTTCCTACAACGACCTGGGAGATCTGTACCTGGACAAGCTTAAACAAAGGCCACCTCACACGCAAACCTGGTGCATCGCCTGGAACGTTTGGGCTACTCCGTGACACTGACTCCTCAGCAAGAAGCGGCATGATCGGGGTTAATTTTCGTGACAGGGGCAATTGTGCCATTAGGATTCGATGTTCCGTTTGGGAATAAGTACTCCGCGTTCAAACGACAGTACAGCATCATCCTTCTGGTTGTAGCCTATAGTTTCCAAACGGATAACGCCGCGATCTGGCCTGGTTGCTGATTCGTGCTTGCCAACAATCTTGCTCCCAGCATAAAGCGTATCGCCGCAAAAGACCGGGGAAAGGTGTTTAACGTTCTCATAGTAAAGATTAGCGATCGCTCGTCCACTGATATCAGCGACACTCATGCCTACGACAATAGCGAATACCAAAGTTCCTACAACAACGCGCTGCCCGTGTTGCGTCTGCGCAGCATAATGAGAGTCGATGTGAAGCGGATGTTGATTCATGGTCAATAAAGAAAACCAGGTGTTGTCAGTTTCTGATATAGTTCGGCCCGGCCAGTGGCGGAACTCCTGCCCCAGCTCGAACTCTTCAAAATATCGACCAAACGACACAAATCTTCTCCAACTCACACGTGTACTTTTTGTATTTTTCCACTGCGAAAACCGTTTATCATCTCTGCCCGCAGTGGAATAGCGAAACCTGGCGCATCGGGAACATACATGTAACGGTCAGCAATTCGAGGGTGCTTGGAGGGAATTTCACTCCATAATGGATCTCGTTCCGGGTTCGGAAACACCTCAACATACAGACCATGTGGGATCGCAGCGAGAAGGTGTAATGAGATCTGAGGTTCTTCGTGATGGGCCATGCTGATGTTCATTAGGCTCGCCATTGCGGCACTCGCCGCCATTCGGTCACCCCGCCGGCGATCGATGCATCGACGTTCAGTATGTCTATCGCACCCGCCAGAACTAAGTCGTGTCATCCAAAAGCTGATATCTCTCCTTGTCCCGCCACCACCGGAATTCCACCCAGAGATCGCACCGACCGAAGACCCTGCAATTGATCGAACCACTGGACTGATTCTTCAAACCAACATAGCTTGTAACGCTTCGTGCGCCTACAAATTCCAAGGCTTAATCGACTCCCCAGGCTTGATTTGCGTCGCAAACGAGGACAAAATCGTTTCCTACCGCTTCCCTCACGAGCCGTACCCACTCAGCATCCTCAGCCGGTGTTAGGCCACCAACCTTAAATCAAGGGGTATGAATCCCTCGATTTTCCCGAGCGAGATTCTTGCGCTGAACATCTTACGCCACAGGCGCTCGACATCAGTTGCCTCCTCCCCCAGCAAGAGCTCTTAGAAATGGCCGCTAATCAGCGCGCAACTATGTTCTTGATGTCGTTCCTCGTCGCCACCAAACATTTTGTCCGCCAATGCCATTGGCAAGTCTAACCTCAGTTACGAGCGTGTATCGCGACTCACGGTGGTGCTTGGCATGTTCGTGACAAAGCATCATAGCAAATGGTATGGTTTCTTTACAAGAAGATTGTTGATTGACAAGCACTATGAATTGTCCGTTGATTACGACGAGTTCGCTGCTCTTTGTTCCCGGAGACGATAACCGGAAGCTGGAGCATGCTGCGCGATTGGGGGCAGACGCACTGGTTGTCGATTGGGAAGACTCTGTGTTGCCGGAACGAAAACAGGCCGCCCGGGAATGCTGTGGTGTGATGGAACGCTTCCAGCAATCCGGAATAACACTCTTCATAAGGGTTAACTCGTTCCACTCAGAATGGTTTGAAGATGACGTGGCCGGAGTCTCAGCCATTCGCCCCCATGGGATTGTCTTGCCAAAATGCGAGTCCAGGGAAGAAGTGCGTCGCCTTGTCGGAGCTCTAGCCCGGGCGGACGCGGGCTGGCCATATGTTTTATGCCCGATGATCGAATCTGCGACTGGCTTACTAAGAGTGCAGCAGATTGCGACGGCTTCGGAACGAGTGTTCGCGCTCGGATTCGGGGCACAAGATTTCTGTCTCTCCTTGGGGATGCGGATAACCACAGATGAGCCGGAGCTGCTGATGGCACGAAGTACCATTGTTACAGTCGCGAGCGCATATGGGCTGGCCGCGATTGACTCCCCCTCGACGGAGCTTAATGATCTACAAACTGTGCACAAAGAAGCCCGGCGTTCACTCGAGCTTGGGTTTACAGCCAAGTTCGCAATTCACCCAAAGCACATTCCCGTAATAAGCCGTGCATTCCTGCCCAAACCCGAAGAGGTGAAGAACGCAGAACAGATTATCCAACAGGCACGAACTCACAAGAAAGGTGCATTTGCATGGAGGGGGGAAATGATTGATGAAGCAAAGTTGAAGCGAGCACGCCAGATCATTGAGAAATCACACGGCAAAACAGAAAATCTCTAATGAATCGGCAAACAATCCCAACCTTGGAGTTTACAGAACATCTGCAATTGACAAAATCCCGCTTCATGCGAGGCATGCGAGGTGCACTGACTCGAATGTAAGTAAGACGCGCATCGCCAGCTAAAACCGCGTTGCGGGCAGAGATATCTATTCCGGAGCCCCGGGCTTTTCGGCCTCGACATACAGAGCATACAGCCGAGGGTTAGTATCACCTGTCTCTGGCCATCTAACACGGATGCGAAAGGACATATCTGCAGGAATTGTTGTCCTTCCGTTCCACTGTACCAGAGCTTTTACCGAATCGTCTTTCACAGTTGTTGCTCCAAATCCTGACAACGGTCGCTCGGAATCGTCTACGAGATCGAGAAGAAGAGGACTCGATTGTGAGACATCCGCAACGTTCACCAACAGTTTCGATGGGGAGCGGAGCCGGATCGACCGCGTCAGTAAACTCGTCTGTCTAGGTTGGAACTTACCATGCCATGTGTCAACGGGACTTGCCAAAAGTTTGCTTAAATAACCAAAGCCATCCCGTCTCATCGTTACAAGCCCAATACCCTGGGTCTTAATGTTTATCTTCTCGGGTGCTGGAGGTAATGCATAAGGGATATTGAAATCGGAGTGGCTGTACCAAATGTACGTTTCTTTGTCAGTGTTATAAAAAGCATTAGCTTGTAAAATCGCTTCCGAATCCCACTGAGATGGCTCTCCGTGAGGAATTACGACAAAGTTTCGAACTGGTTCACGATAATGGATGCCATCGTTACTCACAATTAATCCCAAATCGATTTTGACTCCGTCCAGCCGCCATCGTGTGCCTGGGGTCGTCATAAAGTCCTGACTTTGATCTTTTATAGTGTCGCCGTACCACCTACCATAAAGACCCACGATAACATTTCCCCGATTCCAGAGAGCCGCACCCATGTGTACTTCTTGTCCGTAGGACGTAGGTTTTGGCACATAATCCGAACGAAAGAAGCTCAGCGCCCTCTCACCGGACCAGTTCACAAAATCAGGAGAATAAAACACGGTCATCGTCCGACCAGCCGGTGTTCCATCCGGCAGATGTCCCCCAAAAGGATATATATTCTGTCCGGACGCATAGTAGAACCCGTCAAACTTTATCAAAGAAGACACTTCAAACAGACCATGTGTAAACTCGTCCTTATTGACCAAATGCCATCGAAAGCCGTCGCTACTTACCGCCGTTCCAATGGTGATAAACTTCAGATGGGGAGGATTAACGCAATACACCATTTTGTAACGCTGAGCCGGATCCGGATCGTTCGGTTCGAACAAAACACTGAGAAAGTTCATAGGGTGAGCCAGCTCGTTTGAGGTCGGCTCAATTTCGAGGAGGTTATTGTGTTTGTTGCCGCGGAAATCGACGAGACCTAGATCCGGCCTGCGCCAGTGGATCCCATCGTCGCTCTCGGCATAGCCGAAAGTTTGCGTGTCGGAATGGCTCGCTGTTATTTCTTTAGGGAATCGAGGATCTGGCTGGAACCAGGGGACGTACCACATTCTAAATGTCTTGCCAACTCTTATGATAGTACCGTAAAGTATGGTGCCGACATCATCGACCGAACCGGAAGGCCCAGGTCGAAGCACTGGGTTGCCTTCGTATTTCCTCGGTTGTTCTAGCGTAAGCTTCAGGTTGTTATGCCACGGGATGGAAACGTCATCAAAAGAAAACAAAACTAAGTCCGCATCAGACATGTAAGGCTCTGATTGGCCTAGTGTCCTATCCCACGAGAGCGCGCCTAGAGAAAGCAACGAGCCAATCAACAAAAAAACAATCGGCCGAGGCGGGCGTTTTATATATCTCCTAATCCATTCGAGTACTTCGCATGAGTTGGACATCCACGCTCCTCACCCCCGGAATGCTTTCGAACCGCTTTTACACCGTGTTGTGGGGGCGCTTTTCAAAATAGCGGTCCACTTGAAAAGAAGCTAGGTTTACCAATAATTGTGTTTCTTGTCAAGCAAAATATCTCGTACTGCGAAACATCGATCTTGATCGGAATAGGGGGGGCCGTCTTCGAGATACCGATACAGGCGGTTGCGTTCGAGGGTGAGGGGTCTGACGATGCAATCAATGTCGCCAAAAAGCAAGCAAAGCCTGTATTTCACCGTCACCCATAGCACGATGCTCCAAATCCAGCCAGATTGCGTCATGCCGATAATGCGCCGCAGCACACGAAAAAAGGCAAAAAGTGCCCCAACGAGCAAATTTTAGCCGCTTTGCCGCTGTTAAGCTTCGACAGCACCTTGCTTTTCCTCCTCCGAGTCCGTCCGCAGCTGCTCAGTTATATGAGGAGTTCGCGGTGCCTGGAGGAAGGGTCCTTTCTCGCCCGCGCGGTCATCCGTCCGGCTGGACGAGGACCGCATTTCCGCCACACAGCATATTTCGAGCTAACCACCATCATGCTATAGTGTCTGTTCCTCATATGGGTACCCAAGAGCAGGAAATCCTCAACGGCACGAACCTTGGGCAGATGCGTGGATTCATAACTGCGCCGCAAACGAGGGGTGCGCCTGCGCTCGATCGCGCCCTAACCGTACTCGAGCTTCTCGGGCAATCGAAAGTTGGATTGTCCCTGCCACAGCTGGTTGAGAGGACCAGGCTCCCGAAAAGCTCCTTGCATTGTCTGCTTATCACCCTGGAGCGCCGGGGCTATTTGCGTCGTAACGGGCGAACTGGGCGCCATCAATTGGGACTCAAGTTTCTTGCTCTGGCGAAGGCTGCGTTGAGCGGCAACCCAATTCGCGAATTGGCAGCTACTCATCTGAAATGGCTTTCCGAGGCTACCGGCCTGACTGCTCACTTGGCGATCATGGAAAATGACGAAGTGGTATTGATTTCCAAGCATTCGGCTCCTGGGGTTTTTCGTCTCGCAACCTGGATCGGTAAGCGCATGGATATTCACTGTACGGGGCTGGGGAAGGCGATGATTGCTTATCTCCCGCAGGATGAGATTGAGCGCATCATTAGTGAGCATGGAATGCCACGGCATAACGACCAAACTCTCTGCTCGTTCAAGAAATTAAGAGCGGACCTTGCGTTAACTACATCCCGCGGTTATGCGCTCGACTACGAAGAAGATGAGGTCGGCATGTGTTGTGTTGGTGCTCCTATTTTTGATCTGCAGGGAAGACCGATTTCTGCAGTGAGCATTTCCGGCACAACCGAGCAGATTGCACCCAAGGTGGAACAGATCGCCCAACAAGTGAAACGCACCGCCGAAAAGATCGGCGAGCAAGTCGTCGGACACCTCACATTTACCATATGAACTGTCTCTTCTAAACACCTGTCGCTTATTTCCCACATGTGATATCTACTCGAAATGACCTCATGGAATTGGACAGACGCCGATGCAATTCTACTGCAGCAGTTCAAACGTCGTGTACCAGACCGTGTATTTGATTTTCACTGTCACATTTATGCTGTAGGTGAGCAGAATCGGACTGGCAATTCTATTTGTGTTGAAGGACCAAGAATTGCAGGGATAGATGAATGGAAGAAACACGTTGGACGCCAACTCCCGGATGCTGACCTTATCGGCGGGTTGTTTTTCCCTATGCCTCTACCCGATGTAGACCTGCAGAGCTGTAATCAATTTCTGATCGAACAAATTGCGCACAGTCCTGGGAGTAGTGGACTGCTTCTCGTGAAAGCGCGTACTGAGCGGGACGAACTTAGGAATTTTTTCGAACACCCACAGATTAAGGGCTTCAAGCCATATCACGTCTACGGTGCAAAACGGCCGACATTCTTGTTGACTCCCGAAGGCTTTGTTCCACCATGGACATGGGAAGTAGCCCAGGAACGTGAATGGTTGATCATGCTGCACATTGTCCGTGACAGCGCCTTAGCCGACGAGGCCAATCAGCGCTACATCCGTGAAAATTGCCAAAGGTATCCGCGCGCCAAACTTGTGTTGGCCCATGCGGGCCGTGCATTTCACGGGTCAAATACTGTCTGCGCAGTTTCGCGACTACGTGACTTGGACAATTTGTTCTTCGATACTTCGGCGGTGTGCGAAGCTTCTCCGTTAGCCGCCATTATCCGGGAATTTGGGCCTCGGCGTCTGTTGTGGGGATCGGATTTTCCAGTTTCGGAACAGCGGGGTCGCGCCGTCACTCTCGGAACGGGCTTTGCCTGGCTCGCTCCTTCTCAAGAGACTCTTTGCGGTGAACAAGTGCTAGTCGGTATCGAGGGGCTTCGCGCGCTCTTCGAAGCCGCTGATCAGATTGGGCTTTCTGAAGATGACTTAGCCGATATCTTTTGGCGAAATGCTGAGCGACTGCTCAGTCCCTCTTTGGCGACCAAGGATGAAAACGAAGCACGGTATCGACAAGCTAAGAAGATTGTTCCTGGAGGAACACAACTAGTTGCCAAACGGCCTGAGATGTTCGCCCCGAATCAATGGCCAGCTTACTTTCGAGAGGCTCGGGGATGCGAAGTCGTTGATTTAAATGGCAGACGGTATTGGGACGTCTCAAGGCATGGAATCGGCGCATGCCTGCTCGGCTACCGTGACCCAGATGTTACCCGCGCCGTGCAAAGACAGTTAACGCTGGGCAGTTTCTCTACATTGAACTCTCCCGAAGAGGTCACATTGGCAGAGCTGCTATGTTCGCTGCATCCGTGGGCGGAACAAGTGCGTTTGGGTCGCACTGGCGGGGAAATGATGGCGGTGGCAGTACGAATCGCACGTGCAACCACCGACCGTTCGAAGGTGGCAGTGTGTGGTTATCACGGCTGGCACGATTGGTATTTGGCCGCCAACCTGGGTGAAAATGACGCGCTGCGCGGCCACTTGCTACCGGGGCTCGAACCGAGAGGCGTACCGCGCGAATTGCGTGGTACAACTCTTCCCTTCAACATGAATGATCGTTCAGCCTTGCTGGAAATCATTAACGAACATGGCGAAGATCTGGCCGCCATTGTCATGGAGCCATGCCGACGTCATGATCCTGAGCCGGGCTTCCTGCAATTTGTCCGAGAGGCCTCTCGCAATATTGGAGCAACTCTCATCTTTGATGAGATCACGATTGGCTGGCGGCTGAATTGCGGCGGCGCCCACTTAAAGTTCGGCGTGATACCGGACATGGCGGTTTTCGCGAAAGCGTTAGGAAACGGCCATCCAATGGCAGCAGTGATTGGCACGCGTGCGGCGATGGAAGGAGCTCACAATTCCTTTATAAGCAGTACGTATTGGACGGAAGGCATTGGCCCCTCTGCCGCCCTCGCTACCATCCACAAGATGCAGAAGGTTGACGTGCCAGCACACTGTACACGGATTGGAAGGCGCGTTCAGCAAGTCTGGCGTGAGCTGGGGGCCAAATACGAATTGCCAATCCTAGTCCCCGATGCTTATCCTGCACTCGCTGAATTTTCTTTTACGCATGAGCTTGCGGTTGAACTGAAAACGCTTTACACACAGGAAATGCTGCGCCGTGGATTCCTCGCCACTACAGCAATGTACATCACGCTGGCACATACAGATGAAGTTGTACAGCTCTACGCCAGTGCAATTGATGATGTCTTCGTCGAAATCGCAAACACGCTGACGGAGAACCAAGTTCTTGCTCGATTGAAGGGACCGCCGGTCCACCAAAGCTTCAGACCTCTGCTCTGATCTAGCACGAGCTCAACGATTACGAGTGATCTCGGACTTCTAGTTGAGTCCACCACTGTCGCTGAGACTCTATGGTTTCAGGGTTTGGGAATCGTTTCGGCCGTGTGATTACCCCCGGTATTCCTGCGCGCCAGACTGCAGCGGGAATTAGTCGTTGCTTGATGCGGCGCATTTGGGACTGGCAATCCTCCAACTCCATATCGGCACTTTCAAGAGAGAGCACGCTGATGTCAGCCTCGCGACCCGGAGCCAGACTTCCAAGGCGGTCAGCCCAGCCAATTGCACTTGCCGGTCTTGTCGTGCAACTTGCGATTACTTCCATGAGAGGCATACCCAAGTGAAGTAGGCGCGTCATGACTGTCGGAAGATCGTAGGCAGGGCCTTCCGCCGAACCACTATGTAGGTCCGTGCTGATCATATCTGGCCAAAAGTTGTCCTGGGCGCAGCGCTCAGCGACAGTCCAACTGAAAGAGCCTTGTCCGTGTCCAACATCAAATAAAACACCAACTCCTCGAGCTTTCTTAACCGCCGAGTGCACTCCGCCGGAGGGCCCGATAATCGTGCTACGAAAACCGTGAAAACAGTGAGTGTAGATGTCCCCGCTTCGCATTTCGCCCGGGCACCGCTCCAGCGGTATCGTGGAAAAAGTGTGGTGCGCCATCAGCGGCAAACTTACTCTCTCACGAGCCGCCAATGCACGGCAATAGGCCTCTGACTCATTTTTTCCTTTGTCGCAGACTGAATCCGAGAGTCGTATTTTTACACCGACAAGGACGTCTCGGTTCCTTTCAATGCAGTCAACACACCCTTGAACGCTTGCGAGCTTTAATAATTCTAGTTCGCCTGGAACTGATTCGTCGCCTCCCAACCCACCGAATACCAAGCCGCTACATGCAATATTAAGAAAGGCCAGCACTCTTGTTCGAGCCGGTTGAATGGTAAAGGCACGAAATCCTTCAAACGTACTACATCCTGCGCTACCTGCATCTACAGCAGTTGTGACGCCTCGCCCAAGGCAATAATGATCGACCGGAACTGAGATAGGAGTGACAAGATGAAAAGCGTGGAAATGAACATCGATCAAACCTGGTGTTACAAGCTTTCCCGAGGCGTCGTAGACGTTTTTCGCAGATGCAACTGTGATTTGTTTTTCCACTGCCGACACACGATCATTCTTAATGGCAACATCCAATACTTCGTCCAGCCGACGGGCAGGGTCGAGCACTCGGCCTCGGCGAATAATCCAGTCGAATTCATTCATGGTTTTATTTTTTGAACACTATTTTCGCCCAAATTGAGTTGACGTGCGCCACTGGCTGAATAC
>Ga0182018_10003818_pt1 | contig 13146 bp, 11 predicted proteins | sample 812P2MmetaG_FD_120490 | JGI IMG/M metagenome (GOLD analysis project Ga0182018, IMG submission 120490) | Permafrost microbial communities from Stordalen Mire, Sweden - 812P2M metaG | ecosystem: Environmental > Terrestrial > Soil > Wetlands > Permafrost | place: Sweden: Stordalen | collected...
CTCAGAATGAATGCCGGTATCGATGACCAGACGCGCCGCGCGCCAGATCTGGTAGCCGAGCATGCCGAAGCGATCGTAGGGCGTCTTATACATGCCCATCTCGAGCCCCAACTTCTCGCAGTACAGCGCCCAGCCTTCGCCGTAGGCGGAGATGTAGGTGTGCTGGCGGAACTCCGGCTGATCCTTGTGCTCAAGCGCAATCGGCATTTGAAAGGCGTGTCCGGGCGCGGACTCGTGCAGCGTGAGCGCGGTCAGATTGTAGAGAGGGCGCGTGGATAAGGCATAGGTGTTGACGAGATAGACGCCGGGTCCGCCGCGCCCCGCGGTGTAGAACGGCGCCATGTCCTCCGGCACCGGTTTGATGGCAAAGCGCGCCCGCGGCAAAAGACCAAAATACTGCGCGGCCTTGCCGTCGAACTCCTTGGCGATCATCGCGGCGTGCATGAGAAGCTCATCCGGCGTCTTGACGTAGAACTGCGGATCCGTGCGCAGGAATTTCAGGAACGCCGGGAAATCCCCTTTGAAGCCCGTCTCCTTCATCACCGTCAGCATCTCGCCGTGCAGGCGCGCAACTTCCGCCTCCCCCAAAGCATGGATCGCCGCCGGATCCATATCCACCGTAGTGAACTCGCGGATCTTCGCGCGGTAGAAGGCCTTGCCGTCCGGCAGGTCCTGTGCGGCGAGCGTGGTGCGCAGGCGCGGCAGGTACTCGGTGCGCATGAAGGTCAGGAGCTGAGCGTACGCCGGCTGCACAACATCGTGAATGATCTTCACGGCGTCCGCACGCAGGCGCGCCTGCTCGGCCGGCGTGAAGCCCGGCATATCTTTGAAGGGTGTATAGAAGAAGCTGCCCTCCGGCGTCGCCTCGATCACCGACGTGATGGACGCATCGCGTCCTGCCATGGTGATGCGCGGAGGGGTGAAGCCGCGCGCGGCGCCCGCACGCATCTCATCCATCTGCTCATGGAAGTACCGCGGCACATCGCGCAGCTGGCCGAGCCAGTTCCTGTAGTCGTCGGGCTTGCGAAAGTTGCGGCGCGCGGTGTACCCGAGATCGGTCCAGAAGCTCGAGTCCGAATTGGCCGGCATCTCGTAGGCCCGGAAGCGCTGATTTTCGATCAGCACTGCGATTTGCGGCCGATAGACGTCGTAGTTCACCTGCTCCTTCGGTGAAAGCTCCCCCCGATCGATGGCGTCGAGCTTCTTCTGCACATCATCCCAATAATGCAGGCGCATCTCCTGCGCAGCAGGATCCATCTTGGGCAGATGATCCTCGATGGGTCTTTGGCTGTCCTCGCCGTCGGCGAGCTGCTGCTCGCGCCATTTCCATTCTGTTGTATAGATGGCGCGGAGGCGCGCGTCTGCGTCGTGCTGCGGCGCGCCCCAGGAAGGAGCCGTCATGACGAGCGCCACGAGCGCAATCTTGACGGCGCGAAATCTTGTTGCATGCATGGAGGCCTGATCACTTGGGAGAATGGGGCAAGCTTTGCAGGGATGGAGCCATCGCGCAACATGGATTCTGCGGCCTTACGACGTCTACGGGCGCATGCATGCAGGCCGAGTTCGCGGCGTTCCGTCGAACCCCATCTACGGCACGCCTTTCCTTGGAAAAGACCACGAATCATGCGGTGCTCCGATCCGCGCCCCTCAATCGACAAGATTCATTGAACGGGTCATTTGCACGGCCCACCGCGTCCGTGTGCGCCTACAGGGTCTGTCCGCGTCCGCGTTTCGTCGTACCACCTTAGATCGCCGATAAGTAAGGCCCATGTCACGCGTCCCAACAGTTTGTAAATTGACACTCTCCGGCCAATGCCGGCGAGCGAACCGACGCCGAACGTCAATTTACTCAGTCGACAAGCCTGATCAGCACTCTGCCTACAGATGCCGAGCAGGCCACCCTCATCGTAAACCGCGGCGCTGATCTCTCGCCTTCCGCAGCGAGCCGCACAATCCAGTGATCCAAGGCGCTGGCAGACGGTGGCCCCGTCGGGGTATTGTCGGCTCCGTTAAAGCCTGAGGGCTACGACAATGTTGCGAATGATCTTGTCAATCCGTGGCCTCGCTTGGACTTCCGTCCTCGGAACTCTCCTCCTCGCTGTCTGTGTCTTGCCAAAAGCGATGAGCCAGGAAGGCAATGCCTCGCCGGCCGCTATCGGATCTCCGAGTTCGAGCGCCCAATCTCAGGATGAGCTCCACTTGGTTCCCGTGACTGATGCAAGAGGAAACGTCGTTCAACTACGGGCGCGTATCTGCCGTCCGGCAGGTGACGTTCCCGCGCGGTTAGTGGTCATCAACCACGGATCTCCGCGTAACGCTTTAGCCCGTCCGACAATGCAGCTCGGCCGCTGCGACGCGGAGGCAGCCCAGTGGTTCCTAAGCCGTGGCTATGTAGTCGTGTTCGCGCTTCGCCGTGGCTACGGAGAGACGGGAGGCGACTGGGCCGAGAACTACGGCGGCTGCGCGCGAGCCGATTATGTCCGTGCTGGGATTGAGACGGCGCGAGACATCGAAGCAGTGGTTAGCTACGCGACTGCTTTGCCATTCGTACTCCGTGACGGTGCCGTAGTAGTCGGGCAGTCGGCAGGGGGCTGGGGCACGATCGCTTACGACTCGTTGCCCCATCCCAGGGTCGGAGCCTTTGTAGTCATGGCCGGCGGACGAGGCGGACACGAGAACAACCAGAAGAATGAGAATTGCCATTCGGAGCGGCTCGTGGAAGCCGCCCGTTTCTTCGGCAGATCGGCTTCCACGCCGATGCTTTGGGTTTATGCCATAAACGACAGCTACTTCGCGCCGTCCCTAGGCCGCGCCCTATGGCAGGCTTTCACCGCTGCGGGCGGGAAGGCCGATCTGAAAGAGCCGGGGCCTTATGGCGACGACGGTCACCATCTCTTCTTTGGACCGGGAGGTTCCGCAGTGTGGGGACCGCTTGTCGAGCAATATCTTTCCGAACGACTTACAGGCGCAAACTAATCCGTCGGTGGCGCTTGGCGAGTCATGGTGACCCCCATTACTTACGGTATGCGGACTATCATCTGCATAACCCGGTCAGCAGGCGGCTAGCGCAGATCTTCGACTAACTCTAACTCCACATAAAATATCCGCTGCATCTAGAGGGCCATACTCACAAGACTGGCACGATGGAACTCGTGGTGGTGAGGAATGACACCAACGCCAAAACGGCGCACGCAGGAATCACGACACCGAATCTCATATCATGGCTTGCTATCTTGAGGTGCCCACGCAATGCAACATCGGACATTAGGCCGTTCGAGTTTACGGGTCGCGCCGCTTTGTCTCGGCGGCAATGTATTTGGCTGGACCGCAAACGAAGCAGCGTCCTTTAGAGTCCTGGATGCGGCCGTCGACGGCGGGCTCAACTTCATCGATACCGCAGATGTGTATTCCACGTGGGTTCCCGGCCATCATGGCGGCGAATCGGAAACGATCATCGGCAACTGGCTGAACCGTAGTGCACGGCGCGAAAATGTGGTCATCGCGACGAAGGTCGGCATGGAGATGGCGCCCGATCGTAAAGGGCTCTCTGCCGCCCATATCGCGCGCTCTGTCGAGGAGTCCCTGGGCAGGCTGCAGACCGATCACATCGATCTGTATTTTGCGCATCGCGACGATCCGAGCGTCCCATTCGAGGAAACGCTCGGCGCTTTTCAGAAGTTGATCGAGCAAGGGAAAGTCCGCGCAATCGGGGCTTCGAACTATACGGCGCCACGTTTTGCCGAGGCCCTCGAGGCAAGCGGCGAGCATGGCCTGCCACGTTTCGAAGTGCTGCAGCCGCTTTATAATCTGTATGCACGCGCTGACTACGAAACCGCCCTCGAACCGTTGTGCCGACAGCAACAAATCGGCGTCGTTACCTACTCTGCGCTCGCCTCCGGCTTTCTCAGCGGAAAATATCGCAGGCCCGAGGATGCGGCAAAAAGCGCACGCGGGAGCGGTGTCGTTGCAAAATACCTCAACGGGCGCGGCTTGAGAATTCTCGCAGCGTTGGATGACGTAGCGCGCCGCTACGGCGCATCGCCCGCGAGCGTGGCGCTGGCCTGGCAAATCGCGCGGCCCGGCATCACCGCACCTATCGCGAGCGCAACGACAGTCGATCAACTAAGTGAATTGGTCGCCGCTACAAAAATGCCATTGGATACAGCGGCGATCGAGCAGTTGAATACTGCCAGCGCCTGAGGGCTCACCGGCCCGCAGAAGCGCAGTTGATGACGTCTTGTACCCATAGTCGCCAGCTCGCTACGGATTTAAGGTGGTAAGCATGACTTCTGAACAACGTACGCCTTTCCGGTCGTGACGCCGAATCCATGGCGGGGCCGGGCGATTCATGTTGGGAATCAGCTGTCCGGCCGGCGTCAAGCAGTGGCCGCGCGATGGCGGCGCGCTCTCGAGCGACGTATAGGCGCACAGGGCGGCGCTTTATAATTGGCGGGATGACGAGGTTTCACCAGATGAGGTGAAGCGTATATTGATGTAGCTGGTTTCGAGTCGATCGCGGGAGCGTGAGCATGAGTTCGGATGAGCAAGAATACTGGTTCCGCGCAAGGCGCTATGGCTGGGGATGGGGCCTACCGATCACGTGGCAGGGCTGGACCGTGCTCGGCTTATGGGTTGGCGCTCTGATACTGGGGAGGCGCTATCTGATTCCTCATAACATGTTCGCCCACTTGGCCTTCGCGTTCGCTATGGTGTTTTTACTCCTGAGCATTTGCTACAAGAAAGGCGCTCCGCCGGGATGGCGGTTCGGCAACCGCGACTGAATCCCACGCCACGGCCGCGGCACGCATTGAGTCACGGGGTACAATTCGCGCATCGACCCGTATTTCGGGCCTGGAAGACAGATGGTAGCGATGCTCAGTTACGTCTACTTCGGCACCAACGACCTCGACAAGTCAGTCGTCTTCTACAGCGCGACACTGGCGCCGCTCGGTATGGAACGCTGTATAACCGGCGATCCCGAGTGGGATCGCATTGCGGCTGGATGGGGAATATACGAGGACGGCGGAACTCACGAACTCGGATTCTGGATTGGCAAACCATTTAATGAGCAGGCCGCCTCGGTGGGAAACGGAAGCATGGTCGCATTCAGCGCGCGCTCCTGGAAAGCGGTCGACGATTTCCATGCCGCCGCTCTGGCAACTGGCGGCGTGTGCGACGGCGCCCCCGGACTGCGGCTTCATTACGCGCCGGACTTTTATGCCGCCTACGTACGCGACCCCGATGGCAATAAGGTGGCCGCCGTATGTCGTGGTTTTACGGGCCGCCAATAGAGCTGTTCTCGGCAAAAAATCCGAGCGGCGAACACCTCAAGAACCCAACATGAGCTGTGGTAGGGTCAAGAGGAACAGGGCAAGAACGCTCTTTCCCTCTTCCTTTGGGGTACGCGAGGGAAACCCATTCTCACTTGCCAATTGCCGAACCTGTCTTCAATCTTCGTCCACCACAGGAGGGGTTCGTGATGCACAAGAGAATTCTCGGTGCAATCGCTTTGGCGATGGCAACGGCGGTGATCGCGCAGGAGGCGCCCATGCCGCCACTGCGGCCCGATCAGGTCTCGTTTCTGGCCCTTTATAAGGAACTAGTCGAAACTAACACGACGCTGTCGGCGGGTAGCTGCACGCTCGCGGCCGAGCGCATGGCGGCGCATCTGAAGGCGGCAGGCTATGCCGACACGGACGTCACGTTGTTCTCTGTGCCCGAGCACCCGAAGGAAGGCGGCTTATTCGCCATTCTGCGCGGCACTTCGAAGACGGCCAAGCCAATGCTGCTGCTCGGCCATCTCGATGTGGTCGAGGCCAAGCGCGAGGATTGGACACGCGATCCGTTTACCCTAATCGAGGAAAACGGATACTTCTACGCGCGCGGATCATCGGATATGAAGGCGATGGACGCGACCTGGGTCGATGCGTTGATGCGATTCAAGCAGAGCGGCTACCGTCCCAAGCGCACGATCAAGCTGGCGCTGACGTGTGGCGAGGAGACGACCAATGCCTTCGACGGCGCGGATTGGTTGGCGAAGAACAGGCCTGAGTTGATCTCCGCGGCGTTTGCGTTAAACGAAGGGGGCGGCGGGCGCACCGATGGTCATGGAAAGCTCATTGTGGAGTCGATCCAGGTCGGCGAGAAGGCGGTGCAGAACTACCGAGTGGAGACCGTCAATGCCGGCGGCCACAGCTCGATTCCGATTCGCGACAATGCGATCTACGAGCTCGCCGACGCGCTTGTAAAGCTGCGCAATTATGAATTTCCGGTGAAGTTTTCAGCGACCACGCGCGCCTTCTTCGCCAAGGCGGGCGCCGCCCGCGCTGATGAATTGGGCCACGCGATGGTGGCGCTGTCGCAGAATCCAGCTGATGCGGCTGCCGAGGCCATCGTTTCGAAGGACCGCAGCTATCACAGCATGCTCCGCACCACCTGTGTCGCTACGCTACTGGAAGGCGGTCACGCTAATAACGCCCTGCCGCAGCGCGCCGCGGCAAACGTCAATTGCCGCATCTTCCCTGGTGAAACGGTGGAGGGTACCCAGGCGGCTCTCGAGGCGGCGATCGGCGACTCGGGCGTGAAGGTGACATTAGTTCCGCCGATCCGTCCGCTCGCGGTGCCGCCGCCGCTCGATCCCAAGATCATTGCGCCGGCCGAAAAGTTGGTCGCCAAATACTATCCCGGCGTCCCACTAGTTCCCAGCATGTCCACCGGCGCCACCGACGGCATTTTTCTGGAGGCGATCGGCATTCCGGTGTATGGCGCACCCGGAGGTTGGGGTGATCCCGACGGTAATGGCGTGCATGGGTTGAACGAACGGAGGAGCGTCCGGTCCGTGTTCGTCGGTCGCGATTTCCTGACCGATCTGGTGAAGCTGTACGCGGGCTCGGACTAATTGACTGCCGTGGAAGACACTCTGCGTGGTCCTGAACAGCGCGGCCAGCTTGGGGCCCAGTGGATCAGCAGGAACAGGGCAAGTGCGCACTACTCTTCCGTCTCTGCGAACTTGGCAGCTCAGTAGCTTTAAGTGGATGGTTTGGCGATGAGAGCGTATGTCGGGCGATTATCGGGGAATAGTAGAGTCAATGGATGGGGTGCGATCGCCGCACCGCGGGCTTTGCAGGCGGTCGATTTTCGGTGGCGCATAATTTCCATGCGCATCCACCAAGTGGTCAGGCGAGGCGCACGGTAAAGGGCTTTCCATCCCGTCGCGTCTTGAGCAACTTTGCCCAACTGGTTCGCAATGAATTGCTCGATGCGTCGGAAAGTTGCGTCCGCGACGATCGGCGCATGGGCGTAGTGACCGCAGATACTCAATACACCTTCTCGCCCGCCACCCAGGTTTGCTCCACCTTGATCTTCCAAATATCCGCTGGAGCGATCTTGAATAAGTCGCGGTCGATCAGGATGAAGTCGGCCCATTTGCCCGGCTCCAACGAACCGATCTCTTTTTCTTGGTGCTGGGCATAGGCCGCATCCAGTGTAAAGGCGCAGAAAGCTTCGAGCAGGGTCATGGCTTGCTCGGGATGCCAACCACCCTCGGGGTTATTTTCGTGATCGGTGCGGGTGACGGCCGCATGCAGGCCAAAGAACGGATTATCGGACTCCACGGGAAAGTCCGAGCCGCCGGCGATGATCGTGCCCTGCGTGAGGAACGTGCGCCATGCGTAGGCACCCTTCAGCCGTTCAGGACCGATGCGTTCCTCGGCCATGTTCATATCGCTGGTGGCGTGCGTCGGTTGCATTGAAGCAATCAAGTCCAGTTGCTTGAAGCGCGGGATGTCGGATAAGGCGACCACCTGCGCATGTTCGATCCGATTGCGCAGCTTCCGACCGCCAACGGCCTTGTACGCGGCTTCGAAGCCGTCGAGCACTTGGTGATTGGCGGCGTCGCCGATGGCGTGAACATTGACCTGGTAGCCCGCTTTGAGGGCGGTCTGGATCTTGCTCTCCATTTCGGCGTCCGACATGAACAGCAGACCACGTTGATCCGGCTCGTCCGAATACGGCGCCATCAGCGCCGCACCTCTGCTGCCGAGCGCCCCGTCGGCAAATAGTTTGACCGCACGTACGCTCAGGCGGTCATTGCCATAGCCGATCAGGGGGCCGTCCTTCGACAGCGCCTTAAAGTCGTCCCCGGTGTCGCGGATCATTGCGTAGACGCGCACGGTGAGCCGGCCCTGGTCGGCGAGCTGCTTATAGAGCGCGATATCCTTCGCGGTATCACCGGCATCGCCCACCGCCGTGAGGCCAACCGAATTCATGTGCGCCAACGCCGCAGTCAGCGCCGTCAGCCGCTCGGCGTCGCTGGGCTGCGGTACCACTCTTTCCACGAGATCCATCGCGTTGTCCACCAAAACCCCGCTCGGATTACTGTCCGCATCGCGCTCGATCCGGCCACCGACAGGATCTTTCGTGTCCCTGGTTATCCCCGCCGCGTGCAATGCCAGCGTGTTCAGCCACTGCGCGTGACCATCGACTCGGTCAAGAACCACCGGCCGATCGGCCACGGCAGCATCCAATTCAGTCGCGAGCGGGAAGCGTCCGAGCTTCCATTTGACCTGATTCCAGCCGTCTCCCAGCAACCACGTGCGATCGGGATTCGCCCTGGCGTACGCGCGTATTCGATCCTGCGCTGCATGTAAGCTTTCTGTGCTCGAGAGCTGAATCCGGACATGCTCGAACCCAAGATCGATCACATGACCGTGTGCATCGATCAGGCCCGGCAGCAAAGTCTTGCCTCGGCCATCGATCACTTGAGCAGTCGGGAAGGCTTTGCGTAAGACCACGGCGTCGCCTGCACGAATCACCTTACCGTGATCGAAGACGAGAGCGCCGAATTGGCGCAGTTGATGCCCGACGAGCGTGTACCCGTGGACATTGTCGACTAACGTGGGGGCGCCGCGTGCTTGCGGCAAGAATGCCAAACCGAAGGCGAGCATCCCAATTGCGTACTTAAGAAGTGAATTCAAACAGCGCTCCCGTCGGCAGAATGTGGCGGCCATGCTTACAGCGACGGCATCGCCAGTGGCGTCCAACGCTCCTTCCGGCGCTCTTCTCGCAAGCCGGCGGGCTCGTCGCCATAGTGCATGAGCGCTGGCTCCGGCAGCCCTGCAGGAATCGGCCGCAGCGCGCGTGTGTTCAAAACGCCAAACTGCCCGCGACTCGCCTCCAATCGGGCGCCCACGTACACACCGCACTCGTGGCAGAGGAGGAATTCCGTCGTGCGGCTGCCGAACTTGTAGCGGTGCACGAGACCGATCTCGCGCGCGGCAAACGTAAGTGTGCCGGCCGGATCGGACGTGGTAAGCGCTCCGTGCGCGCGACAGAAGGCACACTGGCACGCGCGCACCGACCAGCCGGCCACTGGCACCGCGGTCCGATAGCGGGCCTCGAGCGCTCCGCAGTGACAGGAAGCGCGGTATTCGATTAGCGCGGCGTTCATCACGCGCATCTCCACACCGCGTGCCTCGGAGGCACGGTGTTCTTTCCAGCTTCCCGATCATGCGCGCGCCCCGCCACACGCCCGGTGCCAATCGCTCTCGATGACATCGCCGTTTGCGCGCGCAGACTGCGGTAGTGCGGAGTAACCAAGAACCCTCCGTGCATCGCCAATCATCTTATTCTTTCAGCTCTCGTCGCACGAGCAGCTGACGCATCGAAAGCTTACGTCGACTGCGCCGCTTTCAACCACGTGGCGAGGAACGGATCATCGAGCCGCAGGCGCGCATCGCCCAGGGACTGCTCTTCGCGAATGATGCCCCGGTCGTTAAGCGCCTTGAGCGCTTTTTGCATGCTCGCGGCAGACAGGGAATGCTCTGTCGTCACGGCCTTGGACAACAGGAGCCGACCGCCGCTCGCGATGACGGCTTTCAGAGCCTTCTTCTGCACTTCCGTCAGGGACATCCACAACTGCGTGTACGCAGGGTCCTCCTCGAGCGCGATGCGCTCCAGGGCGCGATCGACAAAGGCGCTCGTCAGAGCCCCCTGCGCGCCCGGACCGCCCGCGCAGAGCAGATCCCAGCAGCGGTGCGCCAGGCGCTGCACGCTGTAGGGGACGTCCTCCACGAGATCGAGGATATGTTCCACTGCGCCGGCGGCTACCTTGAAGCCGTGGCGTTCGAATCCGTCCCGTATAAAAGGAATGAAGGCACTGCGCGGCACCGGCCCCAGAAATAAGGACGAGCCCATGCGGTAAAAGGGACGCCCGTGCTGACTCGTCATGTCGGTGAGGAGACGCGTCTTTGATCCTGCAAAGATGTAGCTGACGTGGCGATGAGTCTGCACCGCAGCGCGAATCTGCCGCTCCGCGGCAACGCCTCCTGAGGCCACGAGCTGCTGGAATTCATCGAGCACGACCGCAACCGTCTTCTCCCCGGCGCGCGCCATCGCCTCGATGCCGTCCAGCACGTCGGTCAGGAGCGGCAGATCCGAGTCCTTGGGCCCGCGCGTCACGCCGAAGGACACCGAAATGCTCTGCTGCATCACATCGTAGGTCACTTCGGGCTTGAGCGAGCCGAAGAACCGTTTCAGCTGCCGGTTGACGACGGCGCCGATCTTTTCAGCGGCACCCGCAAGCGCTCGGATGGCGCCGGCGAGGAGCGCTCGCGCAAGCAGCTCCGCGCTTTCGAACTTTTCGACGTCATACTTCAGGACCACGACCCCTTCGCGCTCCAGCTGCTGCTGCACGACATTCAACAGGGAAGTCTTGCCGAAGCGGCGCGGCCCGATGAGGAATAGCCGCTCGCCGTTCCTGACGGCGTCTTTCAGCCGCCGCAGCTCCTCCTCCCGGTCGACGATGGAATCGGCGTGTACGGCCTGCCCGAATTCAAACGGGTTGCCGCCGCCGCGGTGCGCCTTCGCAGCCATGCCCGCCGCTCCGTGATTATCCGTTGGGCATTATGCCAACCGGATAATCATACACCGGGTGGTTCAAGGCAAGAAGTAGCTTATATTTGCCGGATCGTTCATTATCCATAAGGGATGATGCCAGATGGATAAGGGGCGCCGGCATGGTCACCTTCTCGTTGTGGGACACGCTTGCACGGCTGCTCTTGGCGCTTGCCTGCGGCGCCGTCATCGGCCTCAACCGCGATCTGCACCGAAAATCAGCGGGCTTTCGCACTTTCGGCCTTGTCAGCGTCGGGTCGGCGGTGGTGGCGCTCGCCATCACGCAGGTAAGCCCCGATGTGAACGCCGTGAGCCGCGTGATTCAGGGCGTGCTCACCGGCATCGGATTCCTGGGCGCGGGCGTGATACTCCACCAGCCGACCTCCAGCCGTGTCACCGGATTGACCACGGCGGCGGCGGTGTGGTTAACGGCCGGATTGGGAGTCGCCTGTGGCCTGGGCGAATTTCCCCTCGCCCTCGCGGGCCTTGCGGTTGCGCTCGTGATCCTCATCATCGGCAGGCCGATTGAGCTCTTTCTCGAGAAGCTCTTCCCCGTGAAGCACGGCAAGCGACCCGGGGGCGCCGATGATCCGAACGATTCGGACGGCTGATTCGCGCCGGGGACGCTATCATTGACGGCCCCGAAGCGTGTCCGCTTCTTGCGCGCGCTCCAAAGCGGATGAGAATCATGAATTTCTGCAGCCAATGCGGCGCGCGCGTCGCCCTGCGCATTCCACCCGGCGACAACCTGCCGCGCTACGTGTGCGACGCCTGCGGCACGATCCACTACCAGAACCCGAAACTCGTCGTGGGCTGCGTACCCGAACACGACGGCCGGATCGTGCTCTGCCGCCGCGCCATCGAGCCGCGGCACGGCTTCTGGACCGTGCCGGCGGGCTTCATGGAGAACGGCGAGACGCTGCAGCGGGCGGCGGCGCGCGAATCGCTCGAGGAGGCGCTCATCGATGTGGAGATCGGCTCACTGCTGTGCATCGCGGATGTCCTCTATGCCCACCAGGTGCACGTGTTTTTTCGCGGCCGCTTGAGAAGCGCAAGCTACGGGGCGGGCGTTGAGAGCCTGGAGACGAAGCTCGTTCGCCCCGAAGACATCCCCTGGTCCGAGCTTGCCTTTCCGAGCACTGAGTTCGCGCTGCGGCGCTACCTCGAGGACCGGGCCGCGCAGCGCGAGGAGTGCCATTTCGCCGAGCTCGCGCGGCGCTTTTAGCCGCACGCATTCACGCACCCGCGGTGCCATGGCAGAATGACGGGCCCATTTTTATCTTCGAGCGGGCTCTCACGCCCACGGAAACTTCATGACCTTCGTCGTCACCGAAAACTGTATCAAGTGCAAGTACATGGACTGTGTGGAAGTGTGCCCGGTGGATTGTTTCCACGAGGGGCCGAATTTCCTCGTGATCGACCCGGACGAGTGCATCGACTGCACCCTGTGCGAGCCGGAATGTCCGGTGGAGGCGATCTTTTCCGAGGAGGAGCTGCCTGCGGGGCAGGATCATTTCACGCCGTTGAATGCCGAGCTTGCGAAAAAATGGCCCGTCATCACGGAGATGAAGGAGCCTCCCGCGGATGCCAAGGAGTGGGAAGGCAAGCCTGACAAGCTCAAGCTTCTGGAAAGGTAGGTAGCCGCCCTATTTGCCCTGCAGGTGCTGCACGAGCTGCATGGGCGACATATAGCCGCCCAGCATCTCGCCATTGTTCATGACGATGGCGGGCGTGCCGCGGATATCGAACTGCTGGCCCATCGCGTAATCGCGGCCCACAGGGGAGTTGCCGCAGGACTTGGGGCTCTTCAACTCCTCGCCCAGCTTCGCCCGGGTGAGTGCATCGTTGCGGTTGGTCGAGCACCACACCTGCTCCGCCTTGGTCCAGGATTCCGTGTTGGGGCCGCTGCGCGGATAGAACATGTAGCGCACGCGCACGCCGAGACGATTGTATTCGGCGATCTGGCTGTGGAGCTTCCTGCAATAGGCACAGTCGACGTCCGTGAAAACGGTGACGGTGTACTTCGGGTCCCGCGGACTGAAGATCAGCATGTCGGACTCGGGGACGCTCGCGAGGAGCTTCATGCGAACATCCTTGCGGAGCACCTCGGTCAGATTCTCGTTCTTCGCCAGGTCATACAGATCGCCGGAGATGGCGTACTTGCCGTCGGAGGTCACATAGGCGATATCGGTGCCGCGCACCACCTCCCACATGCCCGGGATGGGGGAGGCGTGCAGCTCGTCCGGAGTCGTC
>Ga0182018_10003821_pt1 | contig 13139 bp, 10 predicted proteins | sample 812P2MmetaG_FD_120490 | JGI IMG/M metagenome (GOLD analysis project Ga0182018, IMG submission 120490) | Permafrost microbial communities from Stordalen Mire, Sweden - 812P2M metaG | ecosystem: Environmental > Terrestrial > Soil > Wetlands > Permafrost | place: Sweden: Stordalen | collected...
AACGTGGTCGGGGTTGTTGAAGGACGCTGCTGTGCGGTCGTACGTAGCATCGTCGAAATTCCACTTTGGCGAAGCCTGGTGCCAGATGAACTTATTGAACTGGTCGAGGTATTTCGCATAGCCCGCCTTGCCGACTGGGGTGGCGAAATAGTATTGATACCAAAACAGGAACGCAGGCTCGGGTGGCAACGGCGTCTGGTTGCCCGCCGGGCTGCTGATCAGATAGCCGCTGACGGAAACGATTGCCTTGCAGCGTTCCGGCCAGAGTGTTGCCATGACGTCCGCCGTACGTGCGCCCCAGTCAAAGCCGGCGACGGTAGCTGTCTGGATCTTGAGCGCATCCATCAGAGCGATGATGTCGAGGGCGACGGCCGACTGCTGGGCGTTCCGCATCGTTTCACTGGAGAGAAAGCGCGTCGTACCGTAGCCGCGCAGATAGGGGACGATTACCCTGTAGCCTGCCGAAGCCAACAATGGAGCAACGTCGACAAAACTGTGAATGTCGTAAGGCCAGCCGTGCAGAAGAACTACCGGCGGACCATCGGCGGGGCCGGCTTCAGCGTATCCAACGTTCAGGAGGCCGGCGTTGATCTGCTTCAGCGAGCCGAATGAGGTGTTCGTTCCAGGCCTGATCCGGGACACCTGCGCAGGGCTTGTCTGGCTGGATTGCGCGTCCGCGGAGCCGATTGTGGCGAGTTCAGCGGCAGCAAAAGCCACGCTCGCATTTTTCAAAAAGCGGCGGCGATTATGATTGAGTTCTTCGGACATTTTGATCGTACTCATTGGTGAATCTCCTCTGTTTGATGGATTGGTTGGGAAGTGACGGCGTTGGTCACGACGGTGATCGAGACATTGATGTTGCCGCGTGTAGCGCGGGAATACGGGCAAACCTCGTGCGCTGCATCCACCAGGGCTTCGGCAGCTTCGTGTTCCATTCCGGGCAGGCTGACCTTGAGACGGGCGGCGAGGCCGAAAACGCCGTGCGCTGTGCCGAGATCAACCTCGGCGTCAATGGCCGGGTAGGCCGGGAGCGCGACCTTCATTTTGCCGGCCACGATCTTGATAGCCGATAGGAAGCAGGCCGACCAACCGGCGGCGAATAACTGCTCTGGGTTGGTGCCGGCGCCCGGGCTACCAGGAGTCGACAGCTTGATGTCCAGGCGGCCATCCGAGGCGTGGGAAGCACCGTCACGGCCACCGGTGGTGTGGGTATTGGCGGTATACAGAACTTTTTCGATTTTCGTCACAGTGGGTTCCTTTTCATGAAACTGTTCCTTGCGTGATTTTGGATTCGTTCTTTTGAGCCACTCTTGGATCGAATCTCGGGCCACGCCGGCCTCCCGCATTCGTGCGTGGCTAGACCGGCGAGAAGCCATTTGAACTAATGCAGTGATCTGAACGCTGCTCGCATCTCAGTACTGAAGAGTTCCGGTTGCTCCCAGGCCGCGAAGTGACCGCCCTTGGCGACTTCATTGAAGTAGTAAAGCGACGGATAGGCCTGCCGTGACCAGCTTTCCGGCGCGCGATAGATCTCGTGCGGGAACACCGTGATGGCCACCGGCACTTTGATCTGATTGGTCTTCTGTGCCGCGGCGCTGAAGTTGTTGTTGTTGTTTTCCCAGTAGAAGCGGGACGAAGAGGCGCCGCTGTCGGTGAGCCAATATAGCGTGATGTCGTCGAGTATTTCGTCGCGACCGATCACGCGTTCGGGGTGTCCGTCGCTATCGGTCCACTCGGCGATCTTTTCGTACGTCCAGGCGGCCAGACCACTGGGCGAATCGGTGAGTGCGTAGCCGACGGTCTGCGGACGAGTCACCATCATCGCGCCGTAGGCCGCGTTTCTTCCGAAGAAAGTACTGAGGACGTTATACGCCCGCAGTTCCGATGGTGTCAGCGCAGTGGGCGCCGGATCGCCGTTGTTGATGCCCTCCACCAGATTTGCGGGAATCGTGGCTGGCATGGTGATATGGATGCCGAGTAGTCCAGGCGGCGCCTGGCGCGCCAGTGCGTCGGAGATGACCGAGCCGTGATCGCCGCCCTGTGCCACGTAACGGGTGTAGCCCAAGCGCTTCATAAGCACGTCCCAGGCCCGCGCCACGCGGTCGGGATTCCAGCCGAGCTCGGTCGGCTTGCCCGAGAAGCCATAGCCGGGGATGGCGGGGATCACCACGTCGAAGGCGTCTTCGGCTCGCCCGCCGTAGGCGACCGGGTCGGTGAGCGGGCCTATCACCTTCAACAACTCCAGCGGCGAGCCGGGCCAGCCGTGGGTGAGGATCAGCGGTAGCGCGTTCGGTTCACGCGAAAGCACGCGGATGAACTGGATATCCACGCCGTCGATTGTGGTCACGAACTCCGGCAGCGCATTCAACTTCGCTTCTATGTTGCGCCAGTTGTAGCCGTTGCCCCAGTAGTGCACCAGCGCCTGCACCTCCGCCAACCGGATGCCCTGGGATTCGTCATTGACTGTTTCCTTGTCAGGCCAGCGTGTCGCCGCAATGCGTCGGCGGAGGTCGACGAGTGCCCCTTCCGGAACGTTAATGCGGAAGGGACGGATTGACCTGTCTTCGGCGACGGATCGCACCTTCACGGGAAGGGGGCTGATGGCGGAGGCATTGGCGGTCGAAATGGCCTGGGCGTAGCCGTGGGCTGCGAGCAGAACGACGCCTGCCGCTGCCGTCAAAAGAGACATGCAACGCGGGTCGGTGGTGAGCGATGAAACTTTCTTCAGCGGGGTCATGGTCATTCCTTTCTCAGAAATCTCGTTAACGTGCAACCGGAGGGAAATGATCGAACATCTTCTCCACACCCTTGTCGAGAGTCTTGATGTTCTTGTCCGATTTGTCGGAAAGGGTATCGCTGGCCGATCCGCGCCAAATCAGTTTCTTCGTGTTCGAATCGAACAGGTCGACGATCAGCGTTCCCACCTTGTATGTGCTCTCCGTAGTGGTCGAGTCGCCGAATCCGTCGCCGAATCCGCCTCCGAACCGGCCTCTCCATCCCCAACCGCCGCCGAAACTGTCGTAGTAAGTGTTGAGAGTTTGGTGACTCTGATTCATCTCCATCGCCATGATGGAAACGTTCCCGCCCGATTCCACTTCTGTCCACCCTTTCCCTGCCAGAGCGGAATTGACGGCCGCTTTGATTCGATCAACCCACAGAGGGTTCTGCGTGTGAACCTTTTCCCAGGAGTACGTTTTGTACTGGCTGAAATCCGCGCTCCGATCAAAGTCGGTCTTCACCTGCTGCGCGAATGCTGCAGTTGCAAAAAGAAGCGCGATCCCCGCGCAAGAGGAAATCCTACGTTGTGTGTTCATGAAGTGTCTCCCTTTAGTGTTTGAACGTTGATAAGTGCGGCGCTTCACTAGGTCACGCCGCTTCCATTCCTCCTCGGCTAATGCACTCACCGCGCCAAGCCCGAAGGGCGCGCTTTCCCGTGTGAATTGATCGAGTTGAATCTGCCCTCATTTGGGCAAGTGTCGAACCCGCCGATGGATAGAGCCGTCGGTGTTGCGTAGATTGACACTGCGGAGCATCGCAACCGTCGAGCAGAGACTGACTCCTTACCAGCCCAGACCCTTTTTACTGCGTGTCGAACGCCACGGGCGAAAGTGCGGAGGGGATTGGAATTCCGAATGCACCGAATCCAGCGTTTGACAGACTTTTCTTAGCGAACTGGAGATATATAATGGCGCGAAGCGTAGCGGACTTACTGTGGGAAATGCTCCAGCAGGCTGGCGTGAAACGTTGTTACGGGATCGTCGGCGATGCACTCAACCCCGTGATCGATGCACTTCGCCGAAACGGGAAGATCGAATTCATACACGTCAGGCACGAAGAGTACGGCGTCTTCGCAGCCGTCGCGGACAGCTACCTAACTGAGAATCCGGTGGCGGTGTGCGGAACGGCTGGACCAGGCACCGCACACCTATTAAATGGTCTGATGGATGCCCTTAAGGAGCGGGCTCCGGTTATCGCCATCGCGGGAGACGTTGAGACGAAGATCATCGATACTTCAGCGCTCGAAGAGATCAATCCATATCGGCTCTTCGACGCAGCCGCCCTTTACGTCGGACGCATCGTTAACCCGGCACAAGCCCGAGCCGTCATTGGGACGGCGATCTTGACGGCGGTTACGGAAAAGGGCCCGACGGTCATCTCATTACCAGGTGACGTGGCGGCCTCCGATGCGACTTTCGAATCGCGTCCGATCACGATTCCGGCGGCGCCCGAGTTTCGTCCCGCCGACTCCGATCTTCACAAACTTATCTCCCTGATCGACGGCGCAAAGAACATCACCATATTCGGCGGCGAAGGCTGCCGTCACGCGCATGACGAGGTGGTCGAACTGGCCAGCAGGCTCAACGCGCCGGTCGGGTACTCATTCCGGGGCAAACAGTGGCTCGAGCACGAAAATCCGCTCGCCGTCGGTATGACGGGCCTTCTTGGTTACGGCGGAGCTTACCAGGCCATGCATGACGCCGATCTCGTGTTGCTTCTGGGTACGGATTTTCCCTTCTCCGAGTTTCTCCCCGGCGACGCCGTAAAGAAGGTTCAAATCGACATCAACCCGAAGCACCTGGGCCGGCGAACGGCAGTTGACTTGGCGCTCGTGGGCGACGTGCGGGCCACTCTCCAAGCTCTACTTCCGGCCCTCAGCCAAAGGAGCGGCCGCGGGTTTCTCGATAAGTACCTACAACAGACTAACGACTTCGAAGACCTGTTGCAGCATTATGTCGAGAAGGGGCCCGGTATCAAACCCATCCGTCTTGAATTCCTGGCCGCCACTGTGAGCGAGCTTGCCTCCCCTGATGCGATGTTCTTCATCGACACGGGTACGGCATGTATGTGGGGATCCAGGCATCTGCGGGGCGGCCGCGATCGAAGAATCTTCGGCTCGTTCTCCTGGGCGTCCATGGCCAATGCCGCACCCAACGCGTTCGGCGCGCAACTGGCATATCCCGGTCGGCAGACCATCGCGCTCTGCGGCGACGGAGGATTCACGATGCTCGCGTTAGGAGACCTGTTGACCCAGGTTGAGCGCAAGTCGCCGGTCGTTCAAATCATCCTCAACAACGAAATGCTCGACTTCGTCAATATCGAGCAGCAGGAAGCCGGGCTGGTTCCATTTGGCACTAACTTCAAGAATCCGAATTTCGCTCGGGTCGCGGAGGCTATGGGCGCCAAAGGCATTCGCCTGGAAGAGCCAGGTGACGTAAAGGACGCCCTGGCCGAAGCTCTTGCACACAGGGACGGGCCGGTTGTGGTGGACGCTGTCGTCGATCCACTCGCGCTCTCGCTGCCTTCACATGTTCCGTTTCACGCTGCGAAAGGATATACACTAAGCCTCGCCAAGCAAGTCTTGAATGGCCGCTTGGACACCGTGATCAAAACGATCGAACACAACGTTCGCCTGGTGTGAGCGAAGGGGGTTATGTGTTCAGCCTCACCCGCCTACGCAAACGAAGCCCGATTGTGGATCGGGCAATATCCAGCGGCCCCAGTCCAATTGCGATTCTGCTCCTCATTGTGATGGCAGCGAATCGAGCATCTGCACAAGGTCCGCCCGCTCTGCCCGATCGCCCGTGGCATTCCGCCGACGAACGGCAAATCGCTCTCGAGGCGCACCGCTTTCGACAATCCGGGTTTCATATTGACGCCGAGAAGGTCTATTCGCTTGCCGACTTGATCGATTTGGCTGAGGCGCACAATCCTGAGACGCGCGTCGCTTGGGAGAACGCCCGCGTGCAGGCTGCTGCGCTCGGAATCTCTCGTAGCGAGCTGTATCCAACGTTATCCGCCGTGGCGCTCTCCGGCGTCGCTCGCTCGGACGCCGGATCTAGGAGCGGGTTTTATCGCCAGACGATGCCTGATTCCCAGCTAACGTTGAATCTCAACTACGCAATCTTTGACTTCGGCGCCCGCCGCGGCCGCATCGACGCCGCAAGCGCGCGATTACTGGCAACGAATTTCGGCTTTAACGATGTTCACCGGCAACTCATCTACAAGGTCCAGCAAGCATATTATCGGCTCCTGAATGCGTCAGCTGAGGAGACAGCCGCCCGCGCTAGTTTAGCCAATGCGCAGGCGGTTCAACAGGCCGCCGAAGAGCGCCTGAAAAACGGTCTGGCCACGCTGCCAGACGTGCTGGAAGCCCGGAGCGCGACTGCTCAAGCTCAATACGATCTCCAGGCGGTGCTGGGAGCTGAGCAGATCGCGCGGGGCGATCTCACAACCGTTTTGGGAGCGTCTGCGGCCTCGATGATCCGCATGCAACCGTTCAGCGAGGTACCCACCCCGGAAACGGTCGGCGAGACGGTTGAACTGATCATCGATCGCGCCATCGATCAGCGACCTGACCTGCAGGCAGACGTGGCCGGTATTCGCGAAGCAAACGCTCAGCGGAAAGAAGCACGGGCTGCATATTATCCCAGCTTGAATCTCTCTGCCAGCCCGACCGCCGAATCGCTGAATTTGCTCCAGAAAAACCTCCCCTCGGGGCATATTGCTGATTTGGCTGGCGGAGTGGCACTGAGCCTCAACTGGACCATCTTCGACGGAGGCGCGCGAAAAAACCGGCTGGCCCAGGCGGAAGCGCAGATTCGGCGGGCCGAGGCGCAGGTCGATGCGGCGCGCGATCAAATCGCAAACGAGGTTTGGACTGCCTATTCGAACTTGAACACTGCCTTTCTCCAGCGCGAGGCCGCCACCGAACTGTTAGACGCGGCCACCCAGTCCTACGCTGCAGCGCTCGAGTCTTACAACTACGGCGTTCGCAACTTGCTCGATGTCACCGCTGCCCAAAAGGTGCTTGCGCAAGCCCGATCGGCGGACATACTGGCGCGAACTCAGGTGCTCGCCAGCTTGTCGGATCTGGCTTTCCGCGCGGGCGATCTGATTCAAGTCGATGAGAAGAGGTCGAAACCGTGACGCGAGCTCCCTCTTTCGACATCCTCGGATCATTTTTTCCGGCTTGGCTCGTCTGCCTGGCGTTGGCCGTGCTGCTCACCATAGCCGTCCGATGGCTGCTGATGCGCGTTGGGGTGGCGCTCTCGCTTCCAGTCTTGACCTATCCGAGCCTAACCGCCCTGGTCACCTTGTCTCTTTGGCTTGCATTCTTTCGATAGTGAGGAAACTTCATATGGATCCCCCCGTGAACCAAGTAGTGAAGTGGGTCGGCCGAATTCTCAGCGTCATTATCGTGACGAGTGCGTTGGCGCTGGGCTTGGTGGTAATCCATCACACCGACGAATACCCGCGAACCGACGACTCCGAGATTCTCGCCAATTTCATCGGAATTGCACCTCAAGTGGAAGGCCCGATTCTCCGGTTAAATGTCCATGACAATCAACTTGTGAAGCGAGGCGATTTGCTCTTCGAAATTGATGACCGGCCGTATCGCTATGCCTTGGAGAGAGCCGTCTCAGAACAGGCAACGCTCGAAGGACAGATCTCCGACGAGGGCAGAAGGATCTCGGCTCTCGTGAGTGCGGTTTCTGTTTCGCAGGCCAATATTGGGGCCACGGAAGCCGACGTGTCACGCTCCGCGGCCGCGGTCGATCAGGAGCGCGCGGACGTGGCAAACGCCGAACAAGGCGTCGCCCGCGCCCAAGCTGAATGGGCATACGCGAGCAACAACCTGCATCGAGTCGAACCGCTACTGGCGAAACAGTTTGTCACGGTCGATCAAGTGGATCGGGCTAGAACGTCCGAAATTACGCAGGCGCAAGCTCTCAAACAGGCGGAATCTCAACTGCGCCTGGCACAGGCAACTCTACAGTCTTCGTTGGCGCAGGAGCAGCATTCGAAGGCCATGCTGCAACAAAGCACGGCCCAACACGAACAGGCGCAAAACGCCGTAACCACGCTCGGACCTCTGGTCAACCAGCGCGGCGCGCGAGTCTCGGCGATAGAAACCGCTCGGTACAACCTAAATAACTGTCGAGTTTACGCACCATTCACCGCTCGAGTGACCAATCTGACGCTTTCAGAGGGGGCTTACGCGCATCTCGGGCAGCAAGTATTCACACTGATTGACGCCCGCACTTGGTGGGCGGTCGCCAATTTTCGCGAAAGCCAACTCGAGCACATCTCTCCTGGCACGCGGGCCGACGTATACGTCATGTCGAAGCCGAATGTCCGTTTTTCGGGTGTTGTAGACGGCGTGGGATTCGGCGTGACTCCAGACGCGGACGTTGTGGGCCGTTTTGAGCCCGGTTTGCCCGACGTGCAGCGCACTCTCAACTGGGTGCATCTCGCCTCCCGGTATCCGGTTCGCGTCCGCGTGGAGAACCCGCCTCCCGAGCTATTTCGAGTTAGTGAGTCGGCCGTCGTCGTCATTCGAGGCCGCTGAGATGAGCACCATCGCGCAGAGTCTCTCCGACTCGACCCGGACATCCAGTTGGCTCTGGGACTTCCTCAAAGAAGAACTTGCGCCATACCCTGGGAGAGTCTCCTTGGTCGCGCGCATGGTCACGGCGTCAACGCTGGTTGTGATTATTGGCATGACCTTCCGTATTCCCTACACAGCGTTCGCTGCCCTGTTCGCGCTGGTGCTCTCGCGGGAAAGCATCGAAGCGACCGCGAACGCCGCTCGCGACTTAGTCATAGGCGTAGTCCTGGGGGCCGTATATGTCATTATCGGAGCCTCGTTCGCTTTAGGTGATCCAATGCTTCGGTTCCTGTGGGTGGGCGGAAGCCTGTTCCTGGCTTTCTACACCTTGAGCGCGCTCGGCAACTATGCTGCAGTCGCGAGGTTCGCCTACTTGATCGTCATTACCATACCCTTGTGGGACAGCCATGATTCGGCGGGGTCGAAGATAGAAAGTACTCTCTGGGCTGTGGGCGCCATTACGATCGGGAGCGTCGTCACATTCGTGATGGAACTCGTCTTTGCTTCGCTCCGACGGAACGACGATTTGAGCGAAGCGATTATGGAGCGCCTGATTCCTGTGGAAGAGCTGCTTAAACACTATGCCGAGGGCAGTGAAATCCCCGCAGCGACGCGGTCCCAGCTAACGCGGCTGGCTACGGTGGGAACATCGCGCCTTAGGAGCATTCTGCAGCGATCGGGCTTCGCAGCGTGGCACCAGCAACACATGGGAGCCCTCGTGGGGTTGGTCGGCAGGCTGGTCGATGTCGCGGCCAATCTCTTGCAATTCACCAGCTGTGTTCCTGGCAATGACCGTAACCGAGTCCGCAAAGACGCGCAGAACATCGCTGAAATTCGCGCAATCCTATCGAATGGAGCGAGTCCGAGAGTGGTTGAGTCGGCCGTCGACGGCGACGTGGCCGCTAGCCTTCCTCTTTTGGGAGAACTGGAAAAAACGCTTTCGTTGATTCACAATGTATTCACCAGTGCTGGATCGCCGGATCTTTACACGACATCGCCATCCTCTGATCACCGGCGAGCTACGACGCTCGTGCGAGGCACGCTATCCGATCCGGAGCATATTAAATTTGCGTTGCGAGGGTGCTTGGCCGCCGGCCTCTGTTACGTCACCTATAACGCGCTGTTTTGGCCGGGTATCGCGACGGCGATGACCACTTGTTACTTGACCGCGCTCACCACGATTGGCGCGTCCCATCAAAAGCAGTTCTTACGCTTCGCGGGCGCCCTCATTGGAGGCTTTGTGATCGGCATTGGAGCGCAGGTGTTTATTCTGCCAGGCATCGATTCGATTGGTGGATTTGCCGTGCTTTTCATCGCGGTTGCCGGCCTGTCAGCTTGGATCGCAACCTCCAGTCCCCGGCTTTCGTATCTCGGACTGCAGATCGCGGCTGCCTTCTGCCTGATGAATTTAGAAGAATTTAAGTTCCAGGCATCACTGGCCGTGGCGCGAGATCGCGTCGTCGGCATCCTGTTGGCGCTATTTATGATGTGGCTGGCGTTTGACTGGCTCTGGAGCGCCCCGGCCGGCATCGAGATGAAAAGAGCGTTCGTCTCAGCGATACGGTCGCTCGCTCAACTGGCGCGAGAGCCCGTTTCCAGCGAACGCCCAATTGCAATCGAACGGAGCTACACGCTTCGCGAAACGATCGATGCGCAATTCGACAAAGTGAGATCTCTCGCCGACGGCGTCCTTTTTGAATTTGGGCGTTCGCGTCAACAGGACCTCGCGCTGCGCGAGCGCATCCGGGAGTGGCAACCGCAATTGAGGACGCTCTTTCTGATGAGAATCGCATCCCTGAAATATCGCCTCCAGTTGCCCGGCTTCGAACTGCCCGAGCAGGTTCTCATCTCCCTGCACGAGTATGAGAGTCGCTCGGCCGCGTTGCTGGATGATGTGGCTGACTGGATTGAGGGTACAGCACGTCCTGGACAGATCCCGAGAGATTCGTTGAAAGAGATGGAACAGAGCTTACCGTCACACGCCGTGGGCCAGCCTCTGGCCCACGGTCCGTCGTTCGTTACTTTGCTCCGCAGAATCGATAGCATCACCAATTCTGTGGCCGAAGAAATCGCAAGGAACTTGCCGGCGCCGCGTGGCTGAGCACCGTAGCCCTTGCAGAGTGACGCTACGACAGTACATCAGGCTGAACTCGCGCTGACAGGCATGTTTGCAACTGGGGTTATGTAAAGAGCGATTTGTACAGAACTTCGCCAATGGCGAGGCGGTCGCCATTTTAGAACTGTTAAGTCACTGTTAAATCAGCAGCTTGCCATTGGTGCTCGGATTGCATTTCTAATGGCAAATGGTGAGAATCAACTCCTTGATTCAACGCCGAGCGGAAGTTGGGCCGAGGCATCTGGAGAACAAGATCCACCACCTCGCGCAGTTCGATTCGGCATAGGCGGCTTCGATGGTAGGGATCAGGCGATAAAATGCTGAGAATTCGTAGAACGGCGAACGGGCAAGTGGTCTATACGTTAAGCGGCCGGATCGACAGAGAGCACATAACCGAATTGGAGACATTAATTCGGGCGGAAGCAAACGGATGCCGCATAGTGCTGGACCTAAAGGATGTAACTCTGGTAGATCAAGACGCGGTCACTTTTCTCGAGGGCTGCGAAGTGAACAGCATCACGCTGAAGAATTGCCCTGCATACATCCGCGAGTGGATCACGCAACAGCGGAGCGGCAGTTAGCGAAACGATGGTTTGGTCAGAGAAACAAGTGAACAACTGGTAACAAATAAACGAATTGGTGAGGAATAAAACTATGGCCATTACAGGTTTGATTGGATCCAGTCCGAAATTCCAAGCTGTCCTCGACGAGATAAATATAGTTGCGCCATCCGACTGCGCTGTGTTGATTCAAGGTGAAACGGGCACTGGCAAGGAGGTGATCGCACAAGCGATCCATGAGGCCAGCCCTCGCCGCCAGAGCCGTTTCGTGGCACTCAACTGCGCGGCTATCCCGAGCGCTTTGCTGGAAAGCGAACTCTTCGGTCATGAGCGAGGCGCTTTCACCGGTGCGGTAACTCAAACTATAGGACGCTTTCAGGCGGCTGACCGCGGAACATTGTTTCTGGATGAAATTGGAGATCTTCCTCTCGAGTTGCAACCAAAGCTTCTCCGCGTGCTTCAGGAAAAGCAGGTCGAGCGCCTGGGCGGAGACCGCACGTTTCAAGTGGACGTGCGGGTCATCGCGGCTACGAATCAGGGCCTCTGGCGCATGGTGCAGGACCGCAAGTTTCGCGCTGATCTTTACTACCGTCTGAATGTCTTTCCGATAACTCTTCCCCCGCTTCGCGAAAGACGGGGAGATATTCGTTTGCTTCTAGCGCATTTTCTTCGAAGATTCGCCCAGCGTCAGGGCAAATCGGTCGACTACGTCTCAGATCAAGTGATGACGGCGATCGAGAAATACAGCTGGCCGGGAAATATCAGGGAACTGCAGAACTTCATCGAGCGCTCAGTGATCCTTACGAGGGGCGCAGAACTGCAAGCGCCGATTGCCGAGCTCACAAAGTCAGAACCTCAGGTCGACGATATCCGTACGCTGGAGGATGCGAATCGAGCTCACATCAAGGCCATGCTTGGCGAAACCAACTGGGTCGTCGGTGGACCGAATGGCGCTGCTGCCAGGCTCGGGATGCACCGGACCACGCTGATTGCCAGAATGCAAAAGCTCGGAATCTCGCGAGAGACAACTGAACGGAGTACAGCGCTCCCGGAGTCGTATACGAACGTACCGCAGAGTCTGCCGATGCGTGCCTGAGATGAAGGCGGCATGAAATCCCTATCTACTTTGACGTATCCGATGAATGTATTGGATGATCGTGTCCTTGTGGGCTCGGTGACGGGTACCGGCAAGGATGTGATCGCGCAGGCGATTCATTGAGGCAAGCCCTCGCCTCCAAAACCGTTTCGCGGCTCCCCATTGCGCGGCGATTCCGAACGCTTTGCTGGAGAGCGGGCACTTCGGTCATGAGCGGGGCGCCTTCACTGGTACGGTGGCGCAGACTGTGGGACGCTTTCAGGCGGCTCTACGGCCTTCCGTTCTGGCTGGTATCCAGTGATTCGATTCTTGGCATTTGCAATTCCCTGCGCTTTATCAAGATTGCAAGTCAGACACCAATCATAAGTTGCTGATCTTAAAGATTTAGTGGTTCTTAGAATGGCGACTGGCTCGCCATTGGCGAAGTTCTGTACAAACCGCCTCTTGGACCTACCCCAGAAGAGGTATCAGAGCCTTGTTCTTATGAGGGATATGAACTCTTGAAGCGCTTCTTATCGATCTTCAGCGATTTGATTTTTGATTCCAGGGTGGATCGGGGCATACCCAGCCTGGCCGCCGCGCCTGATGGTCCGTCCACCCGCCCTCCGCTTTCACGCAAAACAGCCTCAATCATCTCTTTTTCCTGAGCGGCAAGCTTTTGGGAAAGCTCAATCTGGCTCTTCGGTCCAGTTGCTCGGGGCTGCCGGGAAAGCCAACTTTCATCGACCGAGAAATTCTCCGTTTCGCATACAATGACGGAACGCTCGATGACATTCTGCAGTTCGCGAATATTACCTGGCCAGGGGTACGACTGGAGGAGATCGAGGCTCCTTTTGTTCACGGCCCGAAAGCTCCTTCCTGCTTTCCTTGCGTAACGATCAAGGAAGTACTCGACCAGGAGGGGAATGTCTTCTCTTCTTTCCCGCAGACTGGGCATCTCAATCGGGAAGACATTGAGCCTGTAAAACAGGTCGCTCC
>Ga0182018_10003822_pt1 | contig 13132 bp, 14 predicted proteins | sample 812P2MmetaG_FD_120490 | JGI IMG/M metagenome (GOLD analysis project Ga0182018, IMG submission 120490) | Permafrost microbial communities from Stordalen Mire, Sweden - 812P2M metaG | ecosystem: Environmental > Terrestrial > Soil > Wetlands > Permafrost | place: Sweden: Stordalen | collected...
AAAATCTGTTTCATCGGCCGCTCCATGAACAGTTCCTCCGAAATCGCCGAAGACCTGGGATACATCCAGATTCCCGAGGGCATGCTGATCCATCCCGGCGAAATGAAAAACTTCCCGCCGGAGAAAGTTTGCGTCCTCATCAGCGGCACGCAGGGCGAACCGATGTCGGCGCTGTCGCGGGCAGCAGTGGACAACCACAAGCACGCGAAAATCGAAAAGGGCGATACCGTCGTCCTGTCGTCGCGCATCATTCCCGGCAACGAAAAAGCCATTTACCGCATGGTGGACCACCTGTTCCGCCGCGAAGCGTTCGTCATTTATGACGACGGCTCTTACCCGCCCATTCACGTCAGCGGCCACGCCAGCCAGGAAGAATTGAAGCTCATCATCAACCTGGTGCGGCCGAAGTATTTTGTGCCGATCCATGGCGAATACCGGCAGCTCAGGTTACATGCGGACTTGGCCGCGTCCATGACCGGGGCGGTTGGCAGCGTGCTCCTGATCGAGAGTGGAGACGTGCTCGAAATCGACGAACTCGGCGCGCGCAAAGCCGGACGCGTCAACGTGGGCCGCGTCTGCATCGATTCCGGCTCGCGCACAGATGTGGTAGAAGATTTAGTAATAAAAGACCGCCGCCACCTCAGCGAAGACGGCTTTGTGATGCCGATAATCGCCATCAACAAGCTCACCGGACGCGTCGAGACTTCGCCCGAAATTGTGACGCGTGGATTCAATCCCGGCGACAACGGCGTAATCGAGCGGGCCCGCGAGATTGTCATGGAGACCCTCGATGCCTCCAGCGCCGAAGAGAAAGCCGACTACGGCGTGATCAAAGAAAAAATCCGCACCGACCTGAAGCGCTACATCTCGCGACAGACGCAACGGCGGCCGCTGATTATGCCGGTGATACTGGAGATCTGAGTTCTTGGCTATTCCGGTTGACCGAAGCGTAGCTTCGCGGTAGGGTGGGGAGAAAGTAGCCTCTAAGAGGGCTAAGCCATGACGATCGAAATAAAACGTCCCGAAATTGAGGCGCTCATTCAGCAACGGCTGCATAGCGGCGCGTTCGAGAGCGTAGAGGACGTGCTCTTCGATGCCCTGGAAATACAAGGCGAACGCGAGGCTTGGCTTCAGGAGAACAAAGAGGCCATCAGCGCCAAGATCGAGCGCGGGTTGGCTCAGCTCGACCGGGGCGAAGGCATCCAGGGGGATCAGTTGCGCACGCGACTGGCAGCCGATAAGGCGGCGTGGCTCAAGGACCGCTCCGGTTCGTGAAGCGCTACCTCGTCGCGCCGGAAGCCGAAGACGATCTCCGGCAGATTTGGCGTTACCTGCTCGGCGAAGCGGGACTCGCGATCGCCAACCGAATTCAGAGCGAACTAGTGGGTGCCTTCGAGGGCTTGGCCGACCTTCCCGGCAAAGGCCATAAGCGTCCCGACCTCACCAGCCGGGATGTACTGTTCTTCAGCGTCTATCAATACATGATCGCGTACCGGCGAACAGCGTTGGTGGAGATCATCGCCGTCCTGCACGGCAAGCGCGATTTAAAACGGCTCCTCAAAACCCGGATGTCGTTATGACCTACGCAGATCAGCATTTGTCAGCTGAACAATGCAATGAAGCTGCCGATGCTCTCCACGTGTTATCGGGCATGCTCTTGTTCGAGTTTGCCCGCCATAACGAAACCGCATCAACACGCGATCTGATCGTGAGGAACTTCATAGCCCGCGCGGACACAATGGTCCGTGCCATTTTACGACTGTGGGAGATCAAGGCATATGGTGACTGCTGGATTATCCACCGCGCTTTACTTGACCGTCTCTTTCATCTGCATGCTTTGAACGTTGCCAATCAGTTCGATTTGTTCGATGACTGGTCATTCAAAATGCAATATGAAGCAGCTAATCGGTTACGGAGTGATCCTGCCTTGAAAGGCCAACTCAAAGGGCTGGTGGACGACCTGACAACGGAGCAGAAAGCACGTTATCAGCGGCTCGTTAAGACTCCTCCCGATTGGCGGCGTCCGAAGGCAGAGGATGCAGCCAGAGCGATGGACCTGACCATCCTCTATAGATACGGGTATGATTACGCATCCCAGCACGTTCATCCAATGGCAAATGATGGGCTGGAGGATTTTTTCAACATCACCCACTTGGAGCCACGGCCGAACTTCCCCGAGTGGGGAATCGTGCTCTCGAACTCCATTTTGGTAGCGTCACTGACTGTTCAGGAAGCACTTAACGCTAGCACTTTGTCGTGGCGCAGGGTCGTTTACGATGCGGTGGACGGTATTCGAAACTTTCTTCGCTCCGCCTCGCCAGAACATCTCTTGCCTTTGGCAAAAGTGAGCAAGATGTTTGAGGAGCGTATCCCTTTGGCTCAGCGTCATGAATCTGATCTATCCCAATAACGACAGCTCCGTCGCCTTTCAAAGTAGGTAAGCGTTGAGCCTCCGGCGAAGAAATTTGGCGAGGATTCCACTCAGTACCCCGCTTCGCGTCCATGCCGAACTACCAGTATCACAACCTGTTTTCCATCGTGTGATACAGAGCAATATAGGCTCCATATCCGAAGTCAATCACCCACTCGCGGAACTCCAGCGGCAACTCTTCGACCGGACGGCCACTCTCCGGATGCTTGCCGAGCGCTTTTACGCCCTGTCGGATTGCCTTCACTGCACGCTTCGCTGCCTCGCGGCTTTTGGGAGCTAAAAAGGCGTGGAGACGGGCCACATCCAGCAGGGCGGGTTGCGACCACTTCAGTCGTGGCATTTCGAAGGAGTTGCATCCTTGCCCGCTTCGAGTTTGGCCAGCCATGCGTCAGCTTGTTCGGCGGTCGCGTGCAGGCCGGTCGTCTGGTAATGGGTCCAGGCGGCTAGCGCTTCCTGTCGGAATCGCTCGCGCTTTTCTTCACGTTCCACGTACTGCTCGATGGCCTCGCGCATGAGCCAGTGCGGCGACCGGCGGCGGGCTGCGGCGAGGCGTTGCACGCGCTCTTTCGTCTCAGTATCAAGCTTCAAGCTGGTTGTTGAAGGCTGCGACATAACGAGTACCCAAAGGTGTTACCTGGTAATACTATAGCACCGCCGGCGCTGAAAATGCTCAGCGGTTGACGGGATATTCCGCGATCCAGTGGAAACCGCGGTTGATAAGTAAGAACTTACCGCGGTCAAACAGTTGCAGGCGCATGTGAACCTTGTGGCTGTCCATGTTGCCGTCGAGGATCAATTGATCCTCGCCCACGCGCTGGAAGGTGAAATTGGCTTTCCAGTTCTTGTCGCTGGCTTTCGTGAGCGCCAGAGTGTTGTCGTTAACGTTGATCGCGGCGCCATAGCGGACGAAGGAATCGTCCATGCGCTGAAAGGCCATCGTGCTCGGGAAGTCGAAAATGGCGCGGCGCCAGCGGTCGTAATCGGTCAGGAGCGGCGAGCGGAGTTGGCCGTCGATCGAAAGCTCGTCCACACTCCAGATGCCGTAAAGCGCAGACTTGGGGCGTCCGCCGCCGTATTGGTGCCAATCGTTCCAACCGCCATAGGCTGCCGTTCCTATCATCCAGAGACCAAAAGCGATCTGCACAGCGAACGCGATGCGATTGGCCGGGCGAGTCTTGAAGAGATGAGGTTGCGCGGAGGGCGCGACGGTACGATTGCGGAAGAAGAAATCCGCCAGACGCTGGAACTCGGGCGCGAGCAGGAACAACGCCATCAACAGCAGATGAAATGAGAAAAGCTTTACCGGAGTGTCATACGTCATGTTGAGCATGAACACCTGGGTCATGTCGGCGACGCAGACGAGCGCGCCCAGCGTCGTTGTCCGGGGAATGATTAGCAGGATTCCACCTAGCATTTCCGCAGACCCGGCGAACATTTCATAGGCCGGGGACGCGCCGATCGAAGACCAGAGCACACCCATCGGAGAAAAGTTACCGAATGGCTCGACTAATCTGGCGAGAAACGGGAACGGCATTTGCAATGGAATGACTTTCACCATGCCGTACCCAATCAGTTGCGAGGCGAGCGCAAAACGAATGAAAAGCCGGAACCACTTGTGCAGCGTGACGTAGTTTTCGCGCCGGCGGTCAAGAACGGACCAGATAGCGGTCGCCAGTGCGGCAAAAACCAGCAGGCAGAATGCCAGGACCCAGTCGAAAGTCTTGTCGCCGCTGCCGCTGCCTGAATAGACCAGCGGGAGCTTGGCATGGAAAATATGGGCGGCGGTCCAGAAGACGATCTGTCGCATCGGCCAGAGCGAGGATGGATCGATAGATTCCATTTTGGGGATGGAAATCAGGCCGCCGAAGATTTGCGTGTAAATGCAGAACAGTCCGAAGTACACGAAGCAGAATCGAAAAGCAATGCGAAGGCCAGGGCTCCAGCGCGGAATTTGCGGTTCCTGCTGTAGTTCAGCGATCGGGGAATGAGCGCTCATTTCGAGGCCTCTCGGAGCGCTAAAGTTTACAACAAACTCCTTCGGGTTTCAGCCTCTGCCTGCATAAACTCAGCGCTGCTGCGGAGTGCGAGACACTACGCCAGGTCCGGACGAAGAAAACCGTAGAATAGAAATGATGGTTTCTCTCCACGACATTCAGCAGGCTCGGGCGCTCCTCGACGGCATTGCCGTCCGCACCCCGCTGTATGAATGGACGGATGCAGCGGATCAGCGCAAGCTCTTCCTCAAGCTCGAAAACCTGCAGCCCATCGGCGCTTTCAAACTGCGCGGGGCGTACAACAAGGTCGCGTCGCTCACCGACGAAGAACGCCGCCGCGGGGTCATCTCCTATTCAAGCGGCAACCACGCGCAAGGCGTGGCCTACGCGGCTCGGGCGCTGGGCGTGAAGGCCATCATTGTCATGCCCGGCAATGCTCCGAAGAACAAGCTCGAAGCCACGGCGGCTCTGGGCGCGGAGATTGTGACGGTCGGTCCTGGCAGCGAAGAGCGCCGCCTGCGCGCCGAGCAACTGGCCACCGAGCACGGCTATGTGATCGTACCTCCATACAATGACGAAAAGATCATTGCCGGCCAGGGAACCGTGGGGCTTGAAATCCTCGACGAGCTTCCCGAGGTTGAAACCGTGTTGGTCCCCGTCGGCGGAGGCGGATTGATCAGCGGCGTCTCGGCCGCCATCAAGCTCAGTAATCCTCTCAGGAATCCCCAGCCTGGCCAACCAAAGGTGAGGGTGATTGGCGTCGAGCCCGAACTGGCCGCTGACGCGCAAGCCAGCCTGCGCGCGGGCCGCATTGTCTCGTTCCCGGCGGAGCGAGTCTCGCAGACGATGGCCGACGGTCTTCGCACCCAGAACATCGGCGCGATCAATTTCGAACACATCCGCGCTTATGTGGACAACATCGTCAGCGTCACCGAACACGAGATTCGCGAGGCCATGCGCGCTCTGAGCGCAAATGCAAAAACGCTGGCTGAACCGAGCGGCGCCGTGGCCACGGCCGCGTTTCTTTTCCACGCCGACGAGTTGCCCAATACAAACATCAACGTAGCCGTGATCAGCGGCGGCAACATCGATCCGACGCTGCTCGCCGAGTTGCGTAGTCGCTGATCGCTTAGAAACCGGTGAAATCGACATGATTCGCTTTGGTATCGCAGGTTTCGGTTTGCACGCCGTGCGGCGGCTGATGCCGGGCTTCGCGCTTGCCCGGAATTGCAAGGTCGTCGCTCTGTCGCGCCGAGATTCCCACAAAGCCCGCCAAGCCGCCGCGCAGTACGGGATCCCGCACGTATTCGCGTCCACCGCGGAGCTGAGCCGCTGCCCCGAGGTTGACGCGGTGCTGGTCACCACTCCCAATGCTTGCCACTTGCAGGACGTCCTGGCCGCGGTTGCTGCCCACAAGCCGGTGCTATGTGAAAAACCGATGGGAATGGACGCGGACGAGTGCCGCCAGATGGTCGAAGCGGCGCGCGATGCAGGAGTTCTCCTTGGCGTCGCCCAGGTTTTTCGTTTTGAAGAAAGCACCGCAAAATTTCGGGAGCGCATCGCCGCTGGCGACATCGGCCACCCGATCTTTGCGCGGGCGGAGTTCTCGTCTCCAGGGTTAGGTCATCCCCGCACCTGGCTCTATAACCGCTCGATCGCTGGCGGTGGTCCCATCGCCGACGTGGGCGTGCACTGCATCGACGCCTTGCGTTACATCCTGCAGGATGAGCCGCGACGCGTATACGCTGCCGGCCGATCCGACGAACAATCGGGAGATGTGGAGGCGGCAGCCGTCCTGACGCTGCAGTTTCAACGCGGCACGCTGGCCACGGTGCTGGTTTCAACCCGCGCCCACTATCGCACGCCGATTGAAATTGTCGGTGAAGCGGGCGTACTGCGGGCCGATGATGCGCTGAATGTTGAGCGTCCCGTGATGTTGGAACTGTGGCGCGACGGACAACGCGTCGCCGAAGACAAGGTTTGCAACGAACTTGCTTATGCGAGGCAGGTGGACGCTTTCGCGGACGCACTTGAGGGTCGGGGAGCGTTTCCAGCCTCGGGCCGCGAGGGTTGGCAGAACCAACTCATTCTGGATGCTGCCTACCGGAGCCTCTCCTCGGGAAAAAGTGAAGAGGTGCCGGCCATTCCCGGCCAGCCTGGCAGAGCGGAGGAGTGAATTGGTGGGAACGCGGGATTCCGCTGAGAGGCTTTCCCAGAAATATCCCACAAATAAGAAGCGCCCCGGATCCAAAGCATCACAGGACGCCCGAACAGCCCTCCCCCAGAACTGCTCATCGCTAAGATATGGGAACCAATATGGGGAGCGGAACTCCACTTTTGAGGCATGCGATGGCACGATCGAGCCACTTGCGAAGGAGCCGGGCTATGCTAGCATGAGTCACCTTGCGATTGGTTACCGCCGGTCGCACCAGGGTTCTGGAAGCGGATCTCCCAAGGTTAGAGTTTCGTTCTTCGTAGCGAGATTTCTCCTGCCTATTCCGAACCCACAGGCGTTTCGTTTCGTAGGTCGAGCCGACTGTCGAAACTGAGCATCTGGGCGATCTGGGAAGGCGAACTGATGCGAGTGTGCAGCAGATTGCGTTCCGAGATTAGAGTGGTCCAGCGTAAATGGTTGTAAGTTATTGACAGAAAACGACAACCAGGCTTGGGTAGCTTTGGAGTGGCAAGTGCATTAAACACAACAGGCGACCTATACCTTGAACACCAGGTTTAAAGGTGAAATCTAGTAAAAAGAAGCAAAATTTTGGGAGGAAATTTAAAATGAGGCGAGTGTTAGTTCTAGCATTACTGGCGTTGGCATTGCCGATGGCCGCTTGGGCAGACGGTATTACTCTGATTAACGAGTATGGTTCACTTTCGGTTGGGAATTCAGGGATCATTTCCCGCGGATCCGAACTGATTCAATTCAACGGCATCGTAGCTCCTCCGCACCGCGATCTAGGCACGGTCAGCTTCGCCACCGGCGCTCTGACCAGCGGCTCACTGACGGCGGGCGGAACGTTTTCCGCCACGGGTTCCTCGTTCGTAGTGACGGGCGTCGGCAAGTACGGGGAGCCGAAGGGAACGATCTTTAGTGGCGTCTTCACCGGTCCGATTAATTGGACGGAAGAGAGCACCGGCCCCCATGGCAACACCATCTACTACCAGCTCAGTGGCACGATCCAAGGCATGCTCTATACCGGTCGCATCGTGAGTGGCACGACTGTACAGGACATTTACACCTCTAAGGATCAACTGGCCCAAGGTATTGCGCACATCAGTACTGGCACCACCAAGCTCGGTACGCCGGAACCCGGAACCTTGGGTCTCCTGGGAACAGGGCTTGTGGGTATCGCGGGAATGGTCCGCCGCAAGCTGGCTCGGGGTTAACTGAAATCTTGTTTAGGTTCGCCCAGAACACTCAACTCATGGCCCCGCCGCAAGGCGGGGCTTTTGATTTTAGTGATTTGATTGGATTGATAGCCTTTGCAAAAGGTCGAATTCCCCGCTGGGGCCCTCTCCTCAGCACCCGATTGCTGCTGGTGTGCAGCGAATTGCAGTCAAGGATTCGGGACGGGTACAAATCACGGTTGTAAGCTATTGATAACAATAACAGCCAGCCTTCACCAGTTTTGGAACGAGAAGTGCCCTACAAAGGACAGGCAACCTATGCATTGGCATACGTTTCTTAAGGTAGATCTGGGAAAGCGAAAACGCTTTTGGGAGGGAATTAAAATGAGGCGAGTGTTGGTTCTAGCGTTACTGGCATTGGCGTTGCCAATGGCCGCTTGGGCGGATGGCATTACGCTCACTAATCAATATGGTTCAATCGGGGTTTCGGATGCGGGGATCGTTTCGACCGGATCGCAATTGACGTCATTCTGCGACCCGGGCTGCGTTTACCCTCCTCCGCACCGCGATCTAGGCACGGTCAGCTTCGCGACCGGCGCTCTGACCAGCGGCTCACTCGCGGCGGGCGGGACATTTTCCGCCACGGGTTCCTCGTTTGTAGTGAAGGGCGTTGGCAAGTACGGAGAGCCGAAGGGAACCATCTTTAGCGGCGTCTTCACCGGTGCGATTGATTGGACAAAAGAGAGCACGGGCCCGCATGGCAACACCATCTACTACCAGCTCAGCGGCACGATCACAGGCATGCTGTATACCGGTCGGATCGTGAGTGGCACGACTACACAGGACATTTACACTTCTAAAGATCAACTGGCCCAAGGGATAGCGCACATCAGCACGGGCACCACCAAGCTTGGTACGCCGGAACCCGGAACCTTGGGTCTCCTGGGAACAGGGCTTGTGGGTATCGCGGCAATGGTCCGCCGCAAGCTGACGAAGGCTTAACTGAAATTTTGTTGGTTCGCCCAGAACACTCAACTCATGGCCCCGCCGCAAGGCGGGGCTTTTGATTTGACTACTACTTTGATTGGCTTAATCACCTTCTTTTGGGCCCTATCCTTTAGAAACGGTCACACACCGGTTTGCTCCTGTGCATGGATTACTGCGGTAACCGCCCGCGATGGCTTTGCCGTTGACCTTGGTTTTCTGCAAACCTACAGTCAGCGCAGGGGGTGGTATGAAGGATATCCATGAGGTTTTGCGCCACAAGCAGGCGCAGTACGCACAACTGGGCAAGCAGATCGAGCTGCTGCAGGAGGCTGCCGAAAAACTGCGCGAAGTCGCGCCGTTGTTGGCGGAAACTGAAGGCGAAGACGAGAGCCCAGTGCTGATGGAAGTGGACGACGAAAACTCCAATGCGATGGCTGCCAAAGCCAGCGCTCAATCCTCGCCCACCGCGCCCAAACCCGGGCGCAGCATAACTCCACGCTGGCCGTAGAAGCCAGATTATAGATCCAAAGCGCGAGGCGGGAGGCTCGGTTCGATGATCTTGCAGGCATTGCTGGTCTCAAAGGATGACGTGTCTGCGGAAACGCTGATTCAGGCTCTGGCGCAGTTCGGCGTTGCCGTTGATCGGCCAAACTCGGCCGAGGTTGCCGTGGCGCAACTGGCGGACGAGCGCTTCGACCAGGTAATCGTCGACTTCGACGATCCCGAAGCGGCCTCTCTGGTGCTCGAAGCCTGCCGCCGCTTCAACGGTCCCGACCGTCATCCGCCCGTCACCATCGCTCTGTTACAGGACGCTTCGCAGAGCCGCTCCATCCTCGGCGCGGGAGCTCATTTCATCCTCACCAGGCCGGTCGCTATGGAACAGGCGCACAACACCTTTCGCGCTGCCACCGCCCTGCTGAAGCGCGAAAGGCGGCAATCGGCGCGGGTTGCCGTCCAAGTGGCGCTTTCGATTCAGATCGACCAGGGCAATACAGGCGACGGCACTACAGTGGAAGGCATCCTGCTCGACTTGAGCAACGACGGCATGGATGTGCTGGCGGCCAAGCCGCTGCCATCCGCAGCCATCGTTCGCTTCTCGTTCGAGCTTCCCAGCGGCGCTGCGGGCATTGCAGGCAAGGCCGAAGTTGCATGGAGTATCGCCAATGGTCAAGCCGGCCTGCGCGCTCTCGACATGGACGCCAACATGCGCCAGAAAATGGGCGAGTGGCTCGCTGCCCATTCGCAGGACGCGTTGTCCGAAGAACCCGACACCGTCGGCCAATGCAAGCTGACGGACCTTAGTCTGGGCGGATGCTACGTGCAGACCGAATCTCCCTTCCCTCAGTCCTCGGCCGTCGATCTGTGCCTGCGAGCCGCCGAGATGGAGATTCACACTGAAGGTCTGGTCCGCGTCATGCATCCCGGCCATGGCATGGGCATTGAATTCCCTGCCCGCACCGAAGAACAGCGCAAGAGCGTAGGCGAGTTCATCGACTTCCTTACCGGCCAGCCCGGCGCCACGCCACAATTGGAAACCTCTCCCCGCTCTCTCGTCGCCATCGTGGCCGGACAAAACGAAACTAGCACGGGAAAAGACGGCGCGGATCCACTCCTGCAATTGCTGCGGACGGGCAACGCGCTGGAGGAAGATGCGTTTCTCGCCGAACTGCACCGCCAGCGAACTCCGGCGGCTCTCACAGACTGCTGAAAAACTCAAGTTTCGTATCAGGGCATCGCTTTAGCGATGCCGTAAGTTCTTTGAATTGAGATGCCCCTTTAGGGCTGTGCGTCGAAAACCGAGTTTTTCGGCACTCTGTCTTAGCCGATCGATAGGCCAGTAGATAGACGTCCGCCAGCAGAGCGCCGCCCAGTCGGCGTCCGGCAAACGGTGCGCCGACCCCGCAAGAAAAAAACCCGGGAACCAGATCGCCATCCCGTCTTTGGTGTCGAGCCAGTCCCCGGTGTTCTGTTCCACCTCGTTGATCGAAGACTACCTCGATACGCCCTCCCGATGGTTTCGGCAGAGTTAATTTTCCGAGAATTCTCGAATGCAATAGAATTGCCCTGTCTGCGGAGACGCGGCAAGCCGTGTCTCCACGGGAAATCAAAGGCCCTGATAACAGTCGGAGACGCAGGGAACACAGCGAAAGGCTCTCAAGGGCACGCAAGATGCAAGGTCGCGTCCTGGTGGCAACTTCGAATGCCGGCAAGCTTCGCGATTTCGCCGGGGCCGCGTCGCCTTACGGCATCACGATTGCAAACCTCCCGCACTTTTCTTCTCTGCCCCCAGTTGTCGAAGATGGCATCACCTTCGAGGAGAACGCGCGCAAGAAAGCTGAGTCCTACAGTCTGGCCGCTCCCGGCGAAATGGTTCTGGCCGACGACTCGGGCCTGGAGGTCGATGCGCTTGGCGGAGCGCCCGGCGTTCATTCCGCGCGCTATGCTGCCCGTGATCCGCAAAATCTTGATCCGCAAAATGACGAACCGCACGTCGCAGAATGCAACTCGGACGACCAAGCCAACAATGCGAGAGTGCTGCGCGAACTCAAAGGAGTTCCAGAACAAAAACGCAGCGCGCGATTCGTATGCGTCCTCGCCGTCGCGCGCGACGGCCAAATTCTCGGCACCTTTCGCGGCGCCGCCGAAGGCATCATTCTGGACGCGCCCCGAGGGCAGAACGGATTCGGCTACGATCCCTTGTTCTATTTTCCGCAAATCGGCAAGACCTTTGCCGAACTGAGTGCGGAAGAAAAAGCGCTGTACAGCCATCGCGGCGCAGCTTTTCGCGCCTTTCTGCTGTGGTATCAGCCGTCCGCTCCTTGACTTCGCTTCGCACGCAAACCGATAATAATCAGTTTTCACATTTGAAAAAGGTCAGGAGCAGTCATCGTCGCAGCAACTGCCAATCCCGTCGCTCCCCAAATTAAATCGGGCGTCGCTCCACTGCGCGCGGGCCAGGGAACGTCGTTCCTGCTGCGGCGTCTGCATTCGCTCAGCGGCGTCGTACCCATTGGAGCCTTTCTTCTCGAACACTTCATCTCGAACGCCGAAGCCTTCAAAGGCCCCATCGCCTATGGAAAGCAAGTCGAGTTTCTGAACAGCCTGCCCGCCGTTTTTCTGCTGGAGTTGTTCTTCATCTGGATTCCGATCCTCTACCACGGCCTCTACGGCATTTACATCTGGTATCAGGGCGAGACTAACGTCGGCGATTATCCCTGGACCGGCAACTGGCTCTACACTTCGCAGCGCTGGACCGGCATCATCGCGCTGATCTTCATGGCGCAGCACACTTACTTCCTGCGCTTCACCGGCGTGCACCTGCCGACGCACCCGTTTCAGGCCTTTGCCAAGGTTCAGGCAGAATTTCAACATCCGTGGATGATCGCTTTTTACGCAATCGGTATCATCGCGGCATCCTGGCACTTCAGCTACGGCCTGTGGCTGTTCGCCGCGAAATGGGGCATCACCACCGGCGAACATGCGCGCCGCCGTTTTGGCTATCTCTGCCTGGCGCTCGCACTCGGTCTAGTTTCGATCGGAGCGGCCAGCATGTACGGATTCCTGAGCACGCCGCCGCAGCCTTTGGATTCGAATTCTGGTTCGGAAAACATCGTAATGCGATAAGGTTTTGCGAAGAGTTTTTGGGAAGGGCATGTCGTGTAGAGACGGGGCTCGCCCCGTCTTGGGCCACCCATGAACGATGTTCGAGCACGAACGGGAAGAGCACGGTTTCAGCCGTGTCACCTGGAGCCAATAATGACGCGGGCTTTAGCCCCTGAGGGCCCGGCAGATCGGACTCATACAGCATGGCAGCTCCAAAGATCATCGTAGTGGGCGGCGGCCTGGCAGGCCTCGCCGCCGTCATCAAGATCGCCGAAATGGGCGGTGAAGTTGACCTGTTCTCGATCGTCCCGGTAAAGCGCTCGCACTCGGTGTGCGCGCAGGGAGGCATCAACGCCGCCAAAAACCTCAAGGGTGAAGGCGATTCCACCTGGCAGCACTTCGACGACACGATTTACGGCGGCGACTTCCTCGCCAACCAGCCTCCGGTTAAAGCCATGTGCGAGGCCGCTCCTGGCATCATCGATCTGCTCGACCGCATGGGCGTTCCCTTCAACCGCACGCCCGAAGGGCTGCTCGATTTCCGCCGCTTCGGAGGCACGCTCTATAACCGCACCGCCTTCGCCGGTGCCACTACCGGCCAGCAGCTTCTCTATGCGCTCGACGAGCAGGTCCGCCGCTACGAGTCCGAAAGCAAAGTAAAGAAGTACGAGCATTGGGAGTTCCTCTCAGCCGTGCTCGACGGCAAGCACGTTTGCCGCGGCATTTGCGCGATGAATTTGCACACCATGGAAGTGCGCACCTTCCC
>Ga0182018_10003825_pt1 | contig 13130 bp, 10 predicted proteins | sample 812P2MmetaG_FD_120490 | JGI IMG/M metagenome (GOLD analysis project Ga0182018, IMG submission 120490) | Permafrost microbial communities from Stordalen Mire, Sweden - 812P2M metaG | ecosystem: Environmental > Terrestrial > Soil > Wetlands > Permafrost | place: Sweden: Stordalen | collected...
CCGATGAGCCTCGCCGGCAACAAGTAGCCCGTCGGTACCGCATTGGCGCGCTGTCTTAAGCATTCCTAGAGTGACATCGAGACCAGCGGCGCGAAATCCTAGTTGCTCATAGCGCCTAACCCAACGTCCCGTCCCGCATCCGACATCAAGAGACCGGGCGGCCGGTGGAATTCTCGCGAGCGCCAGAGCGCGCCGAACAGCATGGAATTGCTGCCTGTCGATTAGTTGGTTGAACCACGCCGGCGCGCCTGGATGCAAGACCGGAGCAATTCCTGACGGATCAGCGGAGCGAAAATCGTCCGCTATGCTCGCCCAGTATTCTCTTGGTGAGTAGCCGCTCATGCTGTTTGTCGGAATTCCCCTTGATTCATGACTCCTGGGTTAGAGTTTGTATGCCAGGTCGCGCCTTGCGCTGCAAGATTTCTTCAAGAATTACGGCGAGATCGCGACCGTTGCGATCCCAAGTATACCGCCGCGCAGTTTCACACGCTTGGTTGCCAAGCCGGTTACGGAGTTCTTTGTCTTCGAAGAGACGCCGAATCATCGCCGCGAGTTGAGTCGCGTCCATGGGATCGTCGAGAACCATACCATCCACATCGTTCGTGACTATTTCTGATACTCCAGCAGCTGCGGAGACGATCACAGGCAATCCGCAGGCCATCGCTTCGGCTGGCGGGATTCCATAAGAGTCCTGAAGCGAAGGCCCGGCGTACGCATCCGCGGCAGCGTAATAAAACTCAATGTCTTTGCGCGGCGGCAAAAAGAGCACTCGATCCTCAAGCTTCTTCTCAGTGACAAGCCGCAAGCACGAAGATTGGTCTTCGCGGCTCACAATAAGCAGCCCAACCCGCAGATCGCGCAATTTCGCCAGAGCGTCGAGAAGGACAGGCACCCCTTTATTGCGCCAATCATTGCCCACCAGAATAAGAGTGAACTGCTCTTTGGCAAGCTTCAGTGCTTCCCGCGCTCGCTCCCGAAGTGCCTCGCGAACTGTGGCGTTAAACACGGAGTGATCCAGCCCCAGATGGAGTATCGGGATACGGTCAGCCCGCCCAAAAAATTGTTCGAGTTCGCGAGCGGTCTTACGCGAATAGACGACCAACTTCGTTGCACAGTTTCTGTACGCGTGGTCTTCCATCCAAACCGAAATGCTGTAGTAAAGCTTGCGATGAAGTAGTCGTGGCCATTCCCAAATGGAATTCCGCAAAAATCTCATCTCTCCTCGTACTTGCCGGGTGTATTCCGCGAAAACAATGTGGACGCAGATCACATCGGCGTCCAGGCAATTTGCGCCCGCGCTGAACACCAGATCGTGTCGCACGCCGCGGAAGCGTCCGTCCCAATAGCGCCACAGCCGGTTAGCCGCGAGCCACCACAAGAAGTTCAAAAGATGCGGACCCGGCAGCTTCGGGATGCGGTGCAATGTGAACTTCGATTCGTCAAAATCCTCAACACGCTGGCTGTAAATGTGGATATCGAATTCGTCAGGCAAATGCGACAGCCACTCGATGGTGATTCGCTCGCTACCATGCCGCTTGTCTAGAAATGGAGAAACCACCGCGAGGCGAGGTTTAGTCTTCATCGAACTCATAAATCATATTCTCGATCCGACGGCAAAACTCACTCGACCTCTTTCTTCCAAGACCACTCTCGCCGGAATCGCACGCAACTTGGCCGTGCCTTTTCTTTAGAATTGGAATCCGCCCCGAGCCTTGGCTGAAGATGCTTGCAGGGGATTCGGCGTAGTCGCGTGGATTTCCGGAAGGCGAAAGAGAATCCCCACCAAAAGCCACAAGTAGACATTGTTAACATAATTTTGATAGGCCGACAAACCGCCGAAGGTCATGGGATACAACAACAGGAAAGCGAACCAGAAAATGGCGAACGCAATCGGAAAGAAACGAGTCTGCCGAAGTCTCATTGTGACTTTCCAGGCGTAATATAAAAGTGCAGCCGTCCAAAGAATCCAAAGAAACGGAGCGATGATTCCCATTTCGGCGATCAATACCCCGTAACCTTCTTCGACCCATAGTTTTGGCTCTGGCTGTGCCACTAACTTGGCTACATATTGCGTGCCCAGAGAAGCCGTGCCGATACCGTTTCCCAGAACCCAATTTCGCCCGCTGAATACAGATACCAGGTTTTGTATCGGATAATCCCAGGTGCGGTTCTCTAATTGATAGGAAGAGCCGCTCGGCAGAAGCGTCTCCGTATAGTACTCAACTCGAGAGCCCGCCTCTTTTGGGAACAGGAAGAGAATTAATAGAAGACCGGTTGCGCCAAAAATCACGGAACGGCGGATCGTCTTAATCATTCGGTGAGCCTGGCGCTGGCGCCAAGGTGCGCCCCATAGAAATGCGGCTCCCAAAACCAGTGCGCTGATCAATAAGAACATGAACGCACCTCTATTACCTGAAAGCAAGGTCGCGACACCAATAATACCGAGCGCAATAAAGACGATCTTACCGCCTCGCAAATTGCCGAGCAGCAGATATCCGGCGGTTCCGAGAGCAAGAATAAAGGCAAGAATTAGAAAAAGATCGAATCGGCCTGAACTTACAAAAACGGAGTCGGGCAGATTGAATATTTGGTTGGTCTGTGTGGACTTTTCAAGGTTTCCGAGGTCCTGAAGTTCCGGCGCCAGGTGGACGGGATTTAGAAAAGAATTTCCCAAAATAGCCTGAATGATCCCTAATCCAGCAATTGTCGCGCTCAGGACTGTATTTAAAACGAGAAATTTTCTGAGATCTTCGTCGCTCCTCATCAACGAATATCCGACGTACATAAGGGGTATGTAGTAGAAATAGGTCTTGAAGCCAAGCAGGCCATACAGGATGTGGGGCGAGTTTTGATTAAAAACTTGGACAAATCCCAAGAAAAAAAACAGGCCAAGGTAACGCAAGAAAGGTGGCCGAAAGCGTTTTTCGCGTCTTCCGCGAATCCCCGAGAAAAGAGATACGTATACGAGTGCTGCCAGGATATCTTTGCCAAAAAAGAGTGCCGGTCCGTTACCCATATATTTCCGGAATAAGTCTTCAAAGAGCATCCAGACTAGGAAGAGGTAAAAACCGGTACGCCAATTTCGAAGAATCGCTACGACGGCAACGAGCCCGAGGAACCCGGCTCCGGCAAACGCGAGCCCTCGCACATCGTTGTCGGCGAGTTCTCCGCCCAATAGCCAAGCCGCCAATATTGCTAAAACGAAAACGCCCATTCCAATCAGCGCCTGATTTCTAACGCCTGGTGTACGTGCGCTCAGCATCTCGTGATTCGCGACCTTGGCTCCGTCTGCTTTAAAAGAGCCTTCCTACACAACTTGGGCATATATAATAACCGCTTTCTGGCGCGACAAAGTTATACCCTCCATCATTCCATCCGGCGTTTGGCTACTATTCGAATGATAGGCTTGGCGAGTATAGCGCTCGCGTCGATAGGATATCCATCAACTGTAAATGTGTCGTAACGAAGTTCGTCGAGCTCACTGACTGTGTCATATGGATTGTCTCCGGCGCTGGCGACCATTTCGTTGTGAAGTTCAAGAAATAGAATCGGCGAGAGCCGGCTCAGTGTGCCCCGGGCACCGCGCAGAACCGCCGCCTCGTGACCTTCGACGTCAACCTTGATGTGCGTGGGAGGGCCGAACTGAAGAGCCATTTGATCGATCGTGATTGCTTGAACCTGTGTCAATTCCCTCTTCGCCCGTTGGCTCGTCGCTTTAAAATATCCGTCGGAGAACACTCCTGAATTAAGCATATCGATGGCACTGTTTGCATCGCTCACGGCCGCACGAAGAATCTGAATTCTATCGGTGCATTTGTTCAAGCTCGCCTGAATCGCGATCATGTCCGCCGCTGCAGGAGAGGCATCCACTGCGATCGCCCTTCCGCCGAAACCAGCTGCGGCCAAACTGAAAATCCCGAAATGTGCCCCTACGTCATAGAGCACCATGGTGTTGGAACAACAGGAAATGAAACTTCGAAATTCTGCGCTTTGTTCAGGGTCGTCCACTTGGTCGCGGCGGAAAATCTTATAGGCTCTCGGGTGGCATACTATGGTCGAATTCGGCGAAATCTCAAGAGACCCCGTAATCCCAAACAAGAATCGGCCCGAATCCCACAACCACTCCCCGGATTTTGATGGCGAGCGCAGCCAGTTCCTTGCTGCCCTGGGGACTGTTCTACGCACAGCGTTCTTGAGGCGCTCGAGTCTCGAGTGCTTGTCGCGATCGTGATGTAGGATTGCTCTAGGCGTGCTCAATGGCTTGAACTCTCTTGGTAAACTTGCAAGTGTTCCGTAACCATTTGGTCCGCCGCGAACACCTCAGCGATGCGCCGACCGGCCTTTTTCCCGGTCTGCTCCGCGATCAGCGGGTCTACAATGATCGCGTCCATACAGCGTGCGAGGTCCTCTGCATCTCCAGTTGCAAACGTCATTCCAGCATCGCCGAGAACCTCGGACAATGCCCCTATATCGGAGGCGATCACTATTTTTCCCATCTGCATATTCTCCGCCGCGACCAGACCAAATACTTCTCCCCCCAACGACGGCATGACCACGGCTGTCGAAGCGGCCAGGTTCTCCGCCAACCGTTCCGCCGGAACATACCCACGAAACTGGACACAACTTTGGATCCGAAGATCCCTTACGAGTTTTTCCAGTTCTTGGCGCTCAGGTCCATCGCCGATAATCCTCACCTCAAATTCGCGATGCTTGGCTTTGAGAAGGCCTGCAGCCTCGATCAAAACGCGAACTCCTTTCGTGCTCACCAAACGGCCGAGAAATACGAAGATAGGCACGCTCGATGTAACGCGTGTTTCCGGCAGGAATTCGCGAGGTTGAAGTCCATGGAAAATCGTTTTCAATCGATTCAGTTGCAATAGCGATCCCAACCACGACGTGGGAACGATGTTGGCAGAAACGCGCTGCGAGAGCCAACGCCGCGGGAACGTCAGCATCCACATCTTGACACTTGTGATTCTACCGAGCTTAGAGTTGCAACGAATGCACTCACCATATTGCCTCGTCATGAAAAAGCCTGGACAGGGCGTTTGCGTCGGTTCGTATAGAAGCTGACCATTCGGGCAAATCGCTTGAAACCCATGATGCTCAATCACCGTCGGCTTGCGAAGCAAGTATCCAATAATGAGAGGAAGAATAGTCGGGCCAGCAAGATGAACCACATCCGCCCTCCGGATTTCCCGAATGAAATCTATGAAGCCGGGCCTGCGAACGACGCGATACGGCAGTTGCGAATCCTTCATACTTCCCGCGGGAGTTTGCGTCAGCAGCGTGACTTCGATGGCCTGTTCGCTGTGTTTGCTTGACCAATCGGCCAGCCCGTCGGCCAGCCCGTCGGCCAGCGTCTTCACGATTGTTTGGACCCCGCCGACAGATGGCGCCCAATCTCGCGCGTAAATTAGAATCTTCATCGATCGACCCTATCGTCAGTGAGAGCCTCCGCAAAGGCTGAAGCGATTCGGTCCCACGAAAAATAGGTCCTCTGCACTGTCAGATTTTTTTCGTGTAGCTGCTGCCAATGACATTGGTCTCCAAGGACGTGCGCTAGGGCCCGGCCCAAAGCTTCGCTATCGCCGTAGGGTACCAGTTCGATTCCGGCTTCGGCGAGCGGTGTCCCTTCTATCATTCCTGCATAAGCGATAATGGGAAGTCCGCACGCGATTCCCGCGAGCGCACTGGCCCGTCGGGGGAAGAGTTTTCCTCGAACGCATAGCATCGCGTCGGCATCGCCGAGCACTCGACTGATCTCCTCTGGACTACAAAGACCGAGATTTAACACCTCTACGGGGGATTCATGGAAAACGCGATCAATTTCTTCATGTGCTTCTCTGGTTCCTCGCCCAAGAAACACCAATCGCAGACGCTTTCCTTTTGACACTGCCACTTTCATAGCTCGGTAAATGTCGTTCACTTCTCGCTGGCGGTTCGGAGCATCACTCAAGCAGAATATCGCAACAGTTTGCTGGCCAACCCCTCTAGTGCTACCTCCCTGCAATGTTCCGGGAACGTTGGCACCAATAGGGATGAACACCGCTTTAGCTTCGCCCGGTGGCAGCCATGCGATGCTTCGGAGCGCGTCAGCGAAAACGGCTTTTTCAGCATGCCCGTACAGGAACCGAATAGTCCAATTCTGACAACCCGTGCGAATGCGGTCGATCCAGCGCGATCCACCGTAGCCGAAAGGTTCATGAAACACGACAGCACAGCGCACCCCGCGCCGCCGAAGAGTCGCGAGCACGGCCACAGCTCCCAACGGAAATCCGCGCCGGGACCACGAGAGCGCCGTATATTGCAAGAGAACCCACTGACCACGCCAACTCGCGCTCTCGCCCCAAAGCTGGCGTAGTCCATCAAACCAGCCTTTTTCCATCCAACTCACTCGCGCCAGACTCATCTGCGTTCCTTGCGCGTCCAACGCCTTCGCCAGAAACGCGCAATAATCCGCCACACCATCAGTAGGAGTATCAGGCCGGCCAAGCAGAGCGACTAGGGTAGGCATTTTAAATCGGCAAGTCTCTAACAGATTCGTACGGCTTAACGATTAACAACTTGCTGAGCCCGCCGGACTGCCAAGGACAAAACCATTTCCAACTTTTGAGTCACGCGCGCCCAGGTGTACCGCCGCATTGTCTGCTGCCCCTCTCGACCTAGCTGCTCGCGCAATCCTGAAGACTCGCAGAGGCGCTCGATTGCTGCGACCAATGCTTCAGTGTCTGCTGGCGAGGTGAGCAACCCATTGTAGCCATCTTCCACTACGTCGGCCATTCCGCAGGTTTCGGTCGTGACCACAGGCATCGCGGTTGCCATCGCTTCGAGGAGAGCCAGCGGCATTCCTTCCATCAAGGACGGAAAAACGAAAATGTCGTGTTCGGCACAGATTCTTACCATATCTTCGCGTTTGGCGAACGGGATGACATGTACTTTGCAGCGAATTTCCGGCGCGAAAAATCGCTTCACTTCGTCTTCCGAGCACAGACAACCGGCCACGGTCAATTCGACGTCGGATCTGTGCTGGGTCAAGGATTGGAGCGCTTCGGCCAAATAATAGACACCCTTGCGGTCGAGCCAAGTACCGACGTACAACAGCCGAATTGTTCCTTTGTGACTGAAATCACGCTGCGTGAAGAATCGCTCTTCCACCCCGTTTGGCACATACCACAAACGGCTGGGTTCACGATCATGCCTGAGCTCGGGATACGTCCAAGCCTCGCGGTTGGACGCGGCACCGTAGTCCGCGGTCTTGATGGCCCAGTCGTACATCGTTTGATAATACAGCCGAAACCATAGTCGGTTTTTCCAGCTAAAATTCCAGGCCCGTCCTTTGGAGTCTTCCCGCCGCATGATATGCGCGTGGCGCTCCAGAATTCCTTGCATCGTAAACACATAGGGGGGCGTACCTCTTCGGCCGAACAATTTCCGCCAAGCACCATAGATGAAACCGACTGGGGCATGAATATCGACAACATCGTACTTATCCCGAGCGTGCAGGATCCGGCGGGCAACGCGGACGGCAAAAATGAAGGTCTTGATGCGCTGAGGCCATACCGGTTTCGGCATAATGTCGTCACCAAACCAGCAGTCGACATCGTGTCCAAGGTTCTGAAGTTCGCGAGCATGATTTAGCAGGACGGCGGCCGTACCTGCTTCCCATTGACGTGGTACATCGCCCACAATCAAAATTCTCACTTTCTTGGGCCTTTCTCACCGGCTCCGATCGCAAAATCTTCTAAATGTTTTTTCGTTGACGTTACCCGCTCAACTACGACCAGCGAATGAACTTCCTCAACAATAGTCCAGCCATGCGCTAGACTCTCGCGAAAGAGACGGTTAACCAATTTCACCGGGCCGTAATCTGGCCGCGTCCAGCCGCCAGGGAATAAGCATGCATCGTGAAAAATCGCCACGCCTCCCGGCCTCACGAAACGGCTCCAATCGTTCCAGTCCCGCTCGACTCCGGCGTCGGAGTGGTTTCCATCGATCACTAACAAGTCGATCGACGCCGTCCACTCGCAGAAAGCATCGTGGCTGAATTTTTCGATCCACACTACTTTCCCGCGCGAGGAGCTTTCAACCGCTCGGTGCGCCGCCCGCTTCATGAAGTTCAACGCGGGGAAACGGCTCAGGTGGTACGGGTCGATCAGATAGAGCGTTCCATTGGCTGACATTGTCTCGCGAAGGGCAAGCCCCGATACACCCTCTGCCACTCCGATCTCCACCAGCGTTGATCGGTCCTTGGCCCAGCGCCGCAGTGCGGCATGTTCGACAGCGGTGTGTTGTGCCAGAGCTGGACGCAGACCGAGACAGGCGTAAACGGGATGGCGAAAGAGGGGGATTAGCTTATTGCCGTAATCCTCGACGGCGTCCGATTCGCGCGGCAGATTCAAGACTGCATATTTCAATTTTTCGATTCCTTGATCACCGCTTCAACGCAATTCTGCCGGTGTAATCGATTCGGTTTAGGAGAATAGGCACTCGGTTCTCAGCGAAATACTCATCGCATGCTTGGCGGGACCCTTTCCAATGGCCATAGTCGTCGATAATGATCACACCATTATGCGATAGACGCGGAAAGAGGTGAACCAGTTCATGCTTCGTTGACTCATACCAGTCGGTATCAAGCCGCAGCAGGGAGATGGAATCCGGGGCCGAAGCCGGTATGGTCTGTTCCACCCTCCCCTGAATAAAATGAACTCTCTCTCCTGGATAGCCCGTCTTTAAGAGTACGTTCTTAACAAAGTCCATAGGTGCGTCGGCACACCTGAAGCTGGGATTTTCTTGTAAAAGTTCGGAAGCCTGTTTGCCTGAGTAATCAGAGTCACTCGAAGTCGGCTCGGACATTCCCTCAAAGGTATCGAAGAGGTACAAATCACGCTTCACATCCCGCAGTTGAAGAAGCGTCCTGGCGACCGCGGCCATACTGCCTCCCTTCCACACGCCGCATTCGACAATTGCCCCCTCAATTGCGCTCATGGTTACGTACCGTACCGCTTGAATCAGGGCGTAGATTCGCTCTGCGCTCGTCATGGTAAAGGGGCGAACTTCTCGAATGGTATCCGTCTCTTCTTGCTGAAAGTCGGGCGGGTAATCCTCTTCCTGATCACGCAGACGGGTGATTTCGAGGCCAAACGCCCGGAAGGATTTGTGGATAGCAGACTTGATCATCGTCGTTCGCATGGCCTTGATTCTGTTTTTCTCTATCCCGATTTCGCTTAACGGTGCGCCAGTGCTTCCCAGGCGTACTCGATGTCATCCCGTCCGAAAAGACGCGCAGCTCCGACTCCCGCTGCGTAGAGAACTACTCCGGCCCCCAGTTTCAGGACGACCGGTACAGGTAGGTACGACGCTGCTATTACCGCGCCAACTGCTAGAGCAAATGCCGGTATGGCCCATCGCAAGCCCTGCAGAACCAGCGGGCGTGTTTGTCGAAAAGCCAGCAGCACTGCAAACCAAGCCAGACTATAACTTATCAAAGTGGCCCATGCCGCGCCCAGCGCCGCATATCGCGGTATCAGGTACAAATTCAAAGCCACATTGCTCAACGCACCTACAGCCGTGGGCACCAGAAGGTATTTTTGCAGATTCCTGGCTACCATCGCGTTTACCACGACGGCGCCGAAAAACGTGCTCCCCTCCGACCAGATTAGCACCGCGAGCAACGGCGTCGCTGCCGCGAACTGCTTACCATAGAGAAGGTTTACGATAAGTCCGGCTCCTGTTGTAATCACCACACAAATGCCGCAGGCAAGAACTAAAAAGTAACGAAACGTCCGGTCAAGATACGTGCGGAAAACCTCGTGATCTTTTGCCGAGACGGAAAGGATCGGGACCAGCGAAGCAATCAGCGCTGCCGGAAGCATTTCAAACATCTCGCTCACCCTAACTGCGGCGACATACTGACCTAAAATCGAGTCATTCACCATGTTGTGCAGCATCACCTGATCGATGCGCATGTACACCGAAGCTAGAAGAGCGCTGAAAGCCATAGGTGCTGCGCTGGCTAAATAAAATCGCGCCCGACCCGTCCGGACCTCGGACAAGCGGGACAAAAATCGGCGGCTGATACCCCAGATCAGAATGGCTTCCAGAGTCGCCGTAATGAATCGCCACACGATCACCGAAATAAGCGGGGATTGCAACCACGCCAGCACCACAACCAACAACAGCCACAAAAACTGGCGAAAAAGATTGATTCCTACTGAATACCATTGTTTCAAATCCACTTGGAAAACAACTCCCGAAAGGCGGAGTGGCGAAAGCATGAGCATTTCCAATACGGCGAAAATAAGCAGGAAAAATAAATGGCCTTTGTAGCCCACAAAAGGAGCAAATATCACAGACAAGGTCGTAGCGCCAGCGGCGAATAGAAGGCAGAGCATCGTTCCCGTTCTTAGAATGTTTGCAGCCTGATTCCGGTCGATCGATGCTTCTTTAGCCATGATCGTGTCGATTCCGAACGTCGCCAGCCATCCGAAGAGCGTCGCGTAAGCATAAATTGCGCCGAATTCCCCGAGTTTTTCGCTCCCCAGATATCGCGCCAGAATAACGGATGCCGCTCCTGATAGAACAATCGAGATTCCACGCCCTCCGAGTAATGCCGCGGTGTTATGAAGCACGCGCGTCCGCATTCGAAGTTTGCTTTTCGCCGGTTGAGTTCCCATGGATTTAAAAGCTCAACGAACGCCTGAGGGTAGGTAAATCCTGGTCCACGCGAAAAACTTCATTCGTTATCATCTGATGGCGATAGATTTGGGGGCTTTTTATTTTGGTCTTTCAGCTGCTGCATATCTTGTTGCTCCAGGTGTTCCATTAACCGCCCTCGCCGGATCAAATACGCCTTCACCGTCCGCATGCTTTGTTCTGGCACGACAGCAACTTGATTGTACGCTACCTCACGCCAGGAGACTGGGCCACGCGCTGGGATCAAGTGCGTACCCCACTGGAAAATAAGTCCCATATTCCACAAAACGAACAATGCAATCACGCTCCAGGCGAATGCCGTGGATCGGCTCTCGCGGCACTTGCTCGCAATCCAGCCCAAAAAGGACGCGAGACCTAGAACAAACAACGGAGTTAGTGATACGAAAAACCGGTTACCAAATGACGAAATGCCGGCCCAATCTTGATAGCAGCCTATGGCATAAAGATAAACCAAAAAACCGCCTGCAAAGAAAAAACTCAAATCCCGATCGTACCTTCGCAGCAAAAAGAGTCCCGTCACCGACAAGATCAGGATGGGTGTCCAGCTGAACAAACCGTGTTCCGCGGAGAAACAGACCTTCAGAAACGCCGGGGATTTCCAAAACCATCGCTCGGTATAGCCCAAATTGAAATAGCTTCCGTAAATGACTTTTTTTGTAATCAGAGTAGGAATGAACGCCACAAGAATGCTTATGACGAAAATTAAATTGGAAATAAAGAGCCGCATGACGCGTTCGATTTCGCCCGCCTTCAATCTGCCCCAGTATTCCGCCAGTGACTCCGCCAGGGGAACGATGAGCAGAACACCGTTTATATAATAGACGTCCATCATCAGCCCCGCGATTGCGCCGAGAATCAGCCACTGCGCCGCGCTCCGATCCGTTCGCGTGCGGTCCCAATACCACAGGAACAGCGCTGCAACGAAGGCGGAATGCGCGTGCGCCCAGGAGGGGTTGAAATACATATAGACCGGAAGGGAACTCGCGAACCAGATGCCGAGGGCACCGAGAAATGCCCACTTCTCTCCACAATATTTTTTTGCCAGTAGAAACGATAACCATATCCCCAGAAAGCCGTAAAGAGCAGTTCCTAACGCCATCGCGATTCTATAAGGTGAAGAGAAACCGTCGGCCGAAACTTGCGAACCGAAAATGTGGCTGGCTTCAACAACAAGGTGAGCTGTCACCAGAAATGGCGCCCAAAGGATCGCGGGTCCAATCGTGAAATGATTATCCAGATGGCCCGTCACCGTGAATTGGTTCTGGTTTATGTTTCCGTCAGAATCAACACGCCCCATCCGAAAACTGCTGTTTGCGGCGAGCCAATCTCTTGTGAAATCAAGATTGTCACCTATTAAGATCGCCCGGCCGAACGCGTAATATCCCACACCATCGCCGCGCACCCAAGGATTAGCCATCGGAAGCGTGAGAAAAAATAATACGAGTAGAAACTTGTCAAATCGGGAAAACCTTCGCCCCAAATGTCTCGCCCGGTTCATCAGATCGTTGTCTTTCGAATCGCTTTTGTCGGGGATTCCCGCGAGGATTCCAGTAAACTCGATGCCACGTATTCGCGCTGCTCTTCTGTAAGTTCCGGGTACATCGGCAGCGACAGAATTCGATTGGCTGCTGCTTCTGTCGCCGGGAATTCACCGTAACGGTACCCGAAATCTCTGCAGGCTTCCTGCATATGAATCGGTATCGGATAATGGATGCCGGTCGCGATACCGCGCGCGGACAGAAATTCCTGTACGTGGCGCCGGTTGTCCGTCTCGATCACGTAGAGATGGGAAATATGTGCGCGGTGAGCCGCAACGCGAGGCAAAACGTACGGCCCGCCCGCCAGCAGTGCATTGTAAGCTGCGGCATGTCGTTGCCGCGCGGCATTCCACACATCCAGATGGCGAAGCTTCATCCGCAAAATGGCCGCCTGAATGGTGTCCAGCCGTGAATTGGTGCCTGCAACGACGTGCTCGTACTTCACGCGTTGACCGTAGTTTCGCAATTGGCGTATTTTTTCAGCGATAACCGGGTTGTTCGTGGTGACGGCTCCCCCATCTCCGTAGGCGCCGAGATTTTTTCCGGGATAGAAACTGAAGGCCGCGGCATCTCCCCATGTACCAGCCCGCCGGTTGGCATACATCGCACCATGCGCTTGCGCGGCATCTTCGATGACGATGATTTTGTTCTTTCGAGCGATTGCTAGAATCGGCTCCATATCTGCTGGCTGACCGTAAAGATGCACCGGCATGATCCCGCGCGTTCGCGGCGTGATGGCGGCCTCGATCGCGTTCGGACTGATGTTGTAAGTCGAAGGATCCATGTCCACAAGGACGGGACGCGCGCCTGCGGCAATAATCGCAAGCACAGTTGCTATGTAAGTGTTCGCCGCAGTGATCACCTCGTCGCCCGGCC
>Ga0182018_10003826_pt1 | contig 13128 bp, 8 predicted proteins | sample 812P2MmetaG_FD_120490 | JGI IMG/M metagenome (GOLD analysis project Ga0182018, IMG submission 120490) | Permafrost microbial communities from Stordalen Mire, Sweden - 812P2M metaG | ecosystem: Environmental > Terrestrial > Soil > Wetlands > Permafrost | place: Sweden: Stordalen | collected...
GCCAGCGGCTGGCCGTGCGCCTGGATGTACTCATCGATCGCCCGCGAGAACGACCCCAGAAAGCCCAGCAGCCCCACCGTCACCGCAACATGCATCCAGATCATTCGCCGCCTCACGTCGTTGGTGATTGCGAGCGCGCCCGCGACAGCCATCACCGTACCGAAGCCGCAAGGGATCAGCGCCGTCAGATGCGTGCTACCGGTGGCCACAAACCCCACCGCCCCTAAAATAACCAGGACAAACCCAAAGCCAATCGTTGCCTTTGCCACCGTCAAATCTCTCCTTGTCATTCAGACTTCGCGATTCAATCTCTCGCGCACTCCATTATGCCGCCCTATGCCGCTGCCGCGCTCTTCATCGCAGAAACCACATCCGCCGGCTGCCAGTCGTTGGTCGGATACCACGCGCGCACCTTGCCATCCTTGCCGATCAGCACCGTCGAGAGCGAGTGCATCAGCGTCCCAGAATCCCCCGGCGTCACGCCCACACAGAAGAATTCGTCCACCGCGGCCAGCTCATCCGCGGGCGGCACGGCGAACTCCCAGTGCGCAAACCTCTCCTTGGTGTACTGGCCGGTGTACGCGCCGCCGTAGCTCTTCAGCACCGCAGGCGTGTCGTACTTGGGGTCGAAGCTGATGCTCAGCAGATGCGTCTTCGCATAGACCGCTGGGTCTCCCTGCAACGCCTTGTCGATCTCCGCGAAGTTATGGCTCATGCGCGGGCAGAAGTCCGCCAACGGGCAGCGCGTGTAGACGAACGTCAGCAGCACCACGCGCCCCTTGAACTCACCGAGATGGATCGTGCGGCCATTCTCGTTGATCAGCCTGAAGTCCGGCACCGCGTCCCCGGCCGACGGAACGTGATAGCTCACCGGCGGCTTGTAGTCCGGCCTCGCCTGCGCCGTCACCACAATCTGGTCGAGCACCGCATCGGCGTAGCCATCCGGCGTCTGGTGGACAAGGATCGTCGCCGTGATGCGGTCGCCGGGATGCAGCTCGCTCGCGACGTTCGCATCCTTCAGCTTGTAGGTCATCGTCATGGCGTCCATAAAGCCCGGCACGGCTTCGTGGTCCAGCACAATGCTGCCCTTCGCCGCGTCCACGCTGATGACCTTGCCGCGCACCGGAAAACTCTTGAGTGCGCCGGCCTCGGCAGCAGCGGACGAAACGGATGCCGTATCGCCGGATTTCTTGCAGCCCGCCGCAAACAGGGTCGCAACCAGCAGGCAGGCCGCGGCTCGAATCTTGAATCGCATCGCAATGCTCCTGTCCCTCCATCATACTTCCCGAGCGCCCGCGCACCGCACCTCAACAACAATCCACGCGATGCCCGCCAATCCCCAGGGCCCCGCTTTTCCAGCGTCTCCAGGCGTATAAAAGGCGTATGGATCATGCACACGCGCTGCCCCCAGAGATCGAGCAGGCACTGGCGCGCGGGGCCACCGTCCTCACCGCCAACCAGCGCGCCGCCCGCACCCTGCGCCATGCCTTCGAAGTCCGTCAGCGGGCCCTCGGTCGTACCACGTGGCAGCCGCCTGCGATCCTCGCGTGGGACACATGGCTCGGCAGCCTTTGGCATCGTCTTCTGCTGGAAGGTCACGCGTCGGAGCTGCTCCTGAACCCAGCGCAGGAACACACGCTCTGGCTCGCAGCGATCGCCGCAGACCCGGACACCGCAAGCCTTCGCCCCATCGACGCGCTCGCCCGCACCGCCGCGGACGCTTGGCTGCTGCTGCATGACTACCGTGGCCGGCGCAGGCTCACCGCCTACCCGGGCAACGCCGACACGCGCACCTTCGAGCGCTGGGCCGTGGAGTTCGAGCGTCGCTGCACCCGCTCACGCTATCTCACCCAGGCGCAACTGCCGGAGACGCTGCGCGCAGCCTTCGCGGACGGAAGAATAGGCGCGGCAGCCTTCGCATCGCAGGCCGGCCTTCTGCTGGTGGGGTTCGACCGAAAAGCCCCGGGGCAGCAAGCATTGCTGGAAGCATTGCGCGCAGCGGGCGTATTGATCGAGGAGGTCCATCCCGAAAAGCCTGCGCCCGCCGCGATCATCGCCACGCCCGACGAATCTCGGGAGCTGATCGCCTGCGCCCGCTGGCTGCGCACGCACCTCACCGAGCACCCGCGAGCCAACATCGCCGTCATCCATCCCTCCATCGAATCCGCCCGCCCCGCCATCGACCGTGCGTTCCGCCAAATCCTCGCGCCTGAACTCAACGATGCCGCCGTCCCGGTCGGCTCCGAACCGTGGGAGTTCTCGCTGGGCATCCCCCTGGCCCGAACGCCGATGATTGCGGCTGCACTGGACATTCTGCGCTGGGCTGTGGGTGCGCTTCCCCTGGATCGAGTCACCGCGCTCCTGCTCTCGCCTCACTTCGCTGCGGACGACCCGCAAGAAAACCCCTCAGCGATTCATCCTGCCGGCGAGCGCCTCGCCCGCGCCGAGTTCGACGCCTTCGAGCTGCGCGGCCAGCACCTGCTGCGCCCGGAGTTTTCGGTCAACGACCTCTACATCCTCGTCTCCGGCTTCAAGTGGAAGGATTCGCTGCCCAACCTCGGCCGCCATCTTCGCGGCCTTCGCTCGCTCCTCAGCGGACTCGATCTCAGCGCCCAGCACACCCATGCCGACTGGGCCGCCAGCATTCACGATCTGCTTAAGGCCGCAGGCTGGGCTGTCACAAATAGCGACAGCAGCATTGAGTTCCAGACCCGCCGCAAGTGGGAGAGCGCGCTGGACGAGCTCGCAACCCTGGACTTTGCCGGGCTCCGCGTGCCGTTTCCGGCGGCCCTCTCCGCCCTCGAACGCATCGCGGCGGAGACCCTCTTCGCTCCCGAGTCGCGCCGCGCGCCCATCCAGATCATGGGCCCGCTCGAATCCGCCGGCTCCGCCTTCGACGCCACCTGGTTCCTGCGCGCCGGCGACCTGTCGTGGCCTTCCGTGTCCGCGACCAATCCTCTTCTGCCCTGGCGTCTGCAACACGAACTCGAAATGCCCGGCGTCGACACGTCGCGCGATGCCGCTAACGCCCGCGGCATCACGGAGCGCATCGCGGCCAGCGCCCCCACGGTCCTCTTCAGTTACGCGCAGTCCGTGTCCGACGCGCAGCAGCGCCCCTCCCCGGCCCTTGCTGCGCTGGCGTTGGAGGAGCGCATCGCGGCTTCGATCGCTCCCGCCGGACCCGCGCCGGAGATTATCCGCCTGGTCGACATGCCAGACCAAGTGCCGATGCCACCCGCCGAGGACCACATCGTCCAGGGCGGCGCAGCAGTCCTTCAGGCCCAGGCCGCGTGCGGCTTCAAGGCCTTCGCCGAGAGGCGCCTGTTCTCCTCTTCAGTCGATTCCATCAGCCTCGGGCTCGACCCCATGGAGCGCGGCAGCCTCGTCCACGATGTCCTCGAGAAGTTCTGGGCGGAGGTAGAGACGCAAGCTGCCCTCAAAAGAATGTCCCCCGCAGACCGCGATGACACACTCGCCCGCTCCATCGACGCCGCCCTGGCCAGACACAAGCCGAGCGGCGCCGATCAGGCATGGCCCCGTGCCTACATCGAAACCGAGCACCAGCGTCTCGTGAAGCTGCTGAACCCCTGGCTCGACTACGAACTGAGCCGCGCCCCCTTCGCCGTGAAGTCCCGCGAGGAGAAGCTGGAGGGCGTCCAGATCGGCCCGTTGCGGCTCGACATCCGCGTCGATCGTGTCGATGTAGTCTATGGTGAGGGCAACACCAATCAGCCTTCCGGCGAGATCATCTTCGACTACAAGACCGGTCACGCCCGGCCCGCCGATTGGCTCGGCTCCCGCCCCGACGCTCCCCAGCTTCCGCTCTACGCCGTCGTCTCTGAATCGCCCCAGTTGGCTGCTGTCGCCTTTGCCAGCCTCCGCCCCGGCAAGGACATGGGGATCAACGGCTACGAAGCCAGCGACGGCATCCTGCCCAGGGCAACCGCGCTCAAGACAGAGTCCCTCGCAGCGCAGGTGGAGGAGTGGCGCGAGGTCCTGACCTCGCTCGCGCAGGACTTCCATGCCGGCATGGCGGCTGTCTCGCCCAAACGCTATCCGCAGACCTGCAACTACTGCGAGCAGCGCCTGCTCTGCCGTCTCAAGCTCGCCACTCTGGAGGCCGACGCGCTCGACGATCAGGACAATCCCGACGCAGACCCCGAGTCGGCTGCGTTCGACTCCGGCCCGGAGGCAGACTTTGGCTAAGCTGCTTCCCTTCCTGCCGCTCTTCGAACAGATCGACGGCGGCGCACCGGTCGAATCCTCCGGCCGCGACTCCCCCGCTTCCTTCCACCCGCCCGACGCCGCGGCACGCGCCCATGCGCTCGACATCCGCCAGTCCTTCATCGTGGAAGCGCCTGCCGGATCGGGCAAGACTGGCCTGCTGATCCAGCGCTTCCTCAAGCTGCTCGCCAGCGACTCGGTCACCACGCCGGAGCAGGTGCTCGCCATCACCTTCACGCTGAAAGCGACCGCCGAGATGCGCGACCGTATCCTTGGGCACCTCATCGCGGCGACACAACCGGCAGACCAACCGGCGGTCATCGCGCAGTTGGCAGCCGGCGCGAACGCATCGCCGGAGCCTGCCTCGGAGAGCTTTCACGGCGAGACGCATGCGCTGGCGCTTGCCGTGCTGGAGCGCGATCACAGACTGGGATGGGGGCTGCTCGACCATCCGCAGCGCCTCAACATCCGCACCATCGACTCGGTCTGCGCCGAGATCGCGCGCGCCCTGCCTGTGCTCTCCGGCAGCGGCGGCCGGCTTGCCCCAGTCGAGGACTCCGGCCCGCTGCATCGCGAGGCCGCGCGCCGCACGCTGCTCTTGCTTGGCGGCGTTGACGCCGAGCTCGATGCCGCACTGCGCACACTGCTTCTGCATCGCGGCGGCAATCTGGCCCAGTGCGAGAGCCTGCTCGCCGAGATGCTCAGCCTGCGCGATCAATGGGGCGACCTCGTCCCGCTCGGTCGCGCGCACCTCGACGACGCATGGCTCGACGAGAATGTGCAGCCACGGCTCGAACGCGCGCTAGACCGCGCCATCTGCGCCACCCTTAGCGAAGTCGAGCGCGCCTTCCCGCCGGACCTTCTCGCCGAGCTCTCCGAACTCGCCGCGGAGATGGCCCACGCCGATGGCTACGACGGCGAGCCCTCGCCGATCGCTGTCTGCATGGGACGCAACGAGCCCCCCGAAGCAGTCGCGGAGCACCTCGATCACTGGCAGTCTCTTGCGCATCTCCTCCTCATCGCCGATGGAAGCCGCCGCAAGGAGCGAGGCCTCACAGGCAAGAATCTTGGATTTGAGTACGACAGAAAGCACCGCCGTCATCTGCGTTATGCAGCCATCCTCGAAGCGTTACAGGATCGCGACGATCTTCTTCCCACCTTGGAAAAGGTTCGCGCCCTGCCGCCCGCGCGCTATCCAGAAAATCAATGGGCCGTCGCCAAAGCTCTCTTCCGCGTGCTCAGCCGCGCCCTCGCCGAACTGCAGCTCGTCTTCGCCGAGCGAAACCAGTGCGACTTCACCGAACTCGGCCTGCTCGCGCGCCAGGCCCTCCGCCACGATGGCGGTGCCGACGACCTGGCCGCCGCGCTCGGCGCGCGCCTGCAACATCTTCTCGTGGACGAGATGCAGGACACCTCAACCAGTCAGTACGCTCTGCTCGAACTGCTGACCGAGAGTTGGGACGGCCACTCGCAGACCGTCTTCCTCGTCGGCGATCCCCGCCAATCCATCTACCTCTTCCGCCAGGCGCGGGTGGAGCGCTTCATCGGCGCCATGATCAGCCGCCGCCTCGGCGATCTCCCGCTTACGCCGCTCCGCCTCACCGCCAACTTTCGCTCGCAAAGCGATCTCGTCGATTGGTTCAACGCCGACTTCCCGCTGGTCTTCGCCGGCCCCGACGCCGGCGCCCTCCCATACGAGCCCGTGCAGCCGACCCTCCCCGCGTCGCCAGGTGCGGACGGCGCGGTCTGGCACATCAACCCCATTGCGGGCGCACAGACCCAGCAGGACCCACCTACTGCACTCACCCAGGCGCAGATTCGCCAGCAACAGGCGTGCCGCGACGCCCGCGAGATCCGCCGCATCGCGCAGCAATGGATCGCGACGCCGCTGCCTGCGGACCGCAAGACAATCCGCGATGAGATGGAGGGCATGGTCCCCGAACCCTGGCGCATCGCCGTCCTCGTCCGCAGCCGCACCCACCTCGTGGAGATTGTCGCGGAGTTCAAGAAGGAGGCAATTCCCTTCCGCGCCGTAGAAATCGAACAGCTAAGCGAGCGTCTGGAGGTCCTCGACCTTACCGCCCTCACTCGCGCGCTGCTCCACCCCGCCGACCGCGTTGCTTTGCTCGCAGTCCTGCGCGCACCGTGGTGCGGCCTTACGCTCGCCGACCTGCACACCCTCACCGGCTCCGGCGACTCGACGCTCAAAGAGCATTCCATCCAGCGCCTCATCGCCGATCGCGGCCATCTGCTTCCCGACGATTCCATTCACCGCCTCACCCGCGTCTGGAACGTCCTCCAGTCGCTCGCCGCCCAACGTGCCCGCCTCACCGCCGCCCAGTTGGTGGAACGCGCCTGGCGATCGCTTGGCGGCGATGCGTGGCTCGGCCCCGCACAACTCGCAAATGCACAGCGATTCCTCGAGCTGCTCGACACGCTCGAAGCCGAGGCGCCGGACGCACGGATCGAACCCAGCATCCTTAAGCATCGCCTCGAAGTCCTCTACGCCGAGCCGGAAGTATTTCCCGTTGGAACACCTTTCGTCGAACTCCTTACAATCCATAAAGCCAAGGGGCTGGAGTGGGATGTCGTCTTCGTGCCCGCGCTGGAACGCCCGCCCGCCATCAGTGGCGCGCGTCTGCTCGTATGGTCGGAGATCGGCTCACCGGAGCAGTCCGGAGAGGACGCCGCGCACATCATGCTCGCTCCCATTCGTGGTGTCGGCGAGGAGCCGGAGCCGCTCAACGCGTGGCTCTACCGCTTGCACAAGGCCCGCGAGGCAGCCGAGGACAAGCGCCTCTTCTATGTCGCCTGCACTCGCGCGCGCGAAGAGCTGCACCTCTTTGCCGCTCCCGCGACTTCCATAAAGGGCAAGTCCAGCCCGCGCCGCGACAGCCTGCTCAAGGCAGCGTGGCCCGCGGCCCAACCGCGGATTTCCCGTGTTCTCGGAACTGTCTCAACCTTTGACTCGGAGGACGAGGCCGGCGACGGCGAACCATCCTCCACCTTCACGCCTCCGCCCGAGCCGTTGGTTCTCGATCTGGTCGCCGCAACCGAGGGATACCACGAGACCATCCAGCGCCTGCCGCATGCCTTCGATCCCGCCGCGCGCTTCGCCGCGGCCCGCGCTCGCAAACTCGTCTATGCAGAAGCCAAGGAAGCCAGCCCCGCCGCCGCTGCGTTCGCTCGTCCTGAAGGCTCCTTCGCCGCGCGCTCGTTCGGCAACGCTGTCCACGCATTTCTGGAGGTCGTCGCCAACCGCCTTGCGTCTGGAACTCCGCCTCCCGCGCTGCTGGCTGAAATTCCGACATGGACGCCGCGCATCGCCGCTGTCCTTCGCGCCGACGGCCTGCCCCCCAGCACCGTGGACCGCCTCACGCGCGACGCTCGCACCACCCTGCAAAACGCCCTCCGCGACCCGCTCGGCCTTTGGCTGCTTGCTCCTCACCCCGGTGCCGCCAGCGAGCTAGGCCTTACCGCCTGGCTCGACACTCCGGGCGAGCCGGCACAGGCCGCTTCGATTCGCGTCGACCGCGTCTTCCACGCCGGCCCGGAGCCGCAAACTCCCGGCGACGATGTGTTGTGGATCGTCGACTACAAGACCGCCGACCATGGGCCCTCCGGCCTCGACGACTTCCTCGCCGCGCAGCGCACCGCCTACGCGCCGCAGCTTGAGACCTACGCCCGCGTCCTCACCCAGAACGCCCCACGCTCCACCGCTCCGCCCCGCGAAGTCCGCGTCGCCCTCTACTACCCCACCATCCCACGCCTCATCTGGTGGAACCCCCTCGCATCCCAACCAACAGCCCCCAACCAACAACCAACAACCCGCAACTAGACAGCGTTGCTGTGGTGCCGCACATCCGCCCCGCGCACCCAGAAGATCACATCCTCCGCGATGTTGGTTGCGTGGTCGCCCACACGCTCCAGGTTGCGCGCGATGATCAGCGCGTTCAGCGACTGCGGCGTCAGCTCCGGCCTCTCCTTGATCAGCGAGCTCAGCGAATAAAACGCCGCATCGTTCATCTCATCCACCTGATCGTCCAACTGCAGCACGGACCGCGCCAGTTCCGCGTCGCCCTCAATAAACGCCTGCAGCGCCTTGCGCACCATCGCCGCGGCCAGCGACGCCAGCTTGGGAATGTCCACCGGCAGGTCGATGTTGGCGAACGCGCCCATCTCGCGCACCCGCACCGCAATGTTCACCGCCTGGTCGCCCACGCGCTCCAGATCGGCATTGATCCGGATCACCGAAAGGATGAAGCGCAGGTCAATCGCCATGGGCTGTTCCATCGCCAGCAAATCGAGGGCAAGCTGGTCGATCTCGCGCTCCAGCCGGTTGATCGCAGGCTCGGACCGCAGCACCAGTTCGCAGATGGATAGATCCCGAGACCGGTAGGCTTCGATCGACCTCTGGATCGCCTGCTCGGCCATCCCCGCCATAATCAGCAGACGCTCCTTCAGGTCGTCGAGGTTCTGCTGAAATTTAATGCGAGTCGCCATTGAGCTTAACCAAACCTTCCCGTGATGTAATCTTCCGTCCGCTTGTCCTTCGGGTTGGTGAAGATACGGTCCGTCGAATCGAACTCCACCATCTTGCCGTTCAGGAAAAACCCGGTGTTCTCCGCCACGCGCGCCGCCTGTTGCATATTGTGCGTCACAATCACAATCGTGTACTGGCTCTTCAACTGAAAGATTAAGTCCTCAATCTTCGAGGTCGACACCGGATCGAGCGCAGAGGCCGGCTCATCCATCAACAATACCTCCGGATCGACCGCCAGCGCGCGCGCAATGCACATCCTCTGCTGCTGCCCGCCGGAGAGGCTCGCGCCCGACTTCTTCTTTAGGTCGTCCTTCACCTCTTCCCACAGCGCCGCGGATTTCAAACTGCGCTCCACCGTCTCATCCAGAATCGCGCGGTTGCGAAATCCATTCAGTTTCAGCCCGCTCGCCACATTGTCGTAGATCGACATCGTCGGAAACGGGTTGGGCCGCTGGAAGACCATCCCCACCCGCCGCCGTATCTCCACCGGCTGTGCGTCCTTGTAGATGTCGACCTCGCCCATCCGCACTACGCCGGTGGCGCGCGCAATCGGGTTGGTCTCATGCATCCGGTTCAGACAGCGCACGAACGTGCTCTTGCCGCATCCCGAGGGCCCAATCAGCGCCGTCGCATGGTTCGCCGGCAGCTTCAGGTTGATGTCCTGCAGTGTGTGCGTCGTGCCATACCACGCATTCAGGTGTTCTACGTCGATCCCGACTCCCACTTAACTGGCTCCTTTCATGATCCCGCGCGCCGCATAGATGCGCACCAAAGTCACCGCCACCATAATCATCACAATCAGCACCAGCGCGCCCGCCCAGGCCAGCCTGTGCCACTCGTCATAGGGTGAGATCGCATAGACATAAATCTGCAGCGGCAGCGCGGCGATCGGCTCGGTCAGCTTGAAGCTCCAGAATTGGTTGCCGAAGGCAGTGAACAGCAGCGGTGCCGTCTCGCCGGCCACGCGAGCGAAGGCCAGCATGCAGCCCGTGATGATGCCCGGCGATGCCGTCTTCAAGCTTACTGACAATACAGTCCGCCACTTCGGCACGCCCAGGCCCAGCGCCGCCTCGCGGATCGAGTGCGGGACCGTCGCCAGCATCTCCTCCGTGGTCCGCGCGATTGTCGGAACCATCATGATGGCCAACGCAACGCCACCGGCAAACGCGGAAAAATGCTGCTGCTGCTGGACGATCAGCGCGTAGATCGCGATGCCCATCACAATCGACGGCACGCCATTCAGCACATCCGCGGTAAACCGGATCGCGGTCGCCAGCAGTTTGCCCCGGCCAAACTCCGCCAGGTAGACGCCCGCGGCAATGCCGATCGGGATGCCCATCAGACTGGACAACGCCAGCACAATGCCCGAACCCACAATCGCGTTCGCCATGCCTCCGCCCGGCTCGCCCACCGGTGCGGGGATATGCGTAAAGAAAGCCAGATTCAGGGAGCTCGCGCCCATGTAGAGCAGGTACGCCAGAATCGCGACCAGAGGCAGGATGACCAGCACCGTGCTCAGCACGGCGAGTCCGCCGATCAGGTAGTTGACCACATACCGCCGCGCCGAGTTCAGCCTCATGCGTCTCGTGCGGAAGTCCATCGGCGGCCGCGCCGGGCCGTCATCGCCCGCGGGAATCGGATAGTTCACAGGGTTCGCGCTCATGTTAGTGGGCCCTCGAAGGCGTGCCGCGCGTCACCGCCCACACCAGGCCGCGCGCAATCGCATTCACGACAATCGTGACAAGGAACAGCGCCAGGCCGATCTCGATCAGCGCGCTGAGATACAGGTCACCAGTCGCTTCGGTAAATTCATTCGCGATCACGCTGGCCAGGGTATATCCCGGCGCAAAGAGGCTTTTCGAGATGTCGGGATGGTTGCCGATCACCATGGTCACGGCCATGGTCTCGCCCAGCGCGCGGCCTAGCCCCAGGATCACCGCCCCGACTATCCCAATCCGCGCGTTGCGCAGCACGCCGGTGCGGATCATCTCCCAGCGCGTCGCGCCCAGCGCCAGCACCGCCTCGCGCTGCGAATTCGGCACCGCCAGCATAATGTCGCGCGTGATCGAGGAAATAATCGGCAGGATCATGATCGCCAGAATAATGCTGGCCGTCAGCAGGCCCTCACCGAAGTTGAAGCCCTCGAAGAAGCCGGTCCAGCCGAGATACCGGTAGAGGAAGGGCCCCAGCGAGTCGCGCATCAACGGCACCAGCACGAAGACCGCCCAAAGCCCATACACCACGCTGGGAATCGCCGCCAGAAGTTCCGTGAGAAACGAGATGGGCGCGCGCAACTTATGCGGACAGAGCTCGGTCAGAAACACCGCCACGCCGAGGGCCAGCGGCACCGCCATCGCCAGGGCGAGGAACGAAGTCGCCAGCGTGCCAAAGATGAACGGCAGGGCGCCGAAGTCCCCATTCACCGGGTCCCACGCAGAGCGCATAAAAAAGCCAAAGCCGAACTGCGCCAGGCTCAGCTTGGATCGCACAACCAGGATGGTGAAGATGAACGCCACGATGGCGAAGATGCTCAGAGCGCACAGCAGCATTACCGCTGCAAACGTCTTGTCCGCAAACCCGCCGCTGCCTCGCGCGGAGAGGTACTTGCGGATCGGCGACGGACCATCCGGCTCCGCAACCGGCTCAGCGGCCCCGACGAACTGGGTCATCGCCGGTGCCGTCAATGGCATCGAGGGCGCTGTAGAAGAATCCGGTTCTCGCTCTAGCTCCATGCGTGGTAAGGCCAAGTTGCTTTCCTGCTTCAGGGTCAGGCGGCGAACTCCGAGTGCCTAAGAGCTGTGGGTGATTCTAGAGCAATCGTGCCGCTGGGCTTTATATGCCCCTGCAATACGTCGTTAAATTCCGCGCGGCCCGCGATGCGCAGGCCGCGCGGCGACCAGAGTCTATTTCACAATCGCAATGCTCTTGCGGACCATGACCTGGACCTGCTTCGGCAATGGAGCATATCCCATGCCCGAGGCTTCACCTTCACCGTTGTCCAGCATCCACACGAGAAAGTCAGCGACCGCCTTGCCCTTTGCGGGATCGGCGAAGTGGGTCGGGATGAGCAGCCACGTAAAGCTGGAGATCGGATACGATTCCGCTCCGTGAGCGTTTGTGATAGACACCCGGTAGTCGGCCGGCATGGTCTTAGCGGCCGCGGCGGCGGCCGCCGTAACGGCGTCAGGCGTCGCCTTGATGAACTTGCCGTCCGCATTCTTCACCGTGCCATACTCCATCTTGTTCTGTAATGCGTAAATCAACTCGACGTAGCCAATCGAGAATGGGGCTTGTCGCACCATTCCGGCGACTCCCTCGTTGCCCTTTTGGCCGATCCCGGTCGGCCACTTGACCGACGTCCCCTTGCCCGAGCCACTCTGCCACTCAGGACTGATCTTCGACAGATAGTCCGTGAAGATATAGGTCGTGCCGCTCCCATCCGACCGGTAGACCGGCAGTATCGGCTTTTCGGGAAGGTTGACGCCCGGATTGTCCTTCGCGATCCGCGGATCGTTCCATTTGGTGATCTTACCGAGGTAGATGCCAGCGATTACCTCTGGGGAAAAGTTCAGGCTGGTTGCCCCCGGAATGTTGTACACCGGCACAACAGCTCCCAGCACGGTTGGGATGTGCATAAGCTTGATCTTGGCGTCGGCCAGCTGCTGGTCGTTCATTGGGCCGTCGCTGGCTCCGAAGTCCACGGTGCCTTCTGACGCCTGCTTAATACCTCCGCCCGAACCGATCGACTGGTAGTTGATATGCACGCCGGGATGCAACGCGGCATATTCGGTGAACCACTTGTTATAAATCGGATACGGAAAGGTGGCGCCCGCCGCGTTGATGTTCTGCGCACTCGCGACTCCGGCCACCATGGCCAACAAACCGGCTGCAACTAGTTTCAATCTCACTCTCATTCCCCCTCAAAGATGCTGCGCACAGCAAACATGCACAGCTCATTCCCAGCCTCGGACCTATCTCGGAATTGGCGTCTGACGCCCTAAGCCAGTCTCGTCCCGCATTGTTACGGGAACGTTACATCGCAGTGAAATGGCCGATAAGAAGAGCGCTTATACCGCAACCTGAGGCTTGGGCAACGTCACCAGAAAGTTACTGCCTGCGTTCAGCTCGCTCTCCGCGCGGATGGTCCCGCCCTGTAGCTCGACCATGTGCCGCGCGATCGACAGCCCCAGCCCGGTGCCACCCGACTCGCGCGACCTTGCCTTGTCCACGCGGTAGAAGCGTTCGAAGATCCGCGTCAAGTGCTCCGACGCAATCCCCTGCCCGAAATCCTGCACGCTGAACTCCACCGCGCCCGCGTCGTTGCCGCCGTTCCAGAAGACCTCCCGCGCGCTCACCACCAC
>Ga0182018_10003827_pt1 | contig 13125 bp, 12 predicted proteins | sample 812P2MmetaG_FD_120490 | JGI IMG/M metagenome (GOLD analysis project Ga0182018, IMG submission 120490) | Permafrost microbial communities from Stordalen Mire, Sweden - 812P2M metaG | ecosystem: Environmental > Terrestrial > Soil > Wetlands > Permafrost | place: Sweden: Stordalen | collected...
AATCGAAACCGTCGAGCAGTATCATGTTCTGCTCAAGCTCGGCTGCCGCTTCGGCCAGGGCTTCCTCTTTGCCCGGCCGATGACCGCCGAGGCAGTTGCGGAGTTGCTTGCGCTGCCCGACCGCATCCTTCCGGAGCCGGTCGCCTGAAGGTCAATTCAAGGCGCTCACTTTTCTTTCGTACAGACGCCATTTTGGGAATTCTGAACGCGCCTTTATCCAACTTGGGAGAGCCCTCGGCAATCGAAGCAACAAACCCCTGATTCGCGGAGCAAGGGGGAGTATCTTCCAGGGCATGCAGAGTCCAGTTGCGCCAGCTTCGTCGACCCCCTCGAGTTTTGCGGGCTTCCTTGCCGCTCTATCGCAGGCGGATCGCGCCGCCCCAATCAGTGCCCCGGCCCGGGCCCCGAGATGGAGCGACGAGCTCCTTGCCGAAGATGTCGCAACGCTCAGCTACGAGCAGGCGCTGCGTGCCCACGCGCGCTACCGCGCCGATGACCCCGTTCCGGATTCGGCGGATGCCGCGCCTTCGACCCCTGTCAATGTTGCCGCTCCTGAGCCTGATGCGGTCCTCAATTCCCATTCCGCTCCTGAGAAGGTCCTCAAAGACGCCAGCATTACAATTCGTTTGAGCCGCGAGGAGGACGCCCAACTGCGCAAGCGCGCAGTCGAAGCCGGACTCACCGTCTCCGGGTACATCCGCTCCTGCACGTTCGAGGCCGAGGGTCTGCGCGCGCTGGTCAAGGATACTCTCAGCGAGTTGCGCGCGGGCGGCGCACACCCCCGGCAGGGCTCGCCAAACCGGCGCCGACGCTGGTCAGCGCTCTTCTGGCCTGGCCGGCGAGCAGCGCACAACGACGCACCCAATCAAGCTTGATTAAGAGTTTGCCTGACCCGGGCTCGATTACGCACGCCTGTTGGGCGCGTCGCGGCTACTCCACTTCGAGTATCAGGCACTTCAGGTACTCGGTCTCCGGCAAGGTCAGCACGACGGGATGATCGAGCGCCGCGCCTCGCCGTTCCAGCAGGCGCACGCGGCGGCCTGCATCTGCCGCGGCTGAGGCCACCGTGCCTTCAAGGTCGGCCCAGCCCACGTGATGAGAGCACGAGCAGGTTACCAGCAGCCCGCCCGCGCGCACCATCTTGAGCGCACGCAGGTTCAGCTCCTTGTACCCCCGCAGCGCACCCTCCACGGCGCGCTTGCTCTTGGCAAAAGCCGGAGGGTCCAGCACGATTGCGTCAAAGCTCTCGTGCCCGTTCGACCAGTCGCGCAGCAATTCGAAGGCGTCCGCCTCCACCCATTCCACCTGCGCCGTCATCCGTCCGCGATTCGCTTCAAGGTTCCGTTCCGCCACTTCAAGGGACGCGCGCGACGTGTCCACTCCCGTCACCTGCTTGGCGATCTGAGCCAGGTGCAAGGCAAAGCCGCCCTGGTAGCAACACACGTCGAGAACTCGCCCCGTCGCCCCGAGTTGCTCGGCCCATCGCTGCGCGGCCCGGTAGTTTTCCTGCTGATCGAGAAACGCGCCCGTCTTCTGGCCTGAGTTCGCGTCAAAGTGGAAGACCAGCCCATTCAGCCGGAATTGTGTGCTCGCTGTCTTGCCGGTCTCTTTCTGGCGATAGAGCGGATCGGCGCCCGGCGCAGCCAGTCCCTCCAGCTCCCGCATGCGCGGGTCGGGCCGTTCCATGATCGCGGCCGGATGCAACTCTTCGCGTAGAACCGAGACGCATACGTTGCGCACCGCCGAGGAATCCAGGCCCTTTACCAGCAGTTGCATCACAACCAGCCCGCCATACTTGTCCACCACCAGCCCGGGCAGCTCATCGGCCTCACTGAAGCACAACCGGCAGGAATCAGTCTCTGCGCTCAGCATGGGCTTGCGGCGCGCGACTGCCCGGCTGAGCCGCGCGGCAAGCAGGCCAAGCCAACCGGCGTCGTCCAGAGCATCGCGGCTCACCAGCCGGAGCGCGATCTGTGAGGCGGGGCTGTAGAGCCCGGTCCCGAGCAAAAGTCCACGGCTGTCCGCCACCGGCAACAGCGCTGGCGGAGCCTCGTCGCCACCCTTCGGCAGCTCAATCGATTCGACGTCCGAGGCATACACCCAGACAGAACCAGCCCGCAGACGGTCTGCTGCCCTGCGGTTGACGATTGCGCCCAATTTGAATCCTGGCTCGAGGCTTGCTTGGCGGCCGGTGGGGCGGATTTTATGGTGGGTTGCCGAAGCCGCATCGCCGGCTTCGGAGTACAACTCTCCCCGATTTGCGCGCGACTCTTTCGGGTTGCGAACGATCGCAGGCTTGCCGGTTCGTTCAAAAGGCGCCCTCGGCTTTGCGGCCTTGGGCGCCTTTTGGAGTTTGGCAGGTCGTGATTCTGCAAGTCCAGGTCGAGTAGATTTGGGGTTGCGCGGCTTCTTCATAGGCTCCGTCTGCCGGGAGCAAATGGGCCGCCGGCCCCTACTTAACCTGGATCGTGCGCAGGTAAAAGCTCAGATTGCTGATTCTGAGCTGCTTGTCCTGCGGTACAGTAACGTCCATCTTACCAAGAATGGGCCCCCAGACCGGCATCGCGGCCGAACCATGCGCCGGGATCTTCGATCCAAACTCGAGCACTGCGGTCACGTGGGAGCCAGGGAACTTGCCGTTGTTGGTCCTGGCCAGGATGGTCAGGTCGCTTGGCTGGCTTTTCAGAGAGCTCGCAACGGGTCCCTGGCCCTTTCCGTCCTGGCCGTGGCAGGGTGTGCAGTAGTTTGTGTACATCTGCTTGCCGCTCGTCGGCGTCGTCTTGGTTATTGGAATCGTAACTTTGGGAGTGGTTTGATTTGCGCAGCTCATGCCTGCCGGAAACAGCGCGATCATGGCGATAACTGCGAAGTGTTTTACCATAAGTTCCTCGGTTCTGGACCTCTAGTCCGAAGGGGACTCTACTCCTCCTCGATAGTCACCGGGCTGTGACGGCGCGCACACTCGTAGAGGCCCGAAAACACTGAAAGGCCAACGCGGGAAAGCTTAAGATTCAATTGCAAAAGCAGCATATCTTTAATGACACTTTTGTACTTAACTTCCTCTAACAAAACTTGCTATTCGCGGCTGCATGGGCGGACCTGTTATCGCTATCTCGTTCCTGGCGCGCACCTAAGTCCAGAGGCCCGGCGAACCTAACCCATTTGTCTCAAACCCCTAAGTTTCTCCCCCTTGCGGATTTCGCCTCCGTCAACGCATGTTAGTGAATCCTGTGGCGCTTGCAATGCTCACCGTCGGTCCTTGCATTCCTCTCTGAGGGGCCGCACTTGTCCGCGCAGCACACTCGGCTAGCAGCGATTTCCGCGGTTTCTTGCCACACTCTCGTCGCGTGCTGCCTGCATCTCCGCGGCCTTCATACGTCAGGAATCCAAGCGGCCTATAATTAAGCATGGCAACGGTCCGGCAGGAAATTCCGGCAGATGTTTCCGGCCCGCTCTCGCACTCCGAGAAAGAAGTCGAGAAGCCTGCGTCCGAGGCCGATCCGGCAGCCATCCGCGCCGTGATTGACGGGCGCTTTGAGTCTCTCCTCCGCCAGGTTCAGGCCAACCGTCCTAACGAAGATATCTCCCTGATTCGAAAGGCGTGGGAGTTTTGTGTTCAGCACCACGAGGGGCAGAAGCGCGCCTCGGGCGAGCCCTATATCATTCATCCTCTTGAGGTTGCCGAAGTTCTGGCGGAGATGAAGCTGGATGGCACGGCAATTGCCGCCGGTCTGTTGCACGATTCTGTTGAGGACACCCCTGCCACCAACGAAGAGATTGAGCAGTCCTTTGGCGATCAGGTCGCGCACATTGTGGAAGGCGTCACCAAGATCGACAAGATCCAGTTTGCCAACCGCGAAGATCGTCAGGCCGAAAACGTACGCAAGATGCTGCTTGCCATGGTCTCGGACGTGCGCGTGGTGCTCATCAAGCTGGCCGATCGCCTGCACAACATGCGCACTCTGGAGCATTTGAAGCCCGAGCGCCAGGAGGCCATCGCCCGCGAAACCCTCGATATCTACGCCCCGCTGGCTCATCGCCTCGGCATGGGCAAGGTGCGCGGGGAGCTCGAAGACCTGGCCTTCCGCTATACCGATCCGGTGAGCTACGAGCAGGTCTCTGCAGCCGTCGAATCACGTCGCGTGGAGGGCGAGCAGTTTCTTCGCAGCGTAGAAGACACGCTGGTCGAGCAGCTGCGCGAGAACAACATCGAAGCTCGCGTGGAGTGGCGTATCAAGCGGCTCTACTCCATCGCCCAGAAGATCGAGCGCTCCAAAGTCTCCTTCGATCAGGTTTACGATCTGCTCGCGATCCGCGTTATAACCCAGGATGTCGCTGCCTGTTATGCGGTGTTCGGCCTCATCCACACACTTTGGAGGCCAGTTCCCGGGCGCATCAAGGACTTCATCGCCATCCCCCGCGCCAATCGCTATCAATCCCTGCACACCACCGTAATGGGGGCGGGCGGCCACCAATTCGAAGTGCAGATCCGCACTGAAGAGATGCATCGCATTGCCGAGGAAGGCATCGCGGCTCACTGGAAGTACAAGTCCGGGGGCAGCGCCGTTACCGCGCGCGACGAGGAGCGGCTCAACTGGATCCGCCAGCTCGTCGAGTGGCAGAAGGAGATGACCGACCCCAACGAGTTTCTATCGAGCCTGAAGATGGACCTCTATCCCGACGAGGTCTACACCTTTACGCCAAAGGGAAAGGTCGTTGTGGTTCCCGCCGACGGCACGCCTGTCGATTTCGCTTACACCATTCACACCGAAGTGGGCCACACCTGTGTAGGCGCCAAGGTGAACGGCCGCATGGTTCCCCTGCGCACCAAGCTCCGTACGGGCGACATCGTGGAAATCGTCACGCAGAAAGACCACAAGCCGAGCCGCGACTGGCTCACCTTCGTCAAGAGTCCTCGCGCCCGCAACAAGATCAAGCACTGGCTCAACGAAGACCAGCGCGCCCGCGCTGTCGATATCGGCCGCAAGCATCTCGAGAAGGAGGCGCGGAAGTACAAGGTGCCCATGACCCAGATTCAGGACCAGGACCTGGGTCGCATCGCCAACGAGTACGGCGTGGCCACTGCTGCCGATCTGCTCGCCACCATCGGCGCGGGCAAGCACACCGCGCACTCCATCCTCAAAAAGCTTGCGCCCGGCTTTCTTGAAGCGGCCGGACCGGAGACCACGCCCGAAGCGCAGCCCGGCACCGAGGCCGGCATGTCCGACGCGGTGCGCAAGCTCCATCTCACCGGCTCCGACTCGCTCCAGGTCGAAGGCCAGAACGACCTGCTCGTCTATCGCGCGCGATGTTGCAATCCCATCCGCGGCGAAGAGATTGTGGGCTACGTCACCCGCGGCAAGGGCGTCGCAGTGCACGCGCGCAGCTGCCCCAACGTGCAAAATCTTCTCTACGAGAGCGACCGCCGCATCGCTGTCGAGTGGTCCCGCGTGGGCGATGAGACCGCTGGGCGCTCGCAGCGCTATCCAGTCAAAATCACCGTCTTCTGCGATGACCGCACCGGCATGCTCAAGGAGCTCACCGCCGTCATCGCCGACGACAACACCAACATCCGCGCCGTCGACATTCGCAAAACCGAAAACGACGAGGCCATCGTCGAGTTTGTGGTCGAGGCGGAAGACGTGCACCACCTCAATCGCATGGTTCTCGGCCTGCGCCGCGTCCCCGGTGTCCGCGCCGTCCAGCGCTCGCAGAAGGTTTAGGCGCGCAGACAGAAGCACTCACAAGCGAATGCGTGCTTCTATTTGGACCGCTTTTGGGTTGACGGAATCGCTCAGACTCATCGGGGAGGCGCGAACGTGACTGTTGGAGCAGCGCACTTCCTGGCATGTGCCTTGATTGCGCTTCTTGCAGGCGTTGCCGTTCTCCAGCTCACGGGAAGACGAAGGCTCGTGTGCTGGCTGCTTGCGCTCGTCCCGGCATCTCTTTGCGCGGGCTGTCTCGTAGACCTTGCCCGTGGAGTCGCTAAGATAGGCGAGGGCGCATATCAAGGCGACCTGAAGCAACTGGCTTATTGCCTGGCTTTTCTGGCTGTAGCCGAGTTCGCAGCTTTTCGCCAGCAGTGGAGATGGCTGTTCTGGATTGCCTGGGTGTTGGCCGCCTTCATCAGTGGAATCCTGGTGTATCTTGCTTTCTTCTGGAATGTATTCAGTTGAGACAGTCTGCCGTAGACGAGACAGAACGCAACGGCATCCCGCGCGTTCGGCTTAGACACGCTCCTCCATCCGCAAGCCTCGCCCTTCTGCACGAGTAGGTCTATAACGCTCAGACATCCCTCCTGCGCTTTGAAATCCTTTGTTTGTAGTGTGTGCCTTCTGAGCCTACAGCGCTTTCGGAAGTGGTGTATTCAGGGCCACGAAGGCACAGCCGACGCGACCCCAAGGAGCGGCGGCCTTCCTGAACAGATCGGGCAGACACAGATCTTCCTAAAGCGCCCGAGCGCGGCGCACAGCGCCCGATCCGCCCCGCGCTTCGGAAACCGGGCTCAACCGCGATCGGTGCATCACCGAAAAGAGACAGGCCTCATGCATGAAGTCCCCAACAACACGTTCGACCCGGCAACCTATCTTGCTACCAGTGGGGCTGGACGAACCGAGGTCGAGGCCAGGCCACGCAGCATCCTCTATGCGCAGGGCAGTCACACGGACTCTGTCTTTTATCTCCGCACCGGCCGCGCAAAACTAACCGTTGTCTCCGAAAGAGGAAAAGAGGCTACAGTCACGCTGCTTGGCACGGGAGACTTTTTCGGCGAAGAGTCCATGAGCGCCGAAGATTCGCTCCACACTTCCACAGCCTCCGCCACCACGGCTTGCGTGGTTCTCAAAATCGCGCTCCGCGAGATGCGCCGGGTGCTGCACGACGAGCACAGATTCTCTGACTTCTTCATTCAGTTCATCGTCAGGCGCGGTATTCGCACCCAGGCGGACCTCGTCGATCAGCTCTTCAACTCCAGTGAGCGCCGTTTGGCGCGCACTCTGCTGATGATGGCAGAATACGGCGCCCCCGGTGAGCCCGTAGCGGTCATCCCAGTCGTCACACAGGAGACCCTGGCGGAGATGATCGGCACCACCCGCTCCCGCGTCAGCTTTTTTATGAACCGCTTCCGCAAGCTCGGATACATCGAGTACAACGGCCGTGTCCGCGTCAACAGATCCTTGCTCAACGTCGTCCTGCACGACAACCTTCCCGAAGAAAATGCTTCTCGGCCCAAACTTCTTGACAGAACCCCAACTCCGGCCGGAGCAGCCAAGCGGGCCAAACTGACCCAACGCAACCAGCGAAAACCGGTCTGAGATTAGGCCGGTCCATCCGCCATTCCCACGTCTCCATAACTCGCCCACGACCCAGGGAGAACACATGTCATTCGGAATTTATGCTGTCGGTTTCGCCATCCTCATTGCCGGACTCGCTTACGCCGCGCACCTCATGCACGTGCCCTCCCAGTGGATTACTGTAGGCGCAATCGTCATGGTGGGTCTGGGTATCCTCTCGGCAGTCAAGGCCACGCGGCAGAAAGACTCTGTTAGCTAAAGCACTCGGCTTGCCACGCTGTAAAGCGTTTGCAAAAGGTCTAAGCGCACTCGCGCTCACTGCTTCGTTAAGGTTTCTTGCGCCCCGCTGCTCCAATGCTCACCAAGAGTTTTATAGAGGTAAGCGGCGCGATCCGGCATCGAAAGCGCTTTCACGGGCTCATTCTTCAGGGTTGCCAGCCGCCACCACGCGAGTGGCGCCTGCCGAATGTCGTAACCCGCATCGTTTAGCAATCGCAGGCTCACCCGCCCGCTCTGTTCCTGCTGTCGCCTGAGGACTTCAGAAGCGCCGCCAATTGTCGCCACTTGAATTGCAGGTCCCACGAAGGGTACGAAAACTTCCGCCACATCCGCGCCGACCTGTGCTGCTGTTGCCGCATGGGCCGCTGGCTTCACGCGATACTCTTGCCGCTCCAGCGCGCAGGCGATGTTGTCAGCCAACACCGTTGCCAGTTGATCGTCATTTTCCATCCGCTCCACCACCTGGTGCGAAATCAGAATTACGCCGCTTGGCAAGGTCCATGCATCATGAAACCACTTCGCGCTTATCACCTGAAATCGGAAGTGAATCTTCGCCGTATTCGAGTCAGGCATCTCCTGGTTCCAGGCCGGGATCAGTCGCCCGCCAATGCGCTCCACGCGCGCCTGCATCGCGGCATCTTTGTACGGAGGGAAGCGTTTCGGGTCAAATCCGACGAAGCTCTCGCGCAACAGGCTCTGCTTCGCCTCGTCGGGCACTGCGGACGGATCGAAGTCGGTCTTCGCTCGAAGCTTGGTTTCGCCTCTGCTTACGACCACCGGGAAGATCTTCGCCTTCTGCGCGGCGTATTCGCCGTTCTTCGACGGAGAGGCCTTGTACTCGATCCAATCGCCTGCCTTCACGTTGGCTGGCCCGTGCTGTTGTCCGCTCCAGTGCACGTCCGACTGCCCATTGATGCGAATCGTGTAGCCATCCGCTCGCACCAGCAGCCCATCCGGGTGAGTCCCGTCTGAGCTCTCGTTCGGTAGCGCATCTATCACGGCCGAGCCGCTGATCTGACCCGGCTGGATCGGGCTCGCAACGATCACGGTTGGCACCAGCGTGCGATTTTTCTTCTTCATCGCGCCGTAGAGCTTCATGGGTTCGCCCACGTAGGGCGTGTGCGCCGGGCAACCCTGAGTGCCTGCTATTCCGTTGTCCGCGCGCTGCCCTGGGCTGACGAGCGGCTCCTCGCTCAGGGTCTTCTCGTCACAAAGAATGCGGATGCCATTCACATCGAAGTCAGACGCCGAAGCAGCCCGGGTGACGTATCCGTCGAGATCCGGATGCTGCCAATCCTGTGCAGCCACGCCCGCCGACGCCATCAGAAAAATCGAGGAAACTGTCAGAGCTTTCATCACCGATGAGTATATTGCCGCCGGTTCGGGCATTGCTTGCGGCTCGGGGCGACCTGTTAGAGGGCTGAGGCCGCTTTACAATCCCACGTATGACGAGTGATTTCCTCCGCGGCGTCCGCGTCCTCGATGGCGGCATGGCCACCGAGCTTGAGCAGTTAGGCGCAAACATCGACGGTCCGCTCTGGTCGGCTCATGTTCTGGAAGATGCGCCGGAGAAGATTCTCGCTGTGCATCGCGCTTACATAGCTGCTGGCGCAGACGTGATTGAGACCGCCAGCTACCAGGTCTCGCGCAGGGGCTATGCCGAATTCGGCTTCGCTGCCGAGCGCGCCGATGCAGCGCTGCTTCGGTCTGTCGAATTGGCCCGCGCCGCCGCATCCGAGGCCGCACCGCGCCGCGTTCTCGTTGCTGCCTCGCTCGGCCCCTACGGCGCTGCCCTTCACAACGGCGCGGAGTACCACGGCAACTACGACTGCACCCACGCCGATCTCGTTCAGTTCCATCGCGAGCGGATCGCCGTCCTAGCCGGCGCTCCGCCAGCACAAGCGCCGGATCTGCTCGCGTTCGAGACCATCCCTTCGCTCGAAGAGGCTCTCGCCATAGGCGAAGCGCTCGCCCCATGGCCAGGTTTGACCGCGTGGTTCAGTTTCACCTGCCGCGACTCGGAACATGTCGCTCACGGCGAGCTGTTGGCCGATTGCGCTCGCGCCGTCGCAGTTTTCCCGCAGACCGCGGCGATCGGCGTCAACTGCACGCGACCGTCTCTGATCCTTGATTTGATTGCCGAACTCCGCGCCGCCACAGACAAGCCGATCCTCGTCTATCCCAACTCCGGCGAAGAGTGGAACGCGCAGGCTCGCTGCTGGTGCGGCACGAGCGACCCCGTAGATTTCGGCCGGTCTGCTTCGGATTGGTTTGCCGCCGGCGCACAGATCATTGGCGGTTGCTGCCGCACGCGGCCGGAGCACATTCGCCAGGTCGATGAGGCAGTTCAGTGAATTGCCCGGCCTGCAGAGCCTATTCGCAATTCCGATTCTTCCACTTGATCACGGCGGCAATGTTTGCCTCGACCTTTGTGTCCCGCCTTGCATTGTTCAACACATGGCCGAAGATCTGCACGGACACGTTCTCATAGTCGCGGAGCGTGGTCATCCCCCCGCCGTCCCCCAAAGTCATGTCCGCCCCGTGCAACCCGTCGTCTCTCGGACCCCTTTCATCGGCGGGTGCGAACTCATCGACAATCTCATTGAGGTCCTTGTCAGACATGTCTGCATCGAGGCGTATCACTTCGGGCGAATAGCGCCGTTTTTCCAGCCCGATCTCACAGACCTGCCCGTTAGCGGCATACGTTGGCATCATCAAAATCCCTGGCCGAATCTCGTAGGCCTCAACGGCTTTGAACTTTGAGAATCGATCACGCTGCGGGGTTGCGGCAAGAAACAGAAGCGCAGCGGTGCATGCAAGAACCATCAGCCTTAACATTTCGGCTCCCCCTATGGAACACCTAGTTGACCCAGCATGTTTCGCTTGCTCACTCGTTCACTGTTTCACTGTTTCCCCAACACGAGCTTCGCAATCGTCATCAGCTGCATGTTCGAGGTGCCCTCGTAGATCTTGCCCACCTTGGCGTCGCGATAGTACTTCTCTGCCGGGTAGTCGCGCACAAAGCCGTTGCCGCCGAAGACCTCAACGCACTGGCTCGCCACCCGCTCGGCCACGCCCGACGCAAACAGCTTGGCCATCGCGGCCTCCTTCACATAGGGCCGCCCCGCATCTTTGAGCCGCGCCGCGTTGTAGACCATCAGACGTGCGGCCTCAATCTCGGTCGCCATCTCTGCCAGCGCAAACTGCACCGCCTGAAACTCCGCAATCGCCTTCCCGAACTGCTTCCGTTCCCTGGCGTACCGCGCCGCATGGCCCCATGCACCCTCAGCCAAGCCAAGCATCTGCGCCCCGATGCCGATACGCCCTTCGTTGAGCGTTTCAATCGCGATCTTGTAGCCTTTGCCCGGCTCGCCCAGCACGCACTCCGCCCCCACCTCGCATCCATCCAATATCAGTTCGCAGGTGCTGCTCGCCCTGATCCCCAGCTTGTCTTCTTTGCGCCCCACCGCGAGCCCCGGCGTGCTCTTGTCTACCAGGAAGGCCGTGATGCCCTTGTATCCCGCGCCGCGATCCACGGTGGCAAAGACGATAAACAGCCCAGCTTCGCGCGCATTGCTGATCCACAGCTTGCGTCCGTTGAGGCTGAATCCGCCGGGCGTTGGCTCCGCCAACGACTGCAGGGCAAACGCGTCCGACCCCGAGCCTGCCTCGCTCAGCGCATACGCCCCCACCGTCCCGGATGCCAGCTTCGGCAGCCACAGCTTTTTCTGATCGTCCGTGCCCCAACGCCGCAGCGCGTTTACTACCAGAGTGTTGTGCACGTCCACCAGCACGGCCACCGCCGGGTCAACGGTCGAGATGGCTTCAATGGCGAGCACCGCGTCAAAAAAAGAACCTCCCGCGCCACCCAACTCTTCGGGAACTTCAATTCCCATCAGGCCCAGCTCGAAGAGCCGGTCAACGAGCCCTGCGGCAAACTGCTGCTGCTCGTCCATCGCGCTAACCTGGGGCGCAATGGTCTCCTCGGCAAACTGCCGCGCAGTGGAATAGAAAAGGCTCTCCTCTTCAGAGAGCTGGGTGAGGGGGTTGGGGGTTCCGTGGGCCAAGCGAGGTTCGCCTCCGGCCTCGGAGTGTATCAAACGGGGCTGCCGGCATGCCGGAGCGGAAGCCGGAATGCGAAGCCCGGACGCGAACGCGACAGGACGCCTACGAGGGCGCCTTGTCGCGTCGGGCGATCACGGATCGAGTTTGGACCAGAGTCATCTTGGACCAGCGTCCAGTATTAGCGGTGTCCGCGGAAACCAGCTCGCGCACCGGGAAGCTCGTGCTCTCCGCCGGCCTCATGGGTGGCGTGGCCTACGTTGCCTCTCCCGTCGCGTGCCTCATTGCCCTGGAAATGGTTGAACGGCCGCGCGCCGCGCGCCGGCAACGGCCCCCGATATCCGTTACGAGGGTCAAAGCGGTTGTCCACATGACCATAGAAGCCGCCATGGCCGTGGAACCATGGACCAGCCCCAATGAACAGGCCGCCGACAAACCAATCGGGCCCATAGTAGCCGTAGGGCGCGCAGTCATAGGGAGCATAGTCGAAGTACCCATAAGGGCAGCCAGGTTCAACACCAATACTGACGGCGACCTGGGCTGGGCCCAGGGATGAACCGCTGAGCAACGCAATCGCGAGGGCTGAGAAAGCTAGGACTTTACCGTGGATCATAGTTTCTCCTTGAATCTCTTAGAGATCGGATGAAGCCGGAGAGTTGCCTCTGCGGCTACTCTCGTCAGGTTGGGAATTTGACAGGCCGATTGCAGGACAGGGCGAAGCGGATGGCTTAGCCGGCACGAAATCCTGAATTTTAGCCGGCACGGAATCCTGAATTTACGCACACAGCACATTTACGAACAGAAGACTGGCACGGCGCTGTTCAATTTTGCTCTGTTATTCTTCCTGGAACTTAATCAACCGGCATCAGTGCCGCCGTCCCCGTCCGCGGAGGCAGGTACCGTTGGGTCCGCGTCGCGATGGTCAGCTTTTCCTGCGCCAGATGCTTGCGGATCTGGCCGCGCGCGTGGTCTGCCCAGGGCCCGCGGTTGTCGAGCTTCAGATACGCTTGCCAGTAGCGCAGCGATTGCCGCTTCCTTCCTTTGCGCTCATAGGCCAGCGCCAGGTTGTAGTGGGCATCGGCAAAGCGGGGCGCCAGCGCAATCGCCTGGTGGTACGCCACGACCGACTCATCCTGCCGCTGCAGCTCATCCAGCACGTTGCCCAAATCGAAAAACGCCAGCACATAGCCGGGATCGACCTCGGTCGCCTTCCGGTAGAGCTCCTCGGCGCGGCCAAACTGGCGAAGGTGAAAGTGAATCGTCCCCAGGTTGATGTACGCCGGCGCGTACTCTGGGTCAATCCCCAGAATCTCCTCGTAGAGCTGAATCGCGGTCTGCTTTTCGCCACCCTCTTCGGCCTGCACCGCGCCCAGAAATCGCTCCTGAATGCCGCGCTGACCTTCATTGGCGCTTCGCCGCAACGGAGAGATGTCGGACCACGCCGACGGCCGGTCCAGCCGCTCCATCCGGTCGTAGCGCTCGAAGTCAAACA
>Ga0182018_10003828_pt1 | contig 13119 bp, 17 predicted proteins | sample 812P2MmetaG_FD_120490 | JGI IMG/M metagenome (GOLD analysis project Ga0182018, IMG submission 120490) | Permafrost microbial communities from Stordalen Mire, Sweden - 812P2M metaG | ecosystem: Environmental > Terrestrial > Soil > Wetlands > Permafrost | place: Sweden: Stordalen | collected...
CCGCTCTAAGAGACCCAGTTTGAATCGAATCAGATCGTCATAGATGCTCATCCAATGCCGGGCATCTTCCCAGTGCTCGGTTTCGATGTCCTCTCCCTCAAGGGGGCCTTGGGCTGGTTCTTTGTCTGTTCCTGCCGCCATGGTCATCACTATACGGAGGCTGTTTGTCCAAGATGTCGTTCCTTACTCGTGATATTGCTGAACTTTTTACGCCGTTCGGTGTATCACTGGACCATGAACTCCGGTGACGCACTTTCTGACCGACCCGACATCGTCGCGGCGACCAGGGGCGGGGACAATTCTCTCGGCATGGACGACGAGGCTGATCCGCAAACCGCTTCTTTGGAACAAGCGGTGTACTGGAGAAACATCTACACCGAGATCCTGGCCATGGAAGAAGCAGTCCTCGCTCGCATCCACCAGCTCATGGCTGGTCAAACGCCCGAGGCTCGGCGAGAGGTTGAGTTGACCAACGTCCCGGTGGTCGTCGCCCAGGTTGAACGATTCCGATCGAGGCAGGGGATCTGGGACAGCCGGGTCCACGCGTACCGACTGGGAGAGGTGCGGTAGTTACCGATACGCCATCAGTCTGAGGTGGAATCTGAACCGGTGTCGTCGGCGCGATCGTGCGCTGTGCCGCCGTCCTCGTCCAGGACACCCGCAGCGTGCGCTTTCCCTGGTTGGAATGGTTTGAGTTACATCCCAGGGACTCACGGGGACGGGAGCAGGTAAATGGCTGCTCGATGCGGATCACCCCTTTGCACAATGTTGCTGCAATTTTTACATCCCAGGGGGCAATGTGGTTGGGGCCAGGGGCAAACCGGACTCGGCCGATGGTCAGGTGCGCTAAACGATTCATACCGGTTCCTGTATTAGTAAGGGGAATATCTCATGATGTCCGTTAGATCGCGAGAGTCTCGACGGGTTTCTTCATTGCTCGTCGAACGCAGGGTCTCGGGCACTGCGATGGTCGTGGTCCTCTCCGTTGCCCTGTTGTGTGGGCTTGTCGGCTTCGCCTTCCACACGTTGTGGATTGTCGCAATCGTCGTCCTCGCCCTCGGCCTTGGTTATGTGGTTGCGAATGTTCGTCAGGATCGCAGAGAGGTAATCGAGGGGCGTCAAGATGAGGCTGATTGAATCGAACGGGTCTTCCGATCGAAGCGATTCAACCTTCTAAAAGTTGTAGTCCTTCGCACCTTCGGGGGAAGTTGCCTACGCAAAGCCGCCACACACTCCCGGTGGCGGATCAATTCATTTTCGGCCAAACGGAGTTCGTTTCGACGTTCGGCACATTCAGCAGAATCGCTGAGCCGGTACTTGTCCGCGAAACTGTTCCTTCCCAGGCCGAGGAAGAGCCCCGATCGGTTCAGAGCCAACTGGCCGGAAGATATATCTGAATGTATATAATCGGTATATGCACTCCGGAACGATGCTTCGCGATGCGCGGCGAAGCGCAGCGCTGACCCAGGTGGACGTCGCACGGCGTGCCTCCACAGCACAGTCAGCGGTAGCGGCCTACGAGACGGGGACCCGCACTCCGAATTTAGATACGTTCCGCAGGTTGCTCCGAGCCTGCGACTACGAGGTCGACATTGTTGTCCGACCACGCATGCGGCGCGGTGCATCATCGTTGGCGGACCTCGTGACGTCCATTGCACAAGATCTCGCAGCGGACGATGAGCAGAGCGCACTGCGGCTCATCTTCGGCTTCGCTGACGACTTTCGGGGATCCAGCCGTCCGGGCCAGATCACTCTGATCGCGGCGGAGCCAACTCCGACTGGCGATCCTCGTTTTGACGCCGCGTTGGCGGCGGCCGCAGAGTACTTTGCGGCCGAGGCCGGCATTGCGGTCCCTGATTGGGTCAACGGGTGCACTCGGTTCGTGGAACCTTTGTGGTTCGTTGCCAGCCGTCCCGCGTTCCACGCCTACACGCTTGCGCATACGCCGGCAGTGTTCGCACGGCACGGCGTCTTTTTGGCTCGCGAGGTGTTCGACCGTGTCTGAGAAGGCGTTCTCGCGACAGCAGATCATCACCGCGCTGCAAGCACTCGGTGATGATCTCACCCGCCAAGGGGTACACGGCCAGATCTTCATTGTTGGCGGGGCGGCCATGGCACTCGCCTATTCCACGAGGCGAGTAACCAAGGACATTGACGCGGTATTCGAGCCGAAAGCTGTCATCTACCAGACCGCGGGGCGCGTGGCCGAGAATCTGGGACTGCCCGAAGACTGGTTGAACGATGCGGTGAAGGGCTTTTTGCCCGGACGGGACGAGGGAGCTCGGCCATTGCCTGAGGTCCGCGGGATCGAAGTCACCACAGCCTCGCCACGGTACCTGCTGGCCATGAAATTGATGGCGATGCGATTCGGCGAGGATGATGAGGACATTCAGATCTTGCTCCGTCTGGCAGGGATCGACAATGCAAATGAGGCGCTTGAATTGTTGACGACCATGTATCCACACCGCGAGCCGCCCCTGAAGACCCAGCTTTTCCTAGAGGAGATACTCGACACCCACGAGAGCTGACATCGGTGGCCACGTTGGTGCCGGACCACGTTGGGAACGTGCGGTGTTGGCGCACCTCCAACAGCCCTCACGATTTCTCCTGAGGACTCTTGGAGGTGGCGGGAATCGAACGATGGGAACTCCGTCACCAGAAGTCCACGTCAGCGGCACATTCTCGACTCTAGCTGCGACGAAGGTGGCACGGACAAGTACCCGTTGATACGCGTTGATTCGCGTTGATACGCGTTGCGTCGCGGCGGTCGTGTCCGATCGGTGTCCCACCACCCAAGCGGGATCGAGTGGCATTTGTGCCGGCGCACTCAAGCCAAGGTTTATCGGTGGTACGGAGGACCGCTACGTTCCACCGATCCTCACACCCAAACCACTTTGCGGGAGCACGGCACACAGTTCGGTTGCCATGGCCACGCCGAGTCCGGCCGCAGGGTGTGCGCTCGCATGCACCGTGCGCAATCGGTCGATGCTGACCCTGGTGTAGCGCTGCGTGGTCTCCAGCCGGGTATGACCGAGCATCTCAGCCACGTAGCGGATGTCGGCCCCTCCTTCGAGCATGAGAGTCGCCACGGTGTGACGAAGTAGGTGACAGCTGCCTCGTTTTTGAATGCCGGCCCGGGCGATGTAGTGCCGTACGGATCGTGAGACCCAATCCGGGCATAGCGGAGTTCCGACCGAGGAGAGGAAGAGATGGTTGGGAAAGCGTTCAGTGACGAAATGAGGTCGTACCAGTTCGCTGTAGAGACGCAGCCAGAAGAGGGCCCGTTCGCCGATGGGGACATAGCGGTCCTTTGCTCCTTTGCCGCAGCGGACGAACACGGTGCCTCGGGCGTAGTCGATGTCCCGGCAGGCAAGTTCGATAAGTTCGTTTCGCCGCAAGCCGCATGAGTAGAAGACCTCGAGTACGGCGCGATCCCGCAGCCCCAAGGGTTTCGACACCAACGGCGCACTCAAGACGGCGGCCATCTCGATCGCGCTCAATGTGGCTTCCGGGAGCAGGCGGTCGGGTCGGGGCATAGTCATGTCAGCCGCCGGGTTGACATCCAGGCGTCCGGTGCGGCGCAACCATGAGAAGAACTGGGCGACCGGCACGAGGCGCTGCACCTGAGTGGCAACGGTCAAGGGGACGCCATCGCTCTTCCTGTGAGAGAAAAGCGCGTGCTGATAGACCAATAAGTCTTCCAAGCTGACGTCTTCGGAGTTCTCGATCCCTCGTTTCGCAAGGAAGCAGCTCAGGTAGCCCAAGTAGCGCACTCGTCCCGCAATGGTTGTCTGGGCGTAATTGTGGATCCGCATCCACAACAGGTATTCGCGGATGTCTGTCTCGATGGGCGTCATAACGACCCTCCTTCGAGACGGCCGACCAGGAGACGATGGCAGGTTCGACCCTGCCGCCGGACCGTCGACGGAGACTGGCCATCCCCTGATCCCAGCCTGCTCCTCGGAGTGGGCGTGATCAAGGGGAAGCACCATGGACCGCCCGCGCAGTCGGTGTGTTCGAACGTGCTCCGCAGCAGCCCTTCATCGCCGTGCTCATTAGTTGGGCGCTACTACGACCCGGCCACGGGACAGTTCCTCTCCGTCGATCCAATGGTGGCAGAGACCGGGCAGGCCTATGCCTACACCGGAGATGATCCGGTGAATGCGGTGGACCCGTTGGGGCTGGTTCCGGATTGCGGAGGCCAGGTCGGCTCATGCGTCGAAAGGTCGCCCGGTCGCCCAGAGGTTTCTTGTGCTCCATACCAGTCGTCACTAGTTCGATCGGAGGCGCTGACCACGTTGAGGATAGCTCTGCTTGACGGTGCCGGTCATCTAGTGGACACCGGAACGGGTGGGATAGTGGGGTATAGCAAATACCTCAATCACATTGGTGAGAACAGCCTTCATGCGAGCGATGAGACGCTTTACGACTTGGCCAACACATCCGACGCTGCAGACACCTTCGGTCGATCCGTAGCAATCCTGGGGGCCGGTATAACGTTCGGCAACGACATCGCTAATGGACACGGAGTGGCGTATGCTGCTGGCGACGCTGCGACCCAAACCGGAGGAGCATATGGTGGCGCGGTTGCAGGTACTCTGCTCTGTGGCGGACCTGAAGATGGCATTGGTATCGTGTGTGGTGCTATCGGTGGGTTCTTGGGTGGTGGAGGAGCTCATTGGATCTACAGCAAGCTGTTCTGATTCGTGACTGGCTCGCGGGAGGACACCAAGAGTGGCTTTAGATCGAAATGAATGTGGCACAATCCGCGTCGTGCGGCGACAAATTTTTCAAGATGCAGTTCGCAGATATACCGTTTTTGTCGATGGAGTTCCCGTCGGGAAACTAGCTGCACGTCAGTCCGGACAATATTCGGTGGCTCCAGGTCAACATGTCGTCCAGCTTCGAATCGTAAACACCGGCACCAGTCGTAGCGACGAGGTGACGGTGTCCGTCTTGGCGGGTCAGACTCGTGTATTGAAAACGAAGTCACTCGGGGTAAAGAACATCTTTTTGGCTCCGCTCGGTATATTCAACCCAGACCGATTCGCACCTCGGCCGTGGATCCGACTGAGTCTTGAACCTTGAATCGGGCTCGATCGGTGCATTCGCATTGGTTGTTTAAGGGAACTTGGGTCTACGACTAACACAACCGAAACTCCGTTGGGGTGAGACGCCTCCACCGGTACATGTCGGCAGCCTGATCCAATTCGACCTAGCACCGTCTCGGCTGACGGGAAGAACATCGAGAGTTGACGACTGCCAGTAGGCAGGAGGCTCGGACCGTCCTCCTGTCGGGATATGGGCTTCTTCGATGTCCCTGCGGTTCGATACCGAGGTCGTAGTAGCCGCCTATGAATACCTGACAGGCAAAATGGCAAGCTTGGTCCTCAGGATTCTGATCAGCATGGCCTCCGGTGACTGCCCCACCTAGTTGTGCGCAGACATCGGCGGTCCACGGCAAGCAGCCGAGGAGACTTGAGTTCGTAGCCGACTGACCCTTTGCAATGGAAGGCTAATTTCTGTCTAGTTACCTTGACGCAACTAGTCTAGTACCATAGACTGCTCCACAGTGAAGCCGATGGCCAAACGGGTTGTGGTGAAGATGCTGTCGCAAAGGGGTGCAGCGATGGTCCGGCAGGACGGTGATCACGAAGTGTGGAAGCTAGGCGACTGCCAGTGCTACGTGCCGAAGCATAAGACCGTGACGGCCGGGGTTTGCCGCAGCATTCAGGATGCGATGGCCCCAGAGTTTGGGAAGGGATGGCTGCAGCAATGACCGACGTGTACGAGTACGAGATCCACCAAGAGGGACGCAGCTGGGTCGTCCGGATCTCCGATTTGGGCCTCACGACGCAAGCTCGGAACTTGCGTGAGACGGACCGCATGGCGAAGTCGATCATCGCACTGCACCTTGACACCGACCCCACCTCGTTTGAGGTTCGTCGATCGAACATCATCGGTCTGCCGGGAACCGTCGCTGAAGATGTCCAGCGTGCCATCGAAGAGCGTGGTCGACTTGTCGCTGCACAGGCAGCGTCCGTCAGCGCGACGACGAAAGCGGCCGCCGAACTGGTCGAGATAGGTGTCCCGCTTCGAGACGCCGGGTACCTTCTCGGCATTTCCCACCAGCGGGTTGCCCAGCTCCTCGAGGTGACGACCGAGACTGGGTGACGTCACCTGCCCTACGGCTTGCCGACGGCCTTGGGTCGGGTGAAGGGCACGACGGTTCCGGTCGTGGGCTCCGTGGCGGCTCGCAGTTCGTCGATCTTCTCGCTCAGCTGCACCTGCGCTCCCTCGAAGAGGTGGCCATAGAGGCGGAGCGTCATGGCTGGGTCGCTGTGTCCCATGCGTTGCGCCAGGGCGAGCAGGTTTACACCCAGGTCGATGAGGATCGAGGCGTGCGAATGTCGCAGGTCGTACGTGCGGAAGGTTTCGGGGAGTCCGGCATCGCGCAGGGCGGGACGGATCACCTTCTCACGCAGTTTGTCCCGATTGAGCGGGTTGCCGTAGCGAGTCTGGAAGAGTAACTCGGTCTTACCTCCCCGCCGCTGTCCCTTCCGTTCCCCCGGCGCCGGCATTCGACCAAGGCGCCGAGCTCGTCGCACAACCAGGCCGGGATCGGGATGCGTCTGTCACCGGCCGATGTCTTGGGCGGACCGGTAACGAGTGCGAACCCCTCGCTGTCAAAGGAGTGCACGGGAAGGACGGTCTGGCTCACGTGGATGACGTGCTTGGTGAAGTCGACGTCGCACACCCGGAGCCCACAGAGCTCCGCGGGCCGTAATCCGGCGAGCATGAGGAGCCACACCGCCGGTTTGTAGGGATCCTTCACGTGGGCGACGAGCTGGTGGACCTGGTCCATGGTCAACACGTCGCCCTCGTGGAGCTTGCGCCGGGGGATCGGGATGTTGTGATCGGCCGCCGGGTTGTCCTTGCGGACATTGGCACGCACAGCACTCTTCATGACGAGCGACAGGATCGACACGCAGTCCCGGGCGTGCTTCGCAGCGAGGCCTTTGGCAAGGAGGTGGGCGATGAACTCCTCGACGTCCATGTAGGTGATGGCGGACAACGGCCAACCCTCGAAGTAGGGCCGCACGTGGCGCTGCAGCATCCCCCAGTACCCACGGCGGGTGGTCGGGCGCAGCTTGGTCGTCGTGCCCCACCAGCGATCGGCCCACTGCTCGAACGGGATGCGGGCCAGCTTCGGGTCGATCCACTCGCCCCGACGAAGGTCGTGCCCGATGTCGTCGAGGAAGGCCTGGGCATCGGCCTTGCGGAGGAACGTCTTGGAATGAGCGTGGCCGCCCTTGTCCCGGTAGCGAGCCTTCCAGTGCCCGTTGGGCTGTTTGTCGATGGAGCTCATGGTTGGGTCGCACCCGTCCATGGAACGGCAAAGACCTGCCGCACCGCCTGCGGCGGCTTGCCCTCTGTACCAAGGCCTACTGCGGCCGCGTGTACCACTCGAACTCCGCGTACTTCTTGTCCGTCGCCCGCTGTTGTTGTTGGCAGACGGCGAACAGCGACTCACCTTCGTTGGACCAGCCGGCGCCGACGGCGTGCCAATGCCCTTCGGAAGAACCGTCGGCCGGCACTCGGCCACCGAGTCGACGGGCTTCGCGCCACTGGACCCGGGCGTCGCGCAGGGCGCCGAAGGTCGTCGAATAGGTCCGGGATTTGGTGAGGAAGTGCCCGCCGTAGCCGAACCGGTGGGCGTAGCGAGCGAGCTTGAGGTCAGCGAAGGCCGGATCGGTCCCGAGCTCGAGCGCCGTGGCCACCATGCGGTGCAAATGGGGAGGCAATCCCCGGCGATCCAGGTCCTCCAGCGAACGAATGCGGACGTCGAGCCGTGGATCGTCACTCGAGATCTTCGTGGCGTACTTGGCGACGTAGGTGGCCACCCGCCGAGCCCGCTCGTCACCGCACCCCAGCACGTGCACGTCGATCTGATGGCCCCATGCCGCCGTGCCCCTCGGATGGTTCACGGTGACGTCGGCAGCCGCACGCAGACAAGCCTGTGCGAGCTGCTCGGCGTCGACAGGGGGAACCGATCCACCCGGACCGTCGGCCCGCACGACGGCGTGCAGGTGCACGATGCCACGCCGTTGGAACTCGGCCACCCGGCAGAAGGAGAGTCGGACCACACGGGCGGCGTCGGCCTGCGTGCGCCCGAGCACCGCAGCCAGCTGGCGCTGGACGTAGATCATCGTGCGCCGCCACAGCTCGGGCGTGCTGGCGTTCTGGAGCACGGCGCCCTCGTAGTCGTAGCACTCGAGGCACAAGGGAGTCCCCACCGCCTGGCCACCTCGCTCGTGGCACCGCCTGCATGCAGTGGGGCGGCCGTGGACACAGCGGGCCCGTGGATCGCCGGCATGACAGGGAGAGTCCGACTTGATGGCATGGACCGCGCCGAAGCCAGGAGCAGTGAGGGTGAGGAAGATGGCAGGGTGCTCGGCGATGGTTTCGTCGACGCCCTTGCCGCCCTCGAGCCCGGCCCGCACGAGGTGGCGGGAATCCCCCCGGTAGATGGCGGCGCACGAGGGGCAGCGCACCTCGGACCGGGAGCCACAGGCCTTGAGGAGGACGCCGTCGGGGAGCGAGGAACTCGAGAAGGTCACAGTCCCCACCCCTGTCGGGCCAGAGACGACGAAGCCACGGAGCCGGATCGGATGGCTGCACCAGCCGCAGCGGTCGCCCTGGTCCAAGAAGTCCTGAATCTGGTGCTTGCGCCCGTGTCGGCCCAATGCCTCGAGGATGGCCTCGTCGTCCGGATCCATGCCGACCACGCTGGATCACCGGTGTGACATCGTCCCAGCTCAGAATGGGTAAACAACGCGTAACAGCGCGTACCAGTGGGACGTAGCGAGCACCAACGTGTACCAGCGGTCAACCAAAGAAATTCTGGAAAAGTTTCAGGCTGTTGGGGCTCTCGGCGCCTCCGGCCCTCCGGGTCCGTCGGCGCCGGGCCCCACGGACCGACCATTTTTCGAACTTCGGGCCCGAGATCCCGAAGTGGTCGAAGTACCGACGGACGAGCTGTGAGGAGTTCCTCTACCTGATCAAGACGAGCACTCGACCGGTCGGCCCATCGTCGCGTGCGCGAGATGGCCATGCCGGGCACAGGACACCAATCCGTGTCTTTTCGTGTCCTGACTGTGTCCAGCGAGGTGTCGGCGCACCTCCAACAGCGTTCCGAACTGCCTGTTCGCAGCCGAACCGCTCTTGGAGGTGGCGGGAATCGAACCCGCGTCCTCCGGAGTTTCAATAGGCCTTCTCCGAGCGCAGCCGGCATTGGATTGTCGGGGGCGGCATCACTGCCGGCGGCTGTGCCGCCCCGTACCCAACGGGTGTGTCCTCAGTGTTCAGCTGGGGTGAGGCACCGAGTAAGCCCTACTTGATGGCGCCCACATTCCGATCCATAGGGCTGAGACCGGGTGGACGTCGCTACCTAGGCAGCGAGCGCGAGCTGAGGCTCGGCGTTTGTTTTTGGTTCCGGCTCTTTAACGTGGTTCCGGAGACCACGGCTCGCTTCTCCTATATCAACGACCAGAGTCGAAGCCAATCACCCCCGTATGGGTCTCCAGCTGGCCGGTTGGTCAGCCCGCCTATTGTACTGGGCTTTCCTCCTGGCCCCTCATGCCCCTCCCCACCTATTGATCTCCTTGGTGGCCCGGGCCGCCTCCCGCTCGGCGTCGCGGGACGCGATCAGATTGCGCTTGTCGTAGAGCCGACGACCCTTGGCCAGGGCAATCTGCACCTTGGCCCGGCCGTCCTTGAAGTACAGCGAGACCGGGATCAAGGTGAGCGACTGCTGCTGGGTCTTGCCCAGGAGCTCGTCGATCTGGCTCCGGTGCAGGAGTAGCTTGCGTTTGCGATCGGGGTCGTGGGCCCCGAAGCCGGTGGCGAACTGCCACGGTGGGATGTGCATTTGGAAGAGCCACATCTCGCCGTCGTCCACCCGGGCGTAGGCCTCGCTCAGTTGGGCCTTTCCCTCGCGCAGCGACTTGACCTCTGAGCCCTGCAGCACGATCCCGGCCTCGAGCGTCTCGATGAACTCGTACTCCCGCCGGGCGCGGCGATTGGTGGCGACCGTGCGGTCGCTCCCTCGTTCCTCGCGGGCGGCTGCCCGCTTGGCGATCTGTTTCTTCGCCCTGGCCATAGGGGCCGAGGGTAGCGTGACTCCCGTGCTGCGCCTGTCCCGGGAGATCTACATGGAGATGACCGGGCACGCGCTCCGCGGTCTGCCCGAGGAAGCCTGCGGCCTTCTCGTGGGTACCTACGGAGGGGAGGAAGTGGTCCGCTTCTTCCCCACCGAGAACGCCGTGGCCTCGGCCCTCATCTACGAAATCGACCCCAGGGAGATGCTCGGGGTGGACCGGGAGGCCCAGGCGATCGGGGCCGACATCATGGGGGTGTTCCACTCGCACACCCATAGCGACGCCTATCCCTCGCCCACCGACGTGGCGCAGGCCCTCGATCCGGGATGGCACTACGTCCTGGTCTCCCTGCGCGACACCCATCCGGTCCTCCGCAGCTATTCGGTGGTCGACGGCGTCATCGGGGAGGAGCCCGTGATCGTGACCGGTCTCGAATAGGGCCAGGAGCGGCGGAGCCGCCATCCCCGCCGCCCCGTTAGAATCCCAACCAGATCAGTCAACAATCAAGATCAGCCGACAAATCGCCGGAGCCGCTGGGCGAAGGGCGATGACCCGATGAGGAGGCCCCGTGGCCGTCGAAGTCCGCCTACCCACCGTCCTGCGCACCCATGCCGGGGGGGCGTCCGTCGTGAGCGTCGACGGGGCGACCGTCGGGGAGGTACTGGCCAAGTTGGGGGCGGAGTACCCGGGCATGGCCGGTCAGGTGGTGCAACCGGACGGATCCCTGCACAAGTTCGTCAACATCTACCTGAACGACGACGACGTGCGCTACCTGGACGGGGTGGACACCCCGGTGCCCGACGGGTCGGAGATCTCGATCCTGCCGGCCGTGGCCGGAGGCTGAATGACGCTCTACCGGTCCGTGCTGGACCTCATCGGGGAGACGCCTCTGGTGGAGATCAGCGCGCTGAGCCCCAATCCCTCGGCGCGCCTGTTCATCAAACTCGAGGGCCAGAACCCCGGAGGCTCGGTGAAGGACCGGGTCGCCCTCTCGCTGGTCGAGCAGGCGGAGCGGGACGGCCGCTTGGTGCCGGGCAAGCCGGACCAGATCCTCATGGAGCCCTCGTCGGGCAACACCGGCATCGGGCTGGCCCTGGTCTGCCGGGTCAAGGGCTATCACCTCAAGGTCGTGATGCCCACCAACGTGTCGGTCGAGCGGCGCCAGCTTCTCGAGCTCTGGGGTGCCGAAATCATCGAGTCGCCGGGGACTGAGGGGTCGAATGGCGCCGTGCGCATGGCGCAGCGCCTGGCGGGCGAAAATCCCGAGTGGGTCTTCTTGTACCAGTACGGCAATCCGGCCAATCCCAAGGCGCACTACGAGGGGACCGGGCCTGAGATCTTCCGTGACTGCCCGGGGGTGACACACTTCGTCGCCGGCCTGGGCACGTCGGGGACCCTCTTGGGGGTGGGCCGCTTCCTCAAGGAGAAAGTGGGCGATGCCGTGCAGATCTGGGCCGTCGAGCCGCCCTCGGGTGAAGTGGTCGACGGCCTGCGCAATCTCGATGACGGCTACATCCCACCGATCTTCGAGGAGCTTGGCGGCGCCGAGCTGCTGGACCGAAAGACCGTGGTGCGGCCCCGGGAATCGATCGAATGGACCCGTCGCCTGACGGATGTGGGCATCTTCGCGGGCATCTCGACGGGAGCCGCAGTGGCCGGAGCGATCAGGTGCGCCGTCTCCCTCAAGGAGGGGGAGGAGGCGTCCATCGTGGTGGTGTCCGCTGACGGCGGGTGGAAGTACCTGTCCACGGGCGCATGGACCGGCGACCTCGATGAAGTCGTCGAGCGGGCGAAGTCCATCATCTATTTCTGACGGGCAAAGCACGTGGGGTCGGCGTGCCCTCAATGGACGTGCGGCGCTGGGTTCGCCAGTATGTGGCATGCCCGCACCCCTCACCCTGGAATGGTTCGGTACCAGTACCTTCCGCCTGCGCGTCGACGGGCTGACGATCTGGTTGGACACGTTTGTCGACCGCATCGCGGCGGCGCCGCAAGTGGGGCTCTCGGTGCGCGACATCGACGAGGCCGATTTCATCTTCATCAGCCACTGCCATTTCGACCACATTCTGGGCGCCAACATCGTCGCGCTGAACACCGGCGCCCACGTGGTCGGCTCCTACGAGGCGCTGCGGCTGATGAACGGGGCCGGCGTGCCGCTCGCGCAGCAATGGCCGGTGTCGGGGGGAGAGGTCGTCGACTGCGGGAACGGGGTCACCGTCAGCGTGTACCCAGGGATCCACTCGTGCCTCTTCGCCAAGAACGATCCCGATTCCGGAGGTTGTTGCGTAGGTGACCTCGGCGTTTCGCTGCAGCAGCGGCGGGCGATCATGGACCCGCTGTTCGCCCACATGCGCGACGCCGGCGCCTGGGCCCCGGACCTCTACGAGTACATGGTGCACCCGATCGGCCCCGTCTCAGACCATGACGGGGGGCAACTCATCTACCTGATCGAAACGCCCTACGGCTCCATCTTGTGGAGCGCCAGCTCGGGCTGCTGGACGCCGATCCTGCGCGAGCTGCGCCCTGACGTCGCCCTGTTGGCGCTGGCCGGGCGGCCCAACGTCAACGGCGAGCCGTTCCAGGGGTCCATGGCTGAGTTCATCGTGCGCCAGGTCGAGGTGCTCCATCCCGACAAGGTGATCTTCTGCCACCACGACGCCTTCCTCCCGCCGTACATGAACGGCATGAATGTGGACGCCGCGGCGGAGGCGCTGCGCACCCGCACCCCGTGGACGGAGCTGGTGACGATGAGCTACGGCCAGCCGGTTGCCCTCTTCGACGGGAGGTGACGACGCCTCCCGCGTCGTGGTGGCCGGGTGGGTGCCTGGGGGTGGGCGTCTAAGCCTCGATCCACCGCCTAACCCCAGCTGAGCGGATTTGAAGACACGGCATTGCCGGTGCCGTGGTGTGGGGCATCCTCGGTGCGGTCAGTTCTGACCCAGAGACGTGCGAGTCCAAG
>Ga0182018_10003829_pt1 | contig 13117 bp, 12 predicted proteins | sample 812P2MmetaG_FD_120490 | JGI IMG/M metagenome (GOLD analysis project Ga0182018, IMG submission 120490) | Permafrost microbial communities from Stordalen Mire, Sweden - 812P2M metaG | ecosystem: Environmental > Terrestrial > Soil > Wetlands > Permafrost | place: Sweden: Stordalen | collected...
AGGAAATGTGCTGGAGTTAGCCAGCAAACGGCTGGAGGTAGTGGAAGCCTGCAGCGGCATCCGTTCCCTGCTGTCCCTCATGTTTCTGTCAGTCGCCTACGGCCGCTTGTTCGAAAAGCGGTTCTGGGTGAAGATCGCCTTGTTTGTCTCGACCGTCCCGATCGCCATTGCCTGTAACGCGGCCCGCGTGACGCTGGCCGGAGTGCTTACGCAATACGCGCCGGAGATTGCCGAAGGAGCCTATCACGTTTTCGAGGGATGGGTGATCTTCATGTTCGAACTGGTGGTCTTGCTCGGTTTCCATCGGATCTTAACTCGGTTTGTAAGACGGTCTCATGCCTGAAGAAAAAATAAGTTCCCAGTTCGACTTTCTACGCAGTAAGCCGGCGATCGCGGTTACCGCCGTGCTGCTGGCGGAAATCATCCTCTTTTATACTGTTCCGACCAAGGAATACATTCCCTCGCCGCCGCCGCTCGATCAGTTTTCCAATACTGTAGGACCGTGGCGAACGTTCGCACAATTTCCGATCGACGATGAGACGCGGAACCTTCTCAGAGCCGACGATACATTGACGCGCGAGTATGTGGGCCCAAGCCAGGTGGAGCTTTTCGTGGCCTTCTTTAAGACCCAGCGCGCGGGCGTCTCGCCGCACTCGCCGAAGATCTGCCTGCCGGGCAACGGATGGACGGAGAACAGTTCCGGCATCATTTCCGTGAGCGTACCGGGGGAGCCGGCGCCGATTCCGGTGAACCGGTACATCGTGAGCCTCAACGACCAGCGCGAGATGGTGCTGTACTGGTACCAGAACCCGCACCGTGTGACGGCCAACGAGTACCTGTCGAAGTTCTATCTGATTTTCGATTCGCTCCGGTACCGCCGCAGCGACGAAGCGCTGGTCCGCGTGATCGCGCGCGTCGACGGGAACGATGGGGATGCCAGGGCGGAAGAACAAGCCATCCGGTTTATTCAGGCTCTTTACCAACCGCTCAAGCAGCAGATGTGGTCCGGCCCATCCAGCGCGGCGGTCCAGCCGTTTTCCGCCGATCGCCGGCCCTGATTGCGGATCAACTGGCGCCGCCGCTGACCGCGGCGTCTACCGCCTGGCGCATCTCCCAGGTGGAAACGTAACGCAGTTGGTGCCCGTGCCGGCGGCAGCCTTCCACCAGCAGAGTGAATAACCGCTCCAGCCCGCCTTCGAGCAGCACGGACGAGTTCCTTTCCTGAGTTCCGTGGGTGTAGAGCTTGATAAAGATATTGTTCCCCACGCGCGGCGCGAGGTCGAGCCACCGCTCGACGCGGTAGGCTGTGGGCAGGTCGTAGAAAGCCAGTTCGCCCTTTTCCATCCTCGGTTTGAGGCGTTCCGCCCATCGGACTCCGAGAGGGCCGGGGATCATCAGCAGGTCGCCCGCGCCCTTGACGCCGGGTTTCACCGCTACTCCGCGGTCGTAGGATCGCGGCTTCAACGGGTCGTCATTCGCCCAGTAGATGGTGTTGACGGTGCGCGACTGAGTCGACGAGTCTCCCGAAGGCATGGTGAAATCGGCGTAGCAGCCCAGTTCCCGCAGAAGGGTGATTTCGTTGTTGAGTCCGCACCATCGGCCATCCGGGCGGGCATTGTCGAGTGCCCAGTTGCCATGAATGAATCCGAAAACCGGACGCCCGTTCGAAAGCCGCAGCAGCCCATGACGGGCAACCAAAGTCTCGATGAAGCCGCTCATGCGGTCGACGAAGTTCTGCTGTCCTTCCCCGTCGTGGTGGATGTGCACGTCCACATCCGCGATGCCGGCCCGTCTCATTTCCGCCAGCGAGTCCAGAAATTGCGGCCGGTATTCTTCCTGGGGATAGTAGAACGTGTACTGCGGAGAGCGTCCGGTGGAATCGGCGTGCCGGCGGGCGATTTCCGGCCAGTGCTTCACCCACCGGGCCACACGTTCCGAGGCAACTTCGTCGGAAGGATGCAGCCAGTACGGCTCCCAATGGTCGGCAATTGCCACCCACACGCGCGCGCCGCGAGGAGCGCGCCCGGCGGACAGGCGGTTGCGGACATACCCGGGAAGCCAGAGTTGAGCGTTACGCGGCAGGGAGATAGACACGAGTGGGGCCCTTAAACGTTGTACCCGGACTTCAGGGCATCGGAGTGAAACATCTTCACGGTATCGAGCGAATAGTCGTCGAGGTCTTTCCCTACCAGCGACAGTTTTTGCAGCACGTCGGGAGTGGCCGTGATGATGTGGCATCCGATGGAATCGGCCTGAAAGATGTTGAGCAGTTCGCGTGGGCTCGCCCAGATCAACTCCATGCCCGGGTGGACGGAAACCAACTCGACGGCCGTGGCCATCAGGGGCACGGGGTCGCGGCCGGTATCCGCGATGCGCCCGGCGAAGACCGATACATTCGAGGGAGCGCCGCCGGCCAACGCCGCCGCCACCTGCCGCACCTGGTCGAGGGTGAGGATCGCGGTGATGTTCAACCGGATGCCGGCGTGCGAGAGGCGGTGGATCAAGTCCAGTGCAGGCGCCCTGCGGGTATTCGTAACGGGGACCTTGACGTAGACGTTAGGCCCCCAGGAGGCGATGAGGTGCGCCTGCCTTTCCATCTCGCCGAACTCGTCGGCGAATACCTCGAGCGAAATCGGGCGGTCGCGGATCTCCGAGAGGATGTCGCGCGCAAACGCCTCGTAATCGGAGATTCCCGCCTTGCGCATCAGCGTGGGATTGGTGGTAAAGCCACGGATCAGCGGGTTCCGGTAGAGGTTCAGCATCGCCGTCTTATCGGCGCCATCGGCGAAGAGCTTGATTTTCAGATCGGTTACCGTCACGAGGAAGCGTCCCTTTCGGAACTGCCCACTATCCAATCTACCGCGTCCGGGAGAGAAGCGACACGGGCATCGGGAGGGAACGAGGGTCCGCGCTCGCGATAGTGCTGATCGATGAAAACCGTGCGGCAGCCGCCGGCGTGTCCGGCGTCAATGTCTCTCCAACGGTCGCCGACCAGGAACGAGCGGGCGAGATCGATGCCATACCGCGCTTGTGCATCCAACAACAGCCCGGGCAGAGGCTTGCGGCAGCGGCAGCCATCCCCATCGTCATGCGGGCAGATCAGAAAGCCGTCCAGGGGAAGAATCTGACGCATGGCATCGTGGATAACCTGAATGGAGCCCAGGCTCTGCGTGCCGCGAGCGACGTCGGGTTGGTTGGTGACCACCAGCAGCAGGAATCCAAGCTTTTTCAAACGTGCCAGGCTGGCGGCGGCGTTTTCGACGATCTCCAGCGCTTCGAGAGAAGCCGGAGGGTAGGGCTTGCCGTCCCGCACGATCGCCCGGTTCAGAACGCCGTCGCGATCCAGGAAAACCGCGCGGGCGCGGGCATTCATGGCCGTACCGACTCCCACTTCGTCTCCGCCCGCTTCAAGGCCGGATGGGAGACCATCAGGTGCCAGACAATCGCCTGAAAAGCTTCCGAATGGGGTGTGGTGTGCGCGGGATTCACGGTGGGAACGATCACGCAGGCGTCGGCAACCGCGGCGGTATAGCCGCCGTCGCGTCCCACGATTCCGGTGATCTTCGCCCCCACTCGCTGAGCGAATTGCAGCGCGGTCACCAGGTTCGGACTGACATTCTTCTCGAGATTTCCGCCACCCACCGAGAATACCAGCAGCGTGTCTTCCGGCCGCAGACGGCTGACTGCGAGCCAGGCTTCGAATACGCTGGCCCAGCCTTCATCGTTGGTACGGGCCGTCAGTTCGGCAACGTTATCGGTGGGGGCATAGGCCTCAATACCCGCAATCTTGCGGAAATCGTTGACCGCATGGGAGGCATTCGCGGCGCTCCCGCCTACTCCCAGGATGAACAGGCGTCCGCCGGAACTTCGGGTCGCCGCCAGAATCGCGACCACCCGCTCGATGGCGTCCACGTCGAGACCGTCGATCACTTGTTTGGCTTCCGTAAGGAACTGCCGGGAGAAACTCATGCGGATCCACGTCCTTGGCTTAGATACGAACGCAACTCTTCGATACCGCCGAACGACCCGATTTCGTAGAACCGTTGAGGCGACTCAAACGCAGCCAACTCCCCGGCCTCCAGCAGCTCCCGATACAGGGTGGCCAGATCCCACGCCTGTCCGTCCGGAACCCGCGCCAATGCCGCCGCGCGCAAAACGCCCAGGCCATAGTCGATGTGCCGCATTCGCGCCGTGCGCAGCTTCTTATTGTACGCCAGGATGCGCCCGTCCACGAATTCCACGTTACTGGTATCCCATTGGCTCTCGTTACGATAAACCGTCATGAGCCCGGCCTTGCCACTTACCCGGAAAGCAGCCTCCACGGCGGCCCAATCGATGGGCAGATAGGAATCCCCATAGAGGACGAAGAAATTATCGCCGAGCAGAGGCTGTGCCCGTTTGAGCGCGCCGGCCGTGCCGAGCATGATGGCGCCGTCAAACGAGTAGTCGATGTGCAGGCCGAATGTGCGCCCGTCCCCCACCGAATCCCGCACCTGCGCGCCCAAATGGCTGACGCACAGCACGACGCGATCGATGGCATTCTGGCGCAACAATCGCAATTGGCGCCAGAGGAACGGTTCGCCGTCGATTTCCACCAGCGATTTGGGTATGGTCTCGGTCAAGGGGCGCAAGCGTGTGGCAAGTCCACCGGCCAGAATAGCGACGGGCAGCATCGGTTGGGCTCATTTTAGCGTAAGGGTGCGGTGTGTGTCTGCCATGGGGGGTACTACGGCATGGAGGGGCTTACTCCGCCGCGATTGGCCGTTGAGAAAAAATAACCTTCTTCAATCGGGAAAGAAAAGAATACGTAATCCGCTGCACTCCCACCGGCAAGTGTGCGTAGGCGTGGTACAGCAGGGCCATCGGGAACGCAATCGGGAAGCCGGCATAGTCGCGGCGGTAACGGCGTGTAATTCGAATCGCCGATTGGGTGTTACGCTTCGACTGCTGAAAGGAACCGCTTCCCTGCCATACCCGATACTCCAGAAAGTACTCGGGGAAGTTATACAGCTTGCCGATTTTTCCCAGCTTCAGCCATAGGTCCCAATCTTGAAAACCTGCGAGGGTTTCGTCGTAGCCGCCCGTTTGGAGGGCGGATTCGCGGCGGTAGAGCGTCGCGGAATGCGCCAGCGGATTGGCCATCAGGGCCAGCCGCTTGATCTGCTCGTCGTGTTCCGGCTTCAGGTACCGCATCTGTTCCCGTCCGTCCGGATCGATCACGATCACGCCGCCTCCGCAACCGCAATAGCCGGGGTGGCTATCCAGGAAGGCGGTTTGTTTCGAAAGCTTCTCCGCATCCGTCCAAAAGTCGTCGTCGTCCAGTACGGCGATGTATTCGCCGCGCGCGTGGGCCAATCCGAAGTTGGAGGCTTCCGCGATGTTGCCGGGGATGGTACGCCGGAAATAATGAATGCGGCTGTCGCGCTTTTGCCATTCCCGCATGAGTACGGGGATCTCTTCGTTGGGTCCGTCGTGCACTACCAGAAGTTCCCAGTCCTGAAATTGCTGGGCGAGAATGCTCTCGATCGCCCTTCCGATGAATTGCGGGCGATTGAACGTCAACATGAGCACGCTGACCCTGGGGGGCATGATCTCATTATGCACGGCTCCCCCGATTTCTGGCTACACCACGATAAGAAAGCTGTAAGTGAAGCCGGAACGGCGAGCACTCACTAAGACGACACGCCACGAACCAGCGGGAAAACCTCCTCGGACCGCTCCTTCGGGTGGGTTTTCGTCCGGCAAGGTCGTGAATCCGGCGGTCATGGTAGTACCATTTTTCCCTGGTCGTCATACCGGTTTCGCCGCATGCTCCTTCTGTCGAAGAATGTTCCGCGATTGCGATGGGCTTCCGGCGCCGCCAGCTATTAGATCCTTGTAAACCAGCCGGACCCGGACCAGATCTCAAAATTACGACCAACAGTCTAGCAGGTTGCGAAAAAAAACTCCCAGTTTCGGCCAAAACCGGCCTAACATGGCGTCCGGCCGAATGCAGAATCAACAACTTGCAGCGCTGAGTAAGTGCGGTTTTGGGGCCAGAAAGGGTTTTTCCGCAGCCTGCTAGAGTCGAGCCATGAGACCATTTGAACTTCTCGATATATTTCGGGCCGAGGGAAGCCAAACCAATGCTCACCGCTCTGATTCAAAAGCTGAACGCGAAGAGCCGGCAGCCGACGGCTTGCGGCGAAGCCGCGCCACGCCACGCCGGAAAGCGATGAGGAAGTAGCCCAGCCGGCGATGTCCGGATGGTATAAATGCACGTATGCAGATGATGGCCAACTGGAACACGGAACTCGCCGATATCGGCAAGCTGGTGCTGGCGTATACCCTGGCTCTGCCGGTGGGCTGGTATCGCGAAAAGGAGGCCCACAGCATCGGGGTGCGCACGTTCCCGCTGGTCGCCATGGCCAGTTGCGGTTACGTTCTGGTGGCCGTCCCGTTGGGGCAGACGGACCTCACCGCGCAATCGCGCGTGATCCAGGGTCTGGTGGCCGGCATCGGCTTTATCGGCGGCGGGGCCATCCTGAAGGCCGAAGGCAGTGTGCATGGCACCGCGACCGCGGCCAGCATCTGGAATACCGGCGTGTTGGGCGTGGCCGTGGCGCAGAACCGGTTCTTTCTGGCCCTCCTGCTGGCCGTGCTGAACCTGTTTGCGTTGCGCGTGCTCATGCCGCTGAAGTTGAGATTGGATCAGCGCAAGAAAGACGAGGCTGACATCAAGGCTGGAGTGCCGCCAACATTTCCGTCAGGGCGTGGCCCCGATGACTCACAATGAATTTGCGGTCCTGACTGGCTTCGCCAAAGGTGCAGCCCACCTGCGGGCAGAAGAACAGCGGATCGTACCCGAAACCTCCCGTGCCGCGGGCCTCATCTATAATGATTCCCTCCACGGCGCCCCGCCACACGCCCCGGAGTTGCCCGCCTTCCGCCAACGCAATGGCGCAGACGAAACGGGCGCCGCGGTTTTCCACGCCGCGCAGTTTTTCGAGCAGCAGCCGATTGTTGGCTTCGTCGATTGCCAGCGGGGGGCCTGCGACCGGCGGGTGTTGCAACGAGAAGCGGGCGGAAAAGACCCCGGGCGCGCCCCCGAGCGCGTCCACTTCCAGGCCGGAATCGTCCGCAAACAGCAGGCCGGGAGCATGGCGCCCATAGTGCAGGGCCTTGAGGATGGCGTTCTCTTCGAAGGTGCGGCCGTCTTCCACGCACGGCGCGATCTCCCGGTACCCGGGCAGCAGTTCGATCACTACCGGCGCCAACCCCGCCGCCAGACGGAATTCCCGCAGTTTCCCAGGGTTGCCGGTAGCACACTGCAGGCGGATCAAATGGCCGCGACCTTCTTCTGGATTTCGATGAGCTGCGCAATGCCGGCCCGCGCCAGCTCGATGAGGCTGGCCATCTGGGCGTCGTCGAAGGCGGCGTGCTCGGCGGTGGCCTGCACTTCGACGAATTTGCCCGCGCCGGTCATCACCACGTTCATGTCGACATCGGCCCGCGAGTCCTCTTCGTAGCAGAGATCCAGCATGGGAACGCCGCCCACGATTCCCACGCTGGTGGCGGCCACGTAATCGCGTAAGGGGACCGTTTTGAGCGCGCCGAAAGACACCATGCGCCGCAGGGCCAACGCCAGCGCCACAAAGGCTCCCGTGATGGAAGCGGTGCGGGTGCCCCCATCGGCCTGCAGCACGTCGCAATCGATCAGCACGGTGCGTTCGCCGAGCGCGGCGGTATCGACCACAGCGCGCATGGAGCGGCCGATGAGCCGTTGGATCTCGTGGGTGCGTCCCGAGGGCCGGCCCTTGGTGACTTCACGCGGCGTGCGCTTGGCGGTGGAGCGCGGCAGCATGGAATATTCCGCGCTCACCCACCCTTTGCCGGAATTGCGCAGGAACGGCGGCACGCTGTCTTCGATCGTGGCGGCGCATAACACGTGGGTATTCCCCACCTTGATGAGGGCCGAGCCCTCCGCGGTCATCAGGTAGCCGGTGATAATTTCCACGGGCCGCATGTCGCAGGGCTGAAGGTTATGGTTTCGCATGGATCGTCAATTGCCCGAAGAGGATTTCATCACAAAAAAGAGCATCAGCATCACGGCCGCGATGGCGAGAATCACCAGGATTACGCAGGAAATGCCGCCCTGCGGTGCTGGCGCGGTCTTCTTCTTTGGTTTGGCCGGTCGGAACTTCGCCATACTTGCGATGGTAGCACTGGGTGGAGAATACTCAATGGAGACCGGAGAGGCAAGACAGAGGAACGCAGCTAAGAACCGTTCCGATGGTATCTGCCTCACTCAGCCGACCGACATGGGTAGTATGCGATTCGATACCCGAAAGGCCGGCCCTTCGTCTGAATCCTCACACTGGGCTTTCACGTGCTAATTGTCAATGTCTACGCAAAGTGGAGGGCTCATGTTTCTCGCACTTCGACGGCTTCCCCGTTCCATGTTTCTGCTCGTTTGGCTAATTGGAAGCGCTTCTATCTTCGGCCAAACCAATGTCTTGACATATCACAACGACAACATGCGTACCGGGCAAAATTTGTCGGAAACGCTGTTAACGCCCGAGAACGTCCAGTCTGCAACTTTCGGCAAACTTTTCACCTTGGCGGTCGACGGCAAGGTGGATGCACAGCCTCTCCTGGTCTCGGGGCTGACGATTCCGGGCAAGGGAACGCACAACGTTGTCTTCGTAGCAACCGAGCACGACAGTCTTTTCGCTTTTGACGCCGATAGCGGCGTGGCCTATTGGCAGGTCTCGCTGCTGAAGGCCGGCGAAACCACGTCCGATAGTCGCGGATGCGGCCAGGTGGTCCCGGAAATTGGAATTACCGCGACGCCGGTGATCGACCCGTCGGCCGGTCCGCATGGAACAATGTACGCGGTCGCGATGAGTAAGGATGGCGGTGGCGCCTACCACCAGCGGCTTCACGCAATCGACATCACCACGGGAGTAGAGCAGTTCGATGGGCCGGTCGACGTTCAGGCTACCTACCCGGGCACGGGCGACAACAGCGTGAGTGGAAGCGTGGCCTTCGATCCGAAGCAGTACAAGTCACGCCCCGGCCTCCTCGTGGTCAACGGCGTGGTGTATACAAGTTGGGGATCGCACTGCGACAGCCGGCCGTATACCGGCTGGACCATCGGCTACAACGAGACGACACTGGCGCAAACCAGCGTATTCAACTTCGCTCCTAACGGGGAAGGCGCCGCCATCTGGGGCGCGGGCGGTGGCGCGACGGCCGACTCGGATGGCACTCTGTTCTTCCAGGTCGCCAACGGAACCTTCGATCAAACCCTGAATGCGGCCGGGTTCCCGAACATGGCCGACTACGGGAATGCATTCGTGAAACTCTCGGTGGCCGGCGCCCCAACCGTCCTCGACTACTGGACCATGTTCAACACCGTCTCGGAATCCAACGCCGACGAAGATCTTGGCTCGGGTGGCGTGCTTCTGATTCCCGATGTAACCGATGCCGGCGGCAATACCCGCCACCTCGGAATCGGAGTCGGTAAGGATGGGGACGTCTATATGTTCGACCGCGATAACATGGGCAAATTCGACCCGGTCAATAACGGTAATCTGTATCAGGAGATCCCGTCGGGGCTGGGCGGCGGCGAATACGCGACTCCCGCCTGGTTCAATGGTTCTGTGTATTTTGGGGCGGTGGGCGACGTGATCCGTGCCTTTAAAATGACGGCGGCCACCCTGGCGCAAACTCCGGCCACTTCGCAGACGTCATTTCTCTATCCGGGAACTACTCCGTCCATATCCGCCAACGCTGCGTTGAATGGAATCTTGTGGGCCGTCGAGAACAGCAGCCCGGCCGTGCTGCATGCGTACGATCCGAATAATCTGGCTACCGAGCTCTACAACAGCAGCCAGGCGCCTTCTAACCGCGACCAATTCGGCAATGGAAATAAATTCATAACACCGATGATCGCGAATGGAAAAGTCTTCGTCGGGACGCCGAACAGTGTTGCCGTCTTCGGATTGCTTGGCCCGACTCTGACATCGGTCACCCCGGCGGGTGGAACGCAAGGCACCGCCGTGAACGTGACCCTGGCCGGCACAAACTTCGCCGCCGGGGCAACCGTTGGCGTGAACGGGACGGGGGTAACGGTGAGCAACGTCAAAGTAGTGAACGCCAACCAGATTACCGCGACGTTCACCAGCGGCGCGGCGGCGACGGTGGGCCCACGCAACGTCACCGTGACGACGAGCGGCGGCACGAGCAATGCTGTGACATTTACCATAGCCGCGGCGGGCTCGGCTCCGACTCTGACATCGGTCACTCCGGCGGGTGGAACGCAAGGCACCGCCGTGAACGTGACCCTGGCCGGCACAAACTTCGCCGCCGGGGCGACCGTTGGCGTGAGCGGGACGGGGGTAACGGTGAGCAACGTCAAAGTAGTGAACGCCAACCAGATTACCGCGACGTTCACCAGCGGTGCGGCGGCGACGGTGGGCCCACGCAACGTCACCGTGACGACGACGGCCGGCACGAGCAATGCTGTGACATTCACCATAGCCGCGGCGGGCTCGGCTCCGACTCTGACTTCGATCACTCCGGCGGGTGGAACCCAAGGCGCCGCCGTGAACGTGACCCTGGCCGGCACAAACTTCGCCGCCGGGGCGACCGTTGGCGTGAGCGGGACGGGGGTAACGGTGAGCAACGTCGACGTAGTGAACGCCAACCAGCTTACCGCGACGTTCACCTGCGGTGCGGCGGCGACGGTGGGCCCACGCAACGTCACCGCGACGACGACGGCCGGCACGAGCAATGCTGTGACATTCACGGTAGCCGCGGGGGGCTTGGCTCCGACTCTGACTTCGATCGCTCCGGATGCTGAAATGCCGGATACGCAAACCACCGTCACCCTGGCAGGCGCCAACTTCGCCGCTGGGGCAACCGTCGGGGTGAGCGGGACAGGGGTAACGGTGAGCAACGTCAAAGTAGTGAACGCCAACCAGATTACCGCGACGTTCACCGTCCACGGAGCGGCGACGCCGGGTCCGTGCAACGTCACCGTGACGACCACCCGCGGCACGAGCAATGCCGTGACATTCACGGTGGAAGCAAGGCCGTCTCCAACTTTGACTTCGATCAATCCGGCGAGTGGAAAGCAAGGCACCGCCGTGAACGTCACCCTGGCTGGCGCTAACTTCGCCGTTGGGGCAACCGTCGGCGTGAGCGGGACGGGGGTAACGGTGAGCAACGTCAAAGTAGTGACTCCCGACCAGATAACCGCGACGTTCACAATCCAGGGAGCGGCGGCGCCAGGTCCGCTCAACGTCACTGTGACGACGACCAGCGGCACGAGCAATGCCGTGACATTTACAGTGGACTGACGACATCCTCTGTCCCGACGCGGCTCGCCATGCGTCCGCACGACGATGGTTCCGTGCGACAAGTGCGCGAACGGTTCCTCGGCTTCATCTTTTTCGATCTGGGGCCGATCGTCTTTTCCACGTCTCCGTGGTGGCTTTACAATAGAAAGACACCATGCTTGCTTTGGCCACGCCCGATGCGATCGCGCGCTATGAGGCTGTCGTGGGGCTCGAGGTTCACGTACAGCTCTCCACCGCCACCAAAATCTTCTGCGGATGCCCCACCAGTTTCGGTGCGCCGCCCAATACCAACGTCTGCCCGGTCTGCCTGGGCTTGCCGGGCGCCCTGCCGGTATTGAACCGCGCCGCCGTCGAGCTGGCCATCAAAGGCGCGCTGGCATTGAATTGCCGTATCCGGCCGCATTCCCGCTTCGCACGCAAAAACTACTTCTATCCGGACCTGCCGAAGGGCTACCAGATCTCGCAATACGACGAGCCCTTCGCCGAGTCCGGCTACGTCGATATCGTGGTGGACGGCGTTCCCAAACGCATCGGCGTGACCCGCGTCCACATGGAAGACGACGCCGGCAAGAGCATCCACGACGGCTTCAAGGATTCCAGCCGCTATTCCTACGTGGACCTCAACCGCAGCGGCACGCCGCTGATCGAAATCGTCAGCGAACCCGACATGCGCGGCTCCGACGAGGCTTACGCGTATCTCGCCGAAGTGAAGCAGACGCTCCAATTCATCGCTGTGTCGAGCTGCGACATGGAGAAGGGCCATCTGCGATGCGACGCCAACGTCTCGGTGCGTTTGAAGGGTGAAGAGAAGCTGGGCACCAAGGCGGAGGTGAAGAACCTGAATTCGTTCCGCTTCCTCAAGCAGGCGCTGGACTACGAAGTAGCGCGGCAGGTGGCGCTGATCGAAAGCGGCGGCCGGGTACTGCAGGAAACGCGGCTGTACGACCCCGATCTCGGCGAAACGGCGGGGATGCGCAGCAAGGAACAGGCCCACGACTATCGTTATTTCCCCGAGCCGGATCTGGTTCCGCTGCGCATCGGCGAGCAGTGGCTGGCGAGCGTGCAGGCGTCCATGCCGGAGCTGCCCGCACGCAAGCGGGCGCGGTTCATCGAGGAATACGGGCTATCGCCATACGACGCCGGCGTCCTGACGGCTTCCCGCGCCACCAGCGTTTATTTCGAGACGGTGGCGGCTGTGTCGGGCAATCCGAAGATGGCGGCCAACTGGGCGATGGGCGACTTGATGGCGCTGCTGAAAGCCGAGGACAAAGAGATTGCGGAGTCGCCGGTGAGTGCGGAGCATCTGGGCGAGTTGATCAAGCTGATTGCCGGCGGCCAGCTCTCCGGAAAGTTGGCTAAGGAAATCTTCCCGAAAATGTTTTCCACCGGCGAGGCGCCCGGCGTCGTCATGGACAAGGAAGGGCTCCAGCAGATTAGCGACCCTGGCGCGCTGGAGAAGATGATCGCCGAGGTGATCGCCGGCAATCCCAAGCAGGTGGAGCAATATCGCGGTGGCAAGACCACGGTGATCAATTTTCTGGTGGGCCAGGCGATGAAGGCTACCCGCGGCCAGGCGAACGTGGCGCTGGTCACCGAATTGTTGAAGCGGAAACTGGCCGATGGGAACTGAGGTGAGGAATGTTGAAAGTTGGCGACGAGCCTCCCGAAATCGCGGTCCATACCGACACCGGCGAGGATTTTCATTTGTCCGGACTGAGGGGCAAGCGGGTGGTGCTTTACTTCTATCCCAAAGCCGATACGCCGGGCTGCAC
>Ga0182018_10003830_pt1 | contig 13114 bp, 13 predicted proteins | sample 812P2MmetaG_FD_120490 | JGI IMG/M metagenome (GOLD analysis project Ga0182018, IMG submission 120490) | Permafrost microbial communities from Stordalen Mire, Sweden - 812P2M metaG | ecosystem: Environmental > Terrestrial > Soil > Wetlands > Permafrost | place: Sweden: Stordalen | collected...
CCTGCCCTTGGAAGGCGCGTCGAGCAGTGCCAGATGCACCGCCGCAGGAACGCCGAAGTATTGGTAGACCGCCCCGGCACAGAACCCCAACTGCAATAGTTCTCGGCCTTCGTCGTAAGCAACTGTCGCAAGCGTGGATGATTCCACGGTGGAAACACGCATGAGCCGCCTCCTTCTGGAGGCCATTGGCCCCAAAAACAGAATACCATGAAAATGTTTGTTAAGTGAACAGTATTGGGGCTAGGTAGATCTCGATCTCACCGGCGCGAAATCTCCCGTTTTCTACACGCACGATCCCGTCTCGCGAATGGATCTCACCTTTGCCGTTGTTGGGATCCACGATCCACACGTAGGCCACTCCGAAGGCTAGATATTCGCGGATCTTGGCCAGCACCTCGACAGCCGCGTCGTCGGGAGACAGAATCTCCACGCAGAGGAACGGCGGCTCGGTGAAGATGTCTTCGGACGGCTCGCCCTGGGTGACGCAGAGGTCCGGAACACGGTAGCGCGCCGGTGCACGTTGAGTGCGTATGCGCTGCTCCGGCCAGACATCATACCCGAGCGGATCACCTGCCGGGCAAAGCGTGCGGAGCAGGTAGCGCTGCATCTTGCTGTGTGTTTTTTGGGGCAAGAAACGCGGGACAACCCTCCCCTCCACGTACTCGGCGTCGTATTCGAAGGTCGAATGCAGGTATTCCTCGACGCTTACCAATTCTGTGACTGCCATGGTCCTATTTATTCCGACTTTATCAGTATCGCAGGAAAGAGAAGTGTCCGTGGGATTTCCCCATCCTATGCGCCCTGGTCGCGGCGGCTTGACGAAACGCTCGGATTGACTGCCGCTTTACGCTGCGAATCCGCTGTCAAAATCCGACACGCCGTTCCAGCGAGTGGAATCGCTGGTCCGTTCGCAGATTGTCCCATACATAGCTGACCTCCAGTTCGATCAGACTCGGTGTACGCTGCCGATAACCTCTTTCCAGCCACTCGAACGCGCGATCTCGATCTCCGAGCGCTGCGTAATACGCAGCGAACGTGAGCGGAGAGACATAGCTCTGTTTTGAGAGTTCTTTGAGTTTCGCCAAGGCCGCTTCAGCTTGCCGCCTGTTTCCGGAGGCGGCCCAAGCGTGGGCGACCCCCGCCAGATATGCCACCCCGTACGATCCCCTCGCCTGTTCATAAGCCGCGATCGCTTGGGGCCACTTTCCTTGCAGTTCATAACCGCGCGCGACGTAAAGGTACGCGCCGGTGAAAGCCGGATCCATCTCCAATACCCGCTTGCTTTGCGCGACTGTCTTTTCCCCGTCGTGAGAGTCGTAGTATAGCCATGCCAGGTGCATGGAGCACAGAATATCGAGCGGAGCGAGATCGAGGGCGCGCCTGTTTTCTTCAAGGGCCTCATCGAAGCGCTTCCGCACCTGAAGGTAGTGCGAATACGACACGTGAATCATGGAGTCGTTGGGGTTCAACTCGATTGCCCGGCGGTATTCCCGTTCCGACCCAGCCCAGTCCCAGTCGTACCAAAGCTTGATTCTGGCAAGAGCGCCATGCGCCTCCGCAAGGTTAGGATCGAGTTCGAGCGCCTTTGCCACCGCCGCGCGCGCCTCGGGCGCCGCCTTGGCAGGGTCTACGGTGCCAATGTCCGCGCCCAGCGATGCGTAGCAACCCGCTAGTGCCGCCCATGCCTCGGCATTGCCAGGCTCTATTCCGGCCGCCTGACGGAAATAGCCGATGGCCTTCTCCGCTGCCGCGGCGTTCCTCTTGTTCAAAAGGAACCGGCCTTTCAACAAGGCATCGTAGGCCTCCGGATTGGCCGGGCGCCGTTTGGCGATCCTGGCGTCCTCTTCCGGTGTAAGCTTCACCTTCACCTGATCGGCGATGCTCTTGGCCACCTGTCCCTCTAAACCGAGAATGTCGGTCATTTCGCGTTCGTAGCTGGCCGCCCAGAGATGACGATCCTGGCGGGCATCGAGAAGCTGAGCCGTGACACGCACGTTATTACCCGAGCGCACCACCGAACCCTCGACAACTGCATCGACGTTGAGTTCGGCGGCAATCTGAGGCAGGTTTTTCTTCGTGTGCTTGAACTGCATCACGGAAGTCCGGGAAATAACCCGCAGCGAGTGGATCTGCGCCAGGTCCGTGATCAGCTCGTCGGTCATTCCGTCGGCGAAGTATTGCTGATTCGAATCGCCAGAAAGGTTATCGAGGGGGAGCACGGCAATTGACCGTATTCGGGCGGGCGGCCTTTCGCGTGACCAGCGGAGCCACACGATTACGGCCAGAAGCAGGAGGACGGCCAGTCCAGCCCCGGCCAGCTTCGCCCGGCCGCCGTAACCGAAAGCGCCGGCCTCCGGGGGTATCGCCTCGGGCGGGACCGCACTAGCCAACCTCCGCTCCGGAGCCAGCTTTTCAATCGGCGCAATGAAGCGGTACCCGCGCTTCGGTAGGGTTTCGACGAACCGTGGCGACGCCGCGGAGTCCCCGAGGACGTCGCGAATCTTGGTGATCGCCTTGTTCAAGCCCGTGTCGAAATCGACGAAGGTGTCGGATTGCCAGAGTTTCTGGCGCAATTCGTCGCGCGTCACCAGTTCGCCGGGTCTTTCGAGAAGCGAAACCAGCACGCATAAGGGCTGCTCCTGGATCCGGACCTTCCCGCCAGCCTTACGCAATTCACGGGTACGGAGGTCGAGTTCGAAGACTCCAAAACGAATCGTCCCCGAATCTCCCCCCATGTCCGCGTATTCCTTCCCCTGCCGCGCAGGGAATGCGAGCGTCTAAGTCCGTAGCGCTCAGCCTATTATACGGGAACCGAAGAGGGTCCAACCGTGTCCTTACGGCAATCCATCGCGGGGCGGACGGGGAACCCGGCGGCGTAAACCTCCTGCGCCCAACGCATTACGAGGGAAGCCAGATTCCACACGTGGGGAATTGAGAGTCGGGCTCGCAAAGACGATGATCGACCTGGGCAGCTAGCCAAGAAAGGCACGCGCCGCCCAGAAAAGGAAACTCACATATGAAACTCGTAACACATCTAGAAGCCGTTCTATTGGTCCTGGGAGCCGTTTCGGCGGTCCCGGCCCACGCGCAAACGACCTGCTCCAATTCCAGCCTCTCCGGAGAGTACTCGATTACGATCGCAGGGTCTATCGTAGCTGGGCCAACCGTCGGCCCCGTCAACGGCGTGAATCTGACGCACTTTGATGGCGCGGGAACCCTGACTTCAGTGGATCACGTCATCATCAATGGCGTACTGGCAGCAACTGTCCCCTGGAGAGCCGCGGTGGGTATTTACTCCGTGAATTCGAATTGCATCGGCGAGGCAACTTTCACCTATCCCGACGGTCAGTCGCCGGGGCTTACTTACTTTTTCGTCTTGACGAAGTCCAGCCAGCAAATGGATATCGTCGTGAGCACTCCCGGGTTCAACATAAGCGCCGTTGCCACAAAAACGCAATAGGAACCGCATTCCGCGCGGAGGGAGTCACCAGAGTCGGGAAGGCAGGCGAAACCGCCTGCCCCACACCACCAAATCAGGCCTTCACCCTGCCATGACTTCGACCACGGGCTAGTAAGCTATGACGCCCCCGCGCGGCCACTTAGGGCTCCAGCAGATGCATCGAGTGCGTGATGCCCGGCGAGATCCGCGCTAGTCCTGAGACCAGTTCCTCGCCGGCGCGCATGAGTTCCGCAACGGGCATGGGCGGCAGACGATCGATGATGAACCAGAGATTCCGGCTGTTGCGGTGTAGCGCCGTTCGTTTGCACTGCCGCCAGTTCCACCTGCGGCAAGTCACGCCCCCATCGTCCCGCCACACAACCTCGCCTATCTCGGGATGCTCGATCACCGGCGCGCCGTCCCGAACCGTATCGAACGGCTCGTCCCCGCGCGCGAGCACCAGCCGAGGCAAGCCGGCATAGCGATCCACATCTTCGCCGCCGAAGCATGCGCCAAACCGGATGCTCAGCGCGTTATACAAATCGACCACCGGATCGATCGCGGGCAGACTCCCGTTCTTCTGCATGCGCTTCCACAGCGCCTCCACCGAGCAGGGAGTCTTCTTCGGATTCGCTCCAAACGCCCGAAATGCGCCCCGCCAGGCTTCCAGGTGTTCCGCCATCCAGACAGGCGGCTGCAACGGAAGCACCGGGATCGCCGCGGAAGCCGCCGGCTGGAAGTCCCGCACCACTACGCTCAATGCGCGGTATTCCGGATACCGCTGCCAGATCCCGGGATCCGCCGTGGGAAGAAAGTTCACGCTCCGCTACCTCGTCGTCATTGTATAATCGACTTCCATGCCTAAGCAGACAACCAGGAGCGGAAGTGGCGCACATCGTACAACCATTTTGGTTTTTCACTCTGCGCCCGTTGTGCGCACCGTCATCCGGGAAATTCTGGAACGCGAAGGATACGTCGTTCGCGCCACCGGCGATCTTGGGATCGCCGTGGACATGGTGCGCGAATCCCCGCCCGATTTATTGCTCATTGACGTCTACGTGGCCGACATCGCCGGACACGACGCAGCCGTATATCTCCGCCAGAAGTGTCCGCATATGCGCGTGCTCATGGTGGTCGGCGTGCCCGACGACCAACGAATCGAGGCGCGGACGACGGATGAAGGCTTTATGGTCTTTCCCAAGCCGTTCGCTCCGGCCGAGCTCGTTGTCAAAGTGAAGGAAATCCTGGAGGCGGGATGAGTAGCGGCGCGTGCCAGTCCGCTGCGCGCTACGCGTTCGCGTTATCCGGCCGCTCCGGTCACGCGTTTTTCTCCGGCTTCATCACCGCCACGTAGCTCAAGTTCCGGTAAAGCTGATTGTGGTCGAGACCGAAGCCGATCACGAAGCGGTCGGGAATCTCGAAACAGCGGAATTCCACTGGGATTTGGACCAGCCTGCGGGAATTGCGGTCCAGGAAAGTGCACACGGCTAGCGAGTTGGGGCCGCGGCTGGAGAGCGTTTGCAGCAGGTAGCGCAGCGTCAGCCCGGTATCCACGATGTCCTCCACCAACAGCACATCTTCGTTTTCGATGCCATCGTCCAAATCCTTGGCGATGCGCACGATGCCCGGCGCGCTGGATTTGTTCGAGAAGGTGGAGATGGCCAGAAAATCGATCTTCACCGGAATCTGAATGTGGCGCGCCAGCGCCGTGAGAAAGAACACCGATCCCTTGAGCACGCCCACTAGTTTGAGCGGCTTGCCCCGGTAGCGCTCGCTGATTTCCGCAGCCACCTCCTGGATGCGCTGCGCAATCTGCTCTTCAGTGAACAGAATGCGTTCGATGCCAGGCGGGTCTTTGCCGATGGCTTCGCGGCTCATACTTTTGCGGACCGCTCCGCCAAACCGTATTTGAAGATCAGGTTTTCGAAATCCTTCTGATAGAAAACCTGCACGTTCAGGTGCGGATACAGCTCCCGCAGCAGGCGGATCTTGCGGTTCTTGCGCGTCACCAGCGACTGTTTCATGGTGGTGAGCTCCACGTACAGGTCGAACTCCGGCAAATAGAAATCGGGTGTGAACGATTCGGAAATGCGTCCCTCCGCATCCCACTGTACCGGAAAATTGCGCGGCTCGTACTCCCATGCGATACGGTAGAAATCCAGCAGGTTGGCGAAGATCTGCTCGCTGTGGTGGGCGAAGTTCTTGCCGGGCAGACGCACTACGCCGGGCGGCACGATGCCATGCCGCGCCAGGCGCAGGCGGATCTGAAACTGGATCTGCGCCTCGGCCGCCGCCGACAGAAAGCCGCGCTCCTTCAGGCCCAGCCCGCGCACGGAGCTCTGAATCATCTCCACCATCTGTTCGGAGTCCATGGATTCGGCGTTCAGGATCAGATCGAACCAGTGAGGGAGCGCCGTGGCCCTCCCCGACATGTTCTTATACTGGGCGCGCTGCCCGGCATCCAACTCGCGCAGCAGTTGGCGGACCGCGGCGCGTTCCATCCGCCGGTCCAGCATGAGATTGCCGATGCGCACGGAATCCGGCGCGACGATGTACACGCGCAGGGTGCCGGGAAACTGGCGCGAAAGCATCTCTGCGCCCGCCGCGCAGTACACCATGTGATGTTCGGTGGCCAAGCGCGCCAGGATGGACGCTACCAGATCGGGGCGGGCCTTTCGCGGCACCTCGGCATCCGCGCCGAATTCGCGTTCGATGAGTCCGTGAATCCGCGATTCATTGACCAATTCGAACTCGAGGCGGTGCGCGGACAGGCGCGCCACTTCTTCGAACCGGCAACCGGGCTGTCCGGAAACGGCGATCAACGCCATGTCATTAGCTCATGATATCAAGGCGCGCAGTGGGGCAGACCTCCAGATCTGCGCGCCCGCCGCGGACGCTTCAGCGCGCCCCCGCCGCCACGTTGTAACATCGACCGTTGGCGCTTTGCCTATGAACAGATCGATCGGGTTGGCCTTATTCGTAGCCATGGCGCTGTTGTTCTTCATCGCCAATCGCGGCGCCTCCAAGGGCTTCTTCCAGGGCGATGAGATGGATAGCCTGAGTTGGACGCCCCAGATTCCGGCCATCGACTTCGTCGAGGATCTCGTCAATCCGGTCTACAATGGTCGGAACTTCCGGCCGGTGGGCCACTTCTATTTCCGGATGGCGAGCCGCGCCTTCGGCCTCGATTTCCGGCATTACCTTCTGCCCCTCCATCTCCTCCACCTGCTCAATGTCTGGCTGCTGTGGCTGGTTTTGCGCAATGTGGGAGCGTCCCCTTTCGCGGCCTGCGCCGGCGCCCTGTTCTTCGCGTTTCACATGGCAGTCTTCGACGTGTACTGGAAGCCCATGTACGCCTTCGATCTGTTCTGCGCCGCCTTTTGCCTGCTCAGTCTCCTGTTCTGGATCAAACGCCGCTGGGTGCTGTCGTTCCTGGCCTTTTGGATGGCCTATAAATCGAAAGAGTTGGCCGTGATGCTGCCAGCCGTGCTGGCATGCTACGAGCTCTGGTTCGGCAAGCGCCGATGGCGGCCCCTGATCCCGTTCTTTCTGGTATCGCTCTCGTTCGGGCTGCAAGGAATCTTCAGAAACCCCAACCGGGATAACGACTACGCCTTTCGCTTCACGCCCGGCGCATTGGCCGCCAGCGCGAAGTTCTACGCGGGCGAGTTGTTCGGGATTCCATTGGCGGGCTTCGCGCTGCTGGCGCTTCCCGCCCTCCGGCGGGATCGCCGGCTGTGGCTTGGCGTGGCGGCTACCGTGTTGTTCTTCGTGCCGCTGGTCTTTCTGCCGGGACGCCTCTTTAGCGCTTATTGGTACGTACCGTTGATCGGGGTGGCGATGGCCCTGTCCTCTCTGGCGGACGCCCGCTACGGTCTTTTGGCCGCCGTATTCCTGGCCGTATGGCTGCCCTGGAACTACCGCGATCTGCGCGACTACCGCCGCCAAAAGCTGGCCGAGGACGCCGACAGCCGCGATTATGTCGCGCAGTTGCAAGCCTCCGCCGCTTCGCTCCAGGGTATTCCGACATTCCTCTATCACGGCATGCCGCCCTCGTTTCCTCCCTGGGGGGTGGCGGGCGCTTTGCGCTATTTGCTTCCGGACCTGAACGTAAAGATGTATTCGATGGAGGACCCTGCGGCGAGCGTGCTGATGGAGCGTCCGGCTGTCGCGACGCTCGTGTGGGTGCAGGCGAACCGCAAGCTTTGGATTGCAGTCCATAATCCAAACACCCTGGATACGACCTACATCATAATGAACGGGTCGACGCCGGTATGGCAGTTGACGGATGGCTGGTCTGGAATCGAAGACGGCTTTCGCTGGGCCGCGCCACACGCCACGGCCCGTCTGTACCGCGCGCCGCGGGCCGCGCAATTCGAGGTGGTTTTGAACATCGGCCCGGAGCTGCTCGCAGCGCTTGGGCATACGGATTTCACCGCGCGATTGAACGGCGTGCCGTTGGGAACCGCCCATTTGACGGAACTGGGCATCCGCACCTTGCGCTGGCCGCTGCCTCCCGGCCCCCCCGGAACCGTCGAAGCTGAGTTTCAGGCCGATCCGCCATTTCACGCGGGCAGCGACCCGCGCACGCTGGGCGCCGCGGTTGTGTCTTTCGGATTCCTGCCTTCGGGCCGGTGAATGCCGCTTCATCCACATGTTACAATTTGGAGGCAAACCTCTTCTTCAAGGAAGCCCTGCATGGCACATGACAACGATGTCACCCGCCGCGATTTTGTGAAGGCGGCCAGCGCCGTTTCGGCTGTCGCCGCCGCCCTGCCTGCCGCCCAAGGCGCGCCCTTCATCCAGAAGGTGCACGCCGCCAACGACCAGGTGCAGTATGGCTTTATCGGCACCGGAAGCCGCGGCACGTACCTGCTCAAGCATCTCCACGAAACCGATGCGGGCCGCTGCATTGCGGTGTGCGACAACTGGGACGTCAACCTGAAGAAGGGCGTGGAAACCGCGGGCAACAATCCGGCGCCATACCAGGACTACCGGGAGCTGCTGGCGCGCAAGGACATCGACGCCGTGCTGATCGCCGTGCCGCTGTACGAGCATTTTCCGATCACCAAAGACAGCCTGCAGGCAGGCAAGCACGTCTTCTGCGAGAAGAGCCTGGTACACAAGGCGGAGGAAATACACGCGCTGCGCGCGCTGGTGGCCGAGCACCCCAAACAAGTGCTGCAAGTGGGCCTGCAGCGCCGCTACAGCCAGTTCTACGCGACGGCCAAGCAGATGATCGACCAGGGCGTACTCGGCAATGTCACGCATATCCGCGGCCAGTGGCATCGCAACTCCAGCCAGCGGCGTCCGGTGCCCGATCCCTCCATGGAGCGCAAGATCAACTGGCGTATGTACCGCGAGTACGCCGGCGGAAACACGGCCGAGCTGGCCTCGCACCAGATCGATGTGGCCGATTGGATGTTCGGCTCGCCGCCCGACTATGTAATCGGCGTGGGGGGCATCGATACGTTTAAGGACGGCCGCGACGTTTACGACAACATCCAGTTGATCTATGTTTACCCCAACGGACGCAAGCTGCTGTACAGCTCCATCAGCACCAGCTCGCACCTGGACCTGCTGCAGGCGCAGCGCCAGGAATTCGGCGAAGTGATCATGGGCACCGCGGGCGCCATCGAGATCACCATTGGCGACGATAACCATCCGGCGACGGCGTTATGGTATCGCGAACCCAAACCGGTATCGGCGCCTGAAGTATCGAAGGCCGCCGACAAGAAGGAGACATTCAAGGCGGGCGCCACCATGACTACGGCGGCGGCTTCCCGGGGGATTCCGCTGCTGCTGCCGAAGGACTCCGCAGACGCCAGCGATTCGTTCCTGTCGCGCGAAAGCAAATTCGCGCGGCGCTGGCTTTATAGCAAAGGCATCATGGCGCCGGAGGAGGATCGCAACCCGGTGACGGTGGAGCTCGAAGACTTCTTCCTGTGTTGCAAGGATCCGGCGAACCGCAAGCCGAAGTCGAACCTGGAAGTCGGGCTGAACGATTCCACCGCGGTGATCCTATCGAACCTGGCGATGGATGAGCACCGCCGCGTGGACTTCAGCGAGATGCAGACGCTGGGCCTCGGTGGCGCACGTTCTTAACGTGCCGTGTCCCCACTCTTGTGAACGTCATGTTAGTGACCGGCAGCCCATGTCTCCGGCAGTATTCCCCATAAAGCCCGCCATAACTCGCCGTGCTGTAATCCGATTCCGCAAACCCCAACCGGCGCGCATTGCGGTCGATCCAACCGGGTGCGCCCTCCAGTTCCAGATACACCCCGATAGGCGTTTCGTCGAGCATGGCCGCTCCCCGTTCACCGGGGCGACGGTATTCGGTGCGAAACTTCTCGTATCGAAACGCAGGGACGAAATCCATGCGGGTCAGCATCTCACTCAGCCTGCGCGGATCGGAAACCTCGACTTCCAGCTCTTCGCGTTCCTTGTACTTGCCGATGGTGGCCGTACTTTTGTAAGTCAGAATACCCACGGGGCCCGACTTACGGACGCGTAGCAAGCTTCCCTTGCGGCGCAGCGCGCCACGCGCAGTATCGAAGAGCGTATTCGCCTCGAAGACGCGGCGTTTGGAAACGCTGAATCCGGCGGCGCGCAACAGGCGGCGGCCCGCTGCGGCGTCCGGCAGCGCCAGCTTGATTTCGATTTCGCGCGGCGCACTGGAACGCGTTATAACTTCCTCCCCACAATCGCGTAATCCAGGCCGCCGAAGAACGCCTCGCGGAAATCCTCCGGCAGGCCGGCCAATGCGGGCATCGATTCAATCGCCGGCGAGAGCCGGTGCACCTCGATTCCGCCCAGCCCGTACTCTTCCATGTAGAACGACAACAAAGGGTGCGGCACCGGGCGCGTGTGCGTCGGATCGAGATAGAAGTGACTGGCGAAAATGGCCAGGCACTCCGGATTGGGCGTTTCGATCGCCAGCACGCCGTCGCGTTGCAGACGCGATGCCGCCAGCCGGATCATCTCCGGCAGGCGTTCGGGCGGCAGATGCTCCACCACCTGCGCGCTGATAATGCCGTCCAGCGACGATTCCGGCAGATCCGCGAGATAGGCGAACATGTCGGCAGCCTCCGCCTGCAAACCCTTTTGGCGGCATAGCTCCACGGATTCCGGGCTCAAGTCGATGCCATGCGCCGGAACGCCGGCCTCGCGCATCAGCTCCAGAAACTCACCGCGCCCGCAGCCGATGTCCAGCACCGCGCGCCGCCCGGTGAAATAGGGCAGATAGAATCGCTGACCATTCTTGACATACTCTTCCGAACCGCGGAAGCGCTCGGCGAAGCGGCCGTAATCGAATTCGAGTGGCGTAGGGGAGGGCGCCTGCGCTTGCGGCGGGGCCGGCGTGATGGCGGCTGGCGGGACCGTCGCGGCGCGTTGCCGGATCAACCGCAGCTCCGAATGAATCAGGTGATCGTAGTCCTTCCGGAGACGTTCCATGTCCGCCCACAGGCGCTTCTGGATATCCACCCCGCTCCGCTCCACGGCCCCTGTGAAGTCGGCATGCTGCAACTTGATTTGATCCCGGAAAAAGCTCTCGGTCTGCCCCGCACGATGCTGATACGCGGCATTGAGTTCGGCCAAGCCGCGCAGCAGCTTTGTTTCGTTGACCACCAGCTTGTGTTCCCACTCGTGGCGCCAATCCACCCAGTGGGAGCGGATGTCCTTGAGTTCGCGGACTTCTTCCTGGATCGCGGTGCGGCGAATCTCTTCCAAAGCCTCCAGCGTTGCCTGGACGCAAGCCATCACGTTGCGATTGAACTCCACCTGCTCGCGCACGTGCCAGTCGAGGGCGCGCGCGATGGCCTTCTTCGCTTGTTGCGCCAGCCAGTTCAGCGGTCCGCCCGCGCGCGGATTCAGCGTGCCGATGGACGCCACCTTGGCTTCCGCGGCATCCCGCGCGTGCAGCAGCGGCATCAGGTCGGGCACCGCACCGGCGGGAGCCGAGGCCTCCGGATGGCGGGCGCGCACACGGTCGTGCACCTCCTGCAGAATGGCCGTTAATTCATCGGTGTCCACGTGGCTTGCTCCAACTGGCTGTGATCCTGGAATGCAGTCCGCCGCGCGGCGTGAATTCGCCGGTGACCGTGGCGCTGACGGGCTTGGCGGCCGCCACCACGTCGCGCAGGAACCGGTTCACTACGTTCTCGTAAAAGATACCCAGATTGCGATAGGCCAGCAGATACATCTTCAGCGATTTCAACTCCAGGCATTTCTTGTCGGGCACATAACGCAGCGTCAGTTTGCCAAAATCCGGCAGCCCGGTCTTGGGACACATGGAAGTGAACTCTGGAATCGCGATCTCGATCTCGTAATCCGGAAACTGGTTGGGCCAGGTCTCGATTTCGGGCAGGGCGACATCGATTCCGGCCGCGGCGTGTTCGTCGGTGTAGGATCGCTTCATGATTGGGTTGCGGCGGCCGGCAGCGCCCCTGTCTGCACGACGCACTTGGCCAGCAGGTCCAGGAACATGCCGACGTCAGCTACCACCCCCACGGCTTGCCCGGTACCGCGATCGCTCACCTTGGTGGCCACCGCCGGGTTGATATCGACGCACACGATCTTCACCCAGCTTGGCAGCATGTTGCCGGTGGCGATGGAATGCAGCATGGACCCCAGGCACAACACCAGTCCGGCGCCCTTCAGGTGCTCGGCGTAGGCGTCCTGGGCGGCGTTCATGTCGGTGATAGTATCGGGCAGCGGACCATCGTCGCGCAGGCTGCCGGCCAGCACGAAAGGCACGTTGGCGCGCACGCACTCGTAAAGGATGCCGCTCGGCAGGCGTCCCGCCTCGACCGCCTGGCGCACGCCGCCCGCATGATAGATGGCGTTGATAGCGCGCATGTGATTGCGATGCCCGTGCTCCTCCTGCCGTCCGTCGGCCAGCCGCACGCCCAGCGACGTGCCGAACAGCGCGGCCTCCGCGTCGTGTACGCCCAGAGCATTGCCGCTGAGCAGCGCATGTACGAAACCGCCCTGTATCAGCGCCGCGAGGCCATGCACGCCGCCGGTGTGGACCACCACCGGACCCGCCACCACTACCACCTTCAGCTTTTGTTCCAGCGTCTGCCCGATCAGGGCCGCGGTCTGCCGTACGGCCGTCTCCACCTGGCGCTCCGACGAGATGCCGTTCGACATGAATGCGAATGACAGGCGATCGCGCTCCTTCGACTCGGGCGCCACGCGGATGCCGCGCATCCCGACGACCACGCGGTCGCCGGACCGGATATCGCGCAGGCGGCGGCACCAGGCGCGGCCGTCCGCGACCACGACGAGGGCGTCCATACGCTGGTTTTCCACCTCGATCCACTGCTGGCTGATGCGCACAAAGGTGCGGTGATTGGTGGAGGAGTAGAAATCTTCCGGCGCGCAGCAGTCACGCTCAACTTCGCGCAGCTCGGCGTCGCCCGAATCCATCGCCGAGCAACCCAGCTCCAGCAGGTCTTCGAGCAGATGCGCCAGCAACTCGGCCGATGGCGCTTCCACCTTCAGGCGCAGGTAGGATGGCTCGCTGTTGGTGCGGCCAATACGAAACTGTTCCACCTCGAAGCGGCCGTGATGCTCCACCACCTTGTCGAAGATGTTCTCCATCACGTGGGAGTCGATCAGGTGGCCTTGCGCTTCGACGACTTCCTGTAGATGCATAAAAGATTTATTGTA
>Ga0182018_10003831_pt1 | contig 13112 bp, 14 predicted proteins | sample 812P2MmetaG_FD_120490 | JGI IMG/M metagenome (GOLD analysis project Ga0182018, IMG submission 120490) | Permafrost microbial communities from Stordalen Mire, Sweden - 812P2M metaG | ecosystem: Environmental > Terrestrial > Soil > Wetlands > Permafrost | place: Sweden: Stordalen | collected...
AGGGCTCGAAGCCGGCGGTGACGCCGACGCGCTTGTAGTCGTTGCACTGGGAGGGAGTCTTCTTGCGGCAGTAATAGCAGTGGCCGCAGGGGGTGTGGTGAAAGACCATTACGCGGTCGTCGACGGCAAAGCCGTGGACACCCTCGCCGGTGGCGGCGATGACGCCGGCGATTTCGTGGCCGAAGATGCGGGGCGCGGAGTGGGAGCCGGTATGGATTTTTTTTAGGTCGGTGCCGCAGACGCCGCAGCAGTGGACGCGGATGAGGACTTCACCGGGGCCGATTTCGGGGACGGGGACGGTTTCGACACGGACGTCGTTGACGCCACGGTAGACGGCGGCGCGCATGTCCCTGGGAATAGGCACAGAGGTCTGACTCTGCAGGTCGTTGGTGGTTGCTGTGGCCATAGGCGCTCTAAGAATTAATTTACCGAAGTGGGCGGTGAGGGGGAAGCGAAATTCTTGAGGAGGAGATTTCGGTCCGGGCAAATCAGGGCAAAGGATTCGCGGATTGAGACCGCTGCAGGTTTGCAGCGATGCCGGCGTTTACGCAGAGATCGCTGAAGATTCGAGCCTCAAATATGGTTTTGGCCCCTGCGGTGCGGAGGGTCTGTTCCAACTGTCGCGAAACCAGCCGATAGGCTCGCAGCATCTCCGGTACCGAAGGCCTTGGTCGTGTGCGGACAAATGCATTGCACAGTTCGCGCATGACGCCCTGGACTGTACCGCCGTGGATGTTCGGATCCGTAGCATTCAGGTCGCTGAGGGACTTCGCCGCCCGCCAGGAGATCGTCTCGAACAAAAACCACTCATGTCGTGCGGGATGAACGCCAGCCCAACAGACGGCCAGACCAAGTTCGAAAGGCATGTTGAAACGCGGAGTGCGTGGTGCGGTTCTGTCCAATTCCACACGGGAGAGGTCGTGAATTGAATAGCGGCAGCCGCCAATCAGCGCCAGGATGCGGTCGAGCCTGCGCTTGCCGCCGGGGATGCTCAAGGTGACCCGTGGCTCAAGGCCGACGTAGATCAAGCCCACAATGTAGGCCACATAGAGGCGGCGGAAGTCTTCGTCGTAGGGAATGTTCAGAAAGACGGAGTTGTTGGACCTACCGCGAGGACGCGGCACGTTCGCTCTTTCCGTTCCGTCCAGCATTGGGCCGATTGCGCCGACCCTGGGTTCGGACGGATTTGCTTCTCTCAACCATCCCCGCAGAGTGGCCGTTTCGGTTGCCGCCGCGACTGGTGTGGCCCCCGTCGCCTTCCATGATTTGAAGCAACTCGCGCATGCGGGCTTTGCTGACGCCGAGGCGGACCCTGAGCTGTTCAAGGGTCGGGATAGGCGTGGTCAGTGTGACGGAGCGGGGCACGGATCCATTTTACGCCCGACCTGCCAGGAATCTATCCTTCATTCGCCGGCGGAATCGGGTGGGGGCGAGGAAACTAAATTCGTGAGAACTAATTGGGCGAGTTGTTGGGCGGCGCGGCGGCTGTTTTTTTCGAGGTCGCCGAGGACGCGCCAATAGCGTGGGTGCCAGAGGGTCCAGGCAACGAAGGCGGGGATGCGGAGGCGGCCGTTGGGGGTGGTGAAGCGGTTGAAGTCGGGGAGCTCGTCGTTTTGGCCGTCGGTGATGGCTTTGAAACAGAGGAAGCCGAGGTTGTGGGTGCGGGCAAAGCGGGCCACGGTGGCGGCTTCCATGTCGACGAGGGTGGCTTGGTGGGTTGTGCCGAGGATGCGTTTTTCCTCGGGGTTGGCCACGTGGTCGAGGGTGACGAGACGCTGGGGCTTGATTTGGTCTTTGGATTGGCCGGTGGGATTTTGTGTGGGGAAGGACTCGCCGGTGCGGGCGTCGATGACCTCGCGAACGGCGACGGCTTCGGGAGGGTTGAGGCCGCAGGAGAGGGAGCCGGCGTATCCGATGGAGATGAGGGTGTCGATGGGGGCGTTTGGGTTGCTGGCGGCGAGGATGCGTTCGCAGGCGTGGGTGACGGCTTTTTCTCCCATGCCGGAGCAGGCGGCGAGGGCTTCGATGTCGCCGATGCGGTTGTGGGCGAGGTGGGCGTGGTGGGGCCAGTGGCGGGTGAGCGGGCGGAGCTCGCTGGGTAGGGCTGCGACGATGCCGATGCGTTTCATGGTGGGTCTCGCGTAACAGACTCTACTTTAGGACATCTTTACTTTAGAACATGGGGCTAAAACATGGGGGCTGGAACACGGGGCGCGGCCGGGCAGCGGGCTTGACTCATGTGTTTGAAGAAGGACGGGAGCGGGGCGGATTTTTGCGGCCGGTGGTGAGTTTGCTCTCGACTTCGCGGAGAACGCGGGGGGCGAGGGTGGTGCGATGCCTCGCCAGGAAAGCGAGGACTTTCACGGAATGCTTTTTGGAGAGCTCGCGAAGCGCCCACGAAAGAGCCTTGACGAGCAGGTCTTCGCGCTCGGCGACGAAGAGGCTGCAAATGGCGAGGGTACTGCGGACGTCGGCCGCAGTGCCGCGGCGGCTGCGCGCGACGGTGCTGACGAGTGCGGCGCGGCGGCACCAAACGCTGTTACTGCGGGCCCAGGCCTGAACGCGGTTGTCGGAGATTTTGCCGTCGCACCAGGCGGGGCCAGCGAGGATGGTGGCAAAGGAGTCGACCGAGGACCAGCCGTTCATGGTGGCTCCGAGCTGCGCCAGGTTTCGAGGGCCGAGGCTGGCGAAAGCCGGCTTGTGGTGGAGGATCAGCTCGTAGGGAACAAAGTCGGGAGCGCCGGAGTGGAGCAGCAGCAGCGCCGCTTCGACGACGACCTCGGGCCTGGCGCCGGCGATCTGGCGGGAGAATTCGCGACGAACGCGGCGCAGCGCCGGAGTGTTTGCAACGGGAAGGCTCGCTAGGCGAGCCTGGATTTCATGGGCGAGACGGGATGCGTCGGAGGCGTGGGGCATGCTGGGTCAGGGCGCGTAGCCGTGGGCGCGGAACCAGTCTATAGCGCTGCGTAGTGCCTGGTAGACGGGGACGATGCGGAAGCCCAGTTCGCGTTCTGCTTCGGCTGAGATGGGCGAACATTTTCAGATGGTGACGAGATCGTGACCGGCTGTGGGTCGCCAGGATCGGGTGTGGAGTATACTGTGGAGTGGAGTCAACATATGGAAACGATCCAGGTTGTTCTCGATAAGAAGCTGTTGCGGGCGGCGGATCAGGCGGCGCGCCGGACGAAACGGAATCGCTCTGCACTGATGAGGGATGCGCTGCGCGAACATCTGCAGAGATTGGATCTGCGTGCCAAGGAAGAGCGCGAGCGGGAAGGCTACCTGAGGCAGCCGCAGACATACGAAGAGATCCATCTATGGGACGGGGAAGCAGTGTGGCCGGCCGAGTAGCGCGAGGCGATGTCCGGTTTTATGAATTTGCTGCCCCTGATAAGAGAAGGCCAGTGGTGGTGCTGACCCGCGAGGGTTCGATCGGCTTGCTCGCTACCGTGACGGTTGCGCCGATCACATCGACGGTTCGAGGTGTTCCGTCCGAGGTTGTGTTGAACGAAGAGGATGGTATGAAGGCGACCTGTGCGGTGAATTTGCACAATATGGCGGTTGTGCCTCTCAGCAAACTGGGAAGACGCGTGGCTCAGCTGAGTTCGGTGCGCATGGAGGAGATTTGCCAAGCGCTGTGGTTTGCGCTGGGGTGCGATTCGCCCAGTCATTGACCGATTGCTCGGGTTTTCGTTACGTTGTTCGCAAAGCCGACCCTGACTAAGGCTATATCAGTGCCCAGGAGCTCCCTATGTGTCGGTTTCCCGAAGGTCGCAGTCTTCTTCGCCTACAGCACCACCGCGAAGAGGTAACTTCTCATCCGCAGAGCGATCAATCACTTTGGAAGTACATGGATTTCCCGAAGTTTGTTTCTATGCTCGATCATGACGGGCTCTATTTCGCTGTTCTTGCGTCGATGCCAGATAAACTCGAAGGGGCGCCGCGGAGGCTGCCTGCGGGTACTTCGGATAGTGATTGTGACAGGGCTCGGCTGCTCTTCGAACGCTTAACTCGCGCAGCGTTTGTAAATTGCTGGCATTTGTCCGACGACGAGTCGGCCGCTATGTGGCGGCTGTATGGATGCGTGGCAATCCAGACTACCTATGAACGTCTAATATCCGCCACTACGAGTCGTTTGGATCCCGCCTTGGCCGAGTATAACCGGGTTAGCGATGGTCTCGTCGAGTATGTCAATCCCGACGTTGAAACTAAGCCGGAAAGATGGTGGAAGCTTTTCCAGGCCGTCTTGTCAAAAAGGGGCTGGTACGCCCACGAGCACGAGTTCCGTCTAATCTACTTTGATCGTCAGCTATTCGATGGTCCGGTGTCTAACTATTCGAGTCAGGAGTTAGACAGTGAGGAGGGTCGTGCTCGGTTGCTGAGCCAAGGCGCTTGTTCACTGAGGCCATTGACTGTGCGAGGACGCTGGGTGCGGTGCTCGCTCGATGTGATGATTCGCCAAGTAGTCGTCGCTCCAGACTCAGCCCCCTACATCGAGGAAGCTGTTAAAGCAGTGTGTTCAAGGTGGGGACTGAGTCCGGACATCGTCAAACGATCTCGAATCGAGGAGAAACCCCCGCTGCTTCCGGCGTTATGTGCTCTTGATGGAGGTTGGGCTTGAGCTCTCGCTTTGCGGCGCGTAGCCGTGGGCTCGGAACCAGTCTATGGCGCTGCGCAGTGCCTGGTAGACGGGGACTATGCGGAAGCCTAGTTCGCGTTCGGCTTTGGCGGAAGAGGCGAACATTTTCTTTTTGCCCATGCGGACGGCTTCGATGGTGGCTCGTGGTTCTTTGCCACGGATGCGGCCGGTGATGGTTTCGTCGAAGATGGCGAAGATCATGGCTACGGAGTGCGGGACTTCGATGGTGGGTGAGGGAAGGCCGGTGATGGCGGACATTTTGTCGAGGATTTGCTTGAGGGTGAGGTTTTCGCCGCCGAGGATGTAGCGTTCGCCGGGGCGTCCGATGTCGGGGTGGAGGGCGTCGGCGTGGGTGCGGGCGACTTCGGTGACGTCGACGAGGTTGAGGCCGGTGTCGACGTAGGCGGGGAATTTTTTGTTGAGGAAGTCGACGATGATGCGGCCGGTTGGCGTGGGTTTGACGTCGGCGGCGCCGATGGGGGTGGTGGGGTTGAGGATGATGACGGACTGGCCGGCACGCGCGGCTTCTATGGCGACTTGTTCAGCGAGGAATTTAGAGCGCTTGTAGTGGCCGATCATGTCGCGGATGGTCACAGGAGTGTCTTCGTCGACGATGGTGCCGTCGGTTTTGAAGCCCATGGTGGCGACGCTGGAGGTGTAGACGAAGCGCGGGACGTTTTCTTCGCGGGCGATGCGGAGGAGGGCGCGGGTGCCTTCGACGTTGGTGCGGACCATGATGTCGGGATCGCGGACCCAGAGGCGGTAGTCGGCGGCGACGTGCATGACGGCGTTGCAGCCGCGGATGGCGTTGCGGAGGGAGTCGGGTTCGAGGAGGTCGCCGATTACGGTCTCCGCATCCGATCCGGAGACCACTCCTTCGAGATTGGCGAGGTTGCTGTTGCGGCGGGAGAGGAGGCGCAGGTCGATGCCGCGGGAGGCGAGCTCGCGGGCTACGTGGCCGCCGACGAATCCGGTGGCGCCGGTGAGGAAGACCTTCATAAAACAGCCGGTAGGCGGTAGCCGGTAGCCTGTAGCCAGTGGCTGGGGGCTGGGTGCGAGGCAGCCGGTAGCCTGTCGCTGGTAGCGTGTAGCGACACGATCATTGTTGGTCCACGCTTAGCCAGGAGGCTAGTTCGGTGACGGGGAGGCGGACGCCGACGTAGAAGGTTCCGAAGAGGGCGTAGAGGGCGCTGGCTTCGTCGAAGCGCATTTCGTAGATGAGCTTTTTGAAGACGCCGGGATTGTCGGCGAAGAGGTCGACGCCCCACTCCCAGTCGTCGAGGCCGATGGAGCCGGAGATGATCTGTTTAACCTGGCCGGCGAAGCGGCGGCCGATGAGGCCGTGTTCGTGCATCATGCGGGCGCGATCGGGCATGGGCGCGGTGTACCAGTTGACGTGCTCGCCGCGCTTCTTATCCATGGGATAGAAGCAGACGTATTTTGTTTCGGGGATCGATGGGTAGAGGCGCGTAGACATCGCGGCCGCGGAACGGTCGACGACCTCCTGAATGCGGCGATCCCATTCTTCGCTGAGCGGCTCAATGCCTTCACCCATGAGGACGGGGTAGGTTTTGGAGGCAGACTCATAGAGGCCGAGCTCGACGATGGAGAGGTAGGAGTGAGTGGGCTGGAGGAATGTGCCGAGTTCTGTGCGGGCCAGGTCGCGCTCGATTTCGGCGAGTTGCTCGATGGTGTCGCGGAAGTGGATAAGCATGAGGTCGCCCTTGTGGCCCAGTTGGGCGAAGAGGGCGCTTTGTTGGGGGCGGGTTTCCGGGGAGATTTTTTCGAGTGGGGCGAGGAGGGCGGAGGCTTCGGCGATGGTGCGCTGACGGTCGGATGCGTCGAGGCGACGCCATGCGGGCCAGTCGAAGCGGAACATCTGATGGAGGAGGCTGGAGCCGTCGAGGGTGAGGGGGAATGGGGGTGTTTCTGGCATGCTGGTTTCATTTTACGAGAGGGGGAAGAATAGAGCGTTCAGCGATCCGCGTTCGTTGCCCTCGCGAACTCCGACGAGCCCGCTCGTCGGAGTTGCTGGCGCTCGGGAGGTCCTTTCGACTGTGTTTGCCTCGCTGCGCGAGCCAAACTTCGCTCAGGATGACAGAATTTTGCTAGCGCTTCGAGGTGGATTCGTCGGCGTAGAAGTCGGCGATTTCGTGGGCGTACTTTTGCGTGATTACGCGGCGGCGGAGTTTGAGGCTGGGGGTTAGTTCGCCGGAGTCGAGCGACCACTCATCGGGGACGAGGCGGAAGCGCTTGATGGTTTCGAAGTTGGCGAGGGTGGCGTTCACTTTGTCGATGATGGCCTGGTATTCGGCGAGGACGCGGGGATGGTTGACGAGGTCGGAGCGGTTGGTGGCGGCGATGTTGTGTTCTTTCGTCCAGGTTTCGAGTGCGGGGAAGTTGGGAGCGATGAGCGCGGAGGCAAACTTGTGGCGGTCGCCGACAACGGCTGCGTTGCCCACCAGGAGATTCGCCTTGAGCTTGTTTTCGATGGGTTGCGGCGCGATGAGCTTGCCGCCGGAGGTTTTGAGGAGTTCCTTTTTGCGGTCGGTGATGAAGAGGAAGCCGTCGGGGTCGATGTGGCCTATGTCGCCGGTTGCGAACCAGCCGTCCTTATCGATGGCCGCGGCGCTATCGATGGCCGCGGCGCTATCAATGGCGCCGGTGGTGACTGCGCTTTTCCAATAGCCGGAGAAGATGCTGGGGCCGCGGACGAGAAGCTCTCCGTCCTGGGCGATGCGGCACTCGACGTTGGGGAGCGGCTTGCCGACTGAACCCATGCGGTTAGCGTTGGGCGTGTTGATGGCGATGACGGGTGAGGTTTCGGTGAGGCCGTAGCCCTCGAGGATACGAATGCCGGCGCTCGCGAACCAGTGGGCGGTGTCGAGGCCGAGGGGTGCTCCACCGGAAATGTGGTAGCGGATGCGGCCACCGAAACCGGCGCTGAGTTTTTTGTAGACGAGGGTGTTGGCGAGCTTCCACGAAAGGGACGATGGGGTTTTTCCCGCGGCGATGAGGTCGCGATGTTTTTGCCCTGTTCTGAGGGCCCAGTTGAAAAGCGTGCGTTTGATGGCGGACTCGGCGGCGCGCTGCTGGGCGACCTGGCGGATCTTTTCGAAGACGCGGGGCACGGCGACGAGGACGGTAGGACGGATGGCGGTGAGGGTCTGCGGGAGCTTGTCGAAGGCAGGGCAGTAGGCGACGGTGACGTCCTTCGCATAGAGCGCGTAATCGAGGTGGCGGGCGGTGATGTGCGAGAGGGGCAGGAAGGAAATGCAGGAGTCGGTGGAGTTGAGGCCGAATTCGTCGAGGGAGTGGTTGACGTTGCAGGCGATATTGCCGTGGGTGAGGAGGACGCCTTTGGGCTCGCCGGTGGTGCCGGAAGTGTAGATGAGGGTGGCGAGGTCGGTGGGCTGGATCTGGCGGGCTTCGTTGTCGAAGGCGGAGTCGCGCTGGCTGGTTTTTGTGTCGGGGCGTGTTTCAGTTTTGGCGATGAGTGAGGAGAAATTTTCGGCGCCGGGGATGGGTTCCGGGTCCATGAGGACTATGTGCTCGAGTGCAGTTGCGTCGCGATGGGGGGCGATCTTTTCGAATTGCGCGCGGGTGGAGACGAAGAGGACGCGCGCGCCGGAGTCGGCGAGGAGGGGGACGATTTGCTCAGCGAGGAGGGTGGGGTAGATGGGGACATCGACGGCGCCGATGGCGAGGGAGGCGAAGTCGGCGACGGCCCACTCCCAGCGATTCTCGGCGAGGATGGCGACGCGGTCGCCTTTGGCGATGCCCCAGGCGCGGAGGGCGGCAGCTACGGCGCGGACGCGTTGATAGACCTGGGATGAGGAGAAGGGCTGCCATGCGCCGGTGGGGTCCTGGACCAGCATGGCCCGGTCGCGGCGGCTGTCCGCGATGGTGAAGAAGACGTCGTTCAGCGTTTCGAGGTGAAGCACGCGGGCACCAATGTATCGGAGCGGGGGCAGTGGTGCAAGTCAGCCGGGAGGTGCGGAGGGGTTGGAGCGAGGAAGCGGTTGGCGGACCGATTTGGGAATGGGCGGTGACAAAAGCCTGGTTTTCACAGGCATGTGTGACGCGAGTCACATCGGAGCCATCGGTTTGGGAGGATGCTTGATCTATTGATGTGCCCGCTGCGTCCCGGAGCTATCGGCCTCCGCCGGAAGCACCTTTGGAGTGGACGAGGGCTGATTCCATCAGTACGCAAACGTCCCCGCGGTTTCCTGTGGACATCAGGCAGGAAGCGCCGGTCGTGTCAGGCCTCTTAACTATCCGGGTAAGCAACCCTCCTTGAGGTTTTCTTATGCACAGTCATGCTCATTTCCTCAAAGGCTCCCACACCGTGAATGCGGCGCCGAGGTTCAGTCCGGACGCATTTTGTGTTCATTGCTTTCGCAGCCTGGGAGCGACGCGCAATGCGGCGCAGAGGACGAAGACCGAGACTAAGCACATCTGTCCGGAAAAGCGGCTGGCGTGGCAGCCGGCTGCGCCTCCGCCTTACAACTAGGGCTTGTCGCAGAGACTTCGTTACCGATCGGAGTCTCGCCAACCCACGTCTCAACAGCGAGACCCATTCGACTCGCTTCGCGCCGCTCGCGTTCGCTCAGGGCAGGCTGTGGGGCAGCCATTTTCGTGGCGTTGCTAACGAAATCCTTGCGACAGGCCACCAGGTACGCGAGGTCAGGCGCGGGGCAGGCCGAGCCAGCGAGGGACGCGGCGACGGTAATCGTCGTAGGCGGGGCCGCGTGCGCGGGCCAGATGCGGCTCCTCGAGAAAAACGACGACGCAATGGAAGAACGCCATGGCGATCAGCAGATAGATGGTGATCGACCCTGAGCGGTAGACGCACGCCTGGCCGGCGATGGCGATGAACACACCGAGGTACATAGGGTTGCGGGAGTAGCGATAGAGACCTTTGCGGACGATTTCTTTTGGCTCTTCGCCCAGCACGGCGCGAATGTGGCGGGTGAAGAAGATGGCGGGGGTTCCGCCAGCTGAGAGGAAATTGAACAGGCACAGAGTGTAGATGGCGGCGCCCGCGGCGAAGAGGATCCAGCCTAAGGACCACCAGCCGCCGGGGGCTGGTCCGCGGCGCAATGTCTGGGGGATGTAGAAGGCGACTACGCCGGGGACGAGGACGGTGAAGATGAGTCCCTGGAGCCAGAGCATGACGGAAGTATGCGCCTATTTAGCCAGTAGCCAGTAGCCAGTAGCCAGTAGCCGGTAGCCGGTAGCCAGTAGCCGGTAGCCCGTAGCCGGTAGCCCGTGCCGGTACCAGTAGCCGGTAGTCTGCAGCTGGTAGCTGGACGGTGCTGCTGGGAGATTGCGCGATCAGGATGAAGCGGCGGCTGTACCCTGGAGGCCGAGGGCTTCGGCGTTGTTGCGCATGGCAGCTATGCAGTTGGCGATGTGGTCGTCGAGGGGAAGCTCGAGTTCAGATGCGCCTTTGACAATGTCGTCGCGATTGACGCCGCGGGCGAAGGCTTTGTCTTTCATTTTTTTTCTTACGCCGGCGACGTCGACGTCGTGGATGGATTTTGTGGGCTTCACGAGAGAGCATGCGGTGAGAAATCCGGCGAGTTCATCGCAGGCGAAGAGGGCTTTGGCGAGTTGGGTGGTGCGCGGGACGCCGGAGTATTCGGCGTGGCCGAGGATGGCGGTGCGAATTTCTTCGGGCCAGCCCTGTTCGGTGAGGATGGCGATGCCGACGAAGGGATGCTCTTCGAGCGAGGGATGCTTCTCGTAGTCGAAGTCGTGCAGGAGCGCGGTGGCGGACCAGGTTTCGCAAAGAGCGACGCGGTCTTCGCCGACTAAGCCCATTGCGCCGGATTGACGTTCGGCGTAAGAGCGAACGCAGGTCTCGACAGCGAGGGCGTGTTTGATGAGGCTGGGCGACCGGGTGTGCTCGTTAAGCAGGGACCAAGCGCGTTCGCGGGTAAAAAGAGACTGGGACATAGAACTGGTCTCATGTATACCGCATCGGCTTCGTTCAGGAGCCTGAGTCCTGCTTCCTAACACCCGAGCGAGCAAAAATCGGCTTGCGAGGATCGGTGGCCAGGCACGTTTCGTCTTCGGGTTTTCCAGGCAATTCAGGGAATTTTTCCCGATGACTCACAGTTTTCACTTGACAAGGAGGGTAACCTCCAGGCAATGTATTGCAAAGGTCGATATCGGTGCGGCTACAATCCGCGCCGGTTCAACCCGGATCGCACGCTCTGGCGTTCCGCACAATCTATGGGAACTACGTTAGCAACAGTCGAGACCCGCGAGGTACTTCGTTGCGACTTCTGTAGTCTGGTGCAATTCCGCACATCGAATTCCCTGTGCAGGCGTTGCCGCAAGCCGCTGGAGATCGATGAGCCTGAGCCGCTGTCTCCGCAACTGGTGACCACCAATGGGCAGGGGGTGGAGGAAGAGGAAGGCATCGACGTGGCGCGCGCGGTACGCGAGGTGCGCCATGACCGTTGCCTGAGCCAGCGGCAGCTGGCGGGTCGCATGCAGGTGCCGCGGACCTACATCTCCAAAATCGAGAATGGCAAGGCGGTGCCGACGCTTTCGTCGCTGCAGCGTCTGGCGAACGCGCTGGAGGTTGGTATTTGCGATCTGTTGCGGGACGGACAGAGCCGCAGGGCGCGTGAGGCCGCAGCGGTGCTGGCGGATCCGTTTCTTTCGGAGATCGCGCCGCTGATCGTGCAGATGGATGCTTTCCAGCGGTCGATGTTCCTGAGCCAGGTGCGCGAGATGGCGGGGGGACGGCGGCGCTCGGCGTAGGCCGGAAAGCAGCGATTACTCTCGGGCGATGTGGCGCGAAGTGGGCTGGGTTCGGAGCCTTCTCAGGTCTGTATAATTCGGCAGAGAGGGAAGTACTCCCAACTTTCGCGTCCTGAGCGTCGTGCCGGCGACGCAACAGGGTCGCACCCGGATAAGGTCCGTCTACCAGGGAGCCAACTCGAAAGGAACCGTGCCGCTCAATTCCAGCCGAGTTCATGAACTGCCCGCCGATGAGGCAGCAGTGTACCGCCGTCTCGATTCGCAACGCCTACCCCAGCATGTGGCGATCATTATGGATGGGAACGGGCGATGGGCGGGAAAGCGCAGTCTAAAGCGCTTCTTCGGGCACCAGCAGGGAGCCGAGGCGGTGCAGTACGTGGTGGAAACCGCGTCGCGGATCGGGTTGCCGTGGCTTACGCTGTACGCGTTTTCTCTGGAAAACAATCTGAAGCGGCCAAAGGCGGAAGTGAATTTTCTGATGCGGCTGCTGAAGAGCTATCTGACGAACAATGTGCAGCGCATGAACGACAACAACGTGCGCATCCAGTACGTGGGACGAATCGAGGAGCTGCCGGAGGAAGTGCGGGAGCGGATGCAGTGGGCGGCGGATGCAACGAGGCACAACAGCGGGACCACGCTGACGCTGGCACTGAATTACGGGGGCCGATCGGAACTGGTGGACGCATTTCGGGGGCTGGCGGCTGAGGTGCAGAACAAGGGTCTGCGGCTGGACCAGGTGAGCGAGTTGGATATTCATCGGCATTTGTATACCGCGCATATGCCGGACCCGGATCTGCTGGTGCGGACTTCGGGGGAGATGCGGATATCGAATTTCCTGCTGTGGCAGATTGCGTACACGGAGATTTTTGTTACGGACCGTTTGTGGCCGGACTTCCGGGGCATTCATCTGCTGGAAGCGATTGAGGATTATCAGCGGCGGGAGCGGCGTTATGGCGGGTTGAGCGACGGTACCGAGTCAGACGATGTGGAGAGTCTGCCGGAAAAGCAGGGAATAGGCAGTAGGGAACAGGCAGCAGGAAAAGCAGCGTATAGCGTATAGCGGAACAGAGATAAGGGAAGAGGCAGGGCGCATCGTTGATGCGCCTTTTTGATTTTGGGTGATGAAGCGGGTGGCTATTCGGTGGCGGCGGGAGTTGCTGGTGCGACCCAGACTTCTTTGGGGGCTGTGACTTTGATGTCGGGGGCTGTGACTTTCACTTTGAGGGTCTCGACCTGGGGTTTGCCGCGCAGAGGGACGGCAAAGCCGAGTTCGTACTGATTGTTGAGCCGGCGGCTGAAGTCATCGAAGTAGGGTTGCAGCGAGACTGGATTGCCAAAGCCCATCCAGTAGGAGTCGCCGCCGGTGGCGTCGGCGACTTCGAGGAGAAGGTTCTGGCCGGCGTTGGTTTCGTACCAACGGCGATCGGCAGGACCGACGTTGCGCCAGTAGATGGAGTAGACGACGAGGTTGGCGCGAACCGAGTCCTGGATGGCGGTCTGGACGTAGGGATCCTCGGGATCGAACTGCAGGTGGTAGTAGTCCACGCCGTCGGTGATCATGATGACTTCACGGCGGGCTGAGCGGTCGTTGGAAGGCCAGCGCTTCGCCAGGTCGGAGAGGCAAAAATAGGGGCTGGCGGAGACGCCGGATGCACCCAGGGGTAAGTGAAGTTCCTGAACCGCGGTGGCATGATTC
>Ga0182018_10003832_pt1 | contig 13112 bp, 10 predicted proteins | sample 812P2MmetaG_FD_120490 | JGI IMG/M metagenome (GOLD analysis project Ga0182018, IMG submission 120490) | Permafrost microbial communities from Stordalen Mire, Sweden - 812P2M metaG | ecosystem: Environmental > Terrestrial > Soil > Wetlands > Permafrost | place: Sweden: Stordalen | collected...
AGGGGACGATCGCCGTACGCTGGGCCCAGGACCGCCCAACGGGTCGCCTTGCGCTGCTCGTCAACGCCCCTCGAGAAACCAAAGGGACGATTTCGGTTCCAGTGCCGAAATCGGGCGCCGTGGTGACTGTTCGATTTACCAAATTCGGGAAATCCCGACAGTCCCATCAATCCTTTACCACGGCGAGCGGCTCTACTTCTCTTCCCTTTAGCGCAACGGGTGGCGTCATCTACCACTTCGACGTGATCCCTCGACGGAACTCGAAGTCCTAAGTTCCTCGTGCGGATCGGTCTGAACACCTTGCTTGGAGGGGACGCAGCGACCCCGGCGGATCCGACGATGCCGCTGCCGCTCAGTATCCCCGGCTGGGCGCAATATCACTCAGATCTGGGTGTGCGATGCATCCGTAAAGAATTACGCAAGCCGGCAATCTCGCGCAGGGTCCCTGTCGCTACCTCATGGGCGGAATCAGGGTGATACCGACCCGGCCCATCTCGGTCCCTGTCTCGGTCCCGGAGTGGCACGGGTGTGGCACGCCGCCGAATTCCTGGTTATCGGTGGTGTCGGAGAATTCCACAGATACTGCCATTGAACAGGACTTTCGGGTTGGAGCGGGCGAAGGGAATCGAACCCTCGTTCTCTGCTTGGGAAAATCGCCAGAGCCGACTCGGCGAACGACGACGAACTAGAGCGGCAGGTCATCGAGTCGGCGAACGACGACGAACAGCCACGGACGTACCCGGATGTGCCATGAAAGCGCCATGACGCTGGCGTCAGCGTCCGTCATCGGACACCCTGGTTGGGCCTGACGGTGGCTTTCGATTCTTTCGATTTGGTGGTACTCTGACAGAAGAGATTTGGGAGGCATCGTGGCAATAAGGGCCGATAACGGGGTGGTCTTTCCCCCCGATGATCTTGAGGGACTCCTCGACCTGGCCAGGTTCATGGAGCAGCACACCGAGCCCGGGCTGCTCCTCGGTCCGGAGGGTGAGCAGGTTCCACTACCTGCGGAGATCTACGGCGTGCTCGTCAATGTGGTGCAGGCGATGCGAGAGGGAAAGGCCATCAGCGTTCTCCCTCAGACCCAACGGCTGACCACTCAGGAGGCTGCAGATTTCCTCGGGATCAGCCGGCCTACGGTCGTCAAACTGCTCGAACGAGGAGAGATCCCTTTCGAGCAGCCCGGACGGCATCGGCGGGTCTTCCTGTCGGATCTCTTGGCGTACCAGCTGAAGAGGCAAACGGAGCGTCGCGCCACGTTGAACAGGATGACGGAGGAGGCGTCCGAGGCGGGCATCTATGAGGGCTCGCCTGCGGACTACGCCGCTGCCCTGAAGGCGCAGCGCAAGCGTCTGGCTCGTGATCGATCCTGATCGTGGCGCGCTATACGGTGGCGCTCGACGCTTGCGCCTTGGTCCCGATCGTTCTTGCCGACACTCTCCTGCGCATCGCCGAACGTGGCCTTTACCGTCCACTGTGGTCCGAACGGATCCTGGCCGAGGCAAAGGGGGCCATCCTTGTGATCCACCCAGACATCGACTCAGTGACGGTCTCACGGCGGTTCAACGACATGGAGGCCGCCTTCGATGATGCCATGGTGACGGGATGGGACGATCTCGAGGAAACGATCTCGCTGCCTGATCCCGACGACCGCCACGTGGTCGCGGTGGCGATCCGGGGAGGGGCCCAGGCCATTGTGACGAGCAACTTGGCGGACTTTCCTCCCGATGCCCTGGCTGCCTTCGATCTCGAAGCCGTCCATCCCGACGACTTCCTGCTCGATCAGCTCGACCTCAGCCCCGTCATTGTCCAGGACGTAGTCCGGGAGCAGGCGGCGCATGCAAAGGCTCCGCCACTGACGGTTCAGGACCTCATCCTCCGCCTCGACAGGGCCAGTGTTCCGAAGTTCGCGGATGAGCTCGGACGTCTCTTTGCGGTCACGTAGCCATTTCGAATGGCTGCGACGCCCTAGCCCAGGGATGGGTGACGTCTGATGACTGAGGACCGATCCATCGATCCCGGCACGCGTGAAATCGAGGAATTGAATCGTCAGCTGGCTGAGCTGCGAGCCGAGAACGGACGACTGCGCGAGCTCCTAGGTGTAGGAACACGCGATGAAGCAGTATCACCGTGGGAGCCCACCCTTTTTGTCGATGACGGGCCTCTCGACGAAGTGACGGCCACGGCCGTCGATCGCCATTCGCCCCGAGAGGCGAAGATCGCGCTGTTCCGTTCGCTTTTCATCGGTCGGGAAGACGTTCATGCTCTGCGCTGGGAGAACTCTCGAACGTCGAAGGCGGGCTGGAGCCCCGCTGTCCGTGGAGGCTGGGTCAATGCCAAGAAGCCCGGCCGGGAATATCTGCCTTTCTCCAAGGAGGTCCTCGGGGCGCACCTCGCCGGCGAGGTCCACGCCGGCATCTATCCGCTGCTCAAAGGAGACGCCTGCCGCGTTCTCGCCTGCGATTTCGACGGGACTGGTTGGGTACTCGATGCCCTTGCGTATTTGGATGCCGCCCGGGCAATGGGTGTCCCCGTCGCTCTCGAGCGCTCGAGGTCAGGAGACGGAGCTCATGTCTGGGCCGTTTTCTCCGGTCCCGTCCCGGCTTCGGTGGCCCGCCAGATCGGTGCGCATCTTCTTCGCGAGGCTATGACGATTCGGGCGGAGCTCGACCTTGCCAGCTACGACCGGCTGTTCCCAGCTCAGGACTTCATGCCCAAGGGCTCCTTCGGCAACCTCATCGCGCTCCCTCTGAACGGCGAATGCCGAAAACTGGGAACGACCGTCTTCCTTGATCCCTCGACGCTCGAGCCGTTCGAGGACCAATGGGCTTTTCTGTCAACTGTCGACCGTCTGTCTCCGAAGGCTGTGACAGATATCGCCCGGTCGATTCCACCAATCGGAGCCGGTCCCGATGATGCCACCTACCGCCGGCCCTCGATGGCGGATTCGCCACAGCCACCCGAGAAGGTGATGGCCAGTGTGGGTGCGATGATCAGCATCGAGCGCATTGGGATCCCACCCGCGCTTCTGACGTCACTGAAACATGCCGCTTCATTGCACAACCCTGCCTACTACGAGAAGGAACGCTTACGATTCTCCACCTGGAATACCCCTCGGTTCGTCCGCTGCTATGGCGAATCGTTCGACCGATTGCTGATCCCTCGCGGGCTCAGACAGCAGGCCGAAAAGATCGTCTCCCAAGCTGGCAGTCGGCTGGAGTTGGTCGACGGGTGCCCCGATCCCGACCCAGTGCGCTTTGCCTTTGCGGCAACGCTCTCAAAGGATCAGAGATCGGCCTTCGATGCACTGGTCCGGCAGGATTTGGGAGTTCTTGTGGCACCACCCGGATCGGGCAAGACAGTGATTGCGTGCGCTGTCATCGCTCACCACCAGGTTCCGACCCTCGTGGTCGTGGATCGGCAGCCGCTCGTGGAACAGTGGCGTGAACGCCTCGTCGAGCACTTGGGCCTCGACAAGAAACAGATTGGGCAACTCGGCGGTGGGCGCCGGAAAGCGCACGGCATTGTGGACATCGCCATGGCGCAGTCGTTAGCCCGACGCGAGGATCTGGCAGAGCTTGGACTCAACTACGGACTCGTCGTCGTGGACGAGTGCCACCACGTTCCAGCGGTGACCTTTGAACGCGGGGTGCGCCAGCTCCCGGTGCGAAGGTGGCTGGGCCTGACGGCCACGCCCTATAGGCGAGACGGGTTACAGGGCCTGATCACCATGTACTGCGGCCCAATCCGGCACCGGTTCGGAGCGAGGACCGACGCGACCTCGCTGGTTCGGCTCGAGCTACTCGTTCACCGTACCGAGCATTCGGTTCCGGAGCCGGACAGCTTCGGCATCCAGGAGATCTTCCGGGGAATCGTCGAAAGCAACGAGCGAACGGGTCAGATCTGCGCTGACGTGAAAATCGCCGTCGGGGTGGGCAGAAATTGTCTGGTCCTGGCGCAATGGACTGAGCACGTCGAAGCCATCGCTGCTGGCCTGCGCCGAATAGGCCTGGAGCCCCACGTCCTTCATGGCGGAACGCCGAAGAAGCAACGAGCTGAGGTCATCGAGAAGCTCGGCCAAGGTTCCTCTGGTGGAGGGCTCCTCCTCGTGGCCACCGGCGGACTCTTGGGAGAGGGATTCGACTGTCCTCCGTTGGACACGTTGTTCCTGGCCTTCCCGCTGGCATTCAAGGGTCGACTCGTCCAGTACGTCGGACGTGTCATGCGACCTTTGCCAGAGAAGACAAGCATTGAAGTGCATGACTACGTCGACGTTGATGTTCCCGTGTTGGGGCGGATGCACGGAAAGCGCCTGGCTGCATACGCAAGTCTCGGATTCGATACCAAGCGGCGGTCAGCGTGAGCTGGAGACGTCGGCGGGACGCTCACCAGACCATGCTGAGGTGGCCTTTGCGATCGGCACCGAATCATTCAACGTGAGGGTCGGACGCGAGCAGAGCGCCGAGATGGTCGGCGGCGTCGCGGTCACGAGCCGGCACCCAGCCCCAGTAGATGTCGAGCGTCGTCGAGGTCCGTGCGTGGCCCAGGCGGTTGGCGACAGTGCGGAGGTCGATTCCCGCCGTGAGAAGCTCGGTGGCGACAAAATGGCGAAGGTCATGAATGCGAACGTGTCGAAGTCCAATGGTGCCCCGCAGCCGGCACCAGCGCTGTGTGACCATCTCCGGTCGCCATGGCCGCTGACCGCTGGGATCGCCAGCGAAGACCAACTCGGCCCTGCCGAGTTCCCGGCCCTCCTCTCTGGCTGCTCGGGTGGCGCCGTCTCGGCGCTCCATGAGCGCCTGTGTCGCCTGGGCGGTGAGCGACACCACGCGAGACCGACCGGTCTTGGTGGACTTGATCACCAGCCCGGCGCTGGCGGTCGCTGACACCGAGCGCTCGATACGCACGATCCGCTCGTGGAGGTCGACATCACACCAGCGCAGTGCGCACACCTCGCCACGCCGGGCTCCCGTGGCTACCGACACCTGCAGCCAGCACCAGAACGCTGTGTCAGTCTTATGAGCGGCGGCCAGCGCCGAGCGGACAGCGTCGACTCCGGGCGGGGTGATTATGGCCTTGGGAACCGATGGTCGGGTCGCCAACGAGACCGGGTTGCGACTGAACCATCCCCAGCGGACGGCCTGGGCGACAGCGCGGTGGAGCACGACGTGGGCGCACCGGACCCGGGACGGGCCCCCTCCGGTCGCCGCCATACGGGCATAGAGCTGGTCGCAATGGCGAGCGGTGAGTTTCCACAGAGGGACGGTGCCGAGCGCTGGTTTCAAGTGACGGGTTGCGAGGCTCTGCCAGTCCTCGCGAGTAGAAGGCCCGAGCGTTGCGGACTCCATGAACTGGTCCAACAGATCTCCGACGGTCACTCGGCCGCCGCCATAGAGGCCGACACCAGCTTCGACGACTATCCGCTGGAGGGCCTCCTTGGCTTCAGACCGGGTGCCCCGGACCGTGCGCGACAAACGGCGGCGCTCGCCCGTGACGAGGTCGGGGTCAACGGCTACCTGAAGCCGCCAGCGTCCCGATCCACAATCGATCATCGTGCCTGTTCGTGGTTTGGTCATCTTCCACGATCGGTCCGTTGCGTTCAATGGCACGCGATATTTGTCGCGTCGACGCAAATGGGAAGGCGCGTGAGCCGACTGGCGCGTGAGCCGACTGGCGCCCTTGTGAATGGCACAGAATGGCACGGCAAGGCGGTCCGGCCCGTCGACCCACCGGCGGCCGCAAGCCCGTGACCAGGAGATTTGTGTGGAGCGGGCGAAGGGAATGGAACCCTCGTTCTCAGCTTGGGAAGCGATCTCAGTGCGGATGCGTCACCTCGATCTTCCGCAAGGTTTCCTGGTCAAGCCAAGCTTCACATTGCCCGGTGGCGACCGCTGAAAACCGGCGTTGCCTGTCAGTTCGCGCACGGATCGCGCACGCAAGTCATCGGGTTGGGATTCATGTTTGCCAACCAAACTGCCGATGGCACCCCAACGCCGCCTTCGAAGTGCTCCATTCATCGCCGGTAAGAGACTCGACGCTGGTCTGATCCGGCGATCCCTCGACTCATTACCCCCTCTTCCCACTCCCGCACCACCGAACGGCAACGTGGCTGGGCGGTATGCGGTTTCGGCCACTTACAGGAGACGGTCTCCAAAATCATTGGGTCGCAGTTGAGCTAAAATTACGAGGGCTGAAGACGCCCAGACCCCGCTTCCTCCGCACCTGACCGATGGCCAGGGGATGGGGATGGGGGCATACGAAATGGGTTTGACAGGAATGATTTTCAGTGCCATCGCAATCGCCGCTGGTGCTGTGCCGTGACCGACACGCAAGGTTACGGGTTCCGGTTTTCCACGGTGGGGGTCATCCTCATGATCGTGGGGGGAACGCTGGCGGGAACGGGTTTGACCGCCACGGCCGCCTCCGCATCCAGCCCGACTCGGACGGCTCATCATTGCGTTCCGGGACCCAGGGCCCACCTTGTGGGATGCAACTTCTCAGGGAGTGATCTGGCTGGCGCCGACCTGGCCCGAGCCGACCTGGCAAAAGCGACGCTCACAAATGCCGACCTCGCCGGTGCCGACCTGACCCGGGCCGACCTGAAGAAAACAAGGCTTAGGGGCGCAAACCTCAACGAGGTCGGGTCCGGGGGGGTCACCGGCACCCCAGCCTCATTGCCGGCGGGTTGGGAGTTTGTTGACGGCTACCTCGTCGGGGCTGGCGCCGACCTTTACGCCGCTCAACTGAGCGGCGCCGACCTCACCGGTGCCGATCTCGCCGGCGCCAATCTCGAAGGCATTTACCTTGCCGGTGTCGATCTCACCGACGTCAATCTCACGGGCGATAGTTTCGAGTTTGCCGACCTGTCGGGCGTAGATCTCTCCGGAGTTGATCTCGCCGGCTTTGACTTCACCGACGCCAACCTGTCAGACGCCAACCTCTCCGGAGCCAACCTCACTGGCGCCAGGCTCACGAGTACTGATCTTGAGGGCGCCAACTTCACTGACGCCACCATGACTGACGCCTATCTGAACGCGGCATCCGCGAGCGACGCCGATCTCACGGGCGCCTCCCTTGCCGGCGCTGATCTCGACGAAGTGGACACGGGTGGGATCATCGGATCCCCCGCCTCGTTGCCGGCGAACTGGACGGTGGTTGACGGCTACCTCATGGGCCCCGGCACCCAACTCTCCGGCGCTAACCTCACCGGCGTCGATCTCACCGGCGTCGATCTCACCGGTGCCGACCTCACCGACACCAACATCTCCGGTACCAACCTCACCGGCGTCGATCTCACCGACGCCGTCGTCATGGGTCTCTCCTCAGGAGGGGTCGTCGGCATTCCGGCCGCTTTGCCAACGGACTGGATTGTGCTCGATGGCTACCTGATGGGGCCTCAAGCCGATCTCACCGGGTCGGACCTCACCGACCTCGACCTCACCGACGTCGATCTCTTCGAAGCCACCCTCACCGGCGCCGATCTCACCGGCGCTAACCTCGCCGGGACCAACCTCAACGATGCGCTCCTGGGCGGGGTCAGTTCGGGCGGAGTGACCGGCACTCCCGCGACCATGCCGTATGGGTGGATGCTGTTGGACGGGTACCTCATCGGTTCGGGTGCCAACCTCGTCGACGCCGACCTCGCTGGCGCCGACCTCGCTGGTGCCAGCTTGAACAACAGCGACCTCAATGGTACCGACCTCGCTGGCGCCAACCTCAACAATGTCTTCTCGGGGGGCATCATCGGTAATCCGGCGTCACTACCCGTGAATTGGATACTCGCTGACGGCTACCTCATAGGCCCCGGTGCCTACCTCTACGGGGCCGACCTCGCCGGCGCTGACCTTGTAAGTGCTGATCTTGCGGGGGATGAGCTCCTCTACGCAAACTTCGAAGGCGCCGATCTCAACTATGCGAACCTCGTCGACGCATTACTGAGCGGCAACCTCGGCGACGCCACACTTGCTGGTGCCGACCTGGACGGCATCACCTCCCGTGCGATCACCGGGACCCCAGCGTCGTTACCGACGAACTGGACACTGACGGGTGGCTACCTCGTCGGCCCCGGCGCCGACCTCGCCGAAGCAAACCTCCCCAACGCGAACTTTCCTGGCGCCGACCTTGCAAGCACCAACTTCTGGGAAGCCAATCTCGCCGACGCCAACCTCTCAGACGCCGACCTCTCCGGAGCCGATCTCACCAACTCTGACCTTGATGGCGCCGACCTCAACGCGGCAAATCTAAACGGCGTCACTTCCGGCGAGATCATTGGAATCCCAGCTTCGTTGCCGACGAATTGGACAATGGTTGACGGCTACCTCATCGGGCCCGACTCCGACCTGGCGGACGCCAACCTTGCCGGCACAAATCTCGCCGGCTCCGACCTCGTCGGCGCCAACTTCACGGGCGCCACCCTGACCGGCACGAATCTCAGCAGTTCTGATCTCGTCGGCGCCGACTTCACGGGCGCCAACCTCACAGGCGCAATGCTTGCCGATGCGGATCTCTCCGACGTCAGCTGGAGCAACACGACGTGCCCCGATGGCACCAACAGCGACGACGACGGAGCCACCTGCACGAACAATTTGGGCTGAAGTCTTCCGGCCGGAATCAGCCGTCTCGCTCGTACATACCGGTCTTCGTAGGGGGACTCCTCGGCCACGCGCAATTGCCCAGTGTCGCAATTGCCCAGGAAATGCGCCAGAAATGCGCCATGGTTGACGATGCATCGAGTCCATCGGCGACCGATGATGCGTCTGACCAGGACCGCAATTGGAGCGGGCGAAGGGAATCGAACCCTCGTTCTCAGCTTGGGAAGCTGATGTTCTGCCGCTGAACTACGCCCGCGCGAGCCGGCCCACACTATCGTGCTGCCCGTGGTGCTCTCAGACCGGACCATCCGTGAAGAGCTGGACAAAGGGCGGATCATCATCGATCCCCTGGGGCCCGGTTGTATTCAGCCCTCGTCGGTCGACCTCCACGTCGACCGGCACTTCCGCCTCTTCCGGAACCACTCGATGCGGGTCATCGACGTGCGGGAGGACCTGGAAGACCTGACCGAGCTGGTGGAGGTCCCCGACGGCGACGCGCTCATCCTCCACCCCGGGGAATTCGTCCTGGGGTCGACCCGGGAGCGGGTGTCGCTCCCCGACGATCTGGTGGCCCGGCTGGAGGGGAAGTCGTCGCTCGGCCGGCTGGGCCTGCTCATCCACTCGACGGCCGGGTTCGTTGATGCCGGCTGGGACGGGCACCTCACGCTAGAGCTCTCGAACGTGGCCAACCTGCCCATCACCGTCTACCCGGGGATGAAGATTGGGCAGATCAGCTTCTTGCAGATGACGACGGCAGCTGAGAACCCCTACGGTTCCCAGGGCCTCGGATCGAAGTACCAGGGCCAGCGGGGGCCGACCCCCAGCCGGTATTTCGAGAATTTCCGTAACTGATCAGTACCCCTCAGCTGACCAGACCCCTCAGGAGGAGACGTGCCCGTCAGGATCGCCATCGGGATGGCTGTGACCGTCGTCGCCCTCGCCATCGCCGGACGCCGGTTCTCCTTCCTCTTCCGGCTGGTCAAGTCGGGGAAGGCCGACGCCGGCCGTTTCCGCGACGTCCCCAGCCGGATCTGGGCCGAGCTGTCGGAGGTGGCCGGTCAGCGCAAGCTCCTCAAGAAGCCGGTGGCCGGTCTGGCCCACTTCTTCACTATGTGGGGCTTCACCATCCTGCTCCTCACGATCATCGAAGCCTACGGAGATCTCTTCAAGAGAACCTTCGCCATCCCCGGGATCGGCCACTGGCCCGCCATCGGGTTCATCGAGGATTTCTTCGCCGTCGCCGTGCTCGTGTCCCTGTCGGTCTTCGCCGTCATCCGGCTGGTGGATTCCCCCGCCCGGCGCGAGCGCGACTCACGCTTCTACGGGTCACACCTCGACGCCGCCTGGATCACCCTGGCCATGATCGCCTGCGTCATGCTCACCCTCCTCGGGTACCGAGCGGCCCAGACGCGGACGGGGGACTTCCCCTACGACCACAGCTGGTGGACGTTCGCCTCGCACGGGATCGGTGAGGCGTTCACGTCGGTCGGGCGAGGGACGGCGCTCAATCTGGAGACGGCGTTCCTGCTTCTCAACATCGCCTTCATCACCGGCTTTCTCGTCTTCCTCTCCTACTCGAAGCATCTCCACATCTTCCTGGCACCCATCAACGTGGCCGCCTCGCGGCGCCCCATCGCCCTCGGACCGCTCTACACGACACCCGACATGGACATGGAGAACGTCTCCGAGGACACCGTCTTCGGCGCCGGCCACATCGAGGACCTGAGCTGGAAGCAGCTCCTCGACACCCTCACCTGCACCGAGTGCGGGCGGTGCCAGGACGCCTGCCCGGCGTGGACCACGGGCAAGCCGCTGTCGCCCAAGCTCCTCATCATGGGGCTGCGCGACAACCTCTTCGAGTCGGCTCCCCGCCTGCTGGGCGCCGGCCCGACCGACGGCGCCGACGCCGCCGCTGTGGCGGCCGAGGTGCCCACGTTGGTGCCCGGGACCATCGACCCCGATGTCCTGTGGTCGTGTCTCACGTGTGGGGCGTGCGTCGAGGCGTGCCCGGTGGACATCGAGCACGTCGACACCATCGTCGACATGCGCCGTTACGAGGTCCTCATGGAGTCCAAGTTCCCCCCCGAGGCGGGCCTCATGCTCCGCAACATCGAGAACCAGGGCGACCCGTGGGGCCTCGGTGCGGCCAAGCGGACGGAATGGACCGACGTCCTCGACTTCGAGGTTCCTGTCATCACCGGGACCATCCCCGACGACATCGAATACCTCTACTGGGTGGGGTGTGCCGGAGCTCTCGACGAACGGGCTCGCAAGGCCACGCAGGCGACGGCCCGGATGCTGCACCGCGCCGGGGTGAAATTCGCCATCCTCGGGCCCCGGGAGTCGTGCACGGGCGACCCCGCCCGCCGGCTCGGCAACGAGTACCTCTACCAGGAGATGGGAAAGGCCAACATCACCACCCTCAACGAGGCCGGCGCCAAGAAGGTCGTGGCCTCGTGCCCGCACTGTTTCAATTCACTCTCCCGTGAGTACCCCGACCTCGGCGGGAACTTCGAGGTGATTCATCACTCGCAGCTCCTCGGCCACCTCCTCGACACGGGCAGGCTCACGGCCGGGACCATGGACGCCAAAGTGACGTACCACGACCCGTGCTACCTCGGCCGTCACAACCGGATCTTCGACGAGCCGCGGTCGGTGCTCGACGCCATCAACGGGGTCGAGCAGATCGAGATGCGACGGTGCCGGGAGAAGAGCTTCTGCTGCGGTGCCGGCGGGGCCCGGATGTGGATGGAGGAGGATATCGGCAAGCGGGTCAACCTCGAGCGGACCGACGAGGCGCTCACCACCGGGGCCGACGTCATCTCGACGGCCTGTCCCTACTGCCTGATCATGCTGGACGACGCCGTCCGGGCCCGTCAGCGCGAGGACGACGTCCGGGTCCTCGATCTCTCCCAGATCGTCGAGGCGTCCCTCGACGATTAGTTGAACGCCCTGTTGTCCGCTTCACGGAGGCGTTCGGACATGGCCACGAGCAGTTTGTGGGCCAGCGCCGGCATGGCGTCGAGGAGCCCGTTGAATCGCCGCTGCTCGAGGACGAGCAGGGTCATCTCGGTGTCGGAGATGACGGTGGCCGAGCGGGGACGGCGGTCGAGGAGCGAGAGCTCGCCGAAGTAGCCGCCCGGCCCGAGGGTGGCGGCCTTGCGCCCGTTGCGGCGGACCGAGGCCGTTCCCTCCACGATGAAAAAGAACTCCCGACCAACGGACCCCTCTTCGCAGAGGACCTTGCCCTCCGGGACGGTCACCTCGTCGACGGTGCGGCGCAAGGTGCGGAGTTGGCTGGCCGTCAGGGCCGAGAACAGCCAGATGTTCCCGAGATCGGTGTCTTTCGGTCGCGGCGTCATCCCGGGGAGGCTAGTCAGCCCCTACTGGCGATGCTGGTTGTCGCTGCAAAGGGCCGCGGTACCCTTTCCGGATGCCGGACAGCCGTGGCCCTGACGACATAGAGGACGGCCCACCCCGGTTGAGCCTGTGGCACCGGGTCCTTCTGGCTCTCCCGAGTCTGAGGCGTGACGGGGACAAGGGCCCGCCTATCGAGCGCTTGCGCAGCGCCTTGGTGAAGCCGGTCGAGCCCAGCGCCGCCGCCAAGGCCAAGGCGGCGGACGTGCCCATGACGATCGAGGAGCTCGAGGCGGCCAACAAGTCCGCCGACGACAAGGAACGGCTCGTCGGCCTGCTCCTGGCGCCTGTCGCCGCCGCCCTCGGCATCATCATCAGCAATGTCAAGATCGCCGGGGCGCGGGCGGCCCTTCTGGGCAACGGCAAGGTCAACCCTCAGCACCACAACCTGTCGACCTATGACGAGTTGGAGCTGATCTTCCTGGCTCTGGCCGTCCTGATGCTGCTGACGGCGTTCTACCGCAAGCGCCTCGCCCTCGGGATCGTCATGGCCCTCTACGGGCTGTCGCTCTTCAACCTCCCTCCGTACTGGGGGTTCGGCTTCCCCTACATCCTGGCTGGCGCCTGGCTCCTGGTTCGGGCCTATCGACTCCAACGGGAACTGAAAGAGGCGAAGGGCGAATCACCGGCCCGCTACGGTCCGCCACGCGGCAGCGGGCCGACCGGCGCCGGACGTCCCCGTTCCAACAAGCGCTACACCCCGCCCACCCCGCCGCGCCGTTCCACGCCGCCGAAGTCCAAGTCCAAGTCGAAGCCCGAGGACGAGAAGCGGGCGGGCTGACCACGATCAGCGTCGAGCGGGCCGACGCCCCCTCCTGACGACGGCTCCCACAAGGAGCGCCAGGCCGACGAGGACGATGAGAAGGACCGTCGGTGCGATGTACACCCCCCACGACGCCTGCTCGGCCGCCAGGATCTGGGCGGTCGTCACGAGGGCGGGGTCACCGGGAACCGAGACTCCCCGGATGACCGTCCCCGGAGGGCGAAGGGTGTTGCCCGGAATGTTCTCGTTGTAGCGGCGGCCGTCGAGGGTGAACGACCCCCGGCAGGCGTAGCCGGCCGCGTTGCTGCCGCTGCCTCCGAGCAGGCCCCGACACCCTGACG
>Ga0182018_10003835_pt1 | contig 13105 bp, 14 predicted proteins | sample 812P2MmetaG_FD_120490 | JGI IMG/M metagenome (GOLD analysis project Ga0182018, IMG submission 120490) | Permafrost microbial communities from Stordalen Mire, Sweden - 812P2M metaG | ecosystem: Environmental > Terrestrial > Soil > Wetlands > Permafrost | place: Sweden: Stordalen | collected...
GACATCTTCGCGATCTCTTTCAGCATACGCCGCCTCCTCAATGCTTGCCCGATCACGCCCTCGACGAAGAGGGCTGTCAGGCTTGACTGCATGTACGCGAGCACACCGAGGCCACCAACGATGAGCGACACCGTCAGGACGCGCGCGCCGGGGACCTCGCGCATCTGTCCGAGCTCGAAGAACCCCACAGTCGAAATGGTGATGACGGTCATGTACGCGCAGTCGCTCAGCGCCCAGCGCCCGTGCCCGAGGACGAAATACCCGCCCGTTCCCGCAGCGACGAGAGTGGCGAAGATGCCCAGCGCGACGATCAGGCGGCGTACGAGCGTGCTCACCGTAGCCCGACGCTAGCATTCTGCCTTGGCCGGAGCGGGCAAAGAGCCGCCGCTTCCGACGCGCTCCGCGGCGCACTGGTTTGACGTTCCACGGAACGTGGGGCACGTTGGAGTCTGGAGCCGAGCCTTGAACGCCTCCCGTCTGCGACGTTTGGCCCTGCTGCTTGCGCTCGGCGCCGCGAGCGCACGGTGCTCGAGTACGCAAGCCACTCCCACCGACGCGGGTCCCGACGTCGAAGCCGGGTCTCGCACCGACGCCTCGCCGTCCGACGCAGCGGCTCCCACCGACGCGGGTCCCGAGGTCGAAGTCGGGCCTCCCATCGACGCATCGGACGGCGGCACGACGCCGGACGCGTCACCGGCCGGCGACGGCGCCGTCTCGCCCGTCCCACCCGCACCGGCTGCGGCCGCAGGGTTCACCCACCTCGTCTTCGAGGACGACTTCACGACGGACGACACCATCGCGCCGACGCAGAACGCCGCCTCCGGGTACAAGTGGTACTGGTCGTTCGACATCACGAGCACCACGCCGTGGTCCGTGCAGACGGCGGCAACGGCCGCGAGCGTGTCGGACGCTGGCCCCGGCACCAACGCGAGCCCTAGAGGCGGCATCCTCACCGTGAACGGACCGGGGGAGCCGAACGACGCGCTCATCACGGTGCCCGGCTGGTCGCTCAACAACGGCAGCGCGACGCTCCCGGCCGGGGGCGACGGCAACTGGTCGCACGCGTACTTCGAGGGGTACATCCAGTCGCGCATCGACGGAAACAGCTCGACGTCGCCGTCGTCGGGGTGGCCGGCGTTCTGGTCGTGGTCCATCCAGGGGCTGCGCAACTTCGGCTTCGGCGGGTCGAGCCTCACGACGGCGAGCTACAGCGAGATCGACTTCTACGAGACCTACGGCACCATCTTCGGCGACCAGCCGGGCGACTGGACGGCCACCATGCACCAGTGGCCCGCCAACGTCGCCAGCGACGGAAACACCCAGCACACGGACAACGGCTGGCACACGTACGGATGCCTCTGGATCTCGACCGGCACCGGCACCGGCCAGGTGAAGTTCTATTACGATGGCGGCCAGGTCGACGCGACGATCGACTCCGGGACGGGGCAGACCCAGTTCTCGCTCGAGAGCATGTCGCAGTTCATCGTCCTCGGCTCGGGCAAGGGCTGGAACATGAACGTCGACTGGGTGCGCGTCTGGCAGTGACCTCGGGCCTTAGCCGCCTTCGCCGGCGTCAGGAGCCCACTCCGCGCCGACGTCGTCGGGTGCATCCGTCGCCGCTTGCCCATCGGCCGCATCGGCCGCGTCGGCCGCGTCGCCCCCATCGCCCGTGTCAGGCAGACCGCCGAAGGAAACGCCGCCCCCGTCGACCGGGGTCCCGCACGCCATGACACCGCTCAGGACCGGGCCGCACGCCTGGCCCACCGCGCATTCGGCCGACGTCGCGCAAAGCTGGAAACCGGAGGGGCAAGGAGCGAATCCACACACGGACGACGGCGTGCTCAGGTCGACGCAGCAGGCCTCCCCTCCCGCGCAGTCCAACGCGCTCAGGCATGCGAGCGAGAAGCCCCCATCCGCGACCGCCCCCGCGTCCTCCGCCGGGGCGGGGACGAAAGGTCCGGGTCCGCAGAGGGGAGAGCTGCTGACCGGAGAGGCCGGCGCCGCGTTGGGCGGCAACTGCAGCGCGCGACCGCACACCCCGGTGCCGATGAGGTCCTCGCACGACTCGTTCCGGATGCAGTCGCTGTCCGCGATGTCGATCTCGGGGTAGGTCGTCGTGCAATAGGGCGAGTACGTGCACTCGATCATGGTCGCGCTGAAGCCGGAGCAGCACTCCTGAAGGTGAGCGGCGGCGTTCTCGCAGTCGAACTCGTCCTGACGGATGCCGCACGCGAGCAACACGCCGACGAGCAGCGACAGTGTGAACGCGCGGCCACATCGAAATGGTTTCTTTGTCAGCATGATCGAAGGCGCGCAGCGGAATGCGAGACGTCTTCAGCGCGGTATCTTCGCGAAGAGCAGCTTGCGTGCCGCGGTTCATGAAACACGGCATCGTCGTTGCTGAGTAGCTCGCACCGATGCGTCCCATCCACGTCATGAAGGGTGCGAGCGCCCTCTTCGTCCCGGCCCTCCTCGTGCCGGTCATGGCGCATGCGCAGGAGGCCCCTCCGCCCGACCCTCCCAACGTGACTTCCGCACCGGTCTCGGCGTCCGACGTCCCGCCGCCCGAACCGCCGCCCGAGCCCAAGGCGCGCGGGTTCCTCTCGCTCGAAGGGGGCTACGCCTTCGAGAGCCTCTACGGAGTGCCCATGACGAGCGCCGACCTCTCCGCAGCCGTCGGGGCTCAGTTTGGCAACTTCGCCGTCGGCGGCATCCTCGAAGGGATGCCGGGGTCGACCCAGGACGGACTTCAGACGATGGCGATGACGCTCGGCGTGCTCTTCGAGAGTCGCTTCGATCGCCTCCGTATCGGCGAAGGGCTCCGCTTCGGCGCGTTCAACGTGAGTCGCGTCACGACGAACGGCGGTCTCTTCAGCCTGAGCGCCGGCGCCTTCGGGCGCGTCTCGTACGACGTCGTCGACCTCGACGACGCCCACACGCAGGCGATCTTCTTCATCGTCAAGGGCAGCATCGACACCGTCGACGCCGCGCTCTTCGGCGTCAGTGGCGGGCTCGGCGTGCGCTTCTGATTGCGGCCGCGGGCTCTCGAACGCGTTGCCAAGCATGGCTCGCGCGTGGCAATGAGATGGGGCCCCGCCACGCCCCCCACGGAGCCGCCATGAGCCGCATCCACCGCACCCTACCGCCCAAGGGCACGCGCATCGGCATCGCCTTCTCCGGCGGCCTCGACACGCGCTGCGCGGTCGCATGGATGTCCCGCCAGGGCCTCGACGTCTACGCCTACACCGCGGACCTCGCCCAGCCGGACGAGAAGAACGTGGCGGACATCCCGCCCATCGCCACGGGGCACGGGGCGAAGGCCGCGCGCCTGGTCGACTGCCGCGAGGCCCTCGTGCGCGAGGGGGTGGTCGCCGTGCAGTGCGGCGCCTTTCACCTGTCGTCGGGCGGCAAGAAGTACTTCAACACGACGCCGCTCGGCCGCGCCGTGACGACGACCGCGATCATCCGCGCGATGCGGGAGGACGGCGTCCACATCTTCTCGGACGGAAGCACCCACAAGGGGAACGACATCCAGCGCTTCTTCCGGTACGGCGTCCTCGTCAACCCGTCGCTCGAGATTTACAAGCCGTGGCTCGATCGCGCGTTCGTCGACGCGTTCGGCGGGCGCAAGGAGATGAGCGAGTACCTGACGTCGGTGAAGCTGCCGTACACGATGGCGACCGAGAAGGCGTACTCGACCGACGCGAACGTCCTCGGCGCCACGCACGAGGCGAAGGACCTCGAGCGTCTGGACCGCAGCATGCGCATCGTCGAGCCGATCATGGGCGTCGCCCACTGGCTGCGCGACGTGAAGGTGGAGCCCGAGGAAATCACGGTGGAGCTCGCGCGAGGGGTGCCCGTCACGTTGAACGGCGAGCGCTTCGCCTCCACCTTCGAGTGCTTCCGCGCCATGAACGCCGCCGGCGGCAGGCACGGCCTCGGGATGAGCGATCAGATCGAGAACCGCGTCATCGAGGCGAAGAGCCGCGGCGTCTACGAGGCGCCGGGGCTGGCGCTTCTTCACGCGACCTACGAGAGGCTGCTCTCCGCCGTGCACAACGAGAACACGACGGACCTCTACGCCACGCTCGGCCGTCGCCTCGGGCGGCTGCTCTACGAGGGGCGGTGGTTCGACCCCGAAGCGCTCATGGTGAAGGAGGCGCTCACGCGGTGGGTCGCGCCCGCAGTCACGGGCAGCGTCACCTTCGAGCTCCGGCGCGGCGACGACTACACGATCCTCGACACGAAGGCGGTCCGGAGCGCTTACGAGCCGGACAAGCTGTCGATGGAGAGGACCGCGAGCGCGTTCACCCCGGAAGACCGGGTCGGAGCGCTCGAGATGCAGTCGCTGGGCATCCTCGACAACCGCGAGCTGCTCCTTTACTTCGCGAAGACTCTCGGCGAAGGGAGCAGCGCCGGGGGCGGCGTGGGCGACCTGCTGCTCGGCGAGGGCGGCACGAGGAAGTAGGGCGGCTTCAGTCTTTTCGCACCAGCGTCCCGACGCCTCGGTCGGTGAAGAGCTCGGCGATGACGGAGTGGGGCGTGCGCCCGTCGAGGATGTGCACGCTGGTGACGCCGCCTTCGATGGCGCGGAGGACGCTCTTCGCCTTGGCCACCATGCCGCCCTTGATGGTCCCGTTGGCGATCTTGCGCTTCATCTCGCTCGCGGTGATCTCGCTGACGAGCTCGCCGTTCTCGAGGATGCCGGCGACGTCCGTGAGGTAGATGAGCTTCTCCGCCTTGAGGGCGATCGCGATCTCGGCCGCCGCGGAGTCCGCGTTGATGTTGTAGCCCTCGCCGTCCTCCCCGAGACCCACGGGCGAGACGACCGGCACGTACTTCTTGTCGAGCAGGACCTCGAGGAGCGCGTGATTCACGTGCGTGACCTCGCCCACCATGCCGAGGTCCCTCCCTCCCTCGCCGACGAGCTTGCGCGCCCGGAGCAGGCCAGCGTCCTTGCCCGAGACCCCCACCGCGTTGGAGCTCGACTGGTTGAGCAGCGACACGAGCTCGGTGTTGATCTTCCCCGTGAGCACCATCTCGACGACCTTCACGTCCTCGCGACCGGTGACGCGAACGCCGTCGACGAACTCGCTCTTGCCGTGGCCGAGCATCTCCATCGTCTGGGTTATCTCGGGACCGCCGCCGTGGACGACGATGGGGAGGAGCCCGGCGCTTCTGAGGAGGTTGATGTCGTTGGCGAAGCTCGCCTTGAGCGAGTCCTTCACCATCGCCGCGCCGCCGTACTTGACCACCGTGCGCTGGTTGGTGAAGCGTGCGATGTAGCTCAGCGCCTCGACGAGGAGCGCCCTCTTGAAGCCGGGGCTGTAATTGGTGAGCCGGTCGTCCCGCGAGACCGTGCCGTCGGCAGTCGAGTGGGTGAGGCTCGTGTAGTCCGCGTTGATCTTCACGTAATCGTAGCTGAGGTCGCACCCCCAGGCGGTGGCGTGGGCGCTCCCCTCGGCGAGGCGGACCTCGATGAGGATGTGGGGTTCCCGCATGCGGGCCCGGAGCGCCATGGCGTCGAAGCGCACGGGCTCCCGGTCCGCGTAAACGCACGTCCCCTGCAAGTGCACCGTCGCCCACTCCGGGTCGACGAGCCACTTGCGCGTCCCGACGCGCGAGCCGACCGCCGCGAGCACGCGACCCCAGTTGGGATCGGCGCCGAAGATGGCGGCCTTGACCAGGTTCGACCCGGCCACCATCCGGGCGAGCTCGCGCGCCATCTCGACGTCGGGCGCGCCGCTGAGGCGCACCTCGACGAACTTCGTCGCGCCTTCGCCGTCCTCGGCCATCTGGCGGGAGAGGTCGATGCATACGGCCTCGAGCGCCTCGGTCAGCGCGGCATGCGCGGGCGTGTCCTCCTCGATCGGCGCGTTGCCGGCCAGACCATTGGCCATCGCGAAAACGCTGTCGTTGGTGCTCATGTCGCCGTCGATGTTGACCATGTCGAAGCTGGTCTTCATCGCGCGGGCGAGCGCGGACTGGAGGGCCCCCGGGCTGACGGCAGCGTCGGTCGTGATGAAGACGAGCATCGTCGCGAGCTCGGGCGCCATCATCCCGGCACCCTTTCCGAACGCCGCGATCGTCGCCTCGACGGCGCCGATGCGCAGCGGCCTCCCCGCGAGCTTGATCCGCGTATCGGTCGTCATCACCGCCTCCGCCGCGAGCTCGATCGCGGCGCCCCGCGAGGCGGCGAGATCCCGCGCGGCCGAGACGAGCTTGAGCACCGGAAGGCGCACGCCGATGACGCCGGTCGAGCCGGACACGACGCTCTTTGCGTCGACACCGAGCGCGTCGGCCACGGCGGCACACACCTCACGTGCGTCGCGCAGGCCACCTTCGCCGGTGAGCGCGTTCGCGTTGCCGCTGTTGGCGACGATCGCGCGGAGGTTCGTCGACGGGAGGAGCGCCTGGGCGTCTCGCACCGGGGCGGCACGAGCCGCGTTGACGGTGAAGCATCCGGCGCCCACGCACGGCACCTCGCTGAAGACGAGCGCGAAGTCCTTGCGCGCCGTTTTTATCCCGCAGTTGATCCCTGCATACGTGAAACCCTGCGGCGTCCTCACACGAAAGCCCTCCTCATGGCGACACGGGCGCGAGGCCGTCGAGCCCCGCGCACTCGTCCAGCCCGTTCAACAGGTTCAGGTTCTGCAGCGCCTGCCCGGCGGCGCCCTTGAGCAGGTTGTCGATCGCGCCGACCGCAATGACGACGTCTTCGTCCGCGGTGGCGCCCACGTGGCAATAGTTCGTCCCGACGACGCGCTTGAGCGTCACCTCGGCGGGAGCCATCGCGCGGACGAACGGCGTCTTCGCGTACGCCTCCGCCAGACATGCCGCGACGCGCTCGGCGGTCGCCCCCGGCCGCGGGCGCGCGTAGCAGGTCGCGAAGAGGCCTCGCTTGATCGGGAGGTAGTGCGCGGTGAACGTCAGCTTGATTGTGCCCCCCGGGCGGACCCACCGGGACAGCGCGCGTACGATCTCGGGAGAATGCTGGTGCGCCAGCAGCTTGTAGGCGCGAACGTCGTCGGCATATTCGGCGAAGGAGAAGGCCTCGCCGCTTTGCTTGCCGGCGCCCGTGACGCCGCTCTTCGCGTCGACGACGATGCCGACCTCCTCGACTAGGCCCTCGCGAACGAGCGGCGCGATGGCGAGGAGGGACGCCGTCGGATAGCAGCCCGGGTTGGACACGATGGCGCCGGCGGCGGGTGTGCCGAAGAGCTCCGGCAGCCCGTAGTGGGCGCGCGCGAGCCAGGCGGGGGCGGCGTGCTCGAGGCCGTACCAGCGTGGGTACGAGGCCGCGTCGAGGCGGAACGCGCCCGAGAAGTCGACGACCTGCTTGCCGCGCTCTGCAAAGGCGGGCGCGAGGCGCATCGAGATGTCGGCGGCCGTCGCGAGCATCACGGCGTCGCAGGCGTCGCCCTGCTCGAGGGCGGCGCCGTTCGCGACGTACCGCAACTTGTCGTCCACGCGGACGCCCAGGTGCTGCATGACGGGCTGGCCCGAGAGCTTGTCGCTCGTCGCGAACGCCAGCGTCAGTCCGGGGTGCCCGGCGACGAGCCGGGCCGCCACGCTGCCGGAATATCCGGAAGCGCCGACGATGCCGACTCGCACCTTGCTCATCCAGCGCCGCGATCTAGCGCAGATCGCTCGCCGACGCAGCGGTCAACGGTGGGGACCGCCGCCCGCCGGCGGTGCGGGCGGTGCGGGCGCTACGACAATCGACGCCGACGGCGCCGGCGCGACCGGGCCGGGCGAAGGCTTCGAGGGCGACCACGCCCACGCCACCCCGACGGCAACGAAGAGCGCGACGCCGAGCGCGGTGAGCCACGCAGGCGTCCGCGGCTCGTCGTCCGGCGGGCTGCTTCCGTGCGAGGGAGCGTCGCTCATGGGCGCCTGTCTTCTCACCGGTCGCACGGCGCCGTGTCAAGCGAAGACGCGGGCGGGTGGGTGCGCAGGCGACCTCACCCGTCGTTCGACGGCCCCGACGGCCCCGACGGCCCCGGCGGCACCCCGACGGCCCCCGGGCAAGGGAGGCGCTCGCAGGACCGGCGCTTGCACGGCCAGGCGCTATGCTTGGCCCCGTGAAGTGCGCGTCTCTGCCCTGCCTCTGTGTTCTGGCGGGTAGCCTGCTCGGCGTCGCGGGAGTCGCCGGGCCTGCGCTCGCCCAGCCCGCGCCGCTGCAGGCGCTCCCACCCCTTCCAGGGGGCGCAGGTCAGGGGCCGGCCGCCCTTCCCCACGGTCCCGCGGCGAGTCCGGGCGCCCCGACGGCGCAGCAGCTCTACGAACACGTCCGGCGGGGAGTGGTGGCGATCGAGCACGGCGGCGTCCCGATGGCGATCGGCACGGTCCTCGGCGGCGACGGTCGCATCCTCACCGCCCTGTCGGGGCTCGGCGGCGCCGACGGAGCGGAAGTTCGCTACGCCGACGGAACGACCGTTCACACCAAGGTCGGAGTGAGCGACAAAGCGCTCGACCTGGCCCTGCTCGTACCCCAATCGGGGCGATGGACGGACGGCCTCGGCGCCAGCGACACCGAACCCCTCGGCGCCGATCTCCGCGCCATGTTGCCGCAGCGCGGCGCTCATCTCGGTCCCGCACAGGCGGGCGTGAAAGGGCAGGTTGACGCGCACGCGAGGTCGGGCGAACCGCTCTCTCACCTGCTGGACGTCGACGTTAAGGGGTCCCCGATCGCGGGCGCTCCGCTCCTCGACTCGGCGGGCAGCGTGGTCGCGGTGCTGGTCCACGCATGCAAGGGGCCGGCACTCGAAGGCGCGGCGGACGCCCCCGCCCGCCCTGTCCGCCCCGTCCAGGTGTGCCGGCCCATCATTCTCGGCGCTCCCGTCTCGGCGGTTCGCTCGTTCCTGTCGCGTGCCGGGCAACCGGCCGCCCCCGCTGCCCCGTGGCTCGGCATCCGCGCCGAAGCCCAGGGGTCCGGGAACGTGCGCGGGGTGCGCGTCGTGGCCGTGGCACCCTCGAGTCCCGCAGAAAAGGCCGATCTGAGAGCGGGCGACGTGATCGTCGCGGCCGACGGTCAGCCGATCGACAGCCCCGAGCGACTCGCGCAGACGATCGGCAGACACTCGGCGGGCGACAGCGTCAAGCTACTCGTCTTCGGCGGGGGGACCTTTCGCGACCTCGCCGTCGAGCTTCTCCCCTCGCCCTGACGCGTGTTGACACCATCCGCGCGTCCTTGCGACGATCCGTCTTCGTGGGACCGCTCCGCATCGAGGTTGCCGGCGAAACCAACGTCGGCATGAAGCGCACCCACAACGAGGACAACTTCTCCATCATGGAGGAGAGCGGCCTCTACATCGTCGCCGACGGCATGGGGGGCCACGCGTCGGGCGAAATCGCGAGCAAGATGGCCGTCGACGCCATGCGCGAGTTCTTCGCGGCGACGGCGAACGATCCCGAGCGGACCTGGCCCTACAAGATGGACCGCTCGAAGGGCTACGAGGAGAACCGCCTCATCACGGGCATCAAGCTCGCCAACCTCCGCATCTTCGAGAGCGCGCAGCGCGACTCGCGCCAGCGCGGTATGGGGACGACGGTGGTCGCCCTCTTCGCCGTGGAGGACGGCGTGTACATCGCGCACGTGGGCGACTCGCGCGTCTACCGCATGCGCGAGGGCAAGCTCGAGCAGCTGACCGAAGACCATTCGCTGCTCAACGACTACATCAAGATGAAGCGCCTCACGCCCGAGGAGATCGCGAACTTTCCGCACAAGAACGTCATCGTTCGTGCGCTGGGGATGAAGGACTCGGTCAAGGTCGACACGCGGCTCGAGCAGCCACGCGCCGGTGATCTTTACCTGCTGTGCTCCGACGGCCTGTCCGGGCCCGTGCAGGATCCGACGATGCTCGACATCCTCCTCGCCGCGAACGACCTGAAGACCGCGGCGTCGCGACTGATCGCGAAGGCGAACGAGAACGGCGGCCCGGACAACATCTCGGTCGTCCTCGCCCGCTGGGTGTAGATCGCCAGCTCGAGCCCGCCTACCGCACGTAGACCGGCCCGAGCGCGAAGTAGGCGAGAACGACGAGGAGAAGCGTGACGACGGCGATGAGCACGTGGCTCATGCGATTCTGCGACGTACTCCAGCCGTCGGCGAAGAACTTGCCGCGCGAGCGCCTGCGAAGACGGCGCTGGACCCCCTGGACGAGCTCCGGCGCGTCGCCCGACATGGCACCGGACGAGAGCGATCGTTTGACCAGATCGCGCACGGCCTGGCTGTCGCGATCGTCGTCGTCCGGTTGGTGCGGATCGGTCATGCGATCTTCTCTCCCAGCGCGCTCTCGACGAGCTCCTTGAGCTGCGCGCGCGCGCGATGGATGCGGCTCTTGACGGTCCCCTCGGGCAAGCCAGTGATGGCGCCGATCTCTTCGTAGCTCAGGTCTTCCACGTCGCGCAGCACCAGGCACTCGCGAAAGCTCGGCTCGAGCTCCAGGATGGCCTGCTGCACGATGCGCTCGACCTGCTTGCCGGCCACCATCTCGTCGGGTCGCTCGACGCGCGTCAGGCTCGCTCCTTTGGCGTCCCCCATGGGCACGTGGTCCTGGAGGGCGTCGAGCTGCTCCTCTTGACCCGTATGGCGGACGCGGAGGTATTTGCTGCGGTTTTTGCAGAGGTTGATCGCAATCCGGTAGATCCAGGTGGAGAGCTTCGCCTCGCCGCGGAACGAGCCGATCGCCTTGAAGACTTGCACGAAGACCTCCTGGGCAAGGTCCTCGGCCTCGGCGCGGTTGCCGATCATCCGCAGGACGAGCGCAAAGACGCGCCGCTCGTAAGCGCGGACGAGCGTCGTGAACGCCCGCTCGTCGCGAGCGACGAGGCTCTCGACGAGTCGTGCGTCGGTATCGTCGGGCAGCACCCCACCCCATGTTGCCCCATCCCAGCCGGCGGGCGCAAAGAGTTCCCCGCAGAGGGGCCCGCGTCCGCGTTGCGTTTGCGATGCGATTCCGTAGGCTGCGCGGCGCGTCTCCGGCGTCGTCTAATGGCAGGACAGCGGATTTTGGATCCGCTTATCGGGGTTCGAATCCCTGCGCCGGAACCCCGGATCCTCCGAGAAAAACGCTAAGTTCTAAGCCTCGCCCGCCCGTGTTGCCGTCAGGTTGCCGTGGTTGTGCAGGTCGAGCAGCTGCACGGCGTCCCGTCGGGCATCCGCGCTCAGGTGGGCGTAGCGCATCGTCATCGTGATGTCCGAGTGCCCGAGGAGCTCCTGCACCGCCTTGAGCGGCGCTCCCCGCATGACCAGATGGGAAGCAAAAGTGTGGCGAAGGGTGTGCCAGCCGATGAGCCGGAGCCCGGCCCGCTTGCATGCCGCCCACAGCGGCCACTTGCAAGCGTCCCGCGTGAAGAACTTGCCGGCGGGGTCGCAGAACACGAACTCGCCGCGCAAGTGGCGGTGCGCCTTGAGGGCCCGGATCGCCTCGTCGGAGAGCGGGACCTCACGGGAGCGACCGTTCTTGGGCGTGTCGATCTTTTTGCCGCAGACGGCCTGACGGACCATCAGCCGACCCGCCACGAGGTCGACATCCTGCCAGCGCAGCGCCAGAAGCTCGCCGCGCCGCAGGCCGGTGCGAAGGGCGACGAGGATCATCGTGCGCCAGATCCCGTCGGATCCCTCGACCAGCCTTGGCCCCTCGTCGAACGTCAGGAAGTCGAACGGAGGCGCGGGTGCTCTCAGTTGCCACTTCGCGAAGGGCATGTGCTCGAGGCGTCCCCACTCGATCGCCACGGCCAGCATGCGGCGCAGCACGGCCAGCTGGTTGGTGACGGACTTGCGGTTGTACTCGAGCTTCAGCTTGAACGCCTTGTACCGAGCGACATCCTCGGCACCGATCGCGTCGAGCCGCTGTCGACCGAAATGCGGCTCGATGTGGTTTTTCCAGATCGCTTCCTTCGCGGCGTGTTCGCTCGCCTTGTTCTCCGTCAGGACGTAGTTGTCGAAAAAATCCTTCCAGAACTCGGCAAGCGTCGGCGTCGGCTGCTTCTCCTTTCTCCCAAACGAGCCGTCGACCAGGGCCTGGCGGATGCTGCGCTCGTGCTGCTCCGCCCCGCGCCGGGTCTGCACCGGCGAGACCTTGCGGACTCGTTCGATGCGGCCATCGGGGTGCTCGTAGTTGATGTCAATCATCCAGTACTTCCTCGCCGCGCCCGCCTTCGGGTCGCGGCGCGTGACCAGCCTCGCGCTCATCGTGAACCTCTCGAGCGCGGGGCGCGACCTTGGCCGTCGTCAAGCCAGCGTAGCACCGTGGTGCGCAGGATCCGGTAGCGTCCGCCGATGCGCCGCGCACCGGGGATCTCTCCGCGCGCGAGCGCCTCGTAGACGGTCTTGCGGTTCACGCGCAGAAGAGCAGCGAGCTCGTCCACGGTCAGGATCGGGGGCGACGTCCCGTCCGATTCTCGCGCCTCAGGGCTGGATGGTGGAAACGATGCGTCGTCGATCGCGCCCGGGCCGAACAGTCGTCCCTGGGGGAACTCGGGCGGCGTGATGGCCTCGTCCTCTTCGCCCGTCATGCTGGCTGCGTCGATCGGTTCGTCTCGCTTCCCATTTGACTTGTGCGGCTCCGCGCGGCAGCCGCTGTCCCCTCGCGCGTTCCTTGATTCCCACCGTCCGCGACGCCTCGCACGCGCAGCGGGCGCACCCGTTCGCCCTTGCTCATATGTCCCTCCTGTCGGGTCGAACGTAGAAGCCCGGCCGGGACGCGCTCCCCGGCGACGGCGCGGCCTTGTCGGATCGCGCAGCGGGATCCCAATCGAGATCGACCGAGCGGGTTGCGCCCGCGATGTTCGGCTTTGCCGCCGATTCTGTGGGCGGGTCGGATGACGCGTCTTGGCCGCTCTTCGCCGCGCGTGGCTGCGTCTCCTTCGTTGCTTTCGAGGACTGCTTGGCCTTGTGCTTCCTCTTGCCGCCCACGCCCGCACTGGCTTCGCTGACGTAAGCCCTGAGGGCTCCGGTCGTGATCGGAATTCCGCAGTCGGACAGCACCTTGCCGATCGCCGCCAGGCTGTAGCCTTTGGACTGCGACGCGCGGATGGGGACGATGAGCCGTTGAATGGCTTGCGTCTTGGTGAGCTCCTCGGGGCGGTGTTCGGGCAA
>Ga0182018_10003836_pt1 | contig 13103 bp, 6 predicted proteins | sample 812P2MmetaG_FD_120490 | JGI IMG/M metagenome (GOLD analysis project Ga0182018, IMG submission 120490) | Permafrost microbial communities from Stordalen Mire, Sweden - 812P2M metaG | ecosystem: Environmental > Terrestrial > Soil > Wetlands > Permafrost | place: Sweden: Stordalen | collected...
CGAGCGACATGGGCGTGCCGTCCAGCGGCGTAGGCGGCAGCGGCTTCAGCAGCTTCGGATGCAGCACGTCACCAGTGGCCTTGGCATACACCACGATGTCGCCCGGCTCGTTGCCGTTCTTCAGCCCCACGCGCGCAAACAGGTTCACCAGCTCGTAATACTGCTTCTGCGTCCATTTCTCCAGCGGATGATTATGGCAGCGCGCGCACGTCACGCGGTTGCCCATGAACGCCTCGGTGGCGGTCTCCGTCAGGTCGATAGGATCCTTGTGCAGCACGTAGTAATTCAGCGCGCCGTTCTGGCGCGTATCGCCCGACGACGTGAAAATCTCATACGCGAACTTGTTCCAAGGCTTGTCATCCTTCACGCCGTCGCGAATCCAGTTATAGAACGACCACATCGCATTGGGGCGCAGCTTGCGGCTGGAGATCAACATCAGATCCGACCACTTGTAGGCCCAGTAATCCACGTACTCGTCGCGCTCCAGCAAACGGTCGATCAGCTTCGCGCGTTTGTCCGCCACCGGATCGGCCAGAAAGTCCTCGACCTCTTCCGAGGTGGGCAGAATGCCCGCCGCATCCAGATATGCGCGCCGGATAAATGTTGCGTCCGAAGCCGGTCCCGAAGGCGCGATATTCAGCGCCTTCAGCTTGGCCAGGACCAGGTCGTCGATGTAATTATGCCGCTGGAACTTCGTATAAACGGACGCGTCCACCTGGTTGGCATAGGGCACTCCCATACGCGCGTACAGCACGCGGCTGGCGTACCACAGCGTGATGGCCGCCTCCCCGCTGCCGTTCATCTTCACGTGCCCGTAATCGTCCACCGACGCTACGCCTTCGTCGCTCGAGCCATACCGCACCCAGCGGGTCACATCGCGCAGCCTTCCGTCGGAGTATTTCGCGCGCACCACAATCTGCTGCTCGGCGCCCGGTTTCAGAACGGCCGTGGCAGGGAAAACTTCCAGTCCGGTCACCGTGGGATCGCTATCGGATGGACGTGGCGCGCCTGCCGCAATCCATTCCGCAATCACGCGGTATTCGAGCGAATCGCTGGCAAACCGCTTGCCGCCGCCATGCGGAACCGCGAACGTAGGTTTCAGCAGCATCAGGCTGTGGGATGGTTCCGAAAGCGAAACGCGGCGGCCGAGCGATTCGCGAGTGAGAGTGTCGTAGTCCTGATCGGGATCGTAGCCGCGCAGCGTGAGCTTGAATCCGTTCTTGCCCGCAGCAGCGCCATGGCACGCTCCCGAATTGCAACCGACTTTGCTCATCACGGGGATGACATCGTTGCGAAAGGTCCAGGTGTGCGGCGCCTGCGCATTCTTCACGTGAACAGCGACCGAAGCGGTACGCGCTTGCGCGGATACGGTGATGGTGGCGTCGCCATCGGCGACCGGCCGCACCATGCCTGTTTGATCGACCTTGGCGACGGCTGGATTAGACGATTTCCACTGGGCCGTGCGGGTCCAGTCTTCCTGATGGCTATCGAGCGAGGCTTCGGCGAGCAGTTGCTGGTAGGATTCGGGGCCGTCGAGGGTGACTGGGCCGGGCAGGATGGCGAGGTCTGCGGCGAACGCGGCCGCGCTGAAAAGGAATAGCAAGCACCGATACATGTGAGATACCTACACAAACAACTCTTTAATGGGCTCCACGCCGCGCTCCACCAACGGAATCGGCCGCCCCTGCGCGCCCGGCAATTCCAATTCGAGTGAAATTCCCAAGCCCTCGTAAATGGTCGCGGCCACCTCCGCGGGACTCGTAGGACGGTCCTTCGGCGTCGCCCCAATATCATCCGACGCTCCGATCACCTGCCCGCCCTTGACACCGCCGCCCGCCATGATAATGCTCCAGCACTGCGGCCAATGGTCGCGCCCGCCCGCCGGATTCACCTTCGGCGTGCGCCCAAACTCGCCCATCGCCAACACCATCGTATTCGTCAGCAGCCCGCGGTCGTGCAAGTCCTGCAGCAGCGAGCTGTACGCCATGTCGAACATCGGCCCCACCAGGTCGCGATAGCAACTGATCGGGCTGAACGGTTTCGATCCGTGAATATCCCAAGTGATCTCGTCGAAAACCGTTTCAAACATGTTGACGGTCACGAAGCGCACGCCCGCCTCGATCAGCCGCCGCGCCAGCAGGCAGCTCTGCCCAAACCGGTTCTGCCCGTATTTCTGGCGCACCTGCTCGGGCTCGCGCGCCAGCTCAAACGCTTCCCGCGCCTTCTGCGACGACATCAGCGTGTAAGCCTGATGAAACGTGGCATCGAACAATCGCGCGTCCTGCGAAGTCTCGAACTTGCTGACAGTATGATCCACCATCTCCCGCCAGTTCTTGCGCCGGTCCACGCGCAATGCCGAGAGATAATCCGGCGGCAGCATATCGGGCACTTTGAAATTCGGGTCGGAAGGGTCGGCGTTCAGCACGAACGGATCGTAGGTCTTGCCCAGAAAGCCGGCGTTCTGTCCGTGCGGCATATTGCCGCCGGTGTTGCCGATGGGGCGCGGCAGCAGCACGTGCGGGGGCACGTCGCCGTTCGGCCCCTTCAGTTTCGATAGCACGCAGCCGATGTGCGGATACTCCACGCCGCCCTGGAACAGGCGGCCGGTCTGCATCATCTGGTGCCCCGTGTCGTGTACCGCGGCGGCGGTATGATACACGCTGCGAATCAGCGCGTATTTGTCGGCGTGCTTCGCCATGCGCGGAAAATTCTCGGAGATCTCGATCCCCGGAACGTTCGTCTTGATGGGCTTGTACGGCCCGCGAATTTCGATGGGCGCGTCGGGCTTCATGTCCCAGGTATCGAGCTGCGACGGCCCGCCCACCAGGAACAGCATGATGCAGTTGGTGTCTTTTTTCGAATCGACGGCGCCCAGCGCCTTCATAGCGAACAGGTCGTTGAGACCCAGACCGAGCATCGAAAGCGCGCCCGCATGCAGAAAGTCGCGGCGGCGCAAGCCATCACAGAACTCGACCGGTTTATCGGAATCCAGGCGAAGCATCCAGGCCCTCCTCTCAGGGGGCGTCTGGTGCCATTTTAGCTCTTTTGTTACAACAAGTGGAAGTTCACTTCGATGGATGCCGGCGCCACCACCGGCTTTCCGTTGCGGGTGCCGGGGCGGAAGCGCCACTGCTTCACCGCCTCGATGGCCTTCTCTTCCAGCCCCAGACCCAGCCCTCGCGTAACCCGGATATTCCGCAGCCGTCCGTTGGTGTCCACCTCGCCATAAAGCATCACCACGCCTTGCAGCTTGGCCTTGCGGGCATCTTCGGAAAATTCCGGCTCCACTTGGAAAAGCACTACTGGAGCGGTGTAAACCCCTGTGAGCCCTCGAAATCCGCCGCCGGTTTCGCCACCTTCGCCCAGCCCTGCGCCGGGGCCCTTCCCAATCCCAATGCCCGTACCGTCGCCGTCGCCGATCCCGCCGCCCTTGCCGGTGCCGTTCGATGGCGGACCATTCTTTCCGTACGGGTCGCCCAGCGCCAATATGTCCACTTGAGGCAGCTTCACATCTGCCGAGATCACCAGCGTCGGCTCCATTGGTAGTTTGGGATCCATGTTCCGGATCACGGCAAGCGGGGGTGTGAATTGCCGCGGCGCGATCCTCGGCAGGCGCCCCTTGCTGGCTGCGAGCGGCGAATGGTCGCCCGACCCTCCGCCACCGGGCCCTGGCGGAACATAGGGATCGATCAGCTTGAATTGGTTGAGTGTGGATTGCACCGACTGCTGGAGCTTGGGGTTCGCGCCAGCCAGAAAAAGTAGCGCGACGACGGCGCAATGAATCGTCACGGACATCGCCGGTCCTTTCGCGGATTGCACGGATTGTAGCATTGTTTTCTCATTCGCACGCCGTTTGCCGTTGCCAGATCGCCCGTATCTTATTGATTTATAGGCAGGTCCATCGCTAAGCGCTGTCGCTCCGGCGGATACAGGTGTGCCGGTTGGGAGGCGCGACGATCGTCGCCTAGAGGCGACCTCGACATCCTGCCTGAACGTAGATTGCAGGAGCTGCTCCAGGTTGAGCGGCCCAAGGGAATGTTAAACTCGCTTATGGCCCGATCAAGGTGGAACGATCCGTGGACCCAAACGACCGCGCGCCCCAAATCCTCCAATTCGGTGTTTTCGAAGTCGACCTGGCGCAGGGCGAACTGCGGAAGCACGGTCAAAAAATAAAGTTGCAGGAGCGCCCCTTCCAGCTTCTTGCGGCGCTCTTGGAACGTCCCGGCCAGGTCGTCACGCGCGACGAGTTGGTGCGCAGGCTTTGGAACGACACGCTGGTCGATTTCGATAATGGTCTCAACATCGCCGCCAAGAAAATACGCGAGGCGCTGGATGACGATGCCGCCACACCGCGCTACCTAGAGACCCTGCCGCGGCGCGGATACCGCTTCATAGCGCCGGTCCAAACCCGGAACATGCAGACGGCGGAGGCCCCCTCCGCCAAACAACCGGAGCGGCAGCCCGTCCCACCCATCCCGATCGTCGCACCGCCCCCGCCGGCTCCCCCGCGCCGCCGCAGGATCTACGTCCGCGCAGCCGCGTTGATCGTCGTTGTGTTTCTGGCGGTCAGGATCTACCTGGTGGCCACCCAGGTGCGGCCGGCGCGCCTCGTGCAGGTGGTGCAGCTTACCCAAACCGGCCAGGTCGAACTCGGCACTGGCGTGGCCACCGACGGCACGCGCGTGTATTTCACCCAGCGCGATGGCGGGCGCTGGTCGTTGGCCCAGGTTTCCGTGGAAGGCGGGACTCCTCTGCCCCTACCCCTGCCGCTCGAGCAGCCCTTGTCCAATCCGGACATACTCGACATTTCGCCGGACCGGTCGAATCTGCTGGTTTCGAGTGGGTCGGGAAGCGAAGTGGAACGGCCTTTTTGGGTGATCCCCACGGTAGGCGGGTCGCCGCGGCGCGTGGGCGATGTGGCCGGGCACGCGGGGGCTTGGTCGCGCGACGGAAGCCGCATCGTCTTCGCCCGCGGCTCCGCGTTATTTCTGGCCGCGAGCGACGGTACGGATTCGCGCAAGCTTCTCGACACGCCCGGCATACCCTACTCCATCCGCTGGGCGCCCCCAGCTAGAGCGGACGTGCTGCGCTTTTCCATGCTGAGTCCCGGCTTGGGACCGCGCACTTTGTGGGAGGTCTCCTCCGATGGCACGGGCCTACGCTCCTTTCTGCGCAACTGGATCGCCGGCGCCGCCGAGCCTGACAGTGACGACAACGGAAATTGGGCCGCCAATGGAAAGTATTACCTGTTCCGCGCGCTCCGCGGCCGCGTTTCCAGCGTTTATGCCGTGCGCGCCTTTCGCCGCTTTCCGCGGGCCTTTGAAGGCCCCCCCGTGTTGATCTACTCCACGCCCATGGAGTTTAGTTCATTGGCTCCGCATCCCGACGGCAAGCGGGTTTTCTTCGCCGCTGGCCAGCAGCGCCTGGAGCTGGTGCGCTATGATGCCCGCCACGGTCAATTTGCGCAGTTCCTTTCCGGAGTGCAAGGGCGGTGGGTCGATTTCTCGAAGGACGGTCAATGGATAGCCTATGTGACCGCTCCCGACGACACCCTCTGGCGCAGCCGGCCGGACGGCAGCCAGCGCTTGCAACTAACGTCCCCTCCGATGCGCGTGTCCCACCCGCGCTGGTCTCCGGACGGAACCCACATTGTCTTCGGCGGAGGACCCGCCGGCCATGCCAGCCGGGTGTATGTGGTTCCCGCCGCCGGCGGAGCCCCCGAACCGGTCACGGATGCGCCGCCGATCGACGGTGACGCGAGTTGGTCCGCGGACGGAAACTCTCTCGTGTTTGCCCGCCATCTGCCCACCGGCGCATCTGGCCAGGCTGGCCTTTATTTGATGGACCTGAAGACGAAAAAGGCCACCCTCCTGGCGGGATCGGAAACGCTTGCCCAGCCGGCCTGGTCGCCGGATGGGCGTTACATCGCCGCCACGAACCAGGCCGGAACCCAGATTCTGCTGCTGAATGTCGATACACGGCAGTGGACCCCGCTGGCGTCGGGCGACGGTGTCGGCGCTCCCTTCTGGTCGCATGACAGCCGGTACGTTTACGGGCAGGAAGCGCTGGCCGCGGATCAGCCGATCTTCCGCGTGGCCATCGGCGGCGCGAAGAAAGAGAGGAAAGAGCGAACTGTGGGTTTGAAACAGATCCCGCAATCCAATTCCATCGGCTACCTGCTGGCAGGGCTGGGGCCCGACGATGCGCCCGTGGCCACCGTGATCTACACTAATTCGGATATATACGCACTCGGAGTGGACCTCCCGTAAGTGTCTGGTGGCATCAGGGCGCGCTGTTTTGGGACTGGCCTACGCCATACGGAACAGGTGCCGGGTGCGGGCGGACCAGTCGGTACTGGAAAAGATGCGCGGCCCGACCTGGATGAGGCGCGGCAGCATGTCGAACACCGATCCGGGAGTCCAGTTGGCACCGGCGCGCGTGCGAAATCCCTTGCGGTTCAACTCTTCGGCGACCAGGGAGAGCGGGGCATCCTGAACGATCAGGTCCATCATCAAGACCAGCGCCTGCTTCTCGGTGGCATTCTCTTCCAGGTGGCTGCAATCGGCGGAGACGCGCAGGCCGTAGGGAACCTCTTCGGTTAGCGGTCCAGGTTGAGCGGCGGGTTCGTCGACCTCCCGCTCCCATTCGACGGCGGTCAACTTCCAGCCTTCCTTGGCTTTCTGGCTTACGTAATCCTGCGAGAGCGGAGCGGACGGAACCTCCCGCACCCTTTGCAGCTTCGACATTTGGCAGCACCTCCCGCGCGAGGAGTAAGCAAACCAAGTTCCGCTCTAGGATACAGGATTTGGGACGGACACGGACAGGAATTGTGCGGAGGTGGGATTTGGTGTTGCGATGATGGGACGCACGCGCCAAGATCGCCCGAATACGCGGGCGTGTGAGATACTATTTTCTGTCATGGCGATGCGCCTCGGTGCCTGCGTGCGGTGTGCGATTGCGGCCTATCTCGCGTGCGGAACCGAAGCGCTTGCGCAAGCGCCCGTGCGCAAGATCCGCCAGAAAATGTCCGATATCTTGAACAGTACGCCCGACTTCATCTGTTCCGTCTCCATCGAGCGCACAGAGCGGATGGGTAAGGACCCGCTGACAGGGCTTCCGGCGCTGCACGTAAATGCCGGCATCGTCAACGGGAAGGAGTTGTACGCGCTGCCTGGCACCGATGGCGATCAAGCCCTGCTGAGGAAAGTGCTGGCGCTGTATGGCCGGGCCGGTACGGGCGCCTTCGCCATGTACGCGCGAGCCGTCTTCTTAACCGCCGCGGCCACCTTCTACGATGGCCCCGAAGAGGCAGTGGATGGGCGGACGCTATCGCGCCTGGATTTCGCCATGCCGCGCGAGGTGAGCCATTATGTGTTGAGTAACGCCGGAAAGCCGGTGGAAGCAGGTTATTGGGGATCCATCTGGACCGATCCTCACAACCTGGAAGTGGCGCGGCTGATGCTGCAGGCCGGCGACCTGCCGCCAGATCTAGGCATCAAGGCAGTGACTCAGACCGTCGAGTACGGCCGCACTCACATCCTGGGGCTCTCCGCGCTTCTCCCGGCCGCTTCGGATCTCACTCTGCAGGAGCTGTCGGGGCGGGAACTGCGCATCACAGCGCATTTTAGCGATTGCCACTACTTCGCCAAGCGCGGGGGTCAATTCGTCGAGAACCGGTTGGAGGCTCCCGTGACGGTATCGTCGGAATCCATGGCGGCGGGATCTCCGGAGACTGGGGCTGCCGCCACGGCATCTGTTCCGGTAGGGCACGCGCTGCCCTCCATCGAGGAGTTGCTACCTGCGAAGACTCCGTTGGAAATGATGCTGGAAGATCCCATCGACGAGCGGAGCACGACGGTGGGAAGCAAACTTTCGTTTACAGTTTTGCGGGATATCAAGAAGGAACGCAAGGTGATTTTGCCGAGAGGCGCTACGGCAATGGGACATGTGACCCGCATCTTGCGGCAAACATACAGCCTGAACACTTCCTTGAAAGGTTACTATGCGGTCGGCTTGCAACTCGATACGATGGAGGTGGAAGGCCGTCTCTATCGGATGTGGGCCAACCTGGAGAGGGTAGGTCCGCCGGCTACCCAGATCTGTTTCGTGCCGTTCTCCCATAACCCCTTAAAATGGGGTGAGTACGACGACATCTACCAGTTGTTCATAATCCCGGACCCCGAGCCAGGCGAATCATTTCTCGGTGTGGTGTCGGAATTTCTGCGTCTGGGAAGTCATTGGCGAACAGACTGGACCGTCGTGCCGCTGCGGAAATAGCTAAGCAAGCGGCCCGGTGTGTTGCGACCGCCAAGCAGTACTTTGGGCAAAGAGCGGGTCCTGGGGGACCCGCTCGAACCATGGGGGGGCGCACCACCCCAGGTCCCCGCGGGCCCCACAGGGGTCATCTAGAAGCGGAGACGCAAGCCTAATTGAATGATCCTGGTGTAGTTCGCCGACGCTCCGGAACCTCCCAAGGTCAGGGCATTGTATTGGTTCGTGAGCGCGCCAAAAGCTCCCGGATCCTGCAGGGACATATAAGGATCGCTGTACATCATGTGGTTCAACGCGTTGAACGCCTGCGCGTAGAACTGGAAGCCCACGCGCTCGGTGATTATAGTGTCCTTGGTGAGGCCGAGATCCAGGTTCCAACGATTTTGGCCGCGAAGTTGACCGCCGCCGCCGCACGATCCGTCGGTGCCCAGAATGAACGGCCGGAAGTTAGCGAATACCGCCGACGGATTCGAATACAGGTTCACGCCAGTTCCGCCGTTGACGACATCGTTGTTGGCGCCGACACCACCACTGCTGACAATGTTTTGATTGGCGGAGGTGTTATAGCTCATCGTGGTAAGCGGGATGGCTTGGCAGCCATTACCGACATAGCCGTTCCCCATCTCCTGGTAGGAGCCGGTATAAACGTCGAGCGGCGTGCCGGTGGCCATGGACAGGATGGGTGAGATGGACCATCCGCCCAAGGCGCGGGTGGCCACGGGGTTGCTATTGGCCCAGCGCTGACCCTTGCCGAAGGGCAAGTTATAAGTGGCCAAGAGGTTAAAGACGGCTTTCCGGTCCCAGAACTGCGGACCGTAGTCCGTGCGCAGGTTCCATGGATCGTTGACGTTGTTCTCGACGTATGACTGGTTCAGGGCCAGAATGCCGAGGGCCTTACCGTAAGTGAAGTTCGCGTTGAGGGTTAAACCGCTCGACATGCGCTTCTGCACCGTAACCACCATGGAGTTGTAGTTCGAGTAGCCCTCGGAAGCTTCTCCGTAGCATACTTGACATTGGCTGGACGCGGGCATGGTCAGCCCGCCTGTATTCCCAAAAGTCCAAGCGCCTTCGAGGTCCTGCCACATGTTGGTAACATACTGGCCGAGGATGTTGCCGGACTCGTTACTGACCACCGCGGCGGTGCAACTTGAGAAGCCCTTGCAATAGGGGCTGCCGCTCAGGGCCGATTCCAAGAAGGGCTGCACCGCAGGGGTTTTGCCCACTGCAAGCGCGTCGTACAGACTCGTATATGCTTGGGCGAAGGTTTGCCCGCCAAGCTTCGTCATCCATGGCACGTCATTGAGGTCGATGCCTTGGTAAAGGTTCCTGGCCCAAACTCCCACATACCCTATTTCCAGAATGTAGTTGCCCTTCAACTGCCGCTGGATACTGACATCGATCTGATCCGAGGAAGCGGGCTTGAAGTTGTTATCCAGGAAGAAATTGATGCCTTCGTAAGGCGCATTCACGCCCGGCTGAACGGGGGATGTCAACGTTGGTGCGATGGTTGGAAAGGGGCTGACGTTGCCGTCTACACCGAGTCGGAAGGCGGTGGCCGGGGTAACGCCGCTAGGTCCGGCACAAGCGCCGCTCATGGCCGGATCGACGCACGACACCGGGTTCAAGAAGCCGTCGCCGAGTACGGGTGTGGACACCTGGTCGATTCCCAGAGTCTTGCTGTAGAAGCGGCCATAGCCGGCGCGAACGACAGTGTTCTTATTGCCGAAGATTTTGCCCAACGCGTTGTCGCCAAAATTCGGGTTCCAAGCGATGGCAACGCGGGGCGCGAGACCCCCATAGTAGGGCGCATACGGATACTTCATCCCGACGTCGCCTACCGGCGAGAAACCGATAGTCGGGTTGTACACCCCCCCGTTCTGAGCCATGGTTTGGCGGTTGGCCAGATAGTTTTGGATGGTGAGGGGGTTGTTGTTTTGATCGACCAATGTATCCTGTGCCCCATTCAATTCGTGAGGCGGCATCGGGATGCTGTAGTTGAGGCCGTAGCTCAGGGTCAAAGTCGGCTTGATACGCCACGCATCGGTGAAGTAGAGACTGTACGTCTCCAAGGTAGCGTAAGAGCGCAACGGCGTACCGGCCGGATTTAAGGCCAGATCCGAGCCGTTGCGGGTAGCGATCGTGCCTGCCTGCTGGATCATACCGGCTATCATGGCGTAGTAGCTCTCATAGTTCGAGAGCTGGCCGGAGGGCAGGCAATTCGTAGTGACCGAACTGGTGCAGGCGATGGGCTGAGTAGACGCTGGAAACTCGATACCGCTGCTGCCAATCAGGTATTTCGGTTGCGTCAGCAGGCCGCTGACATTGTCATAACGGTCGAAGTGAAACCAATTGTGCAAGTAGTCGCCCCCGAACTGGAACAGGTGCGTGCCTCTGAGCCAGCTCAAACCGTCGCGGAAGTCATAGTCGTGCCCATCCCACAAGCGCGGGCGGGTATTCTGGGTGTCGTCATTCATGGGCACCAAGTCGCTGCCTTGGCCCGCGTCGCCGGGCATGTTGATGGCTGCGGGGACGCCAGGGAGTTGTTGGTTCGCGGCGCCGAGACGGTCCCACTGCCAGAAATTCTTGGTGTAACTGAAGTGGAACTCATTGTTGAGGGAGGGAGTGATCGTGGTGGTGATGCCGCTGACAAAGTAGCGTGGTTCCAGCGGGAAGCTGGATTGGGAAGCCGGCACTCCCAGCTTGTCGCCGGACACTATACCGCCGATATCCACCTGGTTGGTGGTCGGATTGTCTTCGGAGAAATACCGGTAGCTGCCGAAGAACCGCCACTTTGAGCCGAAATCATGATCGACGCGAACCACTGCGAAGTTGGTGGAAAGCGGATAGGCCAGGTTGGCTGCGTAACACTCGGTATTCAGACCATCGCCCACGCCCGGGCATATCGGAGAAGTCGGCTCCGGCATGTATTTATTCCACAACGTGCTGATCGCCGGGCTCATTCCCGTTCCGCGCGGATCGCACGGGGTGTTGCCGTTGGCGCCGCAGACGCTCGATGTCGCCAGGTTGTATTGGACGATATTGCCGGATTGGTCGCGGATCTGGAAGATACCCTGCCGCAACAGGTCGGACGGCACTGCACTATACAACGGGCCGCTGCGAGGATAACGTTCGCCCTCGTAATTGGTATAGAAATAAGTCTTGCCGCCCAGGAAATCCGGCAGCATGGGACCGCCTATGGAGCCGCCGAAGCGATTGTAATGCGAAGCCGGCTTACCTTCGTCGTAGAAATTGTTGTAAAAGTCGTTGGCGGCCAAATCGCTCGACTGGAAGAAATCATAGGCCGAGCCGTGGAACTGGTTCGTGCCGCGTTTCGTGGTGACGATCACCTGCCCGCCGCCGGAGGTGGCGAAGTCGGCGGTCATGTTGTTGGTGTTCACGCGGAATTCCTCGACGCTCTCTACAGGCGTCGGCACCACGCCGGAGCGGCTGCCAACGTACGTGCCGCGGTCGCCGTCCATGTCGTCCGTGTTGTTGCCGCCGTCCAACAGATAGGTATTCTGATCGCTCGGATTACCGGCGATCTGGCCGCTAGTAATATTGCTTTCCGCGCCGTTGAAGGTCGGGGAGGAGGTGGCTTGCAGGAAGACCAACCCCGCAACGTCACGGTTGATCGTCGGGAGGTTCATGATGGTCGCTCCACCCATATCGCTCCCCATGGTCGAGTTCAATGTTTGCAACTCGGCCTCGGCGCTGGCTTGCACCTGCACAGTTTCAGTGACGGCGCCGACTTCGAGCGAGAAGTTCAGGGTGAGGGCTGCGGCGGGTGTGACCTCCTGCTTGGCAACCACCGATTTGCGGAATCCCGGCTTGCTGGCCTCGACCGTGTAAATGCCGGGCTTCACATTCTCAAAGATATAAATACCAGAGGCATTCGACGCAGTCGTGTTGGCAATGTTGGTTTCGGTATCGGTAACGGTTATCGTCGCGTCGCTTACGACGGCGCCTGTGGCGTCAGTGACGCGCCCTGTGATGGTTCCGGCTCCGGTGGCGTTCTGGCCCATGAGGAGGGCCGGAATCAGCAGAGCCAATAGAAAGGCAAACTTAACCTCTGTTGCACGTAGATGCATGCTCGTATCCCCTTCAACCAAGATGACTTCAGCCGGTCGATATGGACCGGGTCGTTACCTCTAGTTGCCGAGAATAGCTCGTCGCAACAGCGGCGGGTGGCCAAGAGACTAAATCAAAGATGTGCGCGCCTTGCCCCCAAAGCGACAGCGCTACTCCCGATTACACCTGATCCAGTATGCTCCGTTGAATACTGGAATTAAAGCTTAAACAGCCGAAGTGTACTACCACGCGCGGGGGAATGCAACATAAAAATGACGAAAGGGAAAATTTTCTTGCGAGACGCAGCCGGATTCGTCTAGTTGGGGGGCTGTTGGCCTCGGGTCATTTTGGTATACCGTTTTTCGTAATGGTACGGGTGGTGCGCGCTTTCCCGCGCCGGAGGCCTGGGGCCGGGATTGTGTTGCCAACAAGCCATGAGGTCCTTTCCGGTTTGAAACGATCAAAGCCCATGTGATTGGATTTAAAGCAGGCGGTGGTACCGCTCCTGGCATCGTTGGGCGGCTGCGCGGGCGCAAATCCGAGTTTTGTGCCGAGCAAAGCCAATGACGATAGGTTGCTTGTTTTCATGGTCCTCAAGTGTTGTTCCTGGCGCGCCTGTCTCTTTGACGATTAAAGACACTACGGCCTTGGAGGAGGTTTCTGCAGGCGCGATTTGAGCGGCATGCAGAGCTGGACGAACAAAGCCGGTCCCATTGGAATCAAAGGGGTTGGCACGTGGCGCGCCGTTTCTCGCAATGACGCCA
>Ga0182018_10003837_pt1 | contig 13099 bp, 18 predicted proteins | sample 812P2MmetaG_FD_120490 | JGI IMG/M metagenome (GOLD analysis project Ga0182018, IMG submission 120490) | Permafrost microbial communities from Stordalen Mire, Sweden - 812P2M metaG | ecosystem: Environmental > Terrestrial > Soil > Wetlands > Permafrost | place: Sweden: Stordalen | collected...
TCTGCTTTTTGCTTCGGGACTGATGGTCTTGGAGAATCCCGAGACTAACTGGCACGAACGCCCTATTCTTTCAATGGGTGAGCGCGAAAGAACTGATAGCTAAAAGGTCTTGCGCTCATGGCCTTCCCGAGTTCACTTCCGACTGTATGCAACGGCACAGGCACGTCGATATTATTGAAAGCACTTCCCTCCAGACCAAAATATAGAATCAATCTGTGTCCTCGCATGGAAAGCTCACCCTTGTGGATTCCTCGGGTGTCGGTCAACGTGATCGACCCTGCTGGCGCTGTGACATGAACAATTTTGTCTGGACATACATCCGTGACTTCTTTGTCACTCAGATTCATTCGACTCGTCAATCGTCGGGTCAAAGGTCTAATACTCTTGTTTGGGTTATGCGAACCCTTGACATAGACAAAATGCGGGGATTCAAGCGTTGTGTCTGTCAGATTCACACCGACCTTTAACCACCGCAAGCACCCTGAATCCACGTGAAATGGTCGGGGCCGAAGCCCAGCAGGCAGGAACTCGGTATCCCACCACATTTCAGGTTTTGTGATAACCGGGAAGACGCCGAGGTAGCGAGTGGCGACCGCCAGAAGATAGGGATCGCACAAGAGAGACTGAATGTTCTGGTTCTCCAGTAATAGCGATCGAGGGACCGTATAAACTGAATAGCGCGGCTGGGACAGATCGATTCCATTGCTCGTACCTTTCTCCGCAATTGGGATTGTCGTCCCGGGGCCCTGATCAGCCGGAAGAGGGCCGTATGTCATCGTCTCTAGCCGGCATGACAGAGCCAGTTCATACAGATTTTGAACAGTTTCCTTCTTGAGTCGAGGGGCAATGAGAACAATGCCATCCTGTTTGAGGGTACGAACAACTCCCCCGATACTCGGGTCCAAAATGCCAGCATCGCTTACGAGAGACGCCGCATCCCAGCCGAGTTTTAAGTCCGCCTCTTTTCGCTTTGATTCAAGAATCCGGAACAGAAGGTCGTTCGACCTCCCATCGGTGTAAGCATAGAGCTTCTGTACGACGTAGTTGCTCTCTGGCGCCGGCTCTCCAAAACGCCAGTATCGCCACATGCCTCTGCCAAAATCGCCGAGTCTATGGACTGTCTCCCCCAAGTTAATCACGCGGAAACCTCTTTTGACCTTAGTTTCGGAGAGTATACGCTAGATCCATAAGCGTCCGGCGGAGCTGCAGAAGCTGCGAAAAGTCAAATGAGCCCAGACCTTGAAAGACCAAACTCGTTCCGCCCGGCTGCGAGATGTATTGCCCAAGCGTCGGATTCTCGTAGACGCTCAGGAAGCCCGGCGCCGGTGGAGGGCTGGTCATTGGCTGCGCAAGGAGAGGATTCCAAGTTCCACCTGTTCCTGGATAGCAACTTGAGCTGAGCGAAAGACTGGCGCAGATCACGTAGGGCTGGCCATCCCTGAGCGGGTGGCTCGAGTCCTTCATCGGCGTGACCTGACACCAGGTCGACGCTATGTTTCCGCAGAGGATCTGGTCATTGCCGATAAGCGTACCGGTGACTAATCCTGTGTTTAGTGTGGGATGGATGTCAAACGAGTCTTGTACAATCATTCCAGGCTGAGACGGAACCGTGGGAAAGTTGTCACCACAGTTTAGCAGTTGAAAGTGTAGATATGCCGTCCGGTAAGTCGCACCCGTACCGTCAGTCAAATTCGCTGAAACAGTGACTTGCGAATGAACGTTTAACGCTAAAGCGAAGAAAAAGCAGAAGGTTGCGGTAATTTTAAGCAGGAAACGCAGCTTGTAACTCTTTCTGCGGTTTGCGGTATTTCTCAGGCAGGACAAAACGGTTCGTTGATCTCTGAGTTCCACTGCGGTCGATTCCGAGCTCCTACCGCTGGGATCGGATAGTTGATTCGATTGGGATGCCTCAGCTTGTCCCAGACTCGCCCGAAGGGAATCAGGTTGTTGCGGCCTATGCTCGTCTCTCGCTTGGTTTCTATTATAGTTGGGCTTTGGTGGGAAGGAGTTGGAGGGCGCGCCGGCCGTCAGAAAGGGTGATGAAGACTCCCTTACCCGCAGCTTCGTCTTCTTCAGCGCGAGCGACAGACTGCTTGAAGAGGAAGTGATCTACTGCACACCCCGACTGACAGTCTTTTCTTTGAAGTTGTGACCGCCGAGGAACTCGCCCAAAGATGGCGTGTCCCATCGAGTTGGGTGAGGGCGCAGCGCCGGAGTCGCTGCTCCGATCCGATTCCCCATGTGCGACTCGGTAGATATGTCCGTTCTCGGCTGGCTGAACGTCACTCGATCTGGCTGGCACAGCACTGTGCAGTAAAAGTAGCTAAGTGCCTACCTATGAGTGAGTGGCGGAGAGGGAGGGATTCTATGCCGCGTTGATTCTAAAAGGCTTGCGGTAGTAGCCGATTTCGTACAGGCAAATCCTACAGTGTTGTTGAGAAAACGGCAATGGCCAAACGTATCCGATTTACAACACCTTCGACAGGAATTCCGACGGAAGGAATTCCGCTAGTTCTATTTTGAGTTCCTGCTTCGCAAAGCGAGAAATGAACTTCATCGCGTTCTGAACATGGAATGCAGCGTCGTCGGAACTGGGATTTGCATACTTGTGCTGAATGTTGTTGCGTTCCTCGTGCAGCAGCTCCAGGTTCGCCTTCTCCGGGATGATGCAACTCAGCTTGTTTTCCAGCATGTCGTATGCCCCAAGAATTGTGATCGTCTCTTTTGGGTTCTTGTAGATCGAATGCCCGCCAAGTCTAACCCGCTCCTTGAGTAATAGCTCAATCGCCTGGTCGATATGAAGTAAAGCAAACTTCATGTCCTTCGGAGTTGTGCTCCGCAGGTAGTGGTACAGCCCGTGCTCCAGCACTTCAAACGCCGAGCGAAGCAGCGGAGACAATGCGGGAGCCCCGGCGGCACGGCGCGTGTTCGTCCTGCGCGTTGCCATCAAAGCGGTCTCCTATTCTTGCTCATCCGACCCAGCCGCGATCTTCTTAATAAAACCTTGCCCGGAAGCCGTCAGGGTGAAGCGTCGGCTCTTCTTTGCGTCTTTGCTCCCCTTGGCCTCCATAACGTAACCACGCTTGATGTCCTGGATGATGGACTGACTGACGTTCGTCGATTCCATCTTGGCTTCGTAGTAGCAGTTGTTGATGTCGGCGGCGGTGAAATCCTTCAGGCCGGAGTGTTCTTCGAGGTAGTATCCGAACGCGACGACCAGATCGGTGTGCTTCTTGACTCCGAGCTGCCTGATGAATTCACCGACGGAGACCCGCTTCGACGAGGCGAGGGCTGCGGGGTCGGGAGTTCCTTTCCCCCTCGGCGTGATTGGCGAGACAGCGCTGCCCTCAAAACGCTTGAGCATCTCTAGGACGAAACGCTTGTCGCCCTCAGCCTCCAACTGCTGGTCCCCCTTCGACATTCGAATCCGGTAGGTTTGCGCCATTCTGATCCTCTCAGTTGTCTTGAACTCTCGGGACGGATGCCCGGATTTTTGTCAGGAGTATAGCCCAGATCGTCGTTGTAGGTTAGGTGGAGGGGGGTTCGGCGGGTTCGGTACAGGGATTGTTTGGTGCCGCGCTTCCCTTAATCGTACAATCGTGCCGAAATCTGTCAATGTGCATAGGGGAGGTCGGCAAATGAAACGCGCCATGTGCGCCATTTTGTTCTTGGCGAGCGCCTGCTTCGGCCAGACTGCCCGCGATTACTATAACGAGCTGTACAAAGCGGGGGGACTGGACAGATGGGCCGATGAATACGTTTGCTTTGCCGACGAAGGTGACAACCAAAACTTTTTCATTCTCACCCAAAGCGAGGACATCAGAAAGTACCTGATGGCGGACGGCTCGTTCGGCAAACTTCCGAAGGAGATTCAAGGCAAAATGCAAAAAGACTTTCTGATCGTCCGGGGTTATAACAAGGGCATCGCCTTTGCGGACAAGCAAATTTTCGATAAAGATAGGAACTCCTGGGTCAGCGATAAAGTTGTGATGAAGAACATGCCGCTGAGAATGAGGATCACCATCACATGGGAGACCATGCGCTACAAACGTGAAGTGGAAGTATTGAATGCTGATTCAACGGTTAAGGCGGCATTACCGGGGTATGGCAAGTGCGAGGAAATACCATCGACCGTGCACCAAAAGGGAAATTAGCTTTAAACTGTATGCGGAAAAAATGCGCCTTTTGTACGCGCCCCGCCGAAAGTCGCGAGCATATCTTTAGCGACTGGATGCTGAATATGCTCCCGCCAAATGAGCGCTATGCACTCACTGAACGAATTGCCAATGGCGAATACGTGAAATACAAGGGGCGAAAGGTGAAGCTTACAGCCAAAGTTGTATGCACGCCCTGCAACAACAATTGGATGAGCGACCTTGAGGACCAGCATCTTAAACCAGCGATGAAAGACTTGCTGTTTGAGGATAATTCTGCGGTTCTGGGTCCGCAGGAAATCGTTCCAATCGCCGCATTCGCTTTTAAAACGCTGGTTCTCGCCAACCATAAAGACTTAAGGACTACGCTCTTTTTCCCTTCGGCTCAGCGCACCAAGTTTAGACTTACGCTTCGGATTCCTGATGGAGTTCAGGTTTGGATGGCCCGTCGCGAGATGATTCCGGGTACGTACCGTGGCTTCTGGAAGTCCGTCTCCGGGGAAACCGAAAAACAAACCATCCACAGCTTTAGCAATTATATTTGCACCTGGAATTTTCAGAATATTGTGCTGCAAGTTCTCGCCACCAAGTGGGACGATAAAAGGCGCAGGAATATAGTGCCAACCGTGCCCTTTGTTCAGGATCACTATTGGGATGATGCCTCGGTACTCATTTGGCCATCCAACGGGACGAGCATTCAGTGGCCTCCGCCCTGTTATCTCGGAGACGATACGATTGAGACATTCAGAGACAGATGGGACACCATCAAGGTTATCATTGCCGGTCCGTGATTCTGCTTCGGGCACACTCCCCTCGTTTCCCGATGGCGAGGAATCCCTGGTTCAGGGTATGTGATGGTCACGACGGCGGACGCGGACACCGCCGGGTTGGCGACCGAGGTCAGCTTCAGGCCGCTTCCGCTGTATTGCATCATGTCGCCGTATCCGTGACCATGCCCAGCGCGGCGAGCGCGGCCATCAGCGAAGTCAGCGCCGCCATGAGCGAGGTCAGCGCCGCGTTGCCGCCCTTCGACCCGGTCACCTCTCCGGTGGCGCAGTGGTACCATGTTCTGATTGAGGCGCTTCAATGTCACTAACCGCAGTCGCCGCCGCTACAGGAATTCTGACCAATGCAATGAAGGCGCTGGATTCCCTGCGCGAACAAGCAAAGGGTTCCAAGGACATTGGGTTGAAGGAAAATATCAGCCAGTTGTACAACGAACTGTTGGATTTGAAGGCTGCGCATATTCGCATTCAGGAAGAAAACGACGAACTAAGACGTGCGATTGCCCAAACTGCCGAGAGACAGTCTGAACCTAAACTTAGGCAACAGGGCGATGTACATTACTACTATCAAGGTGAAGACGGGCCTTTTTGCCAACCGTGCTTCCTGGCCAAGGGCAAGCTGGTGCGCCTGCCTGCTGCGGCGGATTTCAGCGGGGGCGTCCGGAGACAGTGCCCGCTTTGCAATAAGTCCTTCTGGGAGCAACCGGTTGTTTTCTGAAAGCTAGGAAAACCGTGCACGTTCTGCACGCATTGCGGAATCGTTGGTCACGCGATAGAACGGTCGAACCAGTCTTGCCGAAGAGTCTTGGACCGAAAAGGAAAGAAGTGCAAAGGCTCCATCAGCAGCGCCATCAATATCACCGACTGGGATGAGTGTCCCTCTTGTCACGCCATGGAAAGATCTGGTGACGAGACATGCACGCAATGTGGCGCATCCGGGTGGATACTCGTTCGCGATAGGCCTTGGCTGCGGGCGGAGAAATAAAGCAGATCATTTGTTAATGGTGCTTGTGTACACCGGCTTCAGCTTTGCCGTCATTTACCCGAGTGGCACGGAAAGGCATCACGCAGGGCGTCGAAAACAAGCGCCACTGTCGCCGCGTGTGTTCTTTCCGGGTGGGTCTGCATGAAGCGGATTGCGATGTTTCGTTCCTGGGCTATCGTTGCCTGAGGATCGAGGCAAAAGATCGGCTTGTCCGAGGGCTGAGTAAAAGCAATTCCGTCCGCGACCCCAAAAACATAATACGTGCAGGCATTCCAATCTCCCGCATCTTTGGGGTGTTCGCAGACGCTAAGAAAATCATTGCCAGTATTGAACATCCTTGGCGTATCCCTTTCCTGAGAAAATACCGAAATACTGACAAGCAGGAGGCTCCAGCAAACGACTCGTGTGTTTTTCATAGCGCCGCCTTTCAGTCCTCTTTTCCATGTACGGGTAAGTTCACTCTGACTTGTCCTTCCTTCGCATTCTCCCTACGGAGCCGGGAGCGGTATAATTCATGGCGCTATGGACATTGATCGGGACACGCTCATCAAGCTTTTAGGGGCGTTCGTGGATACCTCGGAAGTCTTCCAGCGCGAGCTAATACTCTATCAGACGCTTTTCGCGGCTGCCTGCAAAGCTAAAGGTCTCGATGAAATCCAGACCCAGAAGGCCGTAGGGAGTGGGCGAGAGACGATGGCTCCAAGGATAAACGCTGCGAACCGAGAACAGTATCTAGCCCTTCTGGCCAAACTTCCTCAGATAGTTGATATGCTTGATTCAAATCGAGACGAGGCCTTCCGACTTCTGAAAGAATGGACTCCAAAAGGTCCACCAAATTAGGCTGGCCTGTCACGACCTTTTCGGTTTGCATTTTACTCCTTAGTCAGTCAAGTATATTGTTGCCCAAATTAGGACAGTAACGCAGCCTTGCCCAAAATTGCCGTATTAGACCTTTGTCTTCAACGGTTTCGTGCAGGCTCCTGCCGATGGGGAGTCACCCTGCAACTGCGATCCACAGACCGAGATCATGGCTAGTAAACAACCGACCAGGCGTTTATTCACATTCGAGTTCGCGAAAATCGTCGGGTTGTTCACTTCATCCTGCGAATCCATTTTTCCGAGATCAACGCGAGCAATGGAACCACTACCAGGAGATTGACTGCGCCTGCTGCAGCTCCCTGTCTAGCAGTGAACTCGGATGAATAACAGAATATGAAGATAAATGCAGGCACGTTCAGGCACACTACTGTGATTATTATCAGTAGCTTTTGTTTAGGCGTCAGCGGTTCTCTCTTCCCCACGCTAATTACCTCCAACGATTCGACCCCAATCAATTATCTGGTTAGAACCTACGCCACTACCGGATCGAAATCCATCCTCGGTCCAGCGGTCAATAAACGCCGGGTAGGAAGCGCCCCGGAGCGTATCATCTAGGGGAGAATCTAATGCGTCCCAATGCCGCACCGCTTAGCGAGCAGATTGTGATCATTTTGTTCGGGCCTCCGATCATGGCTGTTTTGTGGTGGGTTGCTAGTCGCAACCTGGCGCGGATACTCCAGGGGGGCTCAGTAAGTGAGAAAACTGAGGGGCGCCTGAGGAAACAATTTTGGGTGTACTTAGTGGCATTGTACATTCTCGGTCTTGGTATTTTCCTGTATGCGGCTTTGACGAGACACTAATGTCGCCGCGCAGAGGGCAGAGGACGGTAGGGGCTGTAAGCCGGGGTACCGTCCATTACACCGACTTCTTTGATTGACACATTGATTGACACACGTTGACCAGCGTCGCCACCACGCAGTTGATGTGGAAGTCGTGCATGCCGTCGGGCATGACTGGGCTTACGCCACTTGCTCGATGGTTATGCCACAGTGAAGACTCCGTCTGTGTTGGACCCCGAGAGAGTGTTAAATGTGAACGCGAACTGCGCCCCCGCCGCCACGTAGTACATGCCGGGGGTCTGGTTGGTGGCGACGCTGTTGTTGTGGATGTCTATCTCGGAGCCTATCGTTTGGGTCGTCGCGTTGATTGCCCCGTTTTGCGTCACGGTGACGATGGGGTAGAGAACCCAGCTCGTGCTTGACGCTGTTGTCGAATGAATTGTTGCGGAGCAGCGATAGAAGCCCGCCACGGACGACGTGTACACGACGCCTGTGTTGAACGCCGCCGTCCTGCCCGTATAGGCATTGGCGAAGAAACAGGCGGCTACGCCCGTGGCGCCCGCCGTGCCCTGGTTGTCTATTATGCTGATTTTTCCGGCGGCGTTGATCTGGGCTACGCTGGACTGCCCCCCAGCACCGATGTTGATTCCTCCAGAACCGCTATCCCAGTTGAGATAGAGGGCGTTCCCACCACCGGCATTGACAGTGAGGTATCCGTTCGCCCCGTTGTTGCGAAGGCTGGGTCCAGCGGTGACGGTGGTGTTGTTGAACTGAAGCCCAGTGATGTTGCTTCCCGAGCCAGAGGCTGCATCGGTGTAGATACCCCCCGCGATGCCGAGGTTCCCGCTGTTGTCCAAGGCAAAGGTCCAGATGGAACTGGAGTCGGCGATTCCGAGGTTCGTGGCAGCTATGCCCGACACGGTAATGGCGGGAGCGTGCGCTATCTGAGCGATGCCTGCTGAGTTTGCTGCCCCACCCAGCCACAGCGTGCCGTTGGAGTCTATCGCAGCCTTGATACCCCCCGCGCCGTTTGCGAACGCGACGCCGCCTGTTCCGGAGTTGTAGTTTAACGTCGTGCCGTTCGCGCCCGCAGGATTTATGGTGATGCCGGTGGTGGAGTTGAACGCGCCGTTGTTGGCGCTGACCGATGTGCCCGCCGTGACCGACGTCGTGGCGTTCACCACCGCCTGGGAAAGGATGTTGGGAACGATCAAGAAATCGGCTCCGAGCGTCCCCCCGTGGCTGAGTTCGAGGTAACTTGTCCCGTTCGTCCCCGCGCCCAAGACCTGTTGGAAGTACCAGGAATCCTGTGCCGACGCGCTGCCGTTCCAGTAGTTGGCTTGGAAATATAGGATGGGACTGGCGTTGGTCGTCGAGATCCAACTGACGCAGTCGGCGCAGTCCACGGTTGACGAGTGCCCGTTTCCTTTCGCTATGTGTTCTGTTCCGTATCATCAAATGGATATTGCGGCAGTCCATCTCCTTGCCGCCGGGTGTCCGGTACTTCTCCGTTGGCGACGTTTCGCCCACGTAGTCCCAGCCCGACGCTTGGTAGACAGTGCCGATTTCTCCGGCGTCCCCGTCCGCGTAGGCAATGAACACATTCTTACCGTATGGCACCATGAGGTCGCACGCTTTGTTGATCAAGAACGATGCGCTGTGCGGGTGCGCCCAATGCACACAAGCGCCGCGAGTAAGCGTGACGACCTTGGACGCATGTTCCCTACCGCAGATGTACTTGGTGCCTGTTCCCGCCGTGTTGCCAAAGCATGCGCATCCACCCAAATGTTCCCCATAGAACAGCCCGAAGTAGCGCGTCGATCCGCCCAGGTTGCCGAGCCACTCGTAATCTAGAATGATTGTCTTCGCCTCGTCCCTGGTGATCTCCCTGACGGTACCGTTAGCAAAGCGGGCTTCAACCGGCGCTGGACTGGTTGCCCGTTCTCGTATTACTCGCTGATGCGCCTTCATATCAGTCCAACCAGCCCACGAGAAGAGAAGTTTTCTTTTTCTTTCCCTGGAGAACCTTCGACAACTCAATGAAGTCTGCCGCCGTTTCTTCCAGTGCTTTTATCAGTGTCATTGGCGATGGCGACCCCTGACCTTTGAGTGCGAATCGCGCCGCAACCAGCATCAGGTGGTAGCCCCGGTGTATCCCCCGGTAGCCAGGAATCTGCTGGTGTTGCCCAGATGAAATAGGGGCGAACGTTTGAACCTTTTGTAGCAGCAGATCGAACACATCTTCCGGCAACTCTGCCTTGGTTTTCACAACCGCTGGCAAGGGGATACGTATGGACGCCACTACTTCATCCTTGATGGCTTCCGTGACTGGCTTCTTTTTGGACAGCAGGAACTCTCTGACCTCGGATTCCTTGAGGAACTCCAGCGTCTCATCCCGGGTCTTCACCATGAAGATACCGTCCGTGCACCCGACCTTGCAGTCCGTGCCTTCGGCTATTGGTCTCAACCGCGACAACGCCATGCCATGGGATCTACGGCCCACCTGCGCCTGCAACTCGGGGTGCATAAGATAGCTGGGCGGCGGTTCGTTCACCTGGTGCGGGTGTTCGACGCAGACCGGGCACATAGGCGCTGGTGCAATGGACGTATACGCTACGGGGTGTTCCCTGTTCCGGTGCTTTTGGGCTTTGCCCTTGCTGGGGAACTTCTCACCACACACCGGACACTCGGTCGGCATCCCCGGCGGCACCGGTTCGACCTTAGCGCCGATGCTGACTTCGTATTTGTCCATCCACCAGTACGCGGTGCTGGACGGGACGCCGACCTTCTCCAAGATTGGAGAAAGTCCCTGACCCTTCTTGCCCTGCGCCTTGAATTTGTCACGCCACTCGCAGCACACCCGCCCGAACTCCATCCCGTACTTCTCGGTCTTCTTGCACTCCTGCCACGCGGGGCTGATCTCCCTCTCCGCCGTCGCCGCGTCGAACTCTATGATTGCCGTCGTCACTTTTGTCGCCATGTGTTACTCCTTGTTCTTCAATTCGACCAGGAAGAGGGAAGCGGACGGGGAAGTCCGCCGCTAGTTAATTCGGAAGCATGTCGGCTATGTCGGGATTGCACAGCGGGCATTGGGACAGGTCGTCGTCAATGTCGTGCGTGTGTCCCCCAAACTTTCTTGCCACCGCATCCATTAGCGGACGGAGTTCGTTTCCTGTTTCTCTACTCCGGCGAAAGTAGATGTCCGCCGCTTCTTCGCCGAAGAAGTTTCTCATCAACTGCCAGACCGTCCCGTGCAGCGCGTCTATCGAAATGAAGGGGTCGCCGCAGATTACTCGGCAATCTTCCATCAAGACGTCTGCCAATTCCGTCACTACCTGTCCCTGCTGATCGGCTGACTTCATACGTGCTTCCAATTCTCTGCGTCGCTTTCTGTCCTGCCTGCTTTGTTTACTCATGGTTTGTTTCTCCTTCCCCCGCAAATATACGGAGATCCCGGCATTTTCGGCCAGTTCCTGCCATGGCCATGAAACGGCTCGGGTTGCACGGGTTGTTTTTCTGGGTCTTGACGGGCGGTGAGATAATTGCGCCATGGAAAATTCTTTCGTTGTGCGTGAGTGGGTAAAGCAGGGTGAGGGGAAGCAACTGCACACCCACTTCGAGTACGGACCGTTCGCCACCTACGAAGAGGCAAATCGGTGCGCTAAGATGGTTGGGCCACAGTGTTTCCCCCAGCAGCTAGAGACGTAGGCAAAGAGTAGCTCACGGTGCTGTCTGTTTTCAGGCGAACATGGAGAACGCGCCGTTCACCTGCTTGCGGCTTCGTTCCGATCGCGCCTCTTCGCCTTCCAAGTACGCCAGCGTGGTTTCGAGCGAGCTGTGTCCCAGGCGCTTCTGGATGGTCCTGGCGTCAACGCCGTCGCGGTGCTGGATGGTCGCGTAGCTCTTGCGGAACTTGTGCAGCTTCCAGACCCCTGCCAGCTTTGCGCGCTGGACCAGTTGCTTCAGGATGCGCAGCATGTGGCCGTTGGGACTTCCGTCTGCGGTCGGGAACAGCAGCCCGGATGGACGGTCCTTCAGGGCGTCGAGCAGGAAGTCCGGCAGCGGGGTTTCCCGTTCCTCGTAGTCCTTGGGCTTCCAGCCGTCCTTCGCCCGCACGGTGAAGAGCCCGTCCACGAAGTCGATGTCCTCCTTCGCCGCGTGCATCACCTCCTGCTCGCGTGCGCCGCTGCACAGGAAGAACTGGAACAGCAGCCACTCGTCCTCGGTCGCGTGCCCGAACAGCGCCTTGAGTTCGTCCGGCCTGTATGCCCGGACCTTCTGCTCGACGTACTTCACCTTGATCGTGATGTCCTTGATGCCGAAGTGGCGCAGGAACGTCACGACGTTCCCCACGCGGTTGGCTATCGTGCGGTCGCCCATACCGTCGGACTTCAGGTAGTGGTGGAAGTCGATGAGATCCTGCTTCGTGATTTCGCTCAGGGGCTTGTCCTCGCACGAGTGCAGGAATTGCTTCAGCGAAAGCCCGTAGGCATGCCGCGTGCGCTCGGACTTGGTGCGGAGGTTGTCGGTGTAAATGTCCCTCGCCGCCTCCAGCGTCAGGGCGTCGCTCTTGGGGGATCTGGTCGCGGGCTTCGGCGCTTCTTGTTGCGCCCCGGTGAACAGGGCGATTTCCAGTTGCAACGCCGCAACGGTCGCCTCGCTGAATGTCGTCGTAGTCTTGGGAAGCGTCTTCCATTTGCTTCCGTGCCTCAGCACGAAGATCGTGCCCATCGGGTAGGTTTGTGATTTCGCCTTGGTGAGTCGGCGGGTGGAATGTTCCCTGGTGTAGATCGAGACCTTGGTCATCGGTATGCCCTCTGGCTTAATACCGACAGGGTCAGGAAACTGGGCTTATTTGTAGCCGTTTTCGTAGCCGCCCGTTTCAGACCTCTAAGTCTCGCAGAATCAATATGGCGGAGAGGGAGGGATTCGAACCCTCGGTACAGGTGTTAGCCCGTACAACGGTTTAGCAATTGTCTGCTCTGTTGCGCTGCCCTGCCGCCTAGCCGATCCCCGGCACAAACCATCCGCCTTGACCCGCCTCTTCGGCTCGCTCCGTCCTGCTGTTTATTCGATGCAGTGTTGTCGACCTCAGCAGTTCGCAAACACAGTTTTGATTCCTATGATTCAAGCCTGCGGCGAATTTGGAGCAGCAGCACCCGCTGCAGCCCCTGCCACCACCACCGCCGCCAACGCCGCGTTCAGCCGCTCCATTTCCCCGCGCACGCACTGTTTTTCGTTCTGCAGTTGCCGGGTTACTCCAGTCAGGTTCGTCATGGTCCGCCTCGGACCGGCATTGCAGCAGCCCATCTGACGAACCCTCCGTCCCGATTGCCACACCCCCAACCGATTTCACTGAGTCCCACAGGAGGAAATGCGTAAGCGTCCGGCGGAGCTTTCAATTACCCACAAATAACACAGGTTGTGCGGTTAGTACCAGTTGAAGTAAATGGTTCGGCCTCACCCTAAATACTTCTGTCTAGGGGATGAAGCGTGGCGAACTACGATCATGACAAA
>Ga0182018_10003838_pt1 | contig 13096 bp, 8 predicted proteins | sample 812P2MmetaG_FD_120490 | JGI IMG/M metagenome (GOLD analysis project Ga0182018, IMG submission 120490) | Permafrost microbial communities from Stordalen Mire, Sweden - 812P2M metaG | ecosystem: Environmental > Terrestrial > Soil > Wetlands > Permafrost | place: Sweden: Stordalen | collected...
CTGATAGCCAAGGCAACGATCACGAATGAACGGACCAGAATTCTTCCAGGAGCAGCCTATGCCCAATAAACGGTTCTTCCCGGGCATAGGGATCAGTAAATTCTGGCTGACTAACCAGTACTAATGATCGCTTCGAGACCCGGCAGTGCATACGCGCAGCGGCTCATCGCGACCGCGTATGCACTGCTTGCATTGTGTTGCATACCGCTAGAAGCTAGGGCCAGACGACCGAGTTGGGGACCTCGATCCGATCGGCGGGCAGGAGTGTAGCCACTAATACGTGAGGCCAGGTCAGACCATTGAAATTCAGAACGACAGTTTGTGTGTATTGGATCTGAGTGAAGGGAACGGTGATAATTGTCGGAGTTTCACTTCGCGGCCTCTTGAATCAGCGTAACTGTTCCCAGGAGGCCGGAAGCAGCGATTGAACCGGCCGGTCACACGTGGGAAGGCCGGTCCAGCGCTAGCTCTGCTTCTTGGTGCTCTGCAACTGCCAATAAACGGAGTAACGCTGATCTGCAACCTGATACATGGGCATGATCTCGTATTTCGCGCCCTCGCCGGCCGCGGCGAAGCGCAGGTCCGACGTGGACTCAACCTGGATCCACTGATTCGTGTTTGCATCCGTTGGGACAGCGACTCTGGGCAAAGGGGCTGCGGCGGGCAGATTTTTTGGCACGGTGCCGCCGCTATGAATGATGCGGAACGCTTCTTCCGACGGGCCGGCGCCGAGATCGGCGGAGAGGACGAGCGGACCATACAATGCGGCACTCACCGAGTCGTCGCCAGGCAGCGCTTCCTGGCGTAGTTCCATTGGGAGGCTGATGCCGATGATGTCGCCGTCCTTCCAGGTTCTCCGAATGGCGAGATACGACCCCGGATCGGCCATGGCTTCAAGCGGTTGGCCGTTGATCATGACGGTCGCCTCGACCGTTGTCCAGGCTGGGATGCGGATATGGATAATGCGAGGAACAGGACGGGAAGACTTGATTTTGAGAGTAGTTCCATGCTCTCTTGGGAACTGCGTGACCTGCTCCACGACAAGGCCTTCGTCCTTCCAATCCAGCGTGGATGCGATGAACTGGTTGACAAAGATGTCGCCGTTGCGCCGGAAATAAATCGTGTCTGCGAATTTGGCGAATTCCTCGGCACCAGTGCCTGTGCAGCACCAGAACGATTCCTCAGGAGAGTTGTAGGCGCGCCAGTAGCCGGCAGCGAGCGGGAAGAAGTACTGCTTGAGGCCCTGTGTGTTCTGGGAACCGAGCCTGCAGTTGAACAGGGCGCGTTCGTACGCATCCATCCAGCGCGCATCGGACGTCCAACTGAAAACGTGGCGCTGGAGCTTCATCAGGTTGTAAGCTACGCAGCACTCGGCGTTCGTCCAGGCCAATGTTCCGTTGAGTTGATCGGCGGGAGTCTTCCAGTGCTCATCGAGGCTGCTGTTGCCGATGACGTAGTTGCGCGCGGTGAGAACTTCGGCCAGGAAGTACTCAGCGATTTCGCGGTAGCGGCGATCTCCGGTAACTTCGTACATCCGGGCCGCGCCAATGATCTTGGGGACATGCGTATTGGCATGCAGGCCCTGCAACTCATCCCGGCGCGCGGCGAGCGGATCAAGGAAGCTGGGTTGCTCGAAGAGATGGGCGGCGTCGAGGTAGCGCTCCTTCTTGGTCACGGCCGCGAGATTGACAAGAACTTCGTTCATGCCGCCGTACTCGGTGCGCAGCATGTGCTGGCGCTGGTCGGTACTGATCCCCACGAAATACTCCTGAGCCCACTGGCCCATACCTTCGGCGATCTGCAGGGCGTCGGTATTGTCAGCAAGGAGGTACATGTCGAGCAACCCGGCCATGATCTTGTGGTAGGTATAGAAGGGCGCCCACACCGGCTTGCCCTGCGCCAGGTGTTCGAAAAGCTCGGTGGGATAGGCGCTGAGGTAACGGGTTCCGATCTTCTTCTGGCACGCGCCGAGACCGGCGACGAGTTGATCGCCACGGCTCTTGAGAACGGTGTTCCCCGATGCGGCGAAGGCAAGCCCAACCGCGGAGAGATAGTGTCCGCCGGCGAAATGGCCGCGCAGTTCGCAATTGGGATCCTCCCAGCCTTTATAGGGCGTTGCGCTTGAGGTAATGCCTGCCGTTATGCGGAAGGCATGCAGGAGCCGATCGACCGGGAGCGAGTCGAGATAACGGGCGTTGATCTCCTCCTGCTCCTTGAAGATGCCGGGGGCGAGACGGACCGAGGCAAGGGGGAAGGGCTCGAGCTTGCCCGCAGTTTGCGCAGGCGATTCGGGGGACAAGGCCTGCGCGATGGACGATTTGCCGACGAAGCAGGAACCTGCGGCACCTGCAGTTGTCTTGAGAAAGTTGCGGCGTGAACGGTCAATCATGACGATACTCCTGCATGAACTGCCTACTGACAGCCTGTCTGGAAGCAGAGATTCTTGCTGAAGAACGGTAGCACATGATTCTGAAAACGCTCGGCAACAGCGCTGGTATGCGTACCAGGATAGATCTCAAAGCTGTTCGCGATTCGGTACTTGTCAAAGATGTCATGCAGTTTGCCGGCATCGATGCGCAGGCCGTCCTGATCGCCAACATCCATGGAGATGGCCCGATACTGCTTGAGATTCCCGATGTACTGATCGACAAAGGCGAGCGGTGAGTTTGCCATGAACTTCGCCACGATCTCCGGCTGCGGAACACCGTCCTTGGTTGGCAGGTCGAAATAGAGCGGAGGGTTCTTTGGATCGGGAGCCCACGCCGCTGCCGTTGCATACTGGGCGGCGCCGAAGCCGGGCGACTGTGCCGCCAGGTCGGCTGGGGACTTGGCCGCCGCAACCTTCTTCTCGTTGGCAATCGCCCGCTCCTTCATTTGATCGGCGGGGCCGGGCCCGCCAGCTCCCATCGGCGACATGCAGCACGGACTCATGATGTAGAGCCCGCCGAAAACATCGGAGTGCTTCATTCCGATGCGCGAGGCTCCGTAGCCGCCCATCGAGTGGCCGACCAATCCACGGCTTTCGCGTTTTGGGATTGTGCGGTAATGCGCGTCGATATAGGTGACCACGTCATGGGCAATGAAGTTTTCAAAATCGCCGGTAGTCACAGAGCTCGAATACATCGAGCCGTTGTAGATGGTCTTCGAGTCCGGCAGGACGACGATCATCTCTTTCGCGCCCTGGGCGAATGCGCCTTCGATCGTTTGCGGGACATGGATTTCGTGCGACCACTGCTCGGCTCCAATGGAGTAACCGTGCAGCGCGTAGACGACGGGATAGCGGCGCTTCTTATCTTTCTGGTAGCTGGGCGGCAGGAAGACAATGACATCGCGGTCGACGGTGTCGCCTTCGAGATTGCCTTCCAGGGCTGTGCCGTGGATCTTGATGTGCTCAACCGTGTCGGGCTTTGCGCCCGGGACGACGTCGGGAACGTTCGTCTGCACCTGGGCCGTGACCCATGATCCGGGCGCGACGGCCAATGTGATCGCGCACGCAATGAACAGCTTCTTTGGTTTCATTTGATCCTTTCGAAAACTCGGCTACTGCACCGGATAGGAATAGATGTTCACGCTGAAGGGGCGCACAGTAATGGTCCCGGGCAATGCGCCCAGCGTCTGTTCTTCGACTTGAACTTCGGGCTTCTTGTCCACCTGGACCGTTGCGTCGATGGAATCGGGAGCCATGCGCCACAGCTTGCCTGCGCTGGCGAGCTTCGCTCCGTTGATCGCGATCCTGATGCTATGTTCGGAGTCGGACGGATTGAGAACGGCAATGGCAAGGGTCTTGCGGCCTTCGCTGAATGCAGCGCTGACATCAAGCGGATAGGTATCGCTGCCGGGATTGATCGCCGGCTGGTCGCCGCCGGCTGGAAATGTCGGCTTCGGCTGCGGCGAGTCTCCGGTCACCTCGACAGGGATGGTGCCGAAGTGATCGCGGTACATCTTGAAGAGCATTCCAGTGGGGTTGAGTATGGCTTCGGTGCGGTTGGAACTCATCATCGCGGTTGCGAACGTGAATGCGCCCATTTGGAAGATATCGGAATGGCGGAACATTTCGTGGAAGGCCCAGGCGTAGGCGGGGACGGTTTTGTAGGAGTTCGGTCCGCCGCCGAAGTAAGCCCACTCGTCGATAGCGATGGGAACGGGCTTAGCTCGGAGCGCGGGAATGCGCTTAAGGTACTCCTGGTAGTGCTCATATTTCGCGCGGACTTGCACAGCTGGCGCTCGCTGCCACTCGATGAACGACAGAGGAGGATCGATAGGAATCTTCTTCTGAAGCTTCATGTCGGTATGCTGGGTGCCGGAAGCGTAATAATGCTCGCTCACCATGTCGATGTTGTCGAGGCAGTTGAGGAGCATCTGACCGGTCCAGTCGGCTGCGGAAAGATAGTCGGGAACATATTGGCCGTTGATGCGTCTCGCCTGATCGGCACCCTCCATCACGTCCGGCATCGCGCCGCCAGCGATGAGCTTGATAGAAGGATCAACCTTACGCATGGCCTTTGCGAAGAGGTTGTGCTTCAACTCAAATTGCGGAAGCGACATGGCGCCCATCTGGTAATCGCCCCAAGGCTCGTTGCCGACTCCCCAGAACTTTACGTGATACGGCTCGGGATGACCGTTCTCGGCGCGCCATTTTCCCATCGGCGTGGTGACTGCGCCGTTGGTATATTCCACCAGCTCTCTTGCCGACCACGCATCGCCAAAGCCGGCATTGACCGTGATGTATGGATCGACGCCGAGTAGGCGGCAGAGCGTAAGGAATTCATCGGTGGCCACGTCGTTGGGCTGCACAGCGTGCCAGACTGGGTCAAAGATGGGCGGCCGCTTGTCAATCTCGCCGACACCGTAGCGCCACTCATACGACGAGACGAAATTGCCGCCGGGAAAGCGGAGGACGCCGAAGCGCAACTGCTTCAGCGCGGCGACGACCTCGGGACGGAAGCCATCGATGTTGTCGGCGGGCATGAGTGAGACCGCGCCGACATGGAAGGAGCCGGAGCCTGTTCCGGTGATCTCTAAAGTTGCATCATCGGTGTCGGCTGCGGCGGTGTACCGCAGCGGGAATTTACGATACGCGCCGCCGAGCGTGCGGATGATGACGGTCTGACGGTCCGCGGCCTCTTTGCCCCAGATGAGCATGACCTTTACCACCGCGCCGGGAGAGCCAGCCAGAATGATGCGTCCGGTGTATTCCTTGCCTTTGCGAACCGCGATTCCCGATTGCATGAAGCCGTGCGGGTCTTTCGCATTGAGCTTGACCAGCGGCGCCTGGTCTCCGGTATAGGGCGCGCTCGTGTCCATGGTCACGACCTCGTCGCCGCCGATCGGAGCCCACCAGCGCGTAGCAGTGCGGCGGAAGCGCGGGTTCCCAGCCGCATTGCTCATCACCGGCGGTGGTGTGGGCGCGCTGGCGGCGACCGGGTAATAGAACTTGCGATCGACGAGCATCTCAGACCAGACGCCGGTGTTTACGATGTCGCCGCCGTGCTCGAGAAACTGACCGTATATGTACTTCGAAATGGGCGCTCCCGTCTTCGACACGTCGATGGTTACGTTGACTGGAGACGTCTGTGCCGCTGACGCGATCGAGAGAAAGAGGACTGCCAGCAAAACTGCTGGTCTCTTCAATGAGGATCTACTGATTGCCGACTGCATGATGGATTTCTCCGTTTAAAGACCCATTTCCTGACTGACTTGCGGAGCAGGGCTGGGTTATGTGCAAATTGCGGTCGATGATTTGGTTTCTAGAGTCGAGCGAGTCCACTCGCCGTCCCTGTCACTGTTCCAGCGAGATTACAGTCACCGACTTTGGCTCAACTGTTAATGCGAGCCTGCCGCCCTGTACATGTGCGGCGACGGGCTTCGGGACCACGGTGTTGGGCGCTGCGAAAGTGTTCACGCCGTCGACTGAAGTTGCAGTCAGCGTCTCTCCCTTCGCTGACTTGACCGCGATGCCAGTAATCGCGGCATCGATTTCAAGCGACTTTTCTGGATCAAGGTTGGTGATCTCGAGCCAGACCTTGCCCGACACGTCTCTGGCGGCAAGAGCATCGGCCCGCGGCAGGCTCATGCTGCCCTGCGAATATGTGCCGGCGTCAACGGCGACCGGAATAAACGTCGCATCCTGGAACGGGAGGTACATCTTGTAGATGTAGTACGTGGGAGTGAGAACCATCTTCTCCTTTTCTGTAAGGATCATCGACTGCAGCACGTTGATCATCTGGGCAATGTTCGCCATGCGCACGCGGTCAGCGTGACGCGCAAAGATGTTCAGATTCAGCGATGCCAGGATCGCGTCTCGCATGCTGTTTTGCTGAACAAGGAAGGCTGGGTTCGTGCCGGGCAGCGGCGCATGCCATGCGCCCCATTCGTCCACCACAAGCGCTACCTTCCTCTGTGGGTCGTACTTGTCCATAACTGCCTCCTGCTTGCCCAGGAACTCCTCCATGAATAGCGTGGCCTGAAGCGTCTTGCCGTAATCGTCCACACCGAAGGCTGTCGAATGCGTTGAGGGTGGCCACCCGTTCGGCACCGTGTACCAGTGCACCGAAAGTCCGTCGAGATTCCAGCTCCAGTCGTGAAGCTGCCAGGCCCTCATAACGGCCTCAGTCCATTCGGTCTCCGGAAAGCCCGGGCCAACGGCGATCTTGAGCATCTGGTTTTGGCTCTGCTGTAATGGATTGACGTTGTTGACGAAGCGGCTGTAGATCTTGAGCTGGCTGAGATAGTAGTCCACCGTCATGTCGCCGCCGCAGGACCAGCTCTCGTTGCCCATGCCGAGGAAGCCCACCTTGTAGGCGTCAGGGTGACCATTGGCAACTCGTTCTTTCTCGAGCGCTGTGGGCTGCGCGGCGGTCATGTACTCTAGCCACTCGTTCGCCTCCTGCGGTGTCCCCGAGCCGACGTTTACCGATACGTAGGGTTGGCTGCCGATCTGCTGAATAAAATCCATGAACTCGTCGGTACCGAAGGCGTTGGTGTCCACCACCCCGCCCCATGCGGAGTTGAGCGTTGCAGGCCGCTGCGCCGCGGGGCCGATGCCCTTGCGCCAGTGGTACTGGTCAGCAAAACAGCCGCCCGGCCAGCGGACATTGGGCACCTTCAACGCCTTGAGCGCGTTCACAACATCGTTGCGGATGCCGCGCGTATTCGGGATCGGAGAGTCGGGTCCAACCCAGATGCCCTCGTAGAGTCCGTGTCCGAGATTCTCCGCGAACTGGCCGAAGAGGTTCCGGTCGATCTTCGCGCCTGCCTTCGACGCGTCGATCGACAAATGAGCAGTCTCCTGGGCCATCGATGGCACCCTTGAGGCCAGAAACATGAGAGAGACACAAAGGAAGAAACGAACACCACGGCAGTTCATGAAAACTCCCAGGGAGAATGCGACGGATCGACTGCCGAGGAGCCTCGTTGCTCTCGAATGCGCAGAACCGCGGGGCGAGAGGTCGATACGCGTAAACGTTCTCTGAATCCCGGACTATACAGAACTGCTCAGACGGTGAGCAAGTGAAATAAATCGCTTTATTTAGATCGATTTTGTCGATAAGTTTTCGGAATCGCCCCAGAATCGGCGCCAACGGCAAACCTGCTTAAATCATCTCCGGTTCGCGGCTCATCCCCAGCAACTCCGCTAGGGCATTGACCTCTGGACTGCTGGCACCCAGGTCTCGGCAGACGAGATTGAGCGCGACATCGCGCATCCTGCCGGCAGGCAGCGGAAGAGGTACGAAATCGCCCCGATCTAGCTCGGACTGAATTCGGTACCTCGGCAACCAACCGAAGCAAAGCCCGCTCTGAACAGCCGCAATTGCCGACTCGATGGTGGCAACCGGAAGCACGCGCTGCGCGGGGAGTCGCGGCTGGTGCTTCAGGCTCCCGGAAGCCGCGCCTTCTATGGTTACGAGCATGTACTGCATCAGATCGGAGCGTGAGAGGCGCCGCCGGACCGACAAGAGAGGATGATCGTGGCGGACGACCGCCAGCATTCCGATCACAAGGATGGGCTTGACGAAGAGCTCGCGCGACATCAGGCCGGTGACGCAGAGTTGAGCATTATGGAGCGAGAATTCCGAATCCGCCGAGAGAAACGTACCCTGGCGAAGCTTCGGCCTGACATGCGGAAACCTCCGCGAGAAACTTGCCAGGGCGGCAAACAGGAGGTCGTTGGGAAAGATGCTGTCGACAGATAGCCTGACCTCCGTTGCGCCGCCCGATGACATCAAACGTGCACGCTGTTCGAGCTGCTGAAAGCCGCCCAAATGGGGTTCAGCATCGGCCAGAAGCGCCCGGCCCATCTCTGTCAGGTGAGCCTTCCGTCCGTGGATCTCAAACAGCCTGACACCCAGCTGCTCCTGCAGGCGCCCGACGGCATAGCTGATCGTCGATTGAGACCTGTTGAGCTTCTTGGCGGCAGCCGCGAAGCCTCCCAACTGCACCACGGCTTGAAGGATCTCCCAGGCATCGAGCGTCGTGTCCATTGGCTAAGGATACATCGAATAAATCGATGTACTAGATGGAATAATGCGACTGTTTTTCGGCAATCCCAGTCGAGTACCATTCCGAGGTCAGGGAAACAGTGGCTTTCGCAGCGTCGATCCACTGATCCAGTAAACGGTTTCCCAACAATGCACTCAATCCCGACAAGACCTGATTCCGGATTAACTCCCTGGGTATGGGCCTTTTGGACAAGGGACTTGCGATGGAGAGGAATTGATGAAGAGACTTGGAATCGCATTGCTTTTGCTGTCGAGTTTCTGCTTTGCACAGGACCCAGGCGGATTCGAGCCCGCGTCCACCAATGTGTGGGGAGCGGAGTATCCCCGCGTCGATGCCAGCGGCAGGGCCGAGTTTCGGATCAAGGCGCCCGATGCCACGACGGTAAAGCTCAATTTCTGGAGCAACCCGAAGATGGACATGGTGAAACAGCCCGATGGCTTCTGGACGGCGACCACGCCACCGCTCGTTCCTGGATTCCACTACTACACGCTCTTCATCGACGGAGTGGAAGTCAGCGATCCCGGAAGCCATTCCTTCTTTGGCGGCGGCAAGGACGCAAGCGGAATTGAGATTCCCGAACCCGGGGCGACCTATTACCTTCCGCAAAACGTGCCTCATGGCGAGGTACGAGAGATCTGGTACGACTCGAAGGTTACCGGAACCTGGCGTCACGCCCTCGTCTATTTGCCGCCGGACTACGATACGCAGGCGAAAATGCGCTATCCAGTCCTCTATCTTCAACACGGCGGCGGCGAAGACGAGACTGGCTGGATCCGGCAAGGCCATGCCAACTTCATCCTCGACAACCTGATTGCAGGTAGGAGTTCGAAGCCCATGATCGTTGTGATGGCCTACGGCTATGCAAGGCGCGCCGGCCATGCCGATCCGGACCTGACCGGAAAGCCCTTCGGCTCGCCAGAGATGATGAAGGCCATGCAGGAGATGTCGCAGGCCTTTGAAGACGACGTCACTGAGGCGCTAATTCCCTTTGTCGATACTCACTTCAGGACAATTGCGGATCGCGATCATCGGGCCATGGCCGGTCTTTCAATGGGGGGCATGCAGACCTTCCAGGTGACATTCGACCATCTCGAGTTGTTCTCGTTTATTGGAGGATTCAGCGGAGCGGGTGGGATGTCGATGATGCGCGGCAATCAAAAGCCTGATATGAAGACGGCCTTCAATGGGGCGCTCGCCGATCCGGCGGCCTTTGCAAAGCGCGTGCATCTGCTCTGGCTCGGCGTCGGCACCGAAGAGCCTGCCATGATGCATTCAGGTATCGAGCAACTGCACACATCGCTGAACGAAGTAGGCGTAAAGCATGTGTTTTACGAGTCGCCGGGAACTTCACACGAGTGGCAAACGTGGCGGCGCGACCTGAAGGACTTTGCGCCGAGGCTCTTTCAATAAAGGAATCTGGCAAAAGAAGAGGGGGGTAACCGCCGCAACTCCCGCGGCGGACTCTGGAGACGTGCCGGCGGTGCTGAATCACAGCACCTCGATCTTTCTTGTGATGCTGCCGATTAGCTTTGTTACGGATGCACGATGTCGACGATCCTGGAATCGGGCTCGGTCCAGGCCGCGGCGCCCGCATGGGTTAATTGATGCATCGCATCATCCCAATGCAACGTTGTAGTTGAACCCGCGCCCTTCTCGTAGGAATACGTGGTTCCGTCGTCGGAGTAGAGTGTGAAGTCCGCGTCCGCCCCCGGATAGACACGCACGGCTGCAATGGCCTGGGGCTCATGTGTGCTGAGAACCGGAGTACCCAGAGGCACAATCGACCCCGCTCGCACGAAGAGCGGGATGGTGTCGATGGGTGCGTACGCGGTGATGGTCTGGCCGCCTTTGAGGCGTACATTGGTCCAGTAGTTGTACCAATCGCAGCCTGCGGGAAGGTAGACCTGGCGGCTCGTTGCTCCCTGCTCCGTGACAGGCGCAACCAGGAACGCCGGCCCGAACATGTATTCATCGCGAATGTCAGTGACACCCGGATCGCCGGGAAAGTCCATGAAGAGGGCGCGCATGAACGGAGCGCCCGTCTGGTAACTGCTGTAGGCCTGGGAGTAGATATACGGAATGAGCTGGTAGCGCAGCCGCAGATACTTTTCCAAGATGGCTTCCGCCTGTTTGCCGTACGACCACACTTCGTTGTGCATCCTCTCTCCGTGAGCACGCATGACGGGCTGGAATGCTCCCCACTGGAACCAGCGCACGAATAGCTCGGGATAGTCTTCATAGTTGCCTACATTATCCCGCGCGTCCGGGGCATCTATCAAAGGCTTATGAGCCGCATGGTAATCAGCGCTGATGGACGGCGAGAAGAAGCCGGCAATGTCTGTGTCCCAATAAGGCATGCCGCTAGCGGTAAAGTTGAGCCCGGCCGGAATGGAACGCTTCAGCATGTCCCATGTGGAGAAAATGTCGCTGGACCAGAAGACTGTACCGTTTCGCTGTGCCCCCAGGTATGCCGCCCGCGAAAGGATCATCACTCGGCGGCTGTCGCCAAAATCCCGCCGGAATCCCTCGTACACAGAGGCGGTGTGGAACAAGGGATAGACGTTGTAATAGCGAGTGCCTGAACCGATCCAGAAGACGTCGTTCGCTGGATCGATATCCGGCTCTGTCTCATCCAGCCAAAGGTAATCAAAACCGTAGGGCTTCACATAGCGGTCGCGAATCTTTTCCCAGAACCATTTGGCAGCCTCGGGGTTAGTGGTATCCAGGTTCGGGCCGATGACATCCTTGGTCCATCCCATGTCCGGCTTTCCATCTGGGGTATGCACCAGCCAGCCTTTGCCCAACAGCATGTCATAGAACTGGGTGCCCACGGAGTAATGCGGCCACACGCTGAGAAGGGTCGTCACACCCATGGAGTGAAGCTGCTGATTCATGGCGGCAGGATCGGGCCACCGGTCCGGGTCCAGATCCATCTCACCCTGGCGCGTCATGTTCAGGAAGTCCACGACCAGCACATCGAGCGGCAAATGGCGGTCGCGATAGCCCTTCGCAATATCGAGCACCTGCTCCTGGGTGGGATAGATGGCCTTGCTTTGGATGTAGCCGTAGGCAGCTTTGGGCAGCAGGTGCGCGACCCCGGTGAGCAGGCGATAGCCCGTGTAGATTTCGTCGCTCGTATCGCCGGCAATCACGAAGAAGGAGACACGATCGCCAACCTCAGACGACCAGACATTCAGCTGGTTGATTCCGAAATTGATGGTGGTCTTGGATGGGTTATCCCAGATAAAGCCGTACCCGCGGCTCGACACCATGAAGGGGACGCAGACGTTCTCTCCCCCGATCCCGCCGTAATCGTGCCAGCATTGAATGCGATGATCGCGCAGGTCGAGAAATCCTTGCTGCTGTTGGCCAAGGCCGTAGTAATGCTCATCTTGCGGCGAGTCGAAGGTGGCGGAAACGCGGGATCCCGGGCCATCCTTGTCGCCGCCGCCCGCATTTGCAGGCGATGCTGCGGGGCGGTTGGGGAGCATGGACCAGCGACTCATCTTCAGGAGTGGTTTGCCGGAGGAAGTGGCTAAGGAAATGATGTTGTTGTATGGGCCGTGCTCATTCCCGCCGCCGCCAAAGTAGTGATCCCTGAGCGACTGATTCAACGCGTCGAGCGGGAAGGCGTGGGGAGGCGGCAGGTTAGCGGGAGCAAGGCGGATGATCATTTTTCCGGAGCGGATGACGTCAGTTCCGTCCGGATCTCGCTCCTGGGTCCACCCGGTCATCGAGGGAGTGCCGACGATTCCATATCCGGGCGCTGCAAGCGCGGCTGGGTTCGTTGTGCTCAACGTGATGCGAACAATGTTGTCCGCATAAGGTTCCAGCACGATGGTTTTGTCATTTCGCTCAAGCACGAAGCTGCTGGCCTTGTCCTGAGCGCAAGCACTTGCGCATACCGTCAGCAGGATCAGGATGGTTGCAGGTGCGCGCAGGGTGTTCTGCAGATGAGTTCGGATGAGTGGAAAGCCGGGTCGCGTATTTGGTTCAGTTCGAGATGAGGATCGCATCCGGCTTGTATCCCATGACGCCACGTAGGTATGGCGCCCCTTTCTTTGTACCTGGAAAGCACCAAAATCGTAGGATGCTTGTCTTCGCCGTGTCAATCGACGAGCAGTGAAAGGACTTGAACTCAAGATCGAGGATAGACCTCGAACCGTTTACTTTCGCATCGAAACACGATTGATGCAGGAGACCAGGGGCTAACGGGCATTTCCATATCGAAGGCCAAATCGCCTTACCCGAATAGCACGTGAACGTGGTTGGCCAAATCACGGTTGCGTTAGGATCATTCTTGACAACCTCATTGCTCGATATTGCCCCGAATCAATCCCACTTGGAGCAATATGGAGCAATGAGCAACGGGAGCCATGGGAGATACGGGAGCAATGGCATTGTGTTCTCTGTAAGTTACAGATTCTACAAGACTACTATGAATCCGAATCCCACTCTCTCCGCCATTTAAATATATAGGGGTATTTACTTGACGCCACCAACCCCAAGATATAGTGTTTGGGGCTATGGACGAGGATTATCCGAGGACATTGCTGGAGTTGGAGCGGCGCTTTTGTACCGAGGAAGCCTGTGTTGA
>Ga0182018_10003839_pt1 | contig 13093 bp, 12 predicted proteins | sample 812P2MmetaG_FD_120490 | JGI IMG/M metagenome (GOLD analysis project Ga0182018, IMG submission 120490) | Permafrost microbial communities from Stordalen Mire, Sweden - 812P2M metaG | ecosystem: Environmental > Terrestrial > Soil > Wetlands > Permafrost | place: Sweden: Stordalen | collected...
CATCGACGCCTCTTTGAGGAAGGGCTGTCCGTTGTCGCGCAGGGACGCGGCCCGGTAGGTCAGCCATCGTGCCGCCTCCAATTCGGTCGCGATGTCGGCCAGCTTGAACTGGATCGCCTGGAAACTCGCTATGGGCTGGCCGAACTGCACACGCCGCTTGGCATAGTCGGTGGCCATGTCCAGCACGGCCTCGGTGAGGCTAAGCGACAGGGCCGCGATCGAGATGCGGCCGACCTCGAGGGTCCGCAGAAACTGTCTGAGCCCCATGTCCGGATCTCCGACGAGGCGATCCTCGGGCACCCAGACGTCGTCGAAGAAGAGCTCACGGGTGTCAAGGCCGCGCCAGCCGATGCCGCGCATCTTCGAGCCCATGGTGAACCCGGGCGTGTCCTTCTCCACGATGAAGCTCGCGAACTTCGGCGCCTGTCCTTCGGACGACTCCGTACGGGCAAGCAATGTCACCCCGAAAGACATGTCCGTGCCGGCATTGGAGATGAACGTCTTGCTGCCGTTGATGAGCCAGCCCCCGTCGCGCCGCTCGGCACGCGTGCGAATGCCGCGGGCATCGGAACCCGCGTCGGGCTCGGTCAGCCCGAACGCACCGAGGGCGCGACCCTCGGCCAGTGGCCGGAGCCACCGCTCTCGCTGTTCGTCGCTGCCGAAGAGGTAGAGCGGCAGCGACCCGATGGTCACATGCGCCTGCCACGCCGCGGCCACCGACTGGTCGGCCTGCCCGATCTGCTCCATCGCGGCGACGAAGCCGACGGTGGACATCCCAATGCCGCCCCACTCCTCGGGAATCAAGATGCCGAGGAGGCCCAGGCTCCCCATCTCCCGGAGCAGGTCGGTCGGGCAGCGCGCCTCCTCCCACGCAAGGGGGGCACGGGTCGCGATCTCCTTCTGTGCGAACTCGCGGCACAGGTCGACGAGCGCCTGTTCGGATTCGGTGAGCGAGAAGTCCACCAGCCGATCCTATTGTTCCGACCGGTACAACACTCGATCGACCATTTCTCGTGCTCTTCTTCTTGTTTGCGACGTTCTCGCGCTACGCGCCGACCCGGTCGAGCAGTTCACTGGCCCGCTCCACCGACCGGCGCACCGCGGAGTGGTAGCCCTCTTCCTCGACCCGGGGGCCCATGACCTCGAGGTCGAACGAGCCCTGGAACCCGGCATCGAGCACCATCGCGAGGAGCCGCTCCAGAGGGATGTCCCCATCACCGGGCACCGCGCGGTCGCCGGTCTGTGTGGTCCCGATCACGTAGTCGGAGATCTGGGTGAGCCCGACCAGGTCGATGTTCGCGCGGACGACCTGCTCCAAGCCCCGTTCGTACCAACACGACTGGAGGTCGAGCATCACTTTGGTGCCCGCGGCGCGGGCCACGTCCATGGCGTCGCGCTGCCAGAAGACGAAGCTGATGTCCGCACGCAAGGGGTTCGTCGGCTCGAGCAGCAGTGGAACACCGAGCTCGGCGGCTCGGGCCACCGCAGGTGCCACCCGCTCGCAGAAGGCGTCGACAGACGCACCCCATGTCAAGTTGGACGCTGCACCGCTGCACACGTAAACGGACGCCGCGCTCACCGACGCGCCAAACTCCACGGTCTCGACAGTTCGCGCTTGGTCCTCATCCCACGACCCGATGGTGCGGTCCGTGTCAAGCGGCCGGTACGTGGGACCAAAGATGGTGGACACCCGCAGCCCGGCGCCGTTCACCATCTCCCGGGCTTCGTCCCAACCGATCTCGTCGATCTTGGGAAGGATGAGCGCCACGTGCTCGATACCGAGGTCTCGCCACATCGCGATGTCGTCCACGAGCGGTTGGCGGTAGGACGAGACGGAATTGACCGACAGGCGTGGATGGCCGAACACAGTGCGAAATGTAGTCAGCGCCGCCTCTGCCCGCGGCAGCACCGGGCCGCCGGCAGCACCCGACTGCTCCTAATCAGCCGATTCGCGCTGGCGGACCACGCCCGCCAACCCTGCCGGATCGACGCCGAGCTCGGCCAGGACGGCGTCGGTGTGCGCCCCCGGCAACGCCGGGACGCCCGGCATCGGCTTCGTGCGCGAGAAACGAGGCGACGGCGAAGGCTGGACGACTCCGTCGATCTCGACGAACGTCCCCCGGGCCTGATGGTGCGGGTGAAGTGGCGCCTCGCTCAGGCTCAGGACGGGCGTCGCGCAGGTCTGCGGGTCGACGATCTCTCTCTCCCACTCTGCACGCGTCTTCTCGCGGAACCGCTCGGCCATCACCTCTGCATGCGCGGCCCATGTTTCGGGCGAGTCGCCCTGCGGCACGTCGATCCCCATCCTGCGGGTCAGCTGGTCGTAAAACGGCCGCTCCATCGCTCCGACCGCGATGTGGCCACCATCGGAGGTCTCGTACGCGCGGTAGTAGTGGGCCGCGCCGTCGAGCACGTTGGCGCAGCGGCGGTCCTCCCACCGGCCTTCGGCGAAGAGGCCGTAGAACGGGGCCATCAAGGTGACGACGCCGTCGACCATGGCCACATCGACGACCTGACCCTTGCCCGACTGACGGGCCTCGAGGATGCCGCTCAAAAGGCCGACGGCGAGCAGCATCCCGCCGCCGCCGTAGTCACCAACAAGGTTGAGTGGTGGCACCGGCGACTCCGCCGTCCCGATGGCGTGCAGCGCGCCGGACATGGCGAGGTAGTTGATGTCGTGCCCAGCCATCTGAGCCAGCGGGCCGTCCTGTCCGTAGCCGGTCATCCGGGCGTAGATCAGGCGGGAATTCCGAGCCAGCAGGTCTTCGGGCCCGAGGCCGATGCGTTCGAGTGCCCCCGGCCGGAACACGTCGACGAAGGCATCCGCCCCGGTGACAAGGGTGCGCACCAGCTCGGCACCTCTCGCGTCCTTCGCGTTGACGGCGATCGACCGCTGGCTTCGCCGGACGACCCGGTCGACGAACTCACTCTGGTCGACCTCCTCGATGCGGTCGATTCGGATGACGTCGGCACCGAGGTCTCCCAAGAGCATCCCGCAAAACGGGCCGGGCCCCAATCCGGCCATCATGACGATGCGGATGCCGGAGAGCGGGCCCCCCACTATCTCGCGGCCCAGCGCTCTCGGGCGTCGGCGGCCTCCTGGGTTGCGTGCGTGATCACCTGGTTGCGGTTCTCCAGCTCGACCGCTGCCGTCAGATCGGACGCGTCGGTGTTCACCTGGAGTGTCCTTTTCGTCATCTGGACACCGAGCGGCGAGAGGGCCGCGATCTGGGACGCCCGCTCGAGGGCCCGGTCGAGCAGGTGCTCATCGTCGACGAGTTCGCTCACGAGGCCCCGTTGAAAAGCCTCCTCGGCCGAGACGTTCCGACCGGTCAGCATCCAGTCGGCGGCGACGCTGAGCCCGACGATGCGGGGCAGGTAGTAGCTCATGCCCATCTCGGCTCCCGAGAGGCCGAGCAGGATGGCGGCGTTGGCGAAGGAAGCGGATGCCGAGCAGATCCGGACGTCGGAGGCGAGGCAGAGCGCCAGGCCGCCGCCTACGGCGGGCCCATTCACCGCTGCGATGACAGGCTGCGGGAGGGCGCGGACCGCTTTGGGCAGCGCTGCCATCCTCTCCTGGAAGCGCATCCTGTCGATGGCCGGATCGTTCGCGTCGAGCATGCTGGGGCCGAAATTGCGCACATCGATGCCGGAGCAAAAGCCCCGGCCGGCACCGGTGAGGATCACGACGCGGACGTCGTATTCAGTAGCAAGGGTGGCGAGCGCCTGTTGCAACTCGCCCACGAGCTCCTCGTTGAGAGCGTTGAGGCGCTCGGGCCGGTTGAATCGCAGGAGCACCACACCGTCGCTCGGTGCCTCCCGGATGAGCGTGGTCAAACGCGCTCCAGGATCGTGGCCGTGCCCATGCCCCCTCCGGTGCACATGGTGACGAGCCCAACGTTGAGGTCTCGCCGCTCGAGCTCGTCGAGAATGGTGCCGATGAGCATGGCGCCGGTGGCCCCGATTGGATGGCCGAGCGCGATGGCACCCCCGTTTACGTTCACCCGTTGCGGGTCGAGCCCGAGGTCCCGAATGGTCTTGAGCGGCACCGCTGCGAACGCCTCGTTGACCTCCCACAAGTCGATGTCCCCCACCGCCATTCCGGCCTTGGCAAGGCAGCGCTCGGATGCGGGACCGGGAGCCGTGAGCATGATCACGGGCTCCGACCCGACTGCGGCCGTGGCCCGGATGCGGGCCCGGGGCGTCACGCCGTTGGCGCGAACCCATCGGTCCGACGCCACGACCGCCGCGGCGGCCCCGTCGACGACGCCCGAGGAGTTGCCGGCGTGGTGCACGTGGTCGACCCGCTCCACCTTCGGATACCGCGACAGCGCCATCTCGTCATAGGTCTCGCCCTGCTCGGCAAACGCCGGTCGCAGCTTTGCGAGCCCCTCGAGCGTCGTTCCCGGCCGAGGGTGCTCGTCGCGGTCGAGCACAACCCCGCCGTCGGGACCCACGATTGGGATGATCCCGCGGTCGAACCGACCCTCCTGCATAGCGGCGGCGGCCCGCTGCTGGCTCTCGGCCGCGAACGTATCCACGTCCGTCCGGGAGAAGCCTTCGATGGTGGCAATGAGGTCCGCCGAGATGCCCTGCGGCACCGTCGGGAACCGCTCCCTGAACGCGGGGTTTCCGCCGTCGATCGTTACCGAGCCGGCGGTGAGGTTCCACCGGGACATCGATTCGACGCCGCCGGCGACGACCAGGTCCTGATGCCCGCTGCCCACACCCATCGCCGCCACCGTGATCGCCTGCTGTGCGGAGCCACAGAACCGGTTGATCGTCATGCCGGGGACCGTCTCGGGCCATCCGGCCAACAGGGTGGCCAGACGGCCGACTGCGTCGTGGTCACCCGTCAGGATCCCGTTGCCGGCGATGACATCGTCGACCTCTACCGGGTCGAAACCCACCCGTGTCGCCAAGGCTCGCAAGCACTGGGCCAACAGCTCTTGGGGGTGCATATCGTGGAGCCCGCCGTCGGGGCGCCCCTTACCGCGGGGGGTGCGTACGACGTCGACGATCCAGGCGTCGCCCACTAACTAACCTCGTTGAAGAGGGTGCGAGGCCGGGCATCGGCGAGGAGCTTGCGGACGACGGATCCGACCTCCTCGGCGGATTCCACGGGCTTGGACGACGGCCCGCGATGCCAACCCTCGGCGACCGCCAGCACAACCCCGGAAGCCTCGATCACCTGACCTGTGACCTCGGCGGAGTCGGGCGAAGCCAGCCAGGTAACGACCGGCGCGACCCAGGTCGGCGCAAAGTTCGCCCTCACCTCGTCGGGGATGGTGTCGAGGTCACCGGTCATGCGGGTGAGCGCGCCGGGAGCGATGCAGTTGGCGGTGACGCCGTAGCGCCCCAGCTCCACCGCGGCGATCTGGGTGAACGCGGCGATACCCGCCTTTGCAGCCCCGTAGTTGCCCTGACCCGCGTTGGCGTACAGGCCCGACACCGAAGTGGTGTTGATCAGCCGGGCGTCGTTGGTCTCCCCCTCCTTCGAGCGCTCGCGCCAGTACGCGGCGGCGTGGTGGCTCGGCGCAAACGTGCCCTTGAGATGGACCCGGATCACCGCGTCCCACTCCTCCTCGGACATCGTGAACACCATCCGGTCCCGGAGGATGCCGGCGTTGTTGATGAGAACGTCAAGCCTCCCGAACGTGTCGATGGCCTGCTGGATCAGTCCGGCGGCACCGTCCCAGGAGCTGATGTCGTCCGTGTTCGCGACGGCCTCGCCACCAGCCGCCTTGATCTCGTCCACGACGTCTTGGGCGGGGCTGGCGTCGGCGCCGGTCCCGTCTCGGTTCCCACCAAGGTCGTTCACCACGACCTTGGCCCCGTACCTGGCTAGCGAAAGGGCGTATTCGCGGCCGAGTCCACGCCCGGCTCCCGTCACAATGCAGACCCGACCCTCGCACATCCGGTCATCACTCATGGGTGCTATCAATATCACGATGGCTTGGGACTTCTCCACCGACCCGGAATATACGGCCCAGTTGGAGTGGGTCGACAGGTTCGTGCGCGAGGAATGTGAGCCGCTCGACCTGATCATCAAGGAATCGCACGACTTGAATGATCCGGTGCGCCAGGCGCTGATTCCACCGCTGCAGAAGATCGTGAAGGAGCAGGGCCTGTGGGCCACCCATCTCGGTCCCCACCTGGGCGGACCCGGCCACGGGCAGGTCAAGCTCGCCCTGCTGAACGAGATCCTCGGACGATCCGAGTGCGCGCCGATCGTCTTCGGCTCACAGGCACCGGACTCTGGGAACAGCGAGATCCTCGCTCACTACGGGAGCCCCGAGTTGAAGGAGCGTTACCTCGAGCCGCTCCTCGACAACCGCATCGTGTCGTGCTTCTCGATGACCGAACCCCAAGGAGGTGCCGACCCGAAGGTCTTCACCACCACGGCGGTCCAGGACGGTGACGAGTGGGTGATCAACGGAGAGAAGTGGTTCTCATCCTTCGCCGACATCGCCGCCTTCATCATCGTCATGGCCATGACTGATCCCGACGCTCCGCCGTACGAGCGCTACTCGATGTTCGTGCTGCCGGGAGAGACGCCCGGCATCAAGGTCCTGCGCAACGTCGGCCTGGGATATCAGCCACTCGGCGGGGGCCGCGAGGGCTACGTGAGCTACGAGAACGTGCGAGTGCCCGCGGACCACATGCTGGGACCCCGAGGCGGTGCCTTTGTCGTCGCGCAGACCCGGCTTGGAGGTGGACGTATCCACCACGCAATGCGGACTGTCGGGTTGGTGCGGCGCATCTTCGACATGCTCTGCGAGCGCGCCGTGTCGCGGTACACCCAGGGTGAGGTGCTGGCCAACAAGCAGCTCGTGCAGGAGATGATCGCCGACTCGTGGATGGAGATCGAGGCGTTTCGCCTGCTCACAATGCAGACGGCCTGGAAGATCGACCAGTACAACGACTATCGGCTGGTCCGGGCTGACATCTCCGCAGTGAAGGCCATGATGCAGAAGGTGCTCCACGACGTGTCGGCGCGGGCGCTGCAGATCCACGGCTCGTTGGGCACGACCCATGAGATGCCGTTCGTTCAATACCTGGTCGAGTCCTTCGTGCTGGGACTGGCCGACGGGCCCACCGAGGTGCATAAGGTGACCCTGGCCCGCCAGGTGCTCAAGGACTACAAGCCCGCTCCTGATCTCTTTCCCTCCGAGCACCTCCTGCGGCTGAAGGAAGCGGCGGAAGCGAAGGTGGCCGACAAACTCAAGGGGATCCCGAGGGGCTGAACCGATGCCCGCCAACGGCCCGCGGTCAGCCGGCGAGCTCTGCCCGGGCCCGGTCGAGGAGTCGGGGAAGGTCCGCCGCTACGGCCTCGACGCCGGGGTCGGGATCCGGGCGTCGGCGGTTGTGCTTCACGATGAGCGCCCAGGTCGCGGTGGACTTGAAGCAGGCGAGGGCCCTGAACCAATCAAGGTCCGGGACATCTCCGTAGGCGGCGGCCAACTCGGACGGTGACGGGAGGGCGGCGGCGTACCGAGTCGGCCGGCGGTACGTGTCCGGATCGGCGTTCACCAGGAACCAGCCGAGGTCGACCCGCGGATCACCCACGGTCCAGATTTCCCAGTCGATCACCGCCGTGATCGTGTCGCCTGAAGCAAGCATGTTCCCGAGCCTGAAGTCGCCATGGACCACGGCGCCGGGCAGTGCCAGCGGCTGGGTCACACGGAGGTCGGCGGCAACGTCGTCCCAGCCCGGAACGATCGACGGATCGATCGTCTCCAGCAGCCGACACCAACGCTCGACCTCCTCGCGTGGACCGACGACGGGCTCGTCGCCGAGGCCGATGGTCCCGGGCTCGAGCGCGTGCAACTGGGCCATGACCCGAGCGGCGTGACGCAGCCGGCGGGCAACGGTGGTCGCGTCGTCATCGCCGTCGAGGTCGTAGAGCGGCTCGAGTGATGACCCCTCGACGAAGGACATGACGAAGAGCGGCGGGACGTCGGGCGGATCCCCGGGATCCGTCCAGAGGACCTCGGGCACCGGCACCGCCGTCGGCGCCAGGGTTCGGAGCAACCGTGCCTGGCGGAGCACGTCGCGGTTCAGCAACGGTGGAATAGCGGCGGGCGCCACCTTCACGACGACTTGGCCGCCACCGGGAGTGCGTCCCGTGTAGGTCAAGCTGGACGCACCGCCCGGCAAGCGTTGGATGTCCCGCACCCCCAAGGGCTTCAGCCGCTTTTCAAGCTCCGGCGACGGAAGATCGATGGCGGCCATGTGGATAGTGTTGCCGCTCATGGCTTCAGCATGCGAGGGGAAGATTGCGCTCGTTACCGGTGGCAGCAGGGGGCTCGGGAAGGCGATTGCCGTGCGATTGGCGGCCGAGGGCGCCGCGGTGGCAATCACTGCCCGCACGCTCGATCCCGACCCGAAATATGTTGGTTCACTCCGCGAGACCCGCGAGGAGATCACGTCCGCCGGTGGCCAGGCGGTGGCTGTCCAAGCCGACCTCTCCAAGCCAGAGGACCGAGAGCGGCTCATGGCCGAGGTCGCCGGTCAGCTCGGCGCGCCGGACATCGTCGTCAACAATGCCGCAGTGACGTTCCTCAGAGCGCTCGACGAGTTCCCCGACAAGCGGGCACGGCTCATGATCGAGATGCATGTCCTTGCGCCATTGCACATCACGCAGCTGGCCATCCCCGCAATGCGCGAGCGCAAACGGGGATGGGTGCTCATGCTGACTTCGCTAGCCGGCGATCGAATCGAAGGACCGCCATTCTCGGAGTTCGACCGTACGGCTGGCTTCGGGGTGTACGGCGCTTGCAAGGCGGCATTGGGTCGCCTTGCACAGAGCTTCGCCGCCGAGCTCTACGGCGACGGAATCGCGGTGAACGCGGCCGGGACGACGAAGCCTGTCGCGACCCCGGGCGCAGGAACGCTCGAGTTGGCCAAAGAGGACACGGAGGACATCAGCTACATCACCGAGACGGCGTACCTCCTCTGCACCGGCGACCCGGCCGTCCTCACCGGACGGGTCGTCGAGACTCAGCCGTTCCTTCGTGAGCTCGGTCGACTGAATTAGTCCTGTTCAAGCGCCAAATTCGCAGGCGCTGAGACCGCAGAAAGCCTTCTGACAAACAAACGGAGGATCCCGAACCGTGCCTGAGCGAACCGCTCTCCATGACGAGCTCGCCATCCGGCGAACCCTCGCGATCTACTGCCACCACTGCGATGACGGCGACTTTGCCGAGCTCGTCGATCAGTTCACGCCTGACGGCTCCTTCGCCTACCTGGGCGAAGTGGTGACCGGCCTCGAGCACTTGCGCGCCTGGTTCGAAAATAGGCAGCCGCCGGAGCGGCGCGGGAAGCACCTGACCACGAACACGGTCATCGACGTCGACGGAGATCGCGCTCATGCCGTGTCCGACTTTGTCTTCCTTCGACTGCTCGACGGCTCGCCCAGCCCGGCGATCGCGGGGCGGTACCGCGACGAACTCCACTGCATCAATGGCCGATGGCTGATCTACCGGCGTGAGGTGCACGTCATGTCGGTCCGGTCCTAACCGCCTCGGTGGGAGAATCTCTCGAAGCTGGCCGCGGCTTTGAGGGAGCTCGCTGCAAAACTCCGCGTCCCGGGTCTCGACGACCCGATTGACGTTCCTCTGGACGAGCGATCGTTTGAGCAGGGCACGACCTGGACGTGTGTCACCAAGCACGGGAACCTCGATATCGTGCTCCTTCCCGATGGCACCCTCGGTTACGAAGACTTACGAAGGGCTGCGACTCGCGAACGCATTACGGATACCTAGGAAGTCCCGGTCGCGGCGCCAGCGACTGACACCGTCGTTGTCGGGACCGCGTGGCGAACGAGTCACCACCGGGCTCGCTGGTAGAACTTTGCCTCGCATGCCCAGCTGCTCGACCCCGCACGCTCAGCGGCGCGCGTCATCGCTTTCGACGGAGCTCCGCTCCCGCCACGCGGCTTGGCAGCGGACGACCCAACCAGTCGCTAAGCCGCTCGCCGGCCGTGATGAGCAGATCGAGGTCCACCCCCGTATGCCAGCCGAGATCTTCGAAAAGGTAGACAAGGTCTTCAGTGGCAAGGTTTCCCCCGGAATCCTCAGCGAACGGCGATCCCCCCAGTCCTCCAACCGAGGTGTCGAATCGCGTGACACCCAACTCGAGCGCCGCATACGCGTTCACCAACGCGGTACCTCGCGTATCGTGCAGATGGAGACCTACCTGATTCCCGGTAGCCGCAACCAGATCGCGAACTCGTCGGGGTGTGGCCATGCCAGTGGTGTCTGCCAGGGTGACTGAGGCGCCCGTACCAGTGAATTGGCTCAGCAACGCGGCCACCGTGTGCGGGTCAATCGCGCCCTCGTAAGGCGACCCGAACGCGCAGGACAGGACCACGTCCACCCAAGAGACACTGCGAGAGATCGCCACTGCCTGGGAAATGGACTCTTCGATGCTCATTCCGACGTTGCGCCTGCTGTATTCCTCTGATGCCGAGACGGTGACGCTCACGTGGTCGATCCCTGCTTCCGTCGCTCGCCGAGCGCCGATCAGGTTGGGGACCAACGCCCACCAGGTGCAGCGTGCACTTGTTGGCAGACGTGCGGCAAGCTCAGACGCGCCGGCCATGGCCGGGACGGACCGCTCGGACACGAAGGAGGCAACCTCAATCGCAGAGAGACCACAACCAACCAATGCTTGGATGAGAGACAGTCGCTTGGTCACGTCGAGCGGGGCCTCGCGCTGGAGACCATCGCGCGGTCCGACCTCGCGGATCGAGATCTGCCTCTCCATATCAGGCACGGTCGGTGTGATCTTCGGCCGAGCGTCTCGGGTCCTCTCGAGCATCATTGGGAATAGCCACCCCAATGGCGCTGGATAGGGCGGCCGTTGTCATCCGTTCCAGCAGGGCAGCCACCGACGTACGGGCCAGGTTTGCCCCGAGGTAAGGAGTCGAGTTGATTAGGCCGATCGCCGCATGGGTGGCTGCCCTGCGCTGCGGCTCGGGAGTGTCAGGGCCGATGCTTCCGAGCGCGTCGACCCACAACTCTGCGTACAGTCGCTGAGTCCGACGAATGCGTTGGCGGGCGGGCTGTGGAACGTGAGCCAAGTCGCGGGCGTGCACCGTGATCAGCTCGGGATGGTCGAGCGCAAACTGGACCTGGTAGCGAATCAAATTCTCGATCGCGCGATGATCGCTCGTGGCGTCGGATATGCATCGCGTCCCTCCGGCGAGCAGCCGATCGCTGATGTCCGACAACATCTCCGTCAAGAGTGCTTCCTTGCTAGCAAAGTGCCAGTAGACGGCCGGGCCCGACACTCCTAACCGGTTGCCGACGTCGTCGACGGAGGTGCCGGCATAGCCGCGCTCGGCAAACAGGTGCGCCGCGGCCCGTAGAAAGTCGTCGTGGCGGGACCCGCGACGAGGTTCGACCATGGTCGATAGATCGGCACTCATGCGATCGATAGTACCCTTAGGGATCGCTAAGGAGAGCCGATGGACCTGCAGCCCAGCGAGGAGCATCTCGCCTTTCAGCTGACCGTCCGGGAATTCGCCCGAGCCGAGCTCGCGCCCCATACCGAGGAATGGGACTTAGCGGGGAGCTTGCCGGTGCAGGTCCTACACGCGATGGGTGACTTGGGCTTGTTTGGCTTGCCGTTCCCGGAGGAGTGGGGCGGCGGGGGTGGGGACTTCTTGTCCATGTGCTTGGCGATCGAAGAGATCGGACGAGTCGATCAGTCCGTCGGGATCACGCTCTCGGCGGGGGTCGGACTGGGTGCGACTCCGATCTTTCGGTTCGGGACAGACGAACAACGTCAACGCTGGCTCCCCGATCTCTTGACCGGCCGAGCTCTCGGAGCATTCGGTCTGACCGAACCAGACGGTGGAAGCGATGCACGGGCGACACGCACGCGGGCAACCCCGCAAGCTGGAGGATGGACTCTCACTGGGGCGAAGGCGTTCATTACGAACTCCGGGACCCCGATCACGTCGATCATCACGCTCACCGCTAAGACCGGCGAAAACGAAGTCTCGGCCTTTGTCGTGCCAGCGAACAGTCCGGGCCTTGTTGTCGAGCCGGCGCCGCGAAAGCTCGGTTGGCATGCCAGCGACACCCACAGCATCGTGCTCGATGACTGTTGGGTCTCGAGCGACGGGCTTTTGGGCAAGATCGGCTCGGGGTTCACGAACTTCCGGTCGATTCTCGACGACGGGCGGATCGCGATCTCCGCTCTCGCCGTGGGGTGTGCGCAGGCATGCCTGGATCATTCGCTGGACTACGCAAAGTCCCGGGCTGCTTTTGGTGGTCCCATCGGGAGGTTCCAGGCGGTGGCCTTCGCGATCGCCGACCTGTCGGTCGCAGTTGAGAACGCCCGAAACCTGACCTACAAGGCAGCGTGGTGCAAGGACTCTCAGCGCCCGTATCGACAGGAGGCCGCGATGGCGAAGCTCTACTCCACCGAGGCCGCGGTGTCAGCGACGCGGGTTGCAACGCAGGTCTTCGGTGGGTTCGGGTTTATGGAGGACTCCCCGGTGGCACGCCTCTACCGCGACGCCAAGATCCTCGAAATCGGCGAGGGGACCAGCGAAATCCAGCGCCTTGTCATCGCACGCGGGCTCGGGCTGCCGGTCGCGTGAGCGAATCACCCGAGGGCCTCGGTGCCCGCATCGACCGGGCGCTCGCCGGAAACGCGGCCAGGGACTCCGACAAACTGGCCCGCCAGAAGAAGCTCCCCGTGCGTGACCGCTTGGCGCTCCTCCTCGACCCCGGGATGTTCTTCGAAGACGGCCTGTTGGCCAACACCAATGACCCGGATCTCCCGGCCGACGGCGTGGTCACCGGTGCCGGGCGAATCGACGGTCGCCCGGTCTGCGTGATCGCCAACGACCCGACGGTGAAGGCCGGCTCTTGGGGTCCGCGAACGGTCGAGAAGATTGTCCGAACGACCGAACACGCGCTCCGCCAGGAGCTCCCAATCGTGTGGCTCGTCGACTCTGCGGGAGCCCGCATCACCGACCAGGTCGAGATGTTCCCGGGCCGGCGTGGGGCGGGTCGCATCTTCGCCAACCAGGTCAAGCTGTCCGGCGTCGCCCCCCAAATCTGCTGCTTGTTCG
>Ga0182018_10003840_pt1 | contig 13090 bp, 11 predicted proteins | sample 812P2MmetaG_FD_120490 | JGI IMG/M metagenome (GOLD analysis project Ga0182018, IMG submission 120490) | Permafrost microbial communities from Stordalen Mire, Sweden - 812P2M metaG | ecosystem: Environmental > Terrestrial > Soil > Wetlands > Permafrost | place: Sweden: Stordalen | collected...
GACGATGCCGCGCAGCGCGAGCGCGGGCGGATCGTCGCGCAAGGCGACCCGCTTCAACGCGCCGATTGGATCACCCGCCGCGAGAGCGAGCGCGGCGGCGTTGATCATCGAGTCCATCGGAATCCCGCCCCGCTACTCATTATCCGGACCTGGTCTGTCTCAGCATCAACCCATACGCCGCATTGAAAACGGAGCAAGGATGCCGGCAGTCCACAAGGCCGCGACGCATGAAGCGCGGTTCGCGGCATGGTGGTGGATAGTGCGCTATCGGAACGATGACTCCTCGAAATTGCTCTGGGTCGATTGGAAAGCAAGAACCGGAGTTCGCCTGTTTCCGGCATCGAATACAGGTGCGCCACGGACTTCGTGGGCGCGCCGCCGGCCACGGTCTGGATCCCGATCAACAGCGGCGGAAAGCGAGAAATTCATCATGTCGAGAGAAACGGACAACAAGGCCATCGTGGGCCGCTGGTTCACGGATTTCTGGGGCAAAACCTGCGATCTCAGCATCGTCGACGAGCTCGCGGCGCCCGATATGCTGCTCCAATACTCACTGCACAATCCGCGCCGCGGTCACGCGGACATCAAGGCGTTCATGACCGGATTCCGCGAGGCATTTCCCGATCTCGGGTTCGAGGGCGCGGCCGATCTGATCGCCGAGGGTGACTATGTCGTGGGCCGTTGGCAGGGTGGTGGCACGCACACCGGCTCGGCTTTCAGTGACTTCCTCGCCGGATCGCTTCCCGCGGCCACCGGCCGGAAGATGCGGTTCACCGGGACGACAGTGCTGCGTCTTGAAAACGGCAAGATCGCCGAGGAAATCGGTTTGGACGATGGCGTGACCGCGCTGACGCAACTCGGCCTCATCCGCGCCACCGCGTAACGCAAGGGCGGCGAAAGCCACCAGTCGGAGATGAATCCGGGCGGCTTATCGCCCGCCCGGGTTCATTTCCGGTCGTTGCTCATCGGCATCGTCCGCGGTGACGCGGTGCGCGATCCGCCGATCGGAAATTCCTGATGCCAAAGCAAGAGACGGAGTGCGGTGGCAGCCTCGCGATGCGAGAATGCGCCCCACGCGCAACACGGGAGTCCATCATGAACGCGATCATCGACGGTATGGAGACCCCGAACGAAAAGATTCGTTTCGGCTGCGGAAATTGCTCGCTCGGTGCCGTTCTTGTCGCGGCGAGCCGCGCGGGTATTGTCGCCATCTTCATCAAAGACACCCCGGACCAGTTGCGACGCGACCTGATCGCCGCCTTCCCCCATGCCAGCCTCATCGCTGACCAGGCGGGCCTCGCGGAGACAATCGCGCGGGTCGTGGCCTTCGTTGAGACACAAGGCGAAGAACTGGACCTGCCGCTCGACGTTCGAGGTTCGCCGGTCGAGCGAGCCGTCTGGCGCGCCCTGCGCGACGTCCCATCTGGGCAGATCGTCACCTATGGCCAGATCGCCAGGTCATTGCCGCTTCCCGTGACCGCGCAAGAGGTCGGCGCGGCCTGCGCGGCCAATATGATCGCGGTCGCGATCCCGTGCCATCGGGTGGTCAAAGCCGACGGCTCGATTTCAGGCTACCGCTGGGGCGTTCAGCGCAAGAGGAAACTTATTAACCGCGAGGCCGTGGCGTGAGAACCGTGTGTCCATCTGAACCCGGCGATACTTGTCACTCGGGCTGAAACAAGTCACCGGTATGCGACGCAAGCGGAAACGCGGCCTCTTTGTAACCCGGGGAATGGAGGAGAGATCATGGTCGCGAGCGACGGTTTCGCCGAGTTCCTGCGCGAGCAACTCGCTCCGCTCGGCAGTGTCACGATGCGGCGCATGTTCGGTAAGACCGGCGTGTTCTGCGACGGGCTCATGTTCGGGATGGTAACGGACGACACACTTTACTTCCGGGTCGATGACGGCAACCGCGCGATCTTCAAGGAAGCCGAGTCGTTTCCACCGCTCAACTACGAGAAGCAAGGCCGCGCCATCGACCTCGCCTTCTGGCGCGCGCCGGATCGCCTGCTCGACGAACCCGATGAGTTTATCACCTGGGCACGAGCCGCCCTGGCGGCGGCCCGCCGGGTGGCGGCGAAGCGAGGACAAACAGCGCCAAAGCGAAAGTGAAGCCGCGCATGGTGGGGTCAGGTCCAGGCCACTGGCGAGGCCGGCGATTGCTTTGACAAAGTCAGGATTTCAGCACGGAGACGCGTGGAGAGTCACGGAACACACGGAGAAAGCATATAATCTGTTGCTTCGGTCATGGATATTCGGCACGGCCTGGCATCGCGATGAACTCCGTGGGTTCCGTGGTTCTCCGCATGCTTCGTGCTAAAATGCTTTCGACTGTCGACACGAATCCAAACCGTCCGGTTCCCTCGATGTTCGTCATCCCTCGGTTCACGAGACAGGCGCCTTTCGCACCTCTGACCTGATGCGCGCACGCCGGGACTTTCATGACTGACCAACTCCCGCACTGGCGGATCGCGCCGCCAGTGCTTATATTTAACGTCCTCACAAGGAGGACACCGGCATGAACACAGCGGAAGGCTTTGTCATTCCCCCGGGCGGCGGCAGGCACTTCAATTCACCAACGCCTGGCCGTGAATTCGCCATCAAGCTCCTTGGCCACGAGACCAACGAGAGCATCATGATGTTCGAGGAAACCCTGCCCGCCGGCACCGCCAGCCTGCTCCATCTGCACCATGACAGCGACGAGGTCGCCTGGGTGCTCGAGGGCGAAATGAGCTTCCTGATTGGCGACACGGTCACCTCCGGCGGACCTGGCACCTGCGCGTTCATGCCGCGCGACATCCGGCATGCCTGGAAGAACACCGGCGCCGGGACCGCACGCGCGCTGTTTCTTTACACCCCGGCCGCCGCCGGCCACCTGATCGAGGAACTCGCCGAACATCGGCCAGCCGACAGCGACGAACATGCGAAGCTGTTTGAGCGCCACCGTTGGGAGGTTGTCGGCCCCAACCCGCTCTGACCGTGGCTGCAAGGCCGCCGATCAGCGGGTCCACCTGAATCCCGCCACACTTGTCACTCCCGATGCCGCGGTATCCGGCACTAAATCCATCTCGTGATCAACAACCACATGAGAAGGAGAACCCGGACATGCCTGACATTTTGCACAAAGTCGGAATCAGAGCGTCGTCGCTGAATCAGGTCTACACGGCATTGACCACGCTCGAAGGTCTCGCCGCGTGGTGGACCTCCGACACGCAAGGCGAAACCCAACCCGGTGGCGTGCTTCGGTTCCGCTTCGGCAACGGCGGTTTCGACATGAAGGTCCTTGAAGCGCATCCCGGCAGCCGCGTGCTGTGGCAGGTGGTTGACGGCCCCGAAGAATGGCTCGGCACCACGATCAGTTTCGATCTCGAACAGAGAGCAGACTGGACCATCGTCCTGTTCAAACACGCGGGCTGGAAGCAACCGGTGGAGTTCATGCACCACTGCAGCACCAAGTGGGCGATCTTCCTGCTGAGCCTGAAGTCGCTGCTGGAAACCGGCGAAGGCGCGCCCTGGCCAAACGAAATCAAGCTCGACACCTGGGAATAAAGCCTCACCGGCCGGCGGACGGGATGTACCCCGGGGCACATACCCCCGGGGTACATACCAATGGCTCGACCTCGCGCCGAAGCAACGCGACGAGGCCGGGCCCTGGTTCCGCCGACACGACGAACCGAGCTGGGCCTCGGCGACATCGGGACAGGCGGGTCGCGACCTCTCAAAATCCGGGCAAAATCCGGGCACCCTTGCGACCGCCGCGCCTCTTTCGTAGAATTGGGGAAATCCCTCTAACAGGAGTTCCGAGCCATGCCGCAATCACAAGGTAACAGATTTACCGTCGAGCCGTTGACCTTCGTCGTCAGACACCAACTGTGGGACGCCAATTGCGAGGATCATTCGGACCAGGGCGTCTCGATCGACGTCGTGGCCGATGTCGCCGGCAACGAAACCTCGCTGCTGCGCTTCAACTGCTTCGACATCGAACGCGGCTATGTCTACGGCCCGGAGAACCCCGAGCTGTGCACGGCGCTGCGGGTCGGCGGCGGGATGGGCATCCATTGCCGCATGGACCCGATCACCGACGGCAACCCGATCGGCTGGACGATCCGCATGCTCGGCACGAAACTGCGGCCGATGCTGCAGCGCTCCGGCTACTCGGCGATCGCCATGGCGACCGACATGACCAAGGTGGCGAGCCTGCTGCCCCAGGTCGAGCACTGCGCGCGGGAGACCTACATCTCGAAGCGCAACGTCGTGAAGCACAACCGCGGCACCGAGATCTTCGAGGCCGGCAACATCCGCTTCGGCCTGGAAATGCGCCGGCTGAAGAACGGCGACGGCGGGCTGGCGGTGCACGTGCTGGCCGATATCGGCGGCGCCAAGGGCAAGGCCTATATCGAGGAAACCGAACTGCTGGCGTTCGATTGTTTCTGGGACAACGCGCACTATCACTATGGGCCGCGCAACAAGAACCATCGGATCAACTGGGATCTGACGGTGATCGACGATCCGCTGGCGTGGACATTCCACCAGTTCGAAAAGGGCAAGCTGCCGCAGATGATCGAGCGGGCCGGCTATCCCGGGATCGCCGCCGAGATGGACACCGATCTTGTCGCCGCCGTGGTGCCGGCGCTGAAGAAGCGGGCGTTCGAGATGTGGGAGGAAGGCGAAAAGCTGACCGGCCACAGGGGCCTGCCGCTTGAGTTCACCCCGAACATGGCGGCCGAATAAACCCGTTCGTCACCGGCTCGCGACCTGGCTCAGCAGCCCGGTCGCGGCGCGCCGGGCTCCACACTCCCCGCCCCCAGCGTCATGGCCCGGCTTGTCCGGGCCACCTGTTCCAGCACAATGCCGCGACAGGTGGCCCGGACAAGCCGGGCCATGACGCTGGGGGCGGGCCATGACGTGAGGGGGGCAATTCGGCGGACCCGCCGGCCGGAATTCACTCCAGATCGAAACGGTCGAGCTGCATCACCTTGCTCCATGCCGCCACGAAGGCGGCCACGAATGCCCCCTCCGCGTCGTCGGTCGCATAGGCTTCCGCGAGGGCTCGCAGTTGAGCGTTCGAACCGAAAATGAGGTCGACACGCGTGCCGGCCCACTTCGTTTCGTCGGTCGCACGATCGCGCGCCATGAATACGCCTTCGGGCTCGGAGGACGCTTCCCACTTCATGCTCGTGCTTGTCCCAATCAGGTTCACGAAGAAATCGTTGGTCAGCGTCTCCGGCCGGGTGGTGAAGACCCCGAACCGGGACTGCCCGAAGTTCGCGTTCAGAACACGCATTCCGCCGATCAGAACCGTCATCTCAGGCGCCGTCAGAGTCAGCAACTGGGCTTTATCGACCAGCAACTCCTCAGCCGATCGACGTTGTTCGCCGCTCATGTAATTACGGAACCCATCGACCTTGGGTTCCAGCACGGCGAAGGAGTGGACATCGGTCTGCTCCTGCGACGCATCGGTGCGGCCGGGCGTAAACGGAACAGTCGCGTCGTGGCCGGCATTCTTCGCGGCCTGCTCGACCGCCGCGCAGCCACCGAGAACGATCAGGTCGGCGAGCGAAACCCGCTTGCCACCCGATTGCGCGGCGTTGAAGTCCTTTTGGATGCGTTCCAGTTGCGCCAACGCAACAGCCAGTTGCTCCGGCTCGTTGACCGCCCAATCCTTCTGCGGAGCCAGGCGAATGCGCGCGCCGTTCGCTCCGCCGCGCTTGTCGGAGCCGCGGAATGTCGCCGCTGAAGCCCAGGCGGTTGAGACCAGGCGGGCGATGGACAGGCCGGAAGCGAGGATCTTCGCCTTGAGCGCGGCGATGTCCGCCTCGCCGATCAGTTCATGATCGACGGCGGGAACGGGGTCCTGCCACAGCCGCGGTTCAACGGGAACTTCCGGGCCAAGGTAGCGCACGTGCGGGCCCATGTCGCGATGGGTCAGCTTGTACCACGCCTCGGCGAAGGCCTTGGCGAGCTGATCCGGGTTCTGGAAGAAGTGCCGCGAAATCGGCTCGTAGATCGGGTCCATCCGCAACGCGAGGTCGGTCGTCAACATGGTCGGCGCGTGCCGCTTCGACGGATCGTGCGCGTCCGGAACGGTACCCGCGGCCGATGGATCCTTCGGCGTCCATTGAAACGCGCCCGCCGGGCTTTTCGTCAGTTTCCACTCATAGCCGAACAGGTTTTCGAAGAAGCCGTTATCCCACTGCACCGGGTTTTTGGTCCACGCGCCCTCGAGCCCGCTGGTGATCGTCGCGTCGCCGTTGCCGCTGCCAAAACTGTTCTTCCAGCCCAGGCCTTGCTCCTCGATGCCAGCGCCCTCGGGTTCCGGACCGACGTATTGCGCCGGGTTGGCCGCGCCATGGGTTTTGCCGAACGTGTGGCCGCCAGCGATGAGCGCGACCGTCTCTTCGTCGTTCATCGCCATCCGTGCGAAAGTCTCGCGAATGTCACGGGCCGCGGCAACCGGATCCGGCTTGCCGTTGGGACCCTCCGGATTGACGTAAATGAGGCCCATCTGAACCGCGGCGAGAGGGTTCTCAAGGTCCCGGTCGCCGCTGTAGCGTTCATCGGCCAGCCACTTGCCCTCGGAACCCCAGTAAATATCGTCCTGAGGTTCCCAGACGTCCACGCGTCCGCCGCCAAAACCGGCGGTCTTGAAACCCATCGATTCGAGAGCGCAGTTCCCAGTGAGAATCATCAGGTCGGCCCAGGAGATTTTGCGGCCGTATTTCTGCTTGATTGGCCAGAGCAACAGGCGCGCCTTGTCGAGGTTCGCATTGTCGGGCCAGCTATTGAGTGGGGCAAAGCGTTGCGCACCCGCGCCCGCGCCGCCACGGCCATCGCTGATGCGGTACGTGCCCGCGCTGTGCCACGCCATCCGGATGAAGAACGGACCGTAATGACCGTAGTCGGCGGGCCACCAGTCCCGCGACGTGGTCATCAGCGCGAAGATGTCTTTTTTGACAGCGCCCAGGTCGAGGCTTTTGAACGCGGCGGCGTAGTTGAAGTCCTTTCCCATGGGATCCGCCAGGGGAGAGTTCTGGTGCAGAATCGACAGATCCAGGCGGTTCGGCCACCAGAGCTGGTTCGACATGTTCCGGACCATGGCGTTCCTGCTCACTCTGCCACCCATCGGGCACTTGCTCTCGTCGTCCATTTTTCCCTCCAACGGTCGTTGCCTGGTCGTGAACGGGGACGTAGGGTCCCAGCTGCCATTTGTCCAATCGATTAAATTTCTCGGGACAATCGAATTTTTCTCTGACGCCCCGGCCCGCGGGCGGAATTCGCATCGCCCCACACTCGATCGTCGGCGTCCCCCGGGCATAAAGCAACCGGCACGCCAAACATGTCAGGCGACTCCCAGCGTCATCGCCAGCCGAACCAGCTCGTTCGTCCGCGTCACACCAAGCCTGGTCTTGATCTGGCTGCACGCGTTGGCCACCGTCTTATAACCAACGCCAAGAGCATCCGCGATCTCGGTCAGACTCATGCCCTCGGCCAGCAGCCGCATGATCTCCAGGTCGCGCTCTGTAAGATCCCGCAGTCCATGCCCGGACGACACATTGCGCAACGCCAGGTCCTGGGCGATCTCGTTCTGGATGTAACGGCCACCCTCGGCCACGCGCCGTACCGCCGTGAGCAGTTCCTCAGCCGAGGTATTCTTGCTGAGGTAGCCGCGCGCGCCAAGCTCCATCGCGCGCTCGGCATAAAGCGGTTCCGCATGCATGCTCAGTACAAGAATGCGCACGGTCTTGTCCTCCACCAGCATTCTGCGCAGCAGTTCCAGACCGCCGATGCCTGGCAGGTTGAGATCAAGCAGCACGAGGCCGGGATGATCCCGCCGCAACTGCTGAAGCGCGTCCCGTCCGGTCGCGGCTTCCAAAATCTGAGCGCTCAACACAGACGTGAGCAGATTGCGCAGTCCGGAACGGACAATCTCATGATCGTCGACGAGAAGGATTTTCATTCGGTCTTGTCCATGTTATGAGATTGCAATGAATTCTCGCGCGGCAACCATGCGGCCAGCGCCAGGCCTCGTCCGTCGTGGCCATGCCTGATCGACAGCGAACCGGCCATCGCCATCACGCGTTCACGCATGCCGACCAGGCCGAGTTGATTGGGATCGCGCCCAACTGGGGAGTTCATTGGGAGACCGATACCATCATCCACGACCTGGATCCGAATTCCGTCAGGATCGCAGGGCGCGACGGCGATCTCGATCCGCGACGGTTTGCCGTGGCGAATTGCGTTGCTCATCCCCTCCTGGACGACGCGGTAAATCGTCTCCTTGATATTGTCGTCCATGCTGTCCTCTTCAACGGACACAGCGACGTCGAAGACGATATCGGGGTTACGGCCGCGCCAGAATGCCACCAGCCGGTCGATCGCGACCTCCAGTCCGATCGCCGTGACCGGCCGCAATCGCCCGAGCAGCAGGCGCACATGGCGCTGCATCCGGCCGACGGTGTCCTGAATCGACCGTACGTGCCCGGGAATATCGGTCCCGCGGTTAGTCGCGGCGAGCCGTTCGATGGTGGCCGCGGTCATATCGACAGCGAACAGCAGCGGCCCGATCTCATCATGCAGATCGCGCGCGAGATCAGCTCGCTCTTCCGCCTGTAGCGTCAGTAGCCGTTCGTTCAGCCTCCGGTTGCGCGCCGCTTCTGCCGCGAGCCGCCGTGTCATGTCGTTGAAGCCGTGCGCGAGGCGAGTCAGCTCCGGCGGGCCATGTTCCGGTACATTGCCGCGATAGTTGCCTTTTCCGATCTGCTCGAACGCGTTCGACAGGTTCTCCAACGGACGCAAAGCCCGTCCAACCACGGCGCAAATCAGCAACGCACTCAGCGCCGCGAAGCCCGCGAGCACCAGCATCGCGTCGCGCGACTCAGCCCAGACCTCGCTGAGCTCGTTGACCGGATCGGTTCGCAGGATGACGGCGTCCCCCGCCCGGGAAACCGGAATGCGAACCATGTCCAGTTCGCCACCGATCAGATGGCGGAACCAGACAGGAGCCGGCTGCGCCGGGACGAACAACGTGGATACGGCGACCGGCTGACCGCGCTCGCCGACCAACGTCGCGCTGACGTGCCGATTGCCGTCGAACGTCTCGATCAGATGCCGCCAGGTGCCGGCGCGATCATCCGGACGGCCAGGTTCATCGATGCCGTTATGGATGGTTTTCGCGCCCACATCCAACGCGGCGCGCAATTCCGTCCGCACCGAACTGGCCGCGCGCCAACCCACAAGCGCGCCGCCGCAGACCAGACTGACCAGCAGCACCAGACCAATCAAAACAATAAGCCGCATCCGCAGCGGCATTATCCGTCTCTCCCCGCGCCTGTGCCTCGCGCCCATTTCGCTCCGGCGCGCGAATTCGGGAAACATTCTCACGAATATCGGGAAGATTGACCATAGCCATCGCGCGCAAGACGCTGCCCTATGCCGCCCCGGCAACCTTTAGGGAGGCATTGGCGTGCGAGCCCGCCTGAGTATCGCGGCGATCCTGCTTCCGCTGGCCGGCGGCGCGCATGCGCAGACACCGGCGCCCGCGCCCGCGCCGATGGTGATCGAGTTGCCGCCGGTCGAGGTGATCGGCGCCTCGCCGCTGCTTGGCTCCGGTGTCGATCGCGATACGGTGCCGGCGAAGACCAACGTGCTGAAAGGCGACGACCTCACGCGAGGCGGCACCAGCACGCCGGATCCCGTCCGGGCCCTGAACGAGCAGTCCGGCGTCAACCTCGATTCCGCATCCGGCAATCCTTACCAGCCGACCCTGCTGTATCACGGCTTCGAGGCATCGGCGCTGCAGGGCACGCCGCAAGGCCTCGCCGTCTATGTCAACGGAGTCCGCTTCAACCAGGCCTTCGGCGACACAGTGAATTTCGACCTGCTGCCAAACATGGCCATCGGCGAAATGAATCTCGTCGGATCCAACCCCGTGTTCGGCCTCAACGCACTGGGCGGCGCGGTCAACATCCAACTTAAGAACGGCTTCACTTACCACGGCGGCGAAATGGAAGTCTCCGGCGGATCGTTTACGACATTCTGCGGCAGCCTCCAATACGGTCAGCAGAGCGGTAACACCGCGGTCTATGTCGCGGCGAGCGGGCTGCATCAGGACGGCTGGCGCGATCTGCAATCCTCCGGCATCGAGAATTTTTACGGCGACGTCGGTTGGCGCGGCGATACGGGCGAGGTGCACTTCAACGTTCTGCTCGCCAATTCGGTCCTGAACGGGCCGGGCACATCCCCGGTGCAACTGCTCGCCGCCGATCCCGCCGCGCAGTTCACCGGGCCCAATCAAATCAGCAACCGGTTCATGCAAATGAGCCTGTCGGGCAACGTCGCCATCAGCGATACGCTGTCGATCCAGGCCGTCACTTACTACAATAATTTTCTGCAACGCGTGACCAACGGCAACGCGCCGAACGATACGCCGTGCAATGACGGGTCGGGATTGCTGTGCTCCGGTTCGGGCACCAGCACAACACTGGGAGGCACCACCATTCCGGCCTTCCTTGGCGCGAACCCGCTGGCTTATTCGGAACTGGACAATCAGACGACGAATACCAACGGTTACGGCGTCTCGATCCAGGCGACCGATACGCAAACCGTGTTTGGTTTCAACAACCATTTGGTCGGCGGCGTCAGTTTCGATGGCGCACAGACGGAGTTCACCGCCGCGTCCTCTATCGGCGGCATCACGCCCGATACCCGCGTGTTCGCCGGTCCAGGAGTGGTGCTTGACGAACCCGGGACCAACCAGCCGGTGCGGGTGGGGATCGGCGACGCGTATTATGGGCTGTTCATCACCGATACTTTCAACGTCACCGACCGCCTGGCACTGACCGCCTCTGGCCGATTTAACGCGGCCGCGATCAATCTGAACGATCAGAACGGTGGCGATCTGACCGGCGATCACTCCTATGAGCGGTTCAATCCGGCGGCTGGCGTGACGTATAAAGTGATGCCGTGGCTGACGGCTTATGCCGGTTACGCGGAAGCGAACCGCGCGCCCACGCCGTCCGAACTGTCCTGCGCGAGTCCGGCCGATTCATGCAGCCTGGCCAACTTTTTCGTGGGCGATCCGAACCTGAAGCAGGTGGTCGCGCATACGATCGAGGCCGGGTTGCGCGGTAGCGTCGCCGTGAGAGACAGCGATCGCCTGAGTTACGATCTTGGCTTTTACCGAAGCAACCTCAACGACGATATCGTGTTCGTCAACAGCGTGACGTTGAATCGGGCTTACTTCACCAATATCGGTCAGACGCGCCGCCAGGGCGTGGATGCCGGCATCCAGTACAAGGCGCCACGCTGGTCCGCTTACCTCGCTTATACCTACACGGATGCGACTTACCAAAGCGGCTTCGTGGAGGCCGCGGGAAGCAATCCGGCCGCCGGCGCCAATGGCAACATCACCATTAACCCGGGCAACCAGTTGCCAGGCGTGCCGGTGCATCAGGCCAAACTGGGTTTGACATGGCGGGTGACCGGCGACTGGACCGTGGCCGCCGTCGCCATCGCGCAGAGCGGCGCGTATCTGTTCGGCGACCAGGCCAACCTGACACCCAGATTGCCCGGATTCATCACGTTGAACCTGAGCAGCAGTTACCAGATTACGCCGCGCATTCAGTTCTTCGCCTCGGTCGAGAACGTGACGGATGCAAAATACTACACTTATGGCACGTTTTCGCCGACTTCCACGGTGTATCTGGCGCAGGCGCCGAACGCCACCAATCCGCGCGCCTATAGTCCCGCCGCGCCGATCGGCGCGTTCGGCGGGGTGCGGGTAAAGTTCTGATCTCGCGACCTCCTTCACTGGTCGATAAACGCATAGGCGATGGGATCCCATACAAAATTGAACGCGACGGTCGGAGTCGGAGTGCTTTCTTCAGCGTGAAAATCGAACTCAGGCCATGTTATGGAAAGATTCCATGTGCCAACGTTATCCTGGAATGTGAGATTTAGGGTGACATCCGTTGTCCAATCACTGTGTTGGCTCCCTGGCCCAAAGCCTGAGCCCGCATTGATATCCACCTGAAGGCTGCCCCCGGATTTGGGAGCAAACTCACTGAATAGCGGGGAAGGAATGTTAATATTCAGAGGTATGGTTACCGGTTGATTCTGGTTATATGTGACACCGGTCTGGGCGGCATTTGCAACAGGTGGGTTGCCCCGCCGGGGAACAGATATAACCAATAATCCTCCGAAGAACCCTTGCCGCTGGAAACGTTATCAAACTGGACTGATGCATAGATGAGTTCCGCGACAGGGGCCGGCATCGCATTCGCCGGTGGGCTGACATTTGTAGTGGGTTCCGGTCCGATATATTGACATTGCACGACCGTCGGCGACACGATCGTGCCGGTGGACATCGTGACGCCGTTGACAATTAAGTTCCGCGGAGCGGTGGTTTCACCGGCGCCCCCGGCGTTCACGATCGCGCCGTCTCCGGCGAGGCCCGCGACGGCATTGGAGAAGAATACCTGGCCATAGTCGGGCAACGCCAGCGTACTTGGGGCCGCGACGATCCACTCCGCCGTTCCCGCGCCGAAATTCGTGTCCCGCGGTGCATCAATCTCAAACGAGGTAAAGCAGCCGATCGTAACGTCGATGATGTAAATCGCCGCGGTGGTCGATCCAGCCCCCGCTGTGCGGATCAGCACGGCGATGAGGTCTCCAGGATTGATCAGGAGGCTATCGATTGTGAAAGGATTGTTGGGGATCCATTCAAACCACACGGAGAAAGTCGTGGTCCCGTCCGAGTTGAAAGCACTGTCGGCGCCGGCCTGCGGCAGATTGGCGTCGTCCATGCCAACCCAACTGGCGCAAGTTCCCCCGTCTGACGGCATTGACATGGACACATTCGGGACGATCCACTCGGCGTATACCCACGCGAACGATTGGCCGTTTGGCGCATAAACCACCAGGCCGGTCCAGCCAGGATCCGCGCCGGGTCCGGGAGTGGTCCGGATGATGCGTCAGCTCGGCGTTCAGCGACGCCTCGATCAGCGCCTGCTTGAAAGCGATCCCCGCCGCGTTGATCGCCTCTCCGGTCATAGGGCCAGTCAGGAACTGCGCGACAAGCTCTTTCGGGATC
>Ga0182018_10003842_pt1 | contig 13085 bp, 9 predicted proteins | sample 812P2MmetaG_FD_120490 | JGI IMG/M metagenome (GOLD analysis project Ga0182018, IMG submission 120490) | Permafrost microbial communities from Stordalen Mire, Sweden - 812P2M metaG | ecosystem: Environmental > Terrestrial > Soil > Wetlands > Permafrost | place: Sweden: Stordalen | collected...
GCGCCGCGCCAAAGCGGTCCCAAAGCGCCGAACTTTATTGGATTGTCGATGCGGTCCGTGGTGGCACTGGCGCAAGCCCAAGGTTTGCCCGTAGTGCTGGCTGGCACCGGCATCGTCCGCGCGCAGGTACCGCCGCCCGGCGCCGTTCTGCATGGCGGAGAAAGGATTCGAGTCGATCTTGCCAGATGACCCTGGGCGAGATACTGGCGGGAGTTCGGCTGAAAGCGCCACTCTCGCCGCATCTTTCCCAACTGGACGTGCAGGGCCTCGACTACGACTCGCGCCGCGTGCAACCCGGCTTCCTCTTCTTCGCTTTTCCCGGCAGCCGCGCCGATGGCCGCCAGTTCGCGCGCGATGCGGTGGAGTGCGGCGCGGTGGCGGTAGCGAGCGAATCCGCCCCCCCGGAGAACTTTCCCGCGCCCTGGATTGAAGTCGCACACGGCCGCCACGCGCTGGCGCTGGCCGCCCGCAATTTCTACCACCATCCGGACGAGCGCATCGCGCTGACCGGCATCACCGGCACCAACGGCAAAACCACCACATCGTATTTGATCGATGCCATTCTGCGCGCCGCCGGCAAAACCACCGCGCTGATTGGGACCATCGAGTACCACCTGGCCGGACGTGTCCTGCCAGCCATCAACACCACCCCGGAATCGCTCGACCTGCATCGTCTCTTCGCGGAATTGGAAGAAGCGGGCGGCTCGCACGCGGTAATGGAAGTGTCGTCGCACGCCCTGGCGTTGGGCCGCGTTTACGGCCTGGCTTTCCACACGGCCATTTTCACCAACCTCACCCGCGATCACCTGGATTTCCATCGCACCATGGAGGATTATTTCGCCGCCAAGCAACTGCTGTTCTCCGGCGCCGGCGCGCCGCCGCCCGCATGGGCCGTGCTGAACCGCGACGATGAATGGTGCCGCCGCGTGCAGGTCTCGCGGCAGAGCGAAGCGCTGTGGTTTGGGCTCGGGCAAAGCGCTACGGTGCGCGCCCGCCATATTTCCTCCAACCTGCAAGGGCTGCGCTTCGAAGTGCAGAGCCGCAAGTTGCGCTTCATGGTGGAATCGCCGCTGCTGGGCAAGATCAACGTGTATAACATCCTGGCGGCCTGCTGCGCCGGGATCGGATACGGCTTCGCCCCGGAGACGATCGCGGCGGGCATCGCGCAGTGCCGCGCCGTGCCGGGACGCTTCGAGCGCATCGACGAGGGCCAGCCGTTTGGCGTGGTGGTGGACTATGCGCATACCGACGACGCGCTGAAGAACACCATCGCGGTGGCTCGCGGCCTCGCGCCCAAACGCATCATTACTTTATTTGGCTGCGGTGGCGACCGCGACCGCACCAAGCGTCCGCTGATGGGCCAGGCGGCCGCGGAAAACAGCGATTTCGTGGTGCTCACCAGCGACAATCCGCGCTCGGAAGATCCGCTGGCTATCATGAACGATGCGCTGGTTGGCATCCGGCGCACCGACGTGCCGCATGTCGTCGAACCGGACCGCGCCACCGCCATCGCACGCGCCATCAAGGAAGCGCGTCCCGGCGACATTGTGATCCTGGCCGGCAAGGGACACGAAACCTACCAGGTACTGAAGGACAAGACCATCGCTTTCGACGATCGCGAGGTGGTCCGCGGAGTGCTGCGCGGTTTCGGTTACCATCGGGAGCCGAAATGATCGTTCCATTGAGCCTGGTGGGGCGGGCCTCCAGGCCTGCGCGGGTCCTCCAGGACCCGCTGGCGGTCGACCCGCTCATCACCGGCTGGTCCGTCGACACCCGCACGCTGGAGCCCGGCGATCTCTTCTTCGCATTACGCGGCCCAAATCACGACGGTCACGCCTACGTGACACTTGCCTTCGAAAAAGGCGCGGTGGCCGCAGTCGTCGATCATCCCATGCCGGACGCCAACACCCTAGTGGTGCCCGATTCGCTAACCGCCATACAAAACCTGGCCGCCTGGGCGCGCCAGCACTGGGGTGGCCGTATCGTAGGGGTCACCGGCAGCGCGGGCAAGACCACCGTCAAGGACGCCATCGCCCATCTGCTGGCCGTCGAATTGCCAGTTGGTAAGACCGTGGGAAACCTCAACAACCATGTGGGCGTGCCGCTTTCGCTTCTGCGCCTGCCGGACGAATCGCGCGTGGGCGTGCTCGAAATGGGCATGAATCACGCGGGCGAGATCCGCGCGCTGGCGGCCATCGCCAAGCCGGATGTCGCCGTGGTCACCAACGTGGGATACGCCCACGTGGAAGCTTTCGACTCTATCGATGGCGTGGCCCTCGCCAAGCGCGAATTGATCGATGCGCTGGATCCCGAAACGGGCGTCGCCGTGCTCAATGCCGACGATCCGCGCGTGCTGCGCTTCCGCGAGATCCATCCCGGCCGCACCATCGCGTTCGGCTTTACGGACGAAGCTGACGTGCGTGCAACGGACATCGCCCTCTCACCCGAAGGCACGCGTTTCCGCGTAGATGGCATCGATTTCCACACGACTCTGGTGGGCCGCCACGGCGTCCTCAACCTGCTGGCCGGCATGGCCGTGGCGCGCGTGTTTGAGATCCCGCTGGAGCGCTTGCGGGATGCCGTGGCCACATTCACCATCGGCAAGATGCGCGGCGAGCGCCTGGAGCGCAACGGCGTCATCGTTTGGAACGATTGCTACAATTCCAATCCCGAGGCGGTGCACGCCATGCTGGAAGTGCTGCGCGCCACTCCCGCGCGCCGCCATATCGCCGTTCTGGGCGAGATGCTCGAACTGGGACACGCCGCTGAATTTCTGCACCGTCAGGCGGGACGTTGCGCGGCGGAAGGCGGCCTCGACGCCCTTATCGCCGTGCAAGGCGCAGCCCGCTTCATGGCCGAAGAAGCCGTGCGCGCGGGGATGCCGCCACACTCTGTGCATTTTTTTGAACATGCCGAAGGTGCCGCCGGTCAATTCGTCCGCCAATTGGTCCAGCCTGGCGACGCCATCCTTTTCAAAGGGTCGCGCGGTGTCCAAATCGAACGGGCGATGGAGAAAGTCCTGGCGTAACCATGCTGTTCTTCCTCCTCTACGAAAAGCTGTCGCCGCTGGTCTCGGGGTTCCGCGTTTTCCGCTACGTCACCTCCCGGACCGCGTTCGCCAGCCTGACCGCCCTGTTTCTCTGCATCGCCCTCGGTCCATGGCTGATCGGCAAGCTGCGCCAGTTCCAAATCGGCCAGTACATTCGCGAAGAAGGACCCAAGTCGCACCAGAAAAAAGCCGGCACTCCCACCATGGGCGGGGTGCTGATCGTCGTTTCGATCGTGATCCCCACGCTGCTATGGGCGGATCTGCGCAACTCCTACGTGTGGATCGCGGTCTTCACGCTGCTGGCCTACGGCGGCATCGGTTTCGTGGACGACTACTCCAAAATCGCCAGGCACCGCAATCTGGGGCTGACCGCGCGGCGCAAGATCCTGTATCAGGTTGGGGCGGCTTTCGTAGTTGCGGCCGTGCTCATGTACATGCGCACGTTTGGAGGCTATTCCACGGTCATGAACGTTCCGTTCCTGAAGAACTTCAAGCCCACGCTGTTAATCGCCTCGCTGCTGGCGAGCGACTGGACTTATCCGCTGGCCGTGCTGCCGTTCTTTATCTTCGTAGCGGTGGTGATCGTAGGCTCGTCGAATGGCGTGAACCTCACCGACGGTCTGGATGGCCTGGCGATCGGCCTGATGGTGGTCGCCTCCGGCGCGCTGACCGTGCTGACCTACGCCGGCGGCCATGCCACGCTGGCCGAGTATCTGCAGATCGCCAGAAACCCCCGCACTTCGGAACTGACCATCTTCTGCGGCTCGATAACCGGCGCCAGCCTGGGATTCCTTTGGTACAACGCGCATCCGGCGGAGATTTTCATGGGGGACGTCGGCTCGCTAGGGCTGGGCGCCGCGCTGGCCATAGTAGCCATCCTGATCAAGCAGGAGATCCTGCTATTGTTCATCGGCGGCATCTTCGTGCTGGAGACGCTGTCGGTGATCCTGCAAGTGGGCAGCTTCAAGCTGCGCGGCAAGCGCATCTTCAAGATGGCGCCGTTGCATCATCATTTTGAGGCGCTGGGCTGGACCGAAGCGAAAATAATCGCCCGGTTCTGGATCGCGGGGCTGGTGTTGGCGCTGTTTGCGTTGACGACGCTAAAGCTTAGGTGAAGAGAGAGTGTTGGTGGCCATTCAATCGGAAAAAGAAATGCCGGAAGACAAGCCTGCCAGCGCCCATCGCACAACTCCCGCCAAGCGCGGCGCGGAGCCAGCCCAAGTGCGCGCGAATGCCCTGCGCCTTGTTCAGGACGACCCCGAGGGCCTGCTCCAAGAATATAAGCGGCGGTTCGGCAACGTGCTCAACGCCGATTATGCCGCAGAGTTGTTCCCGGAATACGCCGCATCCCTTGCCTCCCGCGCGCGGTTTCGCCCAGCCGTGCACCAAGCGGCCCAGTGGGTGCGCGACGAGCTTTTCACCCGCGCGCTGGCAGACTCGAACGTACGCGAAGTAATCTTCACCGCCGGAGGCAACGGTGTTGGCAAGACCACCGGAGGCCTCACCGGTCATCTCGTGATGGACACCACCCTGAGCAATCCGGAACATTCCGAAAGGCTGGTACAGGCTGCGCTCGACGCCGGCAAGAACGTCCAGGTCGTTTATACTTATCGTCCCATCCAGCAAGCGTTCGAAGGAGTACTCGACCGCGCCCGTGTCGAAGGACGCACGGTTTCCATCGGCACGATTATTGCAACCCATGAGGGCGCCGCCGAAACCGTACGCTCTCTGGCAGAGAAATATGCCGGCCACTCCGATGTTCGATTCTGGTTCATCGACAATAGCGTCACACCCCCGGTAGAGGGGAGTATTGCCCTCACGCGGAAACAGGACTATCGTGAAACTAGAGAGCAACTTTATGGCATCCTCGAAAATCAGCGCGCCAGAATTCCCGAGCACGTCTACCAAGCCGCCCAGGGAACTGACTATGGACGAGCGCGGCGGCCAACTGGTCCAGCAGGCCCTGCGCAACCTGCGGCGCGCAGCCCAGCAGAAACCGGAACAAGCGGCCCGCAAACCGAAGTAACCACAGCCGCCGAAGCACCCAGGACCCACCTGCGCGCACTTGTCGTCGGGATGGAGAGATCCGGACTGGCTTCGATTCAACTACTTCTGCGCCAAGACGCCGAAGTGCGGGCGACCGACCTCAAGCCGCTCTCACAAATGCCCGAGGCCGCGGAAACGCTGGAACGTCTCGGAGTTCCCTTTGTTCAGCAGTCGGATGCTGTCTTTGAGAATTGCGGCTTAATTGTCATTTCCCCCGGAGTGCCCGCCGATCTCCCGCCGCTCGAAGCGGCCCGCCAGCGGGGCGTGCGTGTGATCGGCGAAGTGGAGCTGGCGGCCCCGTTTCTTCTCGGCCGCACCATCGGCATCACCGGCACCAATGGCAAAACCACCACCACCGCGCTCGTCGGGCACATCCTGCGCGAATCCGGCATTCCCGCGCAGGTCGGCGGCAACATCGGCACGCCGGTCACTGCGATGATCGAAAGCTCGCGCCCGGACCAGTGGAATGTGCTGGAACTCTCCAGCTTCCAACTGGAAGCCATCGCGGAATTTCACGCCGATATCGCCGTGGCGCTGAACGTCACACAGAATCATCTCGACCGCCATCATACCCTCGCCAACTACGCCGCCGCCAAGGGACGCCTGTTCGAAACGCAGCGGGCCGGTGCCTTCGCCGTTCTCAACGCCGACGACCCCACCTGCGTCGGCTATGCTTCACTTACCGCCGGATGGCCTCTCTGGTTCAGTAGCACGCGCGCGGTCACGCCGGGCATCTGGCTGGCCAACGACAAGATCTGGTTCGACGGCGAATTCCTGATGGATGCGCGCGAGATCCCCATACGCGGCCGCCACAATATCGAAGACACTATGGCCGCCGCCGCGGCTGCCCGGCTGGCGGGTACGCCACTCGCATCCATCGCCGCCGCCGTGCGCACCTTCAAAGCCGTGGAGCACCGCCTCGAGTTTGTGCGCAGCCTGAACGGCGTGGACTTCTATAACGATTCGAAAGCCACCAGCGTGGATGCCACGCTCAAAGCTCTGGATGCCTTTACCGGCGGTCTTTGGGTGATCCTGGGCGGCAAGGACAAAGGCCTGGACTACACGGTTCTGCGTTCCCCGCTGTCCGCCAAGGCGCACGCCGCCCTGCTGATTGGCGCGGCTGCCGCCAAGATTGCGGACCAGCTTCGCGGCGCAGTCCCGCTGGAGCAAGCCGGTACCCTGCAGAACGCGGTGCGCTTCGCTTTTGCGAAGGCGCAGCCCGGCGATACCGTGCTGCTGGCGCCGGCCTGCGCCAGCTTCGACCAATTCACAAGCTATGCGCATCGCGGCCAGGTTTTCAAAAGCCTGGTACAACAACTGGAGCCCGAACACTAACATGGCGCAAAAACTCAAGACCGATTGGACCCTTTTTGGCACCACCATTGGCATGGCGGCCTTTGGCGTCGTCATCCTTTATAGTGCGTCTTCCGTGATTGCCGAACTGAAGTTCGGTTCATCCTGGCACTTCGTTTTGCGGCAGGGCCTGTGGATGGTGCCCTCGCTCCTGCTGATGATGTTCCTCAAGCGCACACACTACCAGAAGCTGCAGAATTCGACGGTAGCGTTCGCCGCCATCGGTCTGGTGCTGATGCTGCTGGGCCTGGTATTCTTCGTGGATTCGGCGCATCATCGCTGGCTGCGCATGGGTCCGGTCGGTTTGCAGCCCTCGGAACTGGCCAAGCCGGCGCTGGTCATCTTTCTGGCGTACTTCGTCGCCTGGCGCGCACAGGCCATCAACACGCGCTACACTCTGTACCCCGCCGCGCTGGCCGTCGGGCTGGTGATTCTGGCGGTGGTAGTGGCGGACCTCGGCACCGCGGTGGTGTTGGGGGTTACGGCCACCGTCGTTTTCTTCGTGGCGGGCTTGCGCTGGCGCTTCTGCGCGATCGCCGGGGCATGCGCGTTGGTTGGTCTGGTGGTTTTCATCGCCCTCAAGCCGTACCGCTTGGCGCGCATCGCCGGGTATCTGGACCCCGGCTCCAAGATCGTCTCGCGCTTCGATCCCGGCGGTCATATCGAGCAATACATGCATCAATCGCTCACCTCGCGCGATACCAGTTACCAGTTGGAGCAATCCAAAATCGCGGTGGGGACGGGCGGAGTCGTGGGTGCGGGGCTCATGCAGGGCAAGCAGAAGCTGCTCTACCTGCCTGAGGCGCATACCGATTTCATCTATGCGGTGGCGAGCGAGGAACTGGGCCTGGTGGGGTCGGTAGGGCTGCTGCTGGCTTTCGTCCTGATTCTCTGGCGCGGCCTGCGTGCCGCCCAGCGCATGCCCGATGATTTTGGCCGCTATCTGGCGCTGGGCTTCACCACCGTGGTGGTAGTGCAAGGCTTGATGAACATCAGCGTAGTGCTGGGCATGATGCCGACGAAAGGCATCCCGCTGCCGATGATCAGCTCGGGTGGCAGTTCGCTATTATCGACGCTGGCGTCGCTGGGGATTTTGATGAACGTATCGGAGCACGCTGGCTAAGAGGTGCGCGTTGCGCGCCGGGGACGGGGGCCAGGGGCGGGGTTTAGCTTTTTGATTGTGACTCAACCAATACGGGGTTTTAGGGAGCTTTCGATGGCGCAAGCCTCCTTGGCTGAGGTTGAAACGCAACTCGAAATAGCAGTTCGACTCCACGCGCTTCGCAACGCTCTGGAGGCGCGCAAATGAGCGAGCGGAATGCGCAATTAGGCGAGCGCAGCGAGCGGCACAACCCGGATCCCCGGCCCCCAGCCCCCGGCCCCGAAGGCGGCGGAGCCGCCTTCCTAATGGCAGGCGGCGGTACCGGCGGTCACATCATCCCCGCCCTTGCCGTGGCACGCGAACTTCGCCAGCGCGGGCATGCCGCCTTCTTCGTCGGCACCGAGCGCGGCTTCGAAAGCAAGCTGGTGCCGCGCGCGGGCTTTCCCCTCGAGTTGATCCAAGTCGGCGGGCTCAAGCGCGTCGGTTTGCGGCAAATGGCGGCGACTTTGCTTCAACTGCCCGTCAGCACCATATATGCCAGGCGGCTCTTGAGAAGCCGGCGCGTGGCGGCGGTCTTCTGCATGGGCGGCTATGTCGCCGGGCCGCCGGTGATTGCCGCGCTGATCGGCCGGGTGCCCGTGATCGTCATGGAGCCCAACGCCGTACCGGGATTCACCAATCGCCGCATCGCCAGGTATGTGCGCCGTGCGCTCATCACCTTCCCCGAAACGGCCCGCTATTTTCCAAACGGCCGTACCGAACTCACCGGATTACCCGTGCGCGAGGAGTTCTTCTCTATCCCGCCGAAGCCGCGCGGAGAGAAATTCACGGTGCTGATCACCGGCGGCAGCCAGGGATCGCGCACGCTGAACCAAGCCGCGCGCCAAAGTTGGCCTCTGTTCCGCGCGGCGGGGCTGCCCGTGCGCATCGTCCATCAGAGCGGCCATCAGGGCGGATCCTCCGCTTGCGACGAATTGTGCGCGGCCTTCGCGGAATCCGGCCTGGATGGCGAAGTGCTGCCGTTCATCGCGGATATGCCGGCCGCCTTCGCCGAGGCGGACTTGATCGTATGCCGGTCGGGCGCGGGCGCGGTCGCCGAACTCGCGGCGGCGGGCAAGCCGTCGATCCTTTCGCCATTTCCGTTCGCGGCCGACCAGCACCAATTGCGCAACGCGGAGGCCTTCGTGCGCGCGGGCGCGGCGCGCCTCGTGGAGGATCGCGAGATGACTGGGGAGAAACTATTCGAGACCGTCGTCCGGCTGGCCGCCGATCCCTCCGGATTGGCGCGCATGGGAGCCGCCGCCCGCGGTTTGGCCCATCCCGGAGCCGCGCGCCGCGCCGCCGAGGTGCTGGAAGAGGTGGCGCGTGCTTGATTCCGGTTTGTGGGGCGGACCTCCAGGTCTGCGCGGGTCCTCCAGGACCCGCTCCGCCCGCCGCGTAAGATTTTCATTGACACGGACCTCAAAAAGCCGAAACAATACGAGGAGATAATGTTTTTTAGACGGCAGCACCTGCACTTCACGGGGATCGGCGGCATCGGCATGAGCGGCATCGCCGAAGTGCTGCTCAATCTCGGCTACACCGTTAGCGGCTCCGATCTGAAGCTGACCCCCATCACCGAGCGTCTGTCCGTAATGGGCGCCGCTATCCATGAAGGCCACGCCGCTTCCAACGTCGCCGGAGCGCGCGCCCTGGTGGTCAGTTCCGCCGTCGACGAACAGAACCCCGAAGTGCAGGAGGCCCGCCGCCTGCAGATCCCGGTGATCCCGCGCGGCGAGCTGCTGGCAGAGCTGATGCGCCTCAAGTACGGCATCGCCATCGCCGGCAGCCACGGCAAAACCACCACCACCTCGCTCACCGCTACAATTCTCAATCATGCGGGGCTGGACCCCACCGTCATGGTGGGCGGCCGCGTCGCCGCCATGGGCGGCTCCAACGCGCGCGTGGGCCACAGCGATTTTCTGGTGGTCGAATCGGACGAAAGCGATGGCTCCTTCCTGAAGCTTGCCCCCATCCTGGCCATCGTCACCAACATCGATCGCGAGCACCTGGATTACTACGCATCGCTCGACGACATCCGGGCCGCGTTCATCGAGTTCGTGAATAAAGTTCCGTTTTACGGCGCGGCCATCGTCTGCGTGGACGACGATAACGTGAAAACCATCCTGCCCTCCATCCGCCGCCGCACCATCGCATACGGCGCCAGCACACAGGCCGATCTGGAAGCCGGCGAAATCTGCTGCGGCCCGTTCGCCAGCGATTTCAGCTTGCGCTACCGGCAGACCGCCCTGGGCCGCTTCCATTTGCGCATCCCCGGCCGGCACAACGTGCTGAATGCCACCGCGGCGGCGGCCGTGGCGCTGGAACTGGAAGTCGCCCCCGATAAAATTCGCGAAGCCCTGGCCAGTTTCAGCGGCGTGGAGCGCCGTTTCCAAACGCGCGGCCAGGAGCGCGGCGTCACCGTAATCGACGACTACGGACATCATCCCACGGAGATCCGCGCCACCCTGGCGGCCGCGCGGCTGTGCGGCTTCCGGCGCATCCACGTGCTGTTTCAGCCGCACCGGTACACGCGCACGTTCCACCTGATCGACGATTTTGGCAGCGCGTTCCATCAGGCCGACACCCTGCTGATCCTGGACATCTACGCCGCCTCCGAACGCCCCATCGAAGGCGTGAATGCCGAAGCCCTGGCCGAGCGCATCCGTCAATTCGGGCATCGTGGCGTCGATTACGTGGGCACCATCGAGCGCGGCGTCGAAGCGCTGCTGCAAGTGGCGCAGGCAGGCGATCTGGTGCTGACGCTGGGCGCGGGCAACGTCTGGCAGGCAGGCGATCTGGTGCTGGCGCGCCTGCAGCAGGAGGGTACGCGAAACTGATGGCGCGCGAAAAAGCACGTCCGCAATTTCGGTGGGGGTTGTGGCTCACCGTCTTCGCCTGGTGCGCGATCTTCGTCTCCAGCGCGGTGGCGGCCCGCGCGGCGCATCGCTATGTGCTCGCCGATCCGCAGTTCATACTCTCCAGCGAAGACCGCAGCGCGCTGATCCTCAAGGGCGTCACATATGCCGGGCGCGCCAAGCTGCTGCGCGTTTTCGCCGGCGACTATGGCCGCAGCATTTTCGCCGTCCCCCTCGACGAGCGCCGCCGCCGCCTGCTGGCGGTGGACTGGGTGGAAGACGCCACGGTCTCGCGCATATGGCCGAACCGCCTGCTGGTGCGCGTTACCGAGCGTCAGCCGGTGGCCTTCGTCAGCCTGCCGTTGCATGGCGCCTCCGGATCGGTCACGCGGTTTTTGCTGGTAGACGCGCAGGGCGTCCTGCTGGATCCGCCGCTGCGCGCGCAGTTCGCTTTCCCGGTGCTGACCGGGCTGAGTGACGATCAAACCGATGCCGAGCGCCGCGTCCGCGTGCACGCCATGCAGAGCCTTATGGACGACCTGGGGCCTGCCGGACAAAATATTTCCGAAATCAACGCCGCCGCTCCCGACGAACTCACGGTAGTCGCCCAGGTGGAGGGCCGCCCTCTCGAACTCAAGCTCGGCGACGGTAATTATGCAAGACGTTTGCAGAATTTTCTGCTCCACTATCCGGAGATTCGCAAGCACGCGGCCAACGTCACGACGTTCGATTTGCGTCTGGACGACCGCATTACCGCGAAGGAGCAGCCGAACCAACAATGAGTACGCCGAACATATTCGACGCCGTGGGTCTGGACGCCGGGAGCGCCTGGACGCGGTGCGTCATTTGCCGCCTGGAAGATAACTGCATGCGCTTTCTGGGGTGCGGATCGGCGCCATCCAAGGGCTGGGTGAAGGGACTGATCGCAGATCAAACTGCGGTCTCGGAATGCATGCTGGCCGCCCTGCGGGAGGCGGAGCGAAACGCGCAGGTCTCGGTCGAGGGCGCCGTGGTGGGAGTCGGCGCGGCTGTCCGCGGGGCCAATTGCCGCGGCCTGCACGATCTCGGGCGTTCCCGTACCGTCGAACAGCGCGACGTCAACCGCGCCGTGGCGCGCGCCAAACGCGTGCTTCTCCCGGAAGGCGCCATGATCCTGCAGATGTTCCCGCAGGACTTCGTAGTGGATGGCCATCCCGGCCACCGCGATCCGCGCAAAATGATTGCCGGCCAGATTGAAGCCAACGTGCACTTGGTGATGACGTCGCAAAGGGAGCACGAATGCGTGGTCACCGCCGTAAATCAGGCGCATCTGGCCGTGCAGGAGACCGTCTTCGAGGCGCTGGCCGCCTGCTACGCCGCGGTGCTGCCGGAGGACCGCCGCGAAGGCGCCGCCGTGCTGAACATCGGCGCGCAATCCTCCGAGTTGGTGGTCTATTACGGGGACGCGCTGCAATTGGCTGCCAGCCTGCCCATCTCCGGCGGCCATTTCACGCGCGATGTGGCGCGCGGGTTGTGCATTAGCTTCGAGGATGCCGCCATCCTCAAGCACGAATTCGGCTGCGCAAAGGCCGATGTCACGGCGGAAAATTCTTTCGTCGAAGTGGCTTCCCGCGAGGAGCGCGACGTGCAGCGGCGAACGCTGAATTGCATTTTGGAATCCCGCGCCCTCGATCTATTCCAGATGGTGCGGCAGGAGTTGGCCCGCGTGAGCATGCAAGGCGCCCTGATGGGTGGCATGTTCCTGTGCGGCGGCGGCGCCCGCCTGGAAGGCATGTGCGAAGTCGCCGAGGAGATTCTCAAATGCCGCGTCTGCAATGCGCTGCCGGTGGGCATCCAGGATTGGCCGGACGATCTCTGCGACCCCGCCTGGACCACGGTGGCAGGTCTGGCCATGTATTCGGCCAAGCTGAAATCGCAGCACGAGATGCAGCGGCAGTCCTACGGGCTGCTGGGAAAGATTCTGCAAGGAAATTAACCGCCGGTTTTATCTGCGTGCATCTGCGTGCATCGGCGGTTAAAAAAGGTTTTTGAAGGAGGCTAGCATGGGGTTGATCGATTCCGAAAACGACGATTTGAAATACGAGATTCAAGAAGAAGCCAGCGGCGGTGCGCGCATTAAGGTCATCGGCGTCGGCGGCGGCGGCTGCAACGCCATCGCGCGGCTGTATCGCGAAGGCATGCCCGGCGTGGAGTTCTGCGCCATGAACACCGACGCGCAAGCATTGGCTGCTTGCGAGGTGCCGGTCAAGCTGCAGCTTGGCGCCAAGATCACCAACGGGCTCGGCGCGGGCTTCAACGCCGAGATCGGCCGCCAGGCCGCCTTGGAGAATACCGACAAGATTGTCGAACTGCTGCAGGGCGCCGACATGGTGTTCGTCAGCGCCGGATTGGGCGGCGGCACCGGCACCGGCGCGGCGCCCGTCATCGCCTCGCTGGCCAAAGAACTGGAGGCGCTCACCATCGCCGTGGTCACCAAACCGTTCACCTTCGAAGGCGGCCGCCGCATGCGTCTGGCCGACCATGGCCTCACCAAGCTCGCCTCCACGGTGGATACCGTCATCGCCATTCCCAACGACCGGCTGCTGAAATTGGTGCCGCGCGGCACCAGCTTCTTCGAAGCCTTCAAGCTGGCCGACGA
>Ga0182018_10003843_pt1 | contig 13085 bp, 9 predicted proteins | sample 812P2MmetaG_FD_120490 | JGI IMG/M metagenome (GOLD analysis project Ga0182018, IMG submission 120490) | Permafrost microbial communities from Stordalen Mire, Sweden - 812P2M metaG | ecosystem: Environmental > Terrestrial > Soil > Wetlands > Permafrost | place: Sweden: Stordalen | collected...
CGCATGGATTCCCGACGCCAGCCGTTCCGAATTTCGCGATCGCCTGGGAATCGACGAATCCACCCCGCTCATCGGCGTCTTCGGATTTCTGAAACCGTACAAGCGCATCGCCGAGTCGCTGCGTGCGTTCCGGCGTCTAGTGCGTGTCCATCCGGCGGCCAAGATGGTTCTGGTCGGCGAGCCGCATCCCGAGCTGCAGTTGCACTCGCTGATCCAATCGCTGGAGCTCGGCTCGCACGTGCGAGTGCTTGGCTTTCGCCCGATCGACGAGTTTGTCGGATACCTGGCGGCCTGCGATATCATCCTCAATCTCCGCCATCCCACGGTTGGAGAGAACTCCGGAACGTTGATGCGCGCCCTTGGATTGGGCAAGGCCGTGGTCGTTTCCGAAGTCGGATCGTTCGCCGAATTGCCCGCGGCGATCTGCCTGAAGGCGCCGGTGGACGCCACTGAGGAAGATCACCTGTTTGAGTACCTCAATCTCCTGGTCAGCCGTCCGGAAGTCCGGAAAGCGTTGGGAGCGCGCGCGCGCGAGTGGGTGCAGACCGAATGTACGTGGCCCCAGGTCGCCCAGCGTTATGCCGAGTTCCTGGAACACGTGGCTCACAACGGCGCGTTTGATTTTTCCACTCCAAGCAAAAGCACCGAGCCCGAAAGTCCGCCGGCCGTGGTCCGCGTTGAGCCGGAATACATTCTGTCCTGGGCACCCGATGAAGCCGCCCGAGGCTATATCGAAACGCACCTGAGCCGCTTCGAGAAGACGCTCGCGATTACGCCGCCCGGCGGACCCGAAGACCGCGTTTTAGAAATGGGCTCGTACCTTCAGATCACGCCCGCGCTGAAGACGCGTCTCGGCTATGGCGAAGTGCGCGGCTGCTACTACGGACCAGCCGGCCAGATTGACAATCACAGCGTGCAATCCATCGACAGTGAGCAATTTGATTGCGCGCTGGAGCTCTTCGACGCTGAAAAAGACCGCTTCCCTTATGACGACGGTTATTTTTCTACGGTCCTGTGCTGCGAGCTGGTGGAACATCTCACCGAAGACCCCATGCATATGATGTCCGAGATCAACCGGATCCTGCGGCCGGATGGCCACCTCGTCCTCACCACGCCGAACATCGGTTCACTGCGCGCGATCGCCGCTATTTTGTCGGGCTATCATCCAGGTTTTTTTCCTGCCTACATTCGGCCGCGGGTGGCCGGCGAGGAGCCCGAGGCGCGCCATAATCGCGAGTATACGGCTCGCGAGATTGTGCTTTTGTTCCATTACGCCGGGTTCGAGATGACGCTGCTTGAAACCGGACCCTTCCGCGATGAGCCCAAGCCCGAACACGAGTGGGTGAAGCATATGATCGCTCGTTATGAAATGCCGGCGGACCTGCGCGGCGACGGAATCTACGCCGTCGGCCGCAAGCGGGGGCCGGTGCGCGAGCGCTATCCGGACTGGTTGTATCAATGAACGTCCAGCTCCGCGTGCAAGCGACCGTGCTGGAAATCTCGGTCGTCGTCGAAAACAATTCGCGCCATACGTGGACGCCTGACAACTTTTCGCTCGGCTGGCAATTATACGATCCGCGGTCGAGTGTGTTCATCGAAGAAGGCGCCTGGACGCCCGTCGCCGCCGATGTTCCTCCGGGCTCCAGCGCCCGGTTCGACATAGCAATTCCGTTTCTACCCGATTCCGGCGAGTACGAAGTTTATCTTTCCCCCATTCAGCAGCCCGACGGCTGGGGCTACGCGCGCGGTGAGCGATTCTTGCGCGTCGGCGTAGAGGCACGTGAGGGCCAACTTCGCATTCTGGCACACGAGATCACAACCGTCCGCTCGTTGCGCTGGCGGCGGATGTGGGCGGCGCTTCCGAAACTGGTTGCCAGTCCCGTGCGCACCGTCGTCCAAAACCGTCGCCTGATCCGCTCCATGGCGCGCCGCGACATCCTGGCGCGTTATCGTGGTTCGTTCGGCGACGTCTTCTGGACTGTCCTGAACCCGCTGCTGCTCATGGCGACTTATTTTTTCGTCTTCGGCATCGTCTTGCAGACGCGCTTCGGACCCGACCAGAGCCGCACCAGCTTCGCGCTTTATTTTCTCGCGGGGATGCTGCCCTGGCTCGCATTTTCCGAGCCCGTGGGCCGCGCGGCGTACGTCATCCTGGATCATCGCAATTTCGTCAAGAAATTGGTATTCCCGCTGGACACGCTGCCGGTGAATCAAGTGGTGTCGGGATTGGTGACCGAGCTGTTCGGCGCGGCGGTGTTCATCGCGGGGCTACTGATTGTCCGCCACGCGGTCCCGGCAACCGTACTGTGGTTGCCCGTGCTGGTAATTCCGCAACTTCTGTTTACGCTGGGAGTCTGCTGGTTTCTGGCGGCGCTCGGTGTCTACATGCGCGATCTGGGCCAGATCATGGCGCTGGTCCTTACGCTGTGGTTCTTCATCACTCCCATTTGTTATCCCGAGTCGGCCAAGCTATCGCCCGCAATCTCGGCGGTGATGCGCCAGAATCCGCTGTACATTTTGGTGCGATTGTATCGCGAGGTCTTTCTCGAAGGCCGCGCCCCGGAATTATATCCGTTGCTCAAGCTCTGGGTGATCGCGTTGGTTTTGTTTTTCCTCGGTCACGTGTGGTTCTACCGTCTGCGAAAAAGCTTCGCGGATGTGATTTGAGCCTAATCATTTCCTTGATTTATTTCGTCGCGCGCGTTCTCTCTCATACTGTCTGATAGTCCCGGTTGGGTCTGGCGGCCATGGCGTTGATTTGTTCAATCGATAGAACGACGACACGCGTCCGCTAGGCAACCTCCGGTTGAACGTGGCGATGTTCCAGCCCAGGTACCGAAGCTCCCGAACCCGCGCCTGCCAAGCGTCTTGATTAGCCACGAACTTGAGCGTCGCTGCTGCAACGGGCTGCCCTTGGAACTCCTTCAGCGTTTCTCCAAGCCGCATGTGGACACTTCTGTGAGCCATCACGGCACCGATCCATGCTGGTTCAGGGAGTTTGAGACCATCCTCCCTCCCAGCGTTGCACTCTGCACAGATTAATCGCAGATCCTCCGAGTTGTTGCTGCCCTCCCGTTCGCGCGAGACATAGCGAACGGCGATTAGCACAACCCCATGCCTCTCAACCGATCGGCCGCACACACTGCACCGCCCTCGGACGGTGGCGGCCCCACTCTGAGCCTCGTCTCGGGGGATTCGCCGTGGACGACAAGCCCTGCAAGGCCAAGCCCCCGTCGTTCGCACAGGCCTTTTCGGTTTCTGATCCATGATTTTCCGACTCGATCGTGTTCTATTATAGAACACTCTCACAACGAGCAAGACGTTACGCTCGTCGTGTGCCCAAAGGTCCGAGAGGTAAGAACATCGTCGGACGGCGCGTTGCCGAAGCGCGCAACCTACTTCGACCATCAATTACGCAGGACGCCCTGTCGGGGAGGGTAGCGCGGCTAGGAATTCAGCTCGACCGAGCTGCGATCGCCAAGATCGAGAACAACCACCGACGAGTTCTCGATTATGAGCTGAAGGCGCTCGCGGCTGCACTGGGCGTTCACGTCAACTGGCTGTTCGGAGACGAGAGATGAAGGACCCAACCTCTCAACTGCGGTCGGCGACGAGACGGGCCAAATCCGACGTTGCGAATAAGATCGTTAGCATGTTCCTCCACGAACTGAGCCGGAGAATTGCCGAGCACTGGAAATTCAGAATCGACGGCGAGGAGTACGGGAAGCTGGTCCGGGAATGGTTCAACAACAAATGCCCGTACTGCTCTCGCCCTCTCGCTGATGGCCAGCCAGTGATCGAACACCTCGATGGCATGAACCGCTACCGCGCGGGCCTTCATGTCGCCGGAAATGTCTTGGTCGCGTGCAGGAGGTGCAACGGCGAAAAACGTCGCGACGATTCGGCGAAGACTCTATCGCTAGCTGAGTCCGGCTGGGCGTCATTTCTGTCTCACGACGGAACAAGGTGCGCTCCGTCGTGTCTAACCTGTAGGTATTGGAGCGGCATATGGAATGACGAGACGGAGCGCAGGACGCGGCTGCGCGAGAACTCGGAGAGAATACGTTCCTTTCGTGCCGCCTTTCCAGAACTAGAACAAATCCTGCCCGCGATCCGAGGGGCCTTGCCAGAGCTGTTGACGAAACTCTATTCGGATTGTCAATCCTTCGCAGAGAATGAGATCCGAATCCTACTGGAAGGCCTTGACCGGATCGCGGGAGCCAGTATGCCGAAGGGCTCGGAGCCAGCCACCGGGGGCCGAACACGCAAGCATGGCAAGGTCGAGCCTTCGACCGATGGTCCTGCGGCGGAAGCCCCTTGAGGGTCCATGAGGAAATCGCCCGCGATTACGCTGGGGTACAGCGCTTCGTTCGCCTCGTGAGTGCGGTCACATCAGTCGGGCGTGGTCATAGCCTATTGGCCTGACTGCGCGACCTTGAAAACGCACTGCCCCAGGCTTGCCTTTGATAATCCGGCCGATCGGCATGCCGGGGGCTTTGATCCGCGGAGGAGCCGTGTACAGAAGTTCGTAATCCTCGCCATCGTGCAACGCCTGATCGAGCGTCGCGCCCTTGAGCAGAGGCACGTCATCCAATTCCGCCGCCACGCCCGATTCCCGGCACAGACGATGGAGATCGAGCGCCAGGCCGTCGCTGATGTCCATGCACGCCGTCGCGACGCCCACCAATTCACGGCCGAAGTCCAGCCGGGGCACGATCACGCGCTTGTGCTTCCATCCACCGAGCGGCCCGGAAACGTACAACATGTCGCCTGGGCGCGCGCCCGAGCGAAGCAGCGCTTTGCCTTTGGCGACAGAGCCGCAAATCATGATGTCGCACACGAACTGGCCTGCGTGAGAAATGTCGCCGCCTGCAACTGATGCCTTTGCTTTTCGCAGCAACTTGAAGATGCCGCGATAGAATCCGTCGATCCAGCGCTCGTCAGTCCAGGGCGCGAGCGCCATCGACACCAGGCAGTACAGTGGCGTTCCACCCATCGCGGCGATGTCGCTCAAACTGCGAGCAACCGCTCGAGCGCCGATCTGTTCAGCGCTCGATTCCCGAGTGAAATGCACACCCTCGATGCTGAGATCGGCGGTGAAGAGCAAATCCTGGCCGGCCGGCGGCTGGATCACAGCGCAATCGTCGCCGATCAGTGGAGCACGCCGGCGAAGCTTGCGGGTAATGCTGTCCTCTGTCACGGAGTCGCAGTCACCAAGCCCGACGGCAGCTCTTCGCCAAACACTTTTCCGAGATCCTCTTCCACTTCGCCTTCCAGTGTGGGCAAGAGAGCTTCCGGGATCCTTTTCCGAATTGTCTCGATGGTCGCAGGATTCAAATCGCGCGTGGAATCGCCCGTGCGCCGCGCGATCGCGACCACCGCGTCCTCTGTCTTCGGTATTTTGAGCAAAGCTTCGATCCAGCGCGTCGCGGTCGTTGCCGGTAGCACTTGATTGATTGGCCCGTAGAACAGCTTCCGCGCACCGATCCGCGAGAGGCACCACAAGCCGGTTTCCACCATCTCGCCTTTCTTCACCTGCGCGATCAGCGCGTCGCCGAGCTGGGTCTTGGTCTGCAACGGAAGCAGCTCCAGGCTCGCACCGGTGCGCCACATCTCGCGCAACAAGCTGTTGTTGATGCGCGGCCGTTTGCTGCCTCGTGGGAGGAGCATCGGAGAAAGGCGCTGGAAAATATCCACCTGTTGATTCTTGTTCAAACCACCCGCGACGCGACCCCAAAAAATCCACCAGTCGATCTCGTTCTGAACCTGATTCGCGAACTGCAGTCCACCGGCATAAATGCGGCGGGCCTGCTCGATCCTAAAATCGTCGCCCGGAAATCCGAAGCCCGGACGCAGCGCGAACCCGCACAGATTGAGCCAGCGCATCTCGAGGGCAGGGGATTTACGGCGAGTTTCGGCCAGCTCAAGTAAACGATCGCTTAATCGGCGGATTGCGCTCAGGGGCCAGGAGTTACGGCCTAGCGCCAGTGTCTGTTCCAGCTTGCCGGGAAGCTCCTCCGGCGCGAGCGTTCCGGCACGAAACGCGCCCTCGATCAACGCCTCCGCATTTGAAACGGCTTCATCGCTCACCACCGCTGCGGGCTTGCCGCTGGTGCGCGCGTCTGCCGTTTTGCGCAGCTCAAACTGGAGCCGCCAGTGATGCTCGCTGATTTTCGAATCGGCCCAAACTTCGAGTGTGCCGACTTCGGTCAAATGCGCGCGCAGCTTTACCGGCACCAACCGCTCACCCGTTTTGCCGAAACGGATCACCGCGTTCAGCGGAGCATGCAGATGCAAATCAACAGCGTCGGACTTTCCGATCAATTGGCCAACCGAATCGTCCACGCGCGTCAGCGAGCTGTACAGCCGGAACGAGACCGGCCGGTTGGCGACCAAATGAAGATCTTGGCTATCGAGCTCGAGCGTTTGGCCTTCTTCGGCGCCTCGCGGCACCAGGCAAACAGCTTCGTTGTCGCCCACGCCGACGTAATAGGATCGCGGGAGTCCGCCGCGCACCAGCAGACCCGCTCCGGTTGCTTTCACGTACGAGTAGTAGGCCGCACCGACCGCGACCGCGAGGTCCAGATCGCGATTTTCCAGGATCAACGGCCGCCGGCCGTACCAGCGCTCCATCACGTCGGCGACGCGCTGCTGACAGATCTCGGGAATAAAAAAGCCGCCGTTGAACAGAACCGCGTCGGGCTTGGCGTCTTCATTGGCGCTCAAGAATGCTGCCAGGTGTCGAGTGACCGCGGGGTCGGAAACATACGGCAGGCCCAGCTCACGAAACAGGCTGCGCTTTTCCTCGGAAGGCTGGTCGTTGATGTTGCAGAACGGCAGGAAACCTTCGAGTGTCAGTTCGAGCGCTTCTTCGCGGGTGATCTCGGTCTTGAGCGTTCCTCCCACCAGCGACGACCCCGCGCCAAGCACCGTAATCTCGACGCTCTTCAAGGTCGGATCAGCGAGTATGCGCTCTTTCGCCGCCGCGCACTGCCGCCGGAGAGCGGTACGTTGTCGAATTGACAACTGCGTTCCAAGTTTCGATTCCACCAGCCATGCGAGTGTCAGGTCGAGGTTGTCGCCTCCCAACAGCAGGTGCTTACCAACCGCGGTGCGCGTAAACTCGATGCGGTCGCCGTCGCGATGCACGCGGATCAAAGTGAAATCGCTGGTGCCGCCGCCGACGTCGCACACCAGCACCAACTGGCCGTCGAAGAGGCTTTTTTGCGACTGCGCGAGGTGGTTCGCGATCCACGAATAAAACGCGGCCGCCGGCTCTTCCACCAGCGTCAACTTCTCGATTCCCGCTTCGCGCGCCGCCTGCACGGTCAACTCGCGCGCTTCTTCGTCGAACGAAGCCGGCACCGTGAGAACGATATCTTGCGACGCCAGCGGACTGCTGGGATGCGTCTGATTCCAGGCATCGCGAATGGTTGTCAAAATCGAAGCAGATACATCCACCGGCGAGAGCACGCGGCCGCCCTCCTGCGCGTCCCACGGCAGAATCTTCGCTGTGCGATCCACTTCCGGATTCGAGAGCCAGGACTTGGCCGAATGGACGGACCGAGTCGGGACCAGCGCGCCCTGTTCTCGCGCGTACGCGCCTACGTAGGTTTGATCGCCCAGAAACAGAAACGACGGCAACGTGCGCCGAGATTCCAACTGCCCTGGCGCGATGTATTGCGGTATCGCGAGCACTTTGATCTCGGGATAGTCCGGCAGTTCGCCGTGAATTTCTTCGATGTAGGCGAGGGCCGAGTTGGTGGTGCCCAGGTCGATGCCGATGTTCATCGCTACCTATTCGATTTCGATCTCGGCGGGTGCAATAACGATTGAGCTCGAACCCGGCGCAAGCGGGGGCAGATCGATCTTCTCGGCTTTCCAGCCTTTGTGGCGCAGCACGCCGCCCGGCGCTTTGCCATTGGCCGGGACGTTGCCCAAAAGTTTTACGGTTGCCGGATCGTTCGAATCGAGCTTGGTAAAACTTCCCTCCACGCCGTCGATCACGGGCGCCAGGCGCAGGTAGCGATTGAGCGAATCGTGGCACTGTCCGTGCAAACTTCGCGCGGCCGCGCCCACCTGATCGTCTGAATATGCGCTGATGTCTTCCATCAGGAAATCGATGAGACGCGCGTCGCGCTGCAAGATCCCGAGGATTTGGAGCGCCCCGTCGGAAGGCTGAGCGGACCGCGTGGCGGGAGTGGGCTTAGTAGTCGCAGGCTGCGCTTTTCGTTGCGAAAACCCGAGGTCCTGCGCGATGTCGGCAGGCAGCTTGCCGGAAAAGAGAATGGCGAAAAAACTACGGAACGCAAGTACAATCCTGCTCAAAATGATCCTCTAGCCCCTCTAGCTTAGGATACACGCTGGACCGGGGCGATAAGGGATTGGTTGTTGGGGATTGGCTGTTGCACGGAGACAATCACTTATATTTGTTCCAGTGAGTGGTGATTTCCTGGACCACGGTGTTGCCGACGCGCCAGGCGGATTCGAGCGCGGGCAGGTAGCCCACGTATTGTCGTCCGCTGTTGCGGGCTAGATTTTCCGCGGCGGTCACGCCGGGCGGGGGTTGATCGAAGTCGCTGGCGGTACGCAGAACCATGATGCGATTCCAATCCACGCGGCTGGCTTTGGCCAGCATCTGCAACGAAGAGAGAGTGCCGGTGTCCTCCATCCCTGTGGTGACGTAGTTGCCTTTGCCTCCGGTGTGATACTTGACCCACTGGTTGGCCCATTCGCTCAGCTTGACGCCGCTGAAAAAAGTGCTGGAGGAGATCGTATCGCCTTTCAACACGAAGGGAGGACGGCGGGCGTTGGCGGAAGCGTACGCGGCGCGGTCCTTCTGCATCTCAGGCGTGTCGCCGAGGTCCACGTGCTCGGTCAGATGGAAGGCCCAATCGGCAAGCGTGGCATTCAGATGATACATCTCACCCCAGTCGGCGCGCGGGGGTTCGTAGGGCTTGGACTTGCCCAGCGGCACGAAGCCGGTGGGCCAATCGGCGGGGATCTCGCGGCCGTCGATTTCGTAACCCAGGTCGCCGTCCACCACCCATTCGGCCCACGCGGCCGAACCCAGCGATGCATCCGCGGGATTGACGCCAGCGATGCCCGCGACGATCCAGTAGGCCTTGCGCAGATCGAAGCGCGGGTCGAGTCCGAGCGCCATGATGCTGCCGGCGGCTTTGGCTGTCCCCACGCCAGTGAGCACGGCAAGGACTCCGTCGCGATTCATGCGCAGGTCGTGGTAGGCCTGGGGAAACGGAAGGATCTTGTCGAGATGATTGCGTTCCACCCAATACTGCAGCTCGCCGGGGCGGTCACCGGTGTCGGCGCCGGCTTCGAACATGGTCACGATGACCACCTTGATCGGGATCGGCGGGGCTGCGGAAAGGACGCCGAGGATGCCGAAGAACAGGGTCGCCGCTACGTTACTTCGCATGAGTCATGGTAGCAACCTCGCCCAACGGGCGAATCCAGATATTCCGGAAGCGCACCGGATCCCCGTGATCCTGCAATCTCAGCGGACCCTTAGGTTCATGCACGACGAGTTGGGGAAGCGCGCGATGCACGGTGGTTCCCAGAATCCGGGTGTGGTTCTGCACCACGATGCCGTTATGGAATACGGTAACGAATCCAGGCACCTCGATCTTGCCGTCTTTGAACCGCGGCGCGCTGTACACGATGTCATACTGTTGCCACTCGCCCGGCGGCCGGCATGCATTGACCAGCGGCGGCGATTGGCCATAGATCGCTGCTGCCTGGCCATCGGCGTAGGTGAGATTGTTGAAACAATCGAGCACCTGCACCTCGTAGAGTCCCAGCAGGAATACGCCGCTGTTGCCGCGCTCTTGGCTATCGCCTTTAGGCGGTGATGGAGCGCTCCACTCGATGTGAAGCTGGCTATCGCCGAATTCGCCGCGCGTAAGAATGTCGCCGCTGCCACGCAACACTTCCATGTATCCGTTTCCCACTTTCCACTTCGCGGGCTCTCCCTTTTCCGTGCGCCAGGCGGCGAGACTGGTACCGTCGAACAACACCACCGCGTCCGACGGCGGCTGGCCGGGAGTCTGTGGCGTACTAAACGTGCCCGGCGTGATCACCGGTGGACGCGGACGCGCGTCGTCATGGACACGCCATTTGCTGCCCGGAAGAAATGGGGTATCGGTGTAACCGGTGGGCGCCTTGGTCTGCTCCACGGGCGACGTTTGCGCCAGAAGCCCAGTTGTCACTGCTACTACAGCGATTGCTAGTTTGCACTTCATGAGCCCATTCTACGCTCCGCCTTCCATTGAGAAACCGGACCCGGCCAAAGATTCTCACTCGCCGGTTTGGGGACAACACAGGACTCGGGATCGGAGCGCGGACGACTCAATCTGTCGCCCGATCACGGTTTGTTCTTCAGATAGCGATCAAACCAGTCGATGGTTCGTTGCATGGCATCGATCTGATTTTCACGTTTAGCGAACCCGTGGCCTTCATCGGGATAGTAATGGGCCGCCACAATTTTGCCTTCCTTCTTCAGGATCGTCTCTGCCTGTTCTGCTTCCTCTTTAGGGTCGCGAATGTCGTTGGCTCCCTGCAAGATCAACAGAGGCGCTTTGGCATTCTTGAAGTACTTGATGGGCGACGCATCTTCATAAGACTGGCGGTCCTTCACCGGGTCTCCTAGGATCGACTGGTCGTATTGCTGGAGCGTGGGCTCTTCATGCTCCTGTTCTGTCAACCAGTCGGTAATCCCGAAGAGTTCGACCGACGCTGCCCAGACGTCTGGCGTCCTGCCAATGGCAATCATTGCCATGTATCCGCCATAAGAGCCCCCTGTAATGCCAATCTTGCTGGGATCAACGAAGCCTGTAGCGGCAAGGAACCGCGCTGCATATACTTCGTCCTGAAGATCGCCGCCGCCCAAATCTTTGTAGTTCGCTTTTTGAAATTCCATTCCATAGCCGGTGGACCCGCGAACATTCGGTGCTATACAGACATAACCACGCGAGGCGAGTGCTGCCGCAGTCTTGTTGAAATTGTCGACCGTCTGACTTGTGGGCCCCCCGTGGGGGAGCACGATTCCCGGGTTGCTACCATCCCGTTTCAGGTTGAACGGGACCCAGAGAAACGCGCTAACTGTTTTTCCGTCAAAAGTTTTGTAGTGCACTAACTGAGAAGAAGGCAGGCGCGTGGGGTTCAGGCTGGCAATCGCCGAAAAAGTCAGTTGCCGCGATTGGTGGGTGGCCAGATCATACGCCCACAGGTCAGCAGGCTCGGTGGAGCTTTGGTGCGAAACGAGCAGGCGATCGCTGGAGGGCGAGAACGCCGTAGGATTGCCAGCCGGAAGAGTGATTCCTTGAGGAAAGGGCAGCTTCGTCGTGTGGCCGGACTGGCCGTCAGACAAATAAACGTCGGTACGTCCGTCCTCGTTCAGTGTGTAGGTGAAACTCTTACCATCGGGAGCGAAAGTTCCGGCCTTGGCTTCCCACTTCAAGTCGGTTACCCAGGTTCGTTCCTTGCTGGCGATGTCTACTAAAGCGACGTTCTCGTATCCACCTTTCTCGTTGGAAGTGATGAGCAATGTCCGGCCGTCGGGAGAAACAGACGAGAGGCTGTAGATTACATCACCCTGGTGGGGAGTGAGATTTTCCAACTTGCCGGTTGCTATGTCGATGCGATAAACGTCGGAGTCCGTAAAGCCAGCATTCGCACGGTCAGCGTAGATCGTCTTTCCATCTGCGCTCCACATTGATGAAGACCACCGGCGGTTCTTGGTTTGCTCATTGGTGAGTTTGCGGACCTTTCTCGTCTTCCAGTCGAGCAACGCGATATCTTGTGTCGATGAGGTCTTGGGTTTGTAAGAAATCGCCAGCAAGCGGCCGTCCGGAGACCAGTGCGCGTCACTCTCAGACACCTCCGCGGTACTGGTGATGTTGATCAATTCGGCTCCGTCTCTGGAGACTGCGAAGAGGTCGTAGATCTCACCTCCGCCAAAGTCTTGCTCGAACACGATCCATTTTCCATCCGGAGACCAGACGGCGCCCGATTGGCGGTCGTCGGATGTCAGCAGTTGAATAGGCCATCCTCCTGAAGACGAGACCTTCCAGAGATTGGATCGTCCCGTCAAATTGGTGGTGAGGACCACGTCGCGACCATCCGGAGACCATGCGGGACCAGAGGTGGTCCGAGTGTAATATAGCTGGGAGACAGGGACTGGACCTGCCGACGGATTCGTGGCCGATACCAAAGACTTCGGGTCGGTAATTTGCCGCCCATCAGGCGCTGTCGCAGCCAGCAACGCCAGACCGTACAGTCCGATCAACAGCCGGTAGCCGATTGCTGTGAATGGTGCGGGAGGTCGCATGATATCACCTGAATCGTGCAGTTTCACCTGCCCAATTATAAGCCAGAGTGTAAAGCACGCTGGCGGTAGAGCTTTCGAACAACAAGTAGCTCACGAGAGGAGAGGCTTCGCCTCGCCACCCAAACCCAGGGAAGGTCGGCGGTGGCGGCGGGCAATCCTGGGCTAGGTTCAAGCGTTCACTTCTTCAAGGCAGCCTGCCAGTTGAGCTTCTTAATCTCCGGAAATACGAACGTAGCCGACTGTTTTCATCGGGGACATGTTACCCGGACGAGCGAACCGGTTCAAGTCAATTCTGACGGTGCAAATTCATTGCGGTAGGCTCTGGGGCAAGTCACATCTCCCGCGGGCTCGACACTTCCGCGAAGTAGACCCGCCGGTCCTGGACGCGTGGGCGCCACACGAGGATGAAGATCCTCATTTGGCCAAAAGCATTCAATCGACAATCGCCTGGTACACCGCGTTGGGGAACTCCGTCCGCAGAATTCCCACGCGCGTTGCCATCAGGATAATGCCAATCAACTGTTCTTTAGGGTCAACCCAGAAATACGTGCCGTTGGCGCCCGCCCAGCCGTAATCCCCTGGACTACCAAGCCAGCCGCTGGCGCCGGTGCTTTTACGAACGCGTACACCCAGGCCGAAGCCGTAGCCGCGCAGGTTTTGCTCCAGCGCCAGCCCTTGCTCCGAATAGTTGGCCAGGTCCAGATTGCCAATTGCGTTGTCGGTCATCAGCTCGACTGAC
>Ga0182018_10003844_pt1 | contig 13084 bp, 6 predicted proteins | sample 812P2MmetaG_FD_120490 | JGI IMG/M metagenome (GOLD analysis project Ga0182018, IMG submission 120490) | Permafrost microbial communities from Stordalen Mire, Sweden - 812P2M metaG | ecosystem: Environmental > Terrestrial > Soil > Wetlands > Permafrost | place: Sweden: Stordalen | collected...
CAGCGAAACCGCAAGGCCGCCCACCTGCTGGTCGGTTGCTACATCTTCCAGCCCTTTAACGTTCTTCAACTTCGCTACAAATAAATTGGTCCATGTGTTCAGCTCGTTCTGGTCCGGGTCCTCCAGCGTGTACTGGTACTGCGTCCGGCTTACGCGATCGTCGACCGTAATGTTCTGCACCGGCTGCATGTACAGCTGGATGCCCTGCACCTTATTGGCCAGCTCAGGCTCCAGCCTGCGGATCACGTCTGCAGCGCTCAGGTCCCGCTGGTTCAGCGGCTTCAGGTTAATCGACATCCGTCCGCTGTTGGTCGTCGTGTTCGTGCCGTCCGCCCCAATAAAAGAGGACAGGCTCTCCACCGCGGGGTCTTGCAGAATCACCTTCGCCAGCTCCTGCTGCCTCTCCGCCATCCCTTGCGACCCAATCGTCTGCGGCGCCTGCGAGATGCCCTGAATCACGCCCGTGTCCTGCACCGGGAAAAATCCCTTCGGTATGACGATGTACAGAAATACCGTCAGCAGCAGCGTGCACACTGCAACCAGGAGTGTGATCGTCTGATGACGCAGCACAAACTTCAGCGTCCTCCCATAGAACGCGATCATCGACTCAAACATGTGCTCCGAAACCTTGTAGAACCTCCCCTGCTGCGCCTCCGGATTGTGCTTCAGAATGCGCGACGCCATCATCGGTGTCAGCGTCAAGGACACGACCGCCGAGATCACGATCGTCACTGCCAGCGTCACCGCGAACTCCCGGAACAGCCGCCCCACCACATCGCCCATGAACAGCAGCGGGATCAGCACCGCAATCAGCGACACGGTCAGCGAAACGATGGTGAAGCCGATCTGCTCCGCGCCCTTCAGCGCCGCCTGCATCGGCGAGTCGCCCTCCTCCAGATAGCGCGTGATGTTCTCCAGCATCACAATCGCGTCATCCACCACAAACCCGGTCGAGATGGTCAGTGCCATCAGCGACAGGTTGTCCAGGCTGAATCCCAGCGCATACATTGCCCCAAACGTCCCCACCAGCGACAAGGGCACGGCCACGCTCGGAATAATCGTCGCGTAGAGATTGCGCAGGAACAGGAAGATTACCATCACCACCAGCGCAACCGTCAGCAGCAACTCAAACTCAACATCGTTCACCGACGCCTGGATCGGGGTTGTCAGGTCGGTCAGCGTCGTCACCTGAATGCCCTGGGGAAGGTTCGCCTCCAGCTGCGGCAGCAGCAGCTTGATGCTCTTCACTACGCTGATCGTATTGCCGCCCGGCTGCCGCTGTACGTTCACGATGATCGCCGGCGTCAAATTCATCCACGCCGCCTGCGTATTGTTCTCCACCCCATCGATAATGTTCGAGACGTCGGTCAGCATCACCGGTGCCCCATCGCGAAACGCAACCACCACCTTCCGGTAGTCCGCGCTGTTCACCAGCTGGTCGTTCGCATCGATCTGATAGTCCTGGTGCGCCCCGTCGAAGTTTCCCTTCGCCGCATTGACGCTGGCGTTGCTTACCGCCGTGCGCAGGCTCTCCAGATCGACCCCGTAAGACGACAGCGCCGTCGGATTCACCTGGATCCGTACCGCCGGTTTCTGTCCTCCGCTGATGCTTACCAGCCCCACTCCACTCAGTTGCGAGATCTTCGGCGCCAGCCGCGTGTCCACCAGGTCCTCTACCTGGGAGAGAGGAGTCGTGTTCGACGTTACCGCCAGCGTCAGCACCGGCGCGTCCGCGGGGTTTGTCTTGCTATAAATCGGTGGGGCCGGCAGGTTGGCAGGCAGGAAGCTCTGCGCCGCATTGATCGCCGACTGCACCTCCTCCTCCGCAATATCGATGTTCAGGCTCAGGTTGAACTGCAGCACAATCACTGAATTGCCCGCCGAACTGGTCGACGTCATCTGGCTCAGGCCTTGCAGCTCGCCGCACTGGCGTTCCAGCGGGGCCGTCACCGTGGTCGCCATCACGTCCGGGCTCGCTCCCGGATAGAAGGTCACAATCTGGATCGTCGGATAGTCAACCTCAGGCAACGCAGACACCGGCAGCTGCGTGTAAGCGACAATGCCCACCAACATGATTGCCGCCATCAGCAGCGACGTCGCAACCGGACGCAGAATAAAGGGACGCGACGGACTCAAGGAGCATTACTCCCGCTGGTATTGGCCGGAATTGGTTTGCTGGAGATCGTCACCGCGGTGCCATCCTGTAGCTTGTCGAAGCTGCTCGTGGCCAGCACATCTCCAGGATTCACACCCTGGACCTGCGCCGTATCTCCGTTGGTAACGCCCACTGTAATGTTGCGAAGCTGCGCTTTATTGCCGCTCAGCACATAAACGAAAGCAGCCGTGCCGTTATGCTGCACCGCCGCCGTCGGCACCAGCGTGGCGCCCGTCAGCGTATTCACCAGCAGGTGGGTGTTTACAAATTGGTTGGGGAAAAGGGATGAGTCCTTGTTCGCAAACGACGCGCGCGCCTTCACCATCCCCGTCGTGGTATCGATCTGGTTGTCCAGCGTCAGCAGCTGGCCCGATGCAATCTTGTATTGGTCCGTTCGATCGTACGCGTCCACTGTCAGCTTGGTCCGCTTGCGCAGTCTCGGGATGATCTGTCCAAGACTGTCCTCAGCCACGGTAAACACAACCGTGATCGGCTGGATCTGGGTAATCACCGCCAGCACCGTGGTCCCATTCGCCTGCACCACATTCCCCGGATCGACCAGACGCAATCCGATCCGGCCGGTAATCGGGGCCACAATGTGGCAGAAGTCGACCTGGACCTGGTCATACTGCACTGTGCCCTCGTCGTTCTTCACCGTGCCCTGGTCTTGCTCCACCAGCTTCTCCTGGTCGTCGAGCAGCTGTTTGTTGATTGCGTTCTTCGCCCACGCCGCCTGGTAGCGCGCCAAGTCCATCTGCGCCTGCGCCAACACCCCCTGGTCCCGCTCAAGAATCCCCTGCGCCTGTAGCAGCGTCGCCTGATAAGGCCGCGGATCGATCTCAATCAGAGGCGCGTCCTTGCTCACCAACTGACCCTCGGTAAAGTGCACCGCGGTCACAATCCCATTCACCTGGCTGGTGATCGACGATGTATACACCGGCACCACCGTGCCGATCGCGTTCACATAGACGCCGATGTTCCCCTTCTTCGCCGGAGCCGAGGTGACCGCCACCGCGCCCGTAAGGGCGGCGCGCCGACCAGTGGCCACCTTGGCCTCCTCGTGATGGCGCAATACCAAAAAGAACCCTATGGCGAAGAACACCAGCAAAGCAATCCAGACCGCGACACGAATTCGTTTGTGCCGAGGATGCTCAGGGTCGGTCGAGGCGGAAAGTTGATGATCGGGGCTTACAAATGGCTGCTGATTTGAATCGGATTGCAATGCATTCTCCTGACCAGGCACGGAGGGTTCAGATCGCCCGCGCAACCGTAGATCGCCATTCGATTGACGGATCAACCCAGAGGATTAGTTGCAGCTTTTTGGGCAACGCGACACAGAAAATTCCCTTCTTATAGATATTATCTTAGGGCCCATCAGGGCCGCATTTAGCCCTCCGGACCGCATCAAGACTTGCGCAGGGAATCTCACCTTGCTAGAACCCGCCGCCAACTCCTTGCTCCTGGCGTCCAACACCGCGACAGACTAAGCTGACTGCTGACCGCTGACAGCCGGAATCGAAAACGTCTTTGCCTTCGCCCATAGCCCACACCTCTCTGCAATATCCCCATAAAGCCCCGCCAATCCTCCCTCAAACCCGCCCCGCGATATACTTCTATGCAAGGAGAGGTGGCAGAGCCCGGTTGAATGCACCTGACTCGAAATCAGACATACCTTTACGGGTATCGGGGGTTCGAATCCCTCCCTCTCCGCCATTCCCACCCAATTCAAATGCAACCTCATTCTCGATAGGGTTGCAGAGCGGTACGATTCAACCACTCGGCATTCGCAATTGAGGGGTCTCTGGTGGCACCGCTCCGAAGGTTCTCACTCCCGGCAATCTCCCTGCTCCTCCTGCTCGCCTTCGCGCGTCCCGCGGGCGCTTACTCCGTCCTCACCCACGAAGAGCTGATTGACCTCACCTGGACCGACTCCATCCGGCCCCTCCTGCTCAAGCGCTACCCCAATCTCACCCCCGACCAGCTGCGCGAGGCCCGCGCCTACGCCTATGGCGGTTGCGTCATCCAGGACCTCGGCTACTACCCCTTCGGCAAGCCCTTCTTCTCTGACTTGCTGCACTATGTGCGTAGCGGCGACTTCATCCGCGCCCTCTTCCGCGATGCGAAGGACCAAAATGACGTCGCCTTCGCCATCGGAGCGCTCTCCCACTATTTCGGCGATACGATCGGCCACCCCGATGCAGTCAATCTCTCCGTAGGCAAGGAGTTTCCTGAACTCGCGGCACGCTACGGTCCCAATGTGAACTACGCCGAGGGACCGCACCAGCATGTGCGCGCCGAGTTCGCCTTCGACATCGACGACATCGCGAGACACCGCCTCGCACCCGAGCGCTACCTCAATCATATCGGCTTCGCCATCCCCGTCCCGCTGCTGGCGCGCGCCTTTTACGACACCTATGGTCTCGACCTCGCCAAATTTCTCGGCCCGCACCGGCCCACGCTTAAGGGATACCGCTACGCCGTGCGCACCCTGCTGCCCCGCGTCGCCTACGCGGAGACCCTGCTCTACCGCAAGCGCCTGCCCGCCGACGTCCCCAGCCCCGCGCTCGACCAGTTCAACCAGGAGATCGCCAAACTGGCCGCCGCGAGCAACTGGGCGTCCTATCACAGCCACGCCGGCTTTGGCACCCATCTGCTCGCGGGCTTGATCTTCATCCTGCCCAAGATCGGCTCGCTCTCTGACCTCGCGCTACGCGGTCCCTCGTCCTCAGCCGAGCAGGACTACGTCAACTCCCTGATGCAGACCACCTCCACCCTGCGCCAGACGCTCGCCGCAGCCACCCAATCCGGCAGCCTGCCCAATAAGGACCTCGACACGGGCGACGACGTTCGCCCCGGAACGTATCCGCTGGAGGACTACGCCTACGCCGACCTCCTCCACCGCATGACCCGCGACCCCTCCGCGCCCATCCCCTTCGGAATCAAGCGCGACCTGCTCGCCTACTTCTCCGACCTATCGAAGGTGAAGTACATCCAGTCCAATGGGAAGCTGCTGGCGCGGGTCCAGGCCGACCTGCCCGTCCTGCAGACCATCTCCACCAAAGCCGCTTACCCTGACAGCGCGTTCCTGCCTGAGCCCGATGTGGACAAGCCGGATGCCGCCACGCCAGCGGCGCCCGTGCCCGCGCCCACTGCAAATCCCACAGCTCCAGCTACAGCGCCCACGCCACCCAACCCTTAGCCTGCGCCGGCTTCCAGCGGGCCTTCGCCCGCGGGCAAGCCGCAGAACATGGCCGACAGATTGCGGGGTCAATGCAGCGAATCGTCCGACGGGATCATTTGAGGTAGTATCGCCAGTCGAAGACGACACGCACCCCGGTCGTCACGATGGTGTGCGCATCGGGGATCGGTGCGCCAGTGGGTGAGACGACTGAAACCGCAGTCGGCATGTCGAAGCCTACATAGGGCTGTAGCATCAGGCCGGAGCTCTGGTTCACGGAAAAATCGCGGAATAGTCGATATTCGAGAATGGGGAATTCCACTTGCAGGGAGTTGAGGCTTACGAGGGTAGTGTCATTCGGCGGCACGCCCGGGGTGGGCAGCAGAAACGGGTGATCGCTGCCATTGCGAAAAATGCTTACGCCCACTTCACGCCCGAGAACAAACTGCACGCGGCCTGCGCGGGTTGCGATCCCAGCCTGCCAGGGGATGAGTCCTCCGTTGGCTGCTTCGATTGCCATCTTTTGCAGGGTCGTCGGCGATACCAGGGCAAGCACGGGTGCCGCGAGAGCGACGTCGCCTGGGATCAGCCAGAAAGGCATCCGAAGCCGTGCGCTCATCGCGCCGCGACCGGGAATCGTGGCTGCGCCGGCGGCGTGGGTGTCATCACGCACGCCGAATTCGACGAAGATCAATCCGTCGCTTGATTCGTCGAGAATGCCATCCAGACCTAAACCTACGCGGGCCGATACCTCAACACCGGAGATGGCGCTTGCACCCGCCTGTTCAGGGCCAAAGCCATGGGTCAACACCCCGCCCCGGAACCCCGTCGATAAGCCGACAAAAGCCCCAAGTTCGGTGCGGAAGCGAGGTAGCTCGCCTGCGCCTACGCCCAATGCAGGGACAGGTGTCTGCATCAGAATGGGCACCAGCTTGGTGATGTCTGCGCGCGTGCCGGCGGCTGTAGGGAACGTCGCTTCTTTACAGACATTGAAAGATTCCGCCTGACCGTAGTTTGGATCGTCGGAGTCGGTCAGATCGACCTTGCCGTCGAAGGAGTCGATCAGTTGAGCCAGGCTATCGCGGACGGCATTGGCTGCGCGGTCGGCGTCAGCCGGTTTCATAAACGCGTCGCCCTCGCCGACAAAATGCTCGCCATTCCACGTCGTTAACGCAAGGCCACGCTCACTGTAATAGTCGTGCGTCCCCTTGCGCATGGTTGTCGTTCCCCAGTTGCCTGCGATGTGGCCTGCCGCGAAGCTGTCCTCGAGGAAGTGCAAGGCGAAAGCTTCATCGGCAAGCGCCGCCCGGACTGCACTCGCGTGCGCTGCAGCGGGCACCAACCCGCGGGAGACGCTACGCGCCCGGTCCAGCGCGCGCAGGTGGTACCAAACGTAGGTTGCCAATGCATTTACTTCAGCTTTAGGGCCAAGCGCGAGACGCGCATAGGCTTCGGGATCCATGTTGACGTCGGGCCGCGCCAGCGAGAAGTGCGCGTTGTTGGAGCTCGCGCGCGTGACATACTCCGGGTCGGTACGCTCCAATGCGAGATCGGAGTTGCGTACTGCATTGGTCCGGTCACTGCGTCGCTTAGCCGCGGCCAGTTGCGCCTTCAGCCGCGCGGCCACCTTCTCTACGCCTAAGACCCAGGGGGCAGTGAGGACCGTGCTGAGCATCTCTTGCGCCGAGCAGGAGTGGTCGCCCGAGACCGCGGCCCACGCTGCGAAGTCGACACAACTTGTTTGCGCCGGATTGGAGTCCTGTGCGCAGAGGCGCTGTTCGTTCCCGGTGCGGGCCTCTGACCAGAGCGCCTGCAGACGGGCTTGTCGGTCTGAGTCAAGCTTTTGCATTGCAAGGGCGGCAATGTCACGGTGTTCAGGAAATACCCATGCAGACGCTGGGAAGACCTGAAGCAAGACAAGAAAGAGGACCAGCGCGGATCTTAGAAAGTTTCGCGGACCAAATTGTCGAGCGAATGACTCAATCAGCCTCCGGGTTGCAGGCTTCGGCAGTCTGTAGCCGCGATCTGTTGCGCTCGCCAATCTCATCTACCTCGCCCCCGGAACCGGCGGACTCTCCAGTTGCGCCCGCGTCTTCGCCACGGTCGCCACCGTCAACCCGCTCGCGATGCCTGCCACTGCCCTTGGGTTCTGCTTGCCGTCGGTCGCCTGCCGCACGGACCGCTCCAGATAGTTGAACAGCTCGCCAGCCGTCACCACGCCATCATGGTTCGCGTCAGCCTCGCCCTTCAGCCCACGCAGCAGGTAATACGTAAAGACGCCGTGGCCATCGCCCCACTTGGCATCCTCGAACGACGACTCGCTGATGTCGCTCGCGGTAATTACCGCGCGCTGCCCCTTTGACGCATAACGCTCCAGGTACTGATTCACCAGATTGTTCGCTGTCTTTGAACCGGTACCCGCGCGCACCCCGCTAAATCCATAGCTGTGGCAGGTGTCTGCAAACGTCAGCACCCGTTTCGCCTTCAACACCCGGTCAAAGACATCCTGAAGCTGCCACATCGGGAACGCCGTCCCGCCCATATCGTCCGGCTTCGCGTCCGCGGTCAGCAGATACAGATTGCGCGGGTCCAGCGGGTCCGGCGCCCCATGCCCCGCGATGTAAATCACCACCGTGTCCTGCTCCTGCGGCTTGGTCAGGAAGCTGAACAGCGCATGCCGCACCTGCTGCGTGGTTGCGTCCTGGTTCAGTAGTAGCAGAGAGTCGTCATCTGTCACTCCCCCGCCCGCCGGCGACCTCAGAAAATCCAGCATCGACTGCGCGTCCCGGTCCGCATACTGCAGATCGTTGATCTGCCCGCCCGCATCTCCCTTCAGGTAGTGCGATATCCCAATCACCACCGCAAACAGCCGTCCCGCCCGCTTCTCCGGCGCCTTGGTCGATGGGATCACATCGAATCCCCGGCTCTTCAGCCCCGCAGCGCCGCTCCCACTGCCAAACTCCAGTAAAAAGTTGTAATACTTGTTTCTTCCGAACTGGTCCTGATACTCCAGCTCGACCGAATTCCGCCCCGGCAGCATCGGAAATCCCCCGGCGCCCGTCAAGTCGACATTCAACGTGAACCCATCCAGCCCGCTGCTGCTCTTCATCGCCACGTCGGCGGACTCCGTATTCACCTTGGTATGGATCGTCCCGTAGCTGATCGCCGGGCCGCCCGCCGGAATATGCAACACCAGCTGCTGGATTGAGTTAGGCTGCTGATCCAGCGCGATCGTACTGTCGACTGCCACACGTTGGCCCGCTTGGGGCAGCTCCAGCCAGGGATCGTTGTTCCGCGCAGGCTGGCTCGCACTCCCTCCCAGTGTGAGCAACGTCACACCGACTACCGTCGCAAGAAGGCCTCGCAACACCCTCGCCATCCCCCGATTGTCGCAGACGCAACCCGCCCAATCTCTCATTTTTCTCTTGACACCGACTACCGTTTTGTTTTTGACACCGTCTTTAAAAAGCATTATCCTGTAGGCCTCCCTGGGTCACGCTATCTCCAGCTTCAAAGGAGTCTGTCGATGAGAACATCTTCAAAATTACCCCTCGCATTCGGAGTTCTGGTTCTTGCCGGAACCGTTGCCTTCGCCCAAAACCAGACTCAGAAGGCAATTGCCGCCGCGACAGCGGCGAAGCCGGCCGCCGCTTCCGACAAGGCTCCCGAGTTTACCGACGCCGACAAGAAAAGGATGGCCGAAATCGAGCAGCGGCCCGAGATCAGGGATGCCATCCAGAATGCCTGGGATGACAAGCGCCGCCAGGACATCGACTACATCTACAACATCAACTCATCGGCCCACTTCTCCGACATGTCCGGCCCGGAGTTCGCCACCTTCCGCGACCATTACGGCCTACTCTATAACAACCCGATGTTGCAGCGCTATATCAATGCCATCGGCCAGCGCCTCGTCCCCAAGGACTCGCCCAACATCTACTCCTTCAAGCTCCTGCTGGATCCCATCCCGAAGGCCGAAGCGCTCTCCACCGGCACCATCCTCATTAGCACCGGCATGGTGTCCATGCTGGACAACGAAGCCCAGCTCGCCTATGTCCTCGGCCATGAGATCGCCCACATCGAGAAGAACCATGCCTACACCATCGTGCGCATGAGCATCCTCGAGCCCGCCCTCAATGCGGAGAAGGACAAGGAGAATAAGGAGAAGCGCGCCCTCGTCACCGCGGCCGTCACCTTCGCCACCGGCGGAATCGGCGGCGTTATGGGCGGATGGAACGGCGCGGGCGTCGGCGGTCTCTCGGGACTGGCAGGCGGCCTCCTCGGCAGCAGTCTCATCTTCCGCGACCACAATACCATCACGCAATGGGATGACGTCTACGAGAACGAGGCCGACGAAGAGTCTCTCCACTACATGCTGGCCCAGGGCTACGATGTTCGTGAGGCCCCGCGCCTATATGCTCGCCTCCAGGCTGCCGCCGCGCGCGACCCGCGCATCGGCCTCGGCTTTATGGCCAAGGAAGCCCGCATGAAGGCTCGCACCGCGCACATCCAGACCGTGCTCTCCGGCGACTTCAAGCCCCAGTGGGAGGCGAAGCTCAAGGCCGGCGGCCTCACCGGCTCCAGCGGTGAGTTCAACCTCATCATGGCCGCCCTCAAGCGTGATAACGGCATCATCGCCATCGACTACGATCTCTTTGCCATGGCGCGCGACAACCTCGAGGAGGCGGTCAGCCTGCGCTCCAACGACCCCCGCGCCCAGCTCTATCTCGGCAAGATCATCTCCCTCACCGCCCGCACACCGGAAGACCGCCAGGAGGCCGAGGACCACTTCATCAAGGCCATCCAGTATGACGGTGCCCGCGGCGCCTACCCCGATCCGCACCTGGAGCATGCCCTCCACCTAATCGGCGAAAATGGCGACAAGGCAGAGATCAATAACGAGATACAGGCCTATGTTGCCCTCTATCAGCGCGAGCACATGGGATCGCTCCCCAACAACATGGCGATCCTCTATGACTACCTCACCCTGGTCGGCGACACCAACTGGTACGCCGCGCCGGCCGCGGTCGTCTCCACTAAGAACGTCGAGGCCATCCGCACCAGCTCCGGCGGCTCCACGCCGTTGACTGGCCCGCAGGTCATCTCGGCGGCGGAGACATCGCCCGTCGGCTCCACCGCGAACCCGCAGACCGTCAACGTGTCGCAACCGGCAACAGGAGCGAAGGCCAAGACGGCCGCAACCAAGAAGTCGGGCGGGGAATGAGAGCTCGCGCTTTAGCAGCTGCTTTAGCTGTTCTCGCCTTGGGTGCATCGATGTCCGCGCAGCGTATCTCCCTCGGCATCGCTCCGGCCTACGATGCCGGCGGTGACGACTTTGGCCCGCTGCTCGTCCAGCACCTCACCCTCTACATCTACCAGGACCTTCTCGGCAGCAAGCAGTTTGCGCCTTCCCTGCTTAGCCCCGGAGGTGTCTACACGCCGCTCGACACCAGCTGGCTCACGGAATACGTGCAGGACCGTCCCGAACTCGATCTGCTCCTGGTCTCCACCCTCAAGTCCACCGTCACCGACAAGACCGGCAGCACCATCGCCATCCAGCTCGATCTGCTCGACGCGCACACCGGCGACACCAAGAGTACCTGGACCGTCACCGACGTCACCAACAAGAACAAGAGCGATTGGTTCGCCAGGGGTGAGGCGGCCGTGACCTCCGCCATCAACGGTAGCTCCAACCAATACGGCGGCGGCGACATCCTCACCACCTCCACCGACTTCGAGAAGCAGCCCATCGGCCATTCCACCGCGCACCTCGCGGCCGAGATTCGCGACACCCTGCCCGCCCACCTTGGCGGCTTCGTCGCGGCCGCCGGCAAGCCCGTGGACCCTCCCGCGCCTGCCGTCGCCCCGCCTCCCTGCACCATGCACACGCGCATCACCTACGACTATAGGCACAGCGTCTCGCACTCCTACACCCTGCTGGCCAACAACCTCGAGGAGTCAACCACCCTCGTCGATGGCGTAAGCACCTTCAAGGCCCCCGAAGGCCCGCTTTTGCTCCAGTTCACTGTCAACGATGCCCCCTATAGGCTCACCAAAGAACCCGTCTACCAGCTCTCCACCTTCCACTCCTGCAAGAAGGACACCTTGGTCATCGACCTTGGCCAGGGCGGAGAAGCTCACCAGCACTGGGAGTAAGGGCCCGCACCCCCCCCAAGGTTTGTCATCCTAGGCGGAGCGCTTTAGCGCGTAGTCGAAGGACCTGCTTCTGTTTGTTTTTGCCGTCATTCTGAGCGCAGCTCAGAATCTCCGTATTTGTCTTGGCTGACCGCTGAGAGCTGGAATCTAAAACGCCTTCGCCTTTGCCCATCCCCCAGAATTGTCATCCTGAGCGGAGCGCGTAGTCGAAGGACCTGCGGCTGCTTGTTCTTGACTCGCCACTTCAATGCGCGGCGCCACTCGGCACACTGCGCAACGACTGCGTCTCAATCCCCCAGTTGGTTGGCACCTCCACCTCGGCGCCCAGTCCCCGCGTCCCGCCGCTCGCGCTCGACAGCAGCGCCTCCAGCGGCGTCTTGGCTCCGCGCGTCGCTCCCCGTGCCACCCCGTCGAAGTTCAGCACCGTCGGATCGGGCAGCGGCTGCGCTGTGCTCAGCAGGATCAGTGTGTCCACTCCATAGGGTGGCCCCACCTTCAACGTCGGTGCCTGGCGCAGGATCACCTGCTGGCCCGTGTCGCCCTCGCCCGGATACTGGTTCTCCGTAGAGTTCAACGGGTAAACTAGGCTCCCTTTTCCATGGCAATCGATGTCCAGTATGTAGATCCAGCGCGAGTCCTTCACCGTCCCGTTCGACTGCAACGCAAGCCGCATCTCATCGTTCGCGCGTACCGGATTGCTGGGGTCGATCGCAGTCGTCCCCGTTTTGGGAACGAACGCCAGCTTGAAGTAATCCGCCTCCGACGCCCCCGCAACCGGATTGTTCGCCAGTTCCAGCCAGCCGTGCACCTTCGCCAGTCGCGTGGAGTAGGTGTCCAGCGTCACCGCCGCAGCCGCAGCCGCTGTACCGTCCGTCACCGGCACCCAGTCGCTGCGCACCGGATAGGGCGATGTCGCGGAGCAGCCTGGGCTATGGTCCGGCACCGCCGCTGGGTGCGGCACAGTCGCAAACTCATTCTTGTGGAACCAAGTGTAGCTGGGGTCGCCCTTCACCATCGAACCCGCCAGCACATAGCTCGCATCGCCAATTGTCGCCGCAGACTGCGCTTCGCTGTTCGCATCCCCAAACTTCAGATTGTCCGCCAGCTCCCGCGACACAGGCAGATCGACCCATAGCTTCGCATTCGGCGCCACATGCGCCTTCAACCCGTCCGCCGAAAGCTGCGACCCCAGCACCGCAGGCCCCGCTTTCTTCTTGTCGAAGCTAAAGAAGCTGTGCCCCTTCTGCTCTGCGGTATCCACCGCATCGATATGCCGCACACTCCATACCGTCCCATCCCAGCTCAGCACATCGGTGTACGCCTCCTCCGCTGGGTCGGAGATCGTCGCCACTCCCGAAGCCTTCACCTGCGCCGCCGCCGCCGCAATCTCCGCACTCGATAAGCCCGCCGGGCCAATCCAGAATTTCAGCGCGCTCGACTGCCCCGGGATCAATTTCGTCAGCTCGAAGATATCGCCCACATGCACCTGCGCTCCTGCCGGGCTCACCACCGTCGCGCTCGATCGCGCAATCCCCATCGCCTTGTCGACTCGCAGCTTCACCGGCGCCCCGCCCGCACCCGCAACGGTCGCCGTA
>Ga0182018_10003845_pt1 | contig 13082 bp, 17 predicted proteins | sample 812P2MmetaG_FD_120490 | JGI IMG/M metagenome (GOLD analysis project Ga0182018, IMG submission 120490) | Permafrost microbial communities from Stordalen Mire, Sweden - 812P2M metaG | ecosystem: Environmental > Terrestrial > Soil > Wetlands > Permafrost | place: Sweden: Stordalen | collected...
AAACTGTACATGGAAGCCTTAGAGCGGGCAATGTTCTCACTCTGTTTCGAGGGTGTCACGGTTGAAATGGCATTAGCAGAGAATTTCACTGGTACTTTGCTTCGTGATCTTCTCAAAACCTATTCCAAGATGTTAAAGGCGGGCTCGTAATGCTGGCCTTAGTGCTCGCCTTAGTCGCCTTTGTGTGCTGGGCAAACTATGTCAAGGAAGGTAACTAAATGCCCCGTGAGATTAGAAACGGAATTCGATTCGAGATACAAGGGGCGAATGATGTCCGCGGGCTCGCCTTCGGACACGAGAATAACGATTGTACCGTTCGGGCGATTAAGCACCTAACAGGGGTTCCCTATTCGGATTCGCATGCACTCTGCAAACGATTAGGAAGGCGAGATAAACGCGGGCTGAATACGGTACAGCTGCAAGGGCTCACGGCATTGCCGCATGCATACGGGTATAAGGTGACGCGCGTGATACTGCCCGCGATGCTAGGAAGCACCCTAGGGCGGGCGATGCTGTCCTTACACAAGGGCCGATACCTGATCATTAAAACCGGGCATGCTATCGCGTGCATAGATGGGGTATTGTATGACTCGGGTGCTTCGGGCCCGGGCTCGCGCGTTCTAATGGTCTTTAAGTTTACCCCTAGCAGTCAATGGGAATCCGAGAATGCAAAGGCGGGCACTAGCCTATGATGCGCCACAGCCACAGCCACAGCCCGCGCGCGCCTGATACCTGCACACGGGACACGAGCCCGCGTAGATCCCGCGCGCCTGATACCCGTGAGCCCGTCTCCGTGCCAGCATCAGCCCGCACCCGTGCGCCCGTGAGCGATAGCCCGCGCGCCCAACCCTACGCCAAACTTTTTCCCCTGACCAAATTTCTCGCCAAATTTTCAGCCCGACCGAATTTTCCACCAAATTTTTCACCTAACCCAAAATTTCCGCCAAATTTTCACGGTGCCGGACATCAAGGCGGACACGGGGCCAGCTACTCGGCCACACCTCCTCGCGCTGGCCGCGCGTTCCCGTACGGTAACAAAGCGGACCTGCGAGCGGACATCGCAAGCGAATGTTCCCGTGCGGGAATGTAGCATCCTGGGCGATCTATCCGAATTGTAGATGCCTTCCCAGGGGATCATTAGGCTTCTGCATCTCGCCATATATTCCCGCCAGCAATTGCGTCATATCGCGCGCATGATCACCTGACCTTGTCCACGATATGGGCGTGTACACGCGCCGTGAACAAATGCTAAAAGCGGACAGCATGCGGCCATCGCCCATTCGCGAATCGCCGAACTGCAGGATCCTAACGTTTGGCTGCCGCGGCTTCTTTGATAGAGAGTGGTGCCTCGCAGAACACTACAAACTTTCCCGCCCGTTCCTCTACCTTGAAACCCGTACAGACATGCCAGCCGTTCTCCGTGGTGAACGCATAGCCATGCTGTTCACAGTGATGGCAGTTCAACGCAGCCTCTTCTCGTGTGTCCACACTCGCCGCCTTCTCAGCATCTCTGGTGTACCAAGAATCTGCAAGTCCACTCGGCGGTACGGTGTCCGTAAACGTTAATGGGTAAAGTTTTGGCATCGGCGTCGTCATTCAGGTCTGCAATACTCCCTGTCCCCTACGGTGACGCTTCCGTTCGCACAGGCAGGGCGGGTTGGTAGTTCATTCGGGCTTAACACTCTCGCGGACGACTTCATGCTGTGCAGTTTCACGAAACTCACGTTGACGCCTTCGCTATCGTGATAATCCTTTCCGAAGTTTAAAACAAGGTTGTCTCCGTCCCAGTTTGCGGGGATATAGTACCCGACTTTTGGAAGAGCAGGAGTCGCACACTCCCCCTCCTTGCATCCCCAGCCGAGATCGAGCCAATAACCGTGCTTCCCGCGTGGGACGACGCAGCCATCGAAATAGAAATGCTCGGATGAGGACCAGCCTGCGTCCCACTTCAGATGACCGAGACAACTAACGTCATACTCTTCGTGGGCACCGATCAGGTGCATGAATAGCCTGTACTCTCCTGCGACAAGTAACTCTCGTTCGTTGAAACTGCCGTTGCAGGCTTGACTAGCTCCCCATACGTCACGTATCCCGTTAGCAAGAAAATGTTCGGCACGCTTAGGACCACTGACCCAAGCCACGGCACAAGTACGGGTGACAAGGAGGGTGTTCGGAGGAGCAGACACGGGGGGCGGCTTCGTCTGAGTAGCAACGAGCGACGCCGTGAAAATCAGGCTAGCGAGAGCTAGACGTTTCATCACCCCTCCCGTGGAATCAGAGTGCAAATGGCTGGGCGTCGCAGGCATTGTCGAGCCCTCGCTTATTCTCGCACTATGAAAAGCCCAGCCTTCTGCGCTGGGCGTTTCCCTCCGGCACACGCAACCTCAAGCGGGATGAAGCCTTGACCGGGCATATAGACTTGCTGTTCTCCACGATATCGCAATCCGTCTGCTAGGCTGCAATAGTGCGAGTGCTCCTTCCCGTGCGTCACCCCACAGTGGTAGCAGCACATTTTCTTCATCCAGAAGACGTGAATGTTGCGTAATTCTGCGTACATCATTTGACCGCAGCCAGAACAGGGCTTTGGATCTGATTCGTCATGTATGGTGAGCGTGCGGACCTTAGTCGAACCTTTGGATTTTGCTCGGTCTGGGCCATACCTCCGCACAATGTCGTCTGCTTCCTCGCGGTTCACCCATGCTTCAATTGTCGAATGCCCTAAATCTCGGAGCACAGCGAAGCTATGTCGCCCTTCAACTAAGCACAAAGCGTCGTCATCGTCATCCTCCCGCGTCACCGTTGTGGCCCACAGTTCGACTTTCCGGGCGACACCAACCCATTGCCTAGCCTGCTCATATTGGAGTCTAGAATCCGGGTCTGGCCCTCCGCTCCTCAGGACGCGGTTGTATTGCCATGCTCGATCCACCTTCTTGACATCCAAAGTGACAAGCAAGCCCTTGTCGCCCCAGATGTCGTTGCACTGTCGTGGTCGCACGAAACAGATTTCGCTCAATTGGACTTCAATATCCATTTTCCCTCGCCTCTTTGTTCTAAAATTACTTCACCAAGGTCAGGCCGTTCCGCCTTTTGGCAGGTGGCTCCGTCCCGAGGAGAGCAAGAATCATTTGGCACAACTCGGAGCGAAGCCCTCGGTCCAAGTCATATTTCTCCGCTTCAAACCTGTCCGCAAGTTCTCCTTGCTTTGCGTCTAACTCATCACGGCGGAAAGAGAACCAATCGCGAATTGCATCCCAATGCCCAGTCACGTCAAAGACCAAGCGTTCCTCATTGTAGGGAATCGGGTTTCCGCCCATATCGAAAAATTGTTGTCTGTCTTTGGATTCTCTCAGGTCAGGCTTATCTTCAGGGCGATAGACTTCAAGGAGAATCGTCCCGCATCTCCGACACTGGTAGACAGTGGCAGAGCGGGCAGAACGTTCCATGTGGCCGAGGAATGCCGCACACTTGCTGCAATTCGGACAGTAGCCGCTTGTAATCAATTCCTCGCGAGTTTTCTTTGTTGGTGACGCCATAGCCAGAATTTAGCAAATCATGCCGTAGGAATCCACTCCAACACCTCAGCATCCTCCAGGCTGTTTGTGTATGTGCAGTCCTTGACCGTGCAGAAAGCGAATAGGCCATGTGATCCCATGCGCCCGCTCATCGGCGCATTGCAGTTTAGACATCGCGGTGCCCTGGCGATTATTGCTTTCGCTCGTTCGAACTCGTTCATCCCGGCTAAGTCGGACTCTGGAATTGGAAGACCCTCTGGAACGTCGTAACGAAATCTGCAAGCACAGTCAGACGGGGCATAAAAGCAATCGCATCCGACAAACAGTTTGCGGTTATGCCCGCGAACAAGGTGTAAGAGGCCACAAGCACAAGCGAGGCATTCTGCTACGAATTTGTCGCCGTGTATTGATTTCCGTTGTTCTTTGGTCGTCAGCCTTCGCATTCGCTCCATCCTCCGTTCCTGCCACTGAGCAAAATAAACCGGGGTATGGCTGTGCCATGTCTCCCAAGCGTCTTTCTTCATCGCTTCGGACGCTTCGTCAAGGGTGCAGCCAAGAAATTTAGCATCGGTTTGGATAGCCGACTCTACCGCTCTTATGAGAGGCCAGCTGCGCTTCAGGTCAAGAATCTGGAGAACGCGCAATGCAAGTTTCGTGATTTCCGTCATGACTTCGCTTTTCTTGCGGATCAACTCATTTCGGATGTGTGTGTGCCCCGCCTCGTTAATGCGCGCGAAACTTCGCATTGCTGACCCTTTGAAAAAGAGACAAGGCCGAATCAAGAGGAACGTTCGCCTGCTGTGACGCTTCTCTCAGCACTTCCTTGAAAATCTGCGCGTCTTCGGGGCACATGTTTTCTTCAAATGGTTTGTAATCCTCGTCCTTATCTTTCCATTGGCCTTTCTTACTCTCTAGCAGCGGAATCATTGCAATTACCAGTTCTTCGAGTTCTTCTTGAGAGAGTTCCCTGGGGCCTTCAGACCGGCTGGGTTTCCTGCCAGTGGGTCCACTCTGCCAGAAATCTGCCAATTCAGGATGGAGTCGCTTCGTCGCTTGAACAATTGCGTCCTTGATTTCGGACAGATGGCAATTGATGAAGCGGGTCATAGCACTGTTAGTCATCTGAAGCTGATAATTCTCGTCCGTACACATCAGCAGCGCCGTCTGGAAAATCAGATCCTCGCTGTCAGCCCCTTTATTCATCAGATCGCTAATCATCATGGCGTAATCCAAACTCTGAACCCGTTTACGCCCTATCTCGGTCGCTTGCATCTCGAAACGGTGCCGCTTTGACATCATTCCCACCTTTTGTGCAAACCTAGCACGACGCTGGCTGATGTCAAGGGGCGAAAATGGTGTCCGATTTCCACAGGGCGGGATTTTTCCACACGTCACAGGCGGGCCGGGGGCTAGCGGCAGGCGAGGCGAATCAAACGTTCAGAATGACTGAGTGCGCTACCGTACAGCCAAATCAATCGTTTTCGTAGTACCCTTGCCGGGATGCCCTCGACATCCAGCGAACTCGTCTCGCTGATTGAACCGCTATGCCACGAAAGACAAAAACGTCGCCCTCCACCCGCGTTCTGGACTATCCGGAAACCATGTCAGAGTATGAGAGGGAGAGCCTCGCAGCGGAAGCCCAACTCAAAGCCGAGCGAACAAAGCCGACAAAACCCCGCGATTATCTACACTACCCTAAAACGGCACCACTTCCCCGGTAGCCCCTTGTTGCAGAATCGTTGCATAAATCATTGCATACTCCGCAGAGAAACCGCCCGCACATCACTTGCCTTCGATCTCGGGGCATTTGTGCTCGGCGAATTGCTTTCGGAGGTTTTCCTGCGCGTCGGATGTCCTCCTGAGAGAGTTGAGTGAGTTGAGTGGAACTTTGAAAGTCCGAGCGCACTGCGTGCATACGGCGACGGTGGGTACGGCCCCTAGCCACTTAGTGACGCGAAGATTGCGAGTTGCCACGCCATAGTATCCCACAGGATTGTGGTGGATTTCAGGATGATGAATCGGCGCACGTCGCAGGACCACTTCCTCTCGGGGGCTTCGTCGGGCATGTGGAATATCCGACGTGCCCGTACGCGAAGCCAACTTTCAATGACCAGAAACCCGGGCCGGGACCGGCGAATCCGCTGAATTCATATCTCGGGCGCAAAAGTAGCATGCGTGCGTCCCCGACGGGCGCGACATTGCAAGGAATCGTGGGGGCTTCGTTGGATCTGGCGGGGCCTCCGATGTCGGGCGGGCAAAATGTAATTTTCAGAGTAGTCCTAGACTTTTGGTCGTCAACGCGAAGGGTAGCGAAAGTCAACGGTTTTTCTCTCCCGTCTATGTATACTCTGTGACGGGAGTCCTGGGAGGGGGGAATAGGAAATGAAAAACTACACAACGTTAGCGTTGATCGTGTTTCTTGCACTCGTCCTGCGGATAAGTGCTCAGACGGCTACCCCCGCCGAGCCTTACAGCATAAAGGCAGACAAACTTGGGGAGATAGCCGCTGAGTGGCTTGCCAGTGACCCCGCTCACAAGGAGTGGAAATGCACGGACATGTCACACATTGTTGAGGGCGAACCCGTCACTTGCTCATGGGAGCGAAGTCTAAAACCGAAAGTTGAAGCGGTAACATATGCGGGCTTAGAATTGCAAAGCCAAGGCGCTTCCTTCGTTGGGAAAGACCGCAAACTCGTTCTGTACCGAGTGGAGTTAAAATTTTGTAGCGGCGGCGGCTATGAGGCAACTCTTGTCTCTGCTTTCAACGAAAAGTTTGGTATCTTCGCGTCGTACAAAATAGTCTTAGGACAAGAGAGGTGGCTGTGGACCAATGGCGTCTCAACTGTCACGCTTGACTACACGATGCCGGGGCCTACCTATCATTCTCCCGTAGTGACTTTTACCCTTGACTCGCTTGTCAGAGAGATTCAAGAACGACAAGACAAGGCGGCGCAGAAGAAAGCTCGGTCGGATATGTAGGCGGACTCTTCTGAGTTGGAAGAGGGCAGCCTGCACATGCAGACGGCAGACGATCTGAACGCGCCACATTGCCCCATATCTGCGCTCTGGCTACTTTTATTACGGAGCCGTCTCACTGTCTGCCGTCGAGAACCCTATCAGAGTGCGTTGTTTCTTATCGCCCAGCTTGAGCTTCTTATAAATGAGGTGCATCGACTTGAAGTGACCCGCGACAGTGGTTTCGTTTCCATTCTCATCTTTGCCCGTGAGAAGGAGAACGCTGTCGGACTCGATTTTGAGATTGGTGACATGGATAGTCTCTTTGCCAGTTTCATATAATATGGCAATCTCCTCGTCCGGTTTCAGTCCGGGCTCTATGGATTGGTAAACACTTCTTAGCCCCTTGTGAAACAGTTGCGACTGAGTAACGCCAAAGTTAGGCATCGGATTCCGCCCTTCAATTGATATTCGGGAATCTACGTCTCGAAGAAATGTGAACACTTACACAGACTTTGCTTTCACAGTTTGCTTCTGCTCGCCCATCTCGCTTTTTGAGCAAGGCTGATCTTTCTTGTGCGGCTGCAGTCATCGTTTCCTTTCCCGCGCCTGCTTTGCGTCCCCGTGTCCGGTTCAATGAGCGCCACCAGCCCTAGTTTAACGCGTGTGTCGAGGGGAATGCCTAGAGCCTGTCGTCATCTGTGAGAATAAAATTCACAGCAGGCGGGGGCCGATTTGGGGGCTGGCGAACCTGTGGTCCCCCACGGGGTAATTCTGTGCGCGGCATCGGAGGGGCTAGTGGCGGCAGGCGCGAGGCGATCCCCAGGACCAAGCTAATGCGTTGAAGCCGAGCATTGAACTGGTGATTCTTGCGGCAGTCCTGTGGTAGAGATTGAGTAAGCACGATGAGCCGGATGGCCTCGATCCGGCTGTAGCAACTGCTCAAGGAGTTCCGCCTATGAAAACGTTACTGATTTTGTTCTTCGCGTCCCTCGCCTATGCCCAGCAGCCAGATGTGGTTCAGATTCCTAATTCTTATGACCTTACGCTTCCTGCGTTTACGATACCTCGCCATCCAGTTGTCCGCTGCACTCTGGGTAAGGTCAACGTGTTTATTCGTTGGAATAATCTTCCGACGGCAACATTTGCCGCCAATGGACAGTTGTTGTCGCAAGAGGCACCGACGCTGACCCCCGCTTGGATAAAGTCATCACTCGTGAAAGAGCTAACCACCCAAGGCTACTGTGTTTATTTCTCAGTGCTTTGGACACCAAGCTCGATCAACGATTATTTGGCAACAAAGCCGGGCGGACATCCCTGGACCAAGCTTTTGCCGGATCCGTCCCTGGCGTTTAGTCCTACTGAGATAGCGTTGAATTTGGCAGACGAGCCGCCGTATGTAATGGTGGAACTATCAGGCACGGGAACCAGCGACAATTTAGAGGCAGGAGGCACTGTCGTGCGTAATCGTTGGGTAGGCTACACTCCTGCTGTTATTCCTTACATGCTTCTGCGAGATCACAATGACAATAATCTCCGTGCCGCTGTGGATCTTGTGGCGGCGATAGAGTGGGTCGCCAATCGTATCCCCCTGGTCAAAACGAAAATTCTCTTTGAGGGCAAAGAATTACCCAGCGCCCCTGTCTGTCAGTTGCCGCCTCCACCCACGCCAGAGGAAATCAAGGCAACGGACGCAAACTGGGAGAAAAGCAAAGTCGCGGCTTGCAACGTCTCCTCGGTGTACTTTGATCGAGACGGAAAGATGAACAAGTGTTCCACACGAAAGTGAGCAAGCGTTCCAGACTGTGAGACGAGATCAGGCCGACCGTCTATTGAACAATTCGTGCCTGCCGACGGATTGTGAATACTTAGGATTCTTGATCTTGACCCAGTCTGCTTGAGGGCCATAGACCCCGTCCTTCCGCTTTGCCACAATGCCTTCCAGATCTTCCCGGCAGGCAAGCCGGAACAAATCCTCTCCCCGCGCCTCAATGTGATCTACGTACAGCAGAGAGGAACGGTTCGGGATCAGTTTCCTTAGTTGCTTTTTGCGAGCGATGAGCGGCAGCGAGCGCAGGTCTTTGCCGTTCAGTTGCAGAATGTCGAAGGCGTAGAAGTACGGCGTCCCTCTGTGGAACAGCAGCGAGTGGAACTGACTCCGACCACTAGCGTCCAGACAGACAATCTCGCCGTCCAGAACGACGCTGACCTTCAATTCTTTGGCCATCTGCCCAGCCAAGGGCAGGAATCGCTTGAAGACGTTCCCCCTGCGCGAGACAAGCTGACATTGGCCGTCTTGGATGTACGCGAGAGAGCGAAAGCCATCGTGCTTGATCTCAAACAGCCAGTCAGGGTGATTGAACGGCTCACGCCTTCGGCTGAGAGTCATGGGCTGGAAAGGAAAGAGCATCGACTCTATCCGAGAATATCAGAGCGTTCAGCCCTCTGCGCCAGGGACGATTCGGACAAGGACGTTGCATAGATCCATTGCATACCAGACAGCGAAACGGCTTTCTCGGCACCGTTTTACCGCCCTGCGTCGTTGATTGCATGGTCTATGCACCTCCCGCCAATGATCTGGCCGGTCCTGGGATCTATCAGAGCATAGTCATGAACTCGTCCAGCTTTTGGTTGGCCAGATTCACCGTCAGCCCGTGTTTGAATTTAGGCATGGGCACGCTCGCTCAACTGTGCATCGACGTAGCGATCTAGATCGCCTCGGTCTATTAGGTGCCGACGCCCGATGATGACATGAGGAACCGTGCGCGCCCAGAGTAGTTGACGAACAGACCACACCGTGGCACTTAGGTAGATCGCAGCCTGCTTAATGGTCAGGAGTCTAGGAGTTATGGATTGGGTAGCACTGGCGAGCCTTGAAGGTTGCGCGAGAGGCATGACATAAGCCCTCCGATAGGCGCAATTCCAGCGCCCGTGCCGTGCCAGCAGCGTGCTCTGCACGACTGCACCACGACATGCCCCGTCAGTCTTGTGCGAGGTCTTGGGTTCAACTCATGGACGGACGGCGCGCGAATCACTCGCCGTCTAGAGATCGTTGGCCTTCTTCCGCCAAACCCAGCCTAACGCAAGCCGACAGCCAGTGTCAACGCAAAACCCGTGCTGGGCGCGGAGTTTCGAGCATAGGTTACCAAAGATTTCTTGCATGGACTGGTGAAAGGACGGATGATGTCTAGTGAGACTTGACTGGGAGGGTCAAATGAAAAAGCGCGGATCAGGCGAGGGCAGCATTCTCAAAACCAAACGCAGCCGGTTCTTTTACATCCAGTATTACCAGAACGGGAGACAGGTTCGGGTGTCGTCGGGGACTGAAGTTCGACAGGAAGCCTTGGCGATGCTCCGGAAGTTGATGGGCGAACGGGATGACGGCGCGGTCCCTGTCTCCGAGACCCGTAAACTTCGTTACGCCGACCTTCGTCAAGGTTTGATTGATTCCTACGTCGCACAGGGCAACAAGTCCCTGCGGACGAAATCAGACGGGACGGAGAGCATCGCAGGGTTGACGGCGCTTGATGAGTTCTGCGGATATAAGACCGACGGCAAGACGGTCGACCGGGGGATACCTGTCACGAGCTTGACGACCGATCTTGCCCGTCGCTTTGTTCGGCAACGGAAGTCTGAGGGTATTGGTAACGCCGCGATCAATCGAAGCCTCGCCTGCCTACGACGCATGCTGACAATCGCGGCGCGGGATCGGAAGTTGACGACCGTTCCGTATATTGAGTTTCTGAAAGAGCCGCCTGCGCGAAAGGGGTTTCTTGAACGCAGGGATTTTGAGAAACTGATCAAGGTGCTTCCCACCCATCTCCGACCGCTGGTCACCTTCCTCTACTGGTGCGGGTGCCGCATCGGTGAGACCTTGCAGATCGAGTGGTCACAGGTTGACCTCGACTCGCGCCAGATCCGATTAGAGCCCGAGCAGACCAAGACCGACGAAGGCCGGGTCGTGCCGCTGTCTTCAGAACTCGTTGACACGCTCGGGCAGATTGAGCCGAAGGAAGGGCGGGTATTCGACGGGACGAATCTCAGAAAGGAATGGATGAAAGCCTGCAATGCCTGCGGACTCGGGACAACGACCGAGGTTGAAGGGCGACCCTACGACCCGATATACTCAGGGCTGACGTTGCACGATCTGCGCCGTTCAGCAGTCCGCAATCTCCGCAAGGCGGGCGTGAGCGAGAAAGAAGCGATGCGGATCTCGGGTCACAAGACCCGTTCGGTGTTCGACCGCTACAACATCGTGAGCACTGATGACGTCATGGACGCAATGAGGAAACTCGAACTCGCCGCGTTGAACGATACTCGGAAACCTGTGCAGTCGGTAGCAAAGAAGCATGTGGCGCTGTCATCTAACGGTTAGGATACCGCCCTCTCAAGGCGGGTATACGGGTTCGATTCCCGTCAGCGCTACCACCTTTGGTGAGACTTTGGTGAGACTTCAACAGTTCGTCGTCGCTTAGTCTTTTGTTTTCAGCAGAATATTGGTTAGGACGGAAGATTCTCAATCTTCAAACCCGGGTTCGATTCCCGGTAGCGCTACCAACCCACCTTTGCTATCTCTTGCCACTGCTTGTACTTTCCGAGGTTCACCCACATGGGTCAGAAATAGCGGTAGCTAGTGGTGGGCACAGTAGCGGCCCAGTAGGGGGCCCGATTTGGGGCACAGGAGCGGCCACACAAACCTCGTCTTGGTTTTCTTTTTGTTCGGCAGTTCAACACGAAGGTACAACAATTGATTGGGACGACCGCCATCTGTCTTCAGTGCGCGGCGCGAAAGAATTGATAGCTGAAGGGCCTCGTACTCATCGCCTCACGGAGTTCACTTCCGACCTGATTCAGCCGAATGGGCCTGTCGATATTATTGAAAGCACTTCCCTCGAGACCAAAATATAGAATCAATCTGTGTCCTCGCATGGAAAGCTCGCCTTTGTGAATACCTCGGGTGTCGGCCAACGTTATCGATCCTGCTGGCGCCGTGACATGAACAATCTTTTCGGGACATACTTCTTGGACTTCTTTGTCACTGAGATTCATTCGACTCGCCAATCGTCTGGTCAAAGGTCTGGTGCTTCTATCGGGCTTGTGTGAGCCTTTGACATAGACGAAATGCGGAGACTCCAATGTCGTATCTGTCAGATTCACGCCGACCTTTAACCACCGCAAACACCCTGAATCCGTGTGGAACGGTCGTGGCCGGAGTCCACGCGACATGAAATCGGTATCCCACCACATGTCAGGTTTTGTAACAATCGGAAAGACCCCGAGATAGCGCGCTGCAACCGCCAGAATGTAGGGATCGCACAAGAGGCATTGAATGTAACGGTTTTCCAGCAGTAGCGATCGCGGGACCACATACACTGAATGGCGTGGCTGGGACGGGTCGATTCCATTGCTTATACCGGTATCCGCGATCGGCACCGTCGAGTAGTTCCCAGGGGCCTCATCACTCCCGAGAACGCCGTATGTGGTCGTATCGAGTGAGCATGACAGGGCGAATTCACGCAGATTTTGAACAGCTTCCTCTTTGAGTCGCCGCGGAAGGAGAACAACTCCATCTTCTTTAAGGGTACGAGCAATTTCCTGGATACTCGGGTCGAGATTGCCAGCATCGCTTAAGATACCCGCCCCATCCCAGCCGACTCTCAAGTCCGTTTCTTTTCGCCTCGATTCAAGAATCCGGAACAGGATGTCGTTCGACCTGCCGTCGGTGTAGGCATAGAGCTTTTGTACGAACCAGTTGCTTTCAGGCTCCGGCTCGCCAAGACGCCAGTATCGCCAAGCTCCCCTGCCAAACGCTCCCAATTTACCTAAAGCTTGCCCAAGGTTCGTCAATTGCATTCCGCTTCTTGTCGTCGTTTCGGGAAGACTTCCATTGCCGGAGTTACGTCCAATGTGGAATGCACGCGGGAGAAATTGTAATACATAAATCAGATCGCCACAGCGGCCGAATTCTCTTCCGTTCTGGATCGCGAACTCGATGAATGGACAGGAGCCGTGGTTCCTCGGTTACGAACCAAACTGTTAGACGACTGCGATCATGTGCCGCTTTGCTAGAGCCTCAATTTCAGGCTCGGTCACCGCCGAGAGGTCTGCGCTTTCGGTAGCGATGACTCGTCCAGAAATGTCGGGATGATGGGTCTTCAAGTACTCTTTCAAGAAGTCGGCGGCATTGCTTTTTCCGGTGGCGTGACCGATGAGGACGATCTCATTCGCCGGAGTGATATCCTTCGCGATCTCCTCATAAAACGAATCCTCTTCGGGTACGCGCTCGCCACGGTAGTGAGCTTCCTTTCGATGAATCAGATGATGATGGAAATTGAAAGGATCGTAAGGTCGCACCTTGTGTTCCTCTGCCGGACGACTTCCACCGAGATCTTGGTAAACATGGGCGGCGTGGTGGTCGATGACCACAATCATACGGCTGGGCTGGGAGGGTTCTACTACCGGCGCACCCGCTCCGGCTTCTTTCAAGAATTTACGCAGCCGAGAAACCTCCTCCACGCCAAGATCATGGGTGTGCGGCCGCTTGAAAAAGACGCGTTGGCTGCCGACGCGGAACACAAATTCATCGTCTCCATGCGGTTGGACCTCACCCAGATG
>Ga0182018_10003846_pt1 | contig 13077 bp, 10 predicted proteins | sample 812P2MmetaG_FD_120490 | JGI IMG/M metagenome (GOLD analysis project Ga0182018, IMG submission 120490) | Permafrost microbial communities from Stordalen Mire, Sweden - 812P2M metaG | ecosystem: Environmental > Terrestrial > Soil > Wetlands > Permafrost | place: Sweden: Stordalen | collected...
AGGGCCTCGCCGCGCTCGGCGTGCCGGCCGAATGGCATTTGTCCGCCGGTCTCGGCCACGGCATCGACCCCGAGGGACTGCGCCACGGCGGTGAATTCCTCGCGCGGAGCTTTGGCAGCAAGCGCTGAGCCCCTAAGCCCCGGGACGGGCTTCACAATCCTGTCACGCCTGCATATAAACTACTGTGCGACGCCGCAGTGCGGCGCGCGAGTCGCAGTAGGAATGTGGTCTTGAACGCTCACGTTTCGCCATCGGGTTTTCCGGCACTCGTCCTCAACGCGGATTTTCGTCCGCTGAGCTATTACCCGCTGTCGCTGTGGTCATGGCAGGACGCCATCAAAGCGGTGTTTCTCGATCGGGTGAACATCGTCGCCAATTACGACCGCGCGGTTCACAGCCCAAGCCTCGAAATGAAGCTGCCGAGCGTGGTCTCGCTCAAGACTTACGTGAGGCCTTCGACGCACCCTGCCTTCACGCGGTTCAACGTGTTCCTGCGCGACCGTTTCTCCTGCCAATATTGCGGCACGCGGGATGACCTGACGTTCGATCACCTGCTGCCGCGTTCGCGTGGCGGCCATACGACCTGGAGCAATGTCGTCGCCGCCTGCTCACCCTGCAATCTCAGGAAGGGCAATTTGACGCCGGACGAGTCGGAGATGTGGCCGTCGCAACGGCCCTTCCAACCGACGGTGCAGCATCTGCACCGCAACGGCCGGCTGTTCCCGCCAAACTACCTGCACGATAGCTGGCTCGATTATCTTTATTGGGACACTGAACTCGATCCTTGATTGTTGGATCGGCGTTCGGCTTCGAGAGCGCTCGTCCGCGGCGAACGCGACGGCGCTGTTGAGGCTTGTGCGCGGGCCTGATTCAGACCAAGCTTGCGAGGGGTGACGGTCTGAAGGCTCTGCTGCATCTGATAACAGCACGCGCAAAAGACCGTCGACGTGCCTTCCAAAGGGAGCGGGAAATGAACGACAAGCCTCGGCAAACCGAGATCGGCGCGAACGGCAGAAGGGCGCGGCAAGGCCGCGCAGGCGGCAAGGGATGGATCGCCGTCGGCGCAACCCTCTCGGCGTTGTGGGCAGCGCAGGCCGGCGCAGCCGATATCAAGATCGCGCTGATTGCCGACAAGACCGGGCCGCTCGAAGCTTACGCCAAGCAGACGTCCGCCGGATTCGCGATGGGACTGGACTACGCAACGGGCGGCACGATGACGGTCGACGGCCACAAGCTCGTCGTGATCGAGAAGGACAGCCAAACCAAGCCGGACGTCGGCCGCAATCTGCTGAACGAAGCTTATAACGACGACGGCGCCGACATCGCGGTCGGCGGCACGAGTTCGGCGGTAGCGCTGGCGATGTTGCCGGTGGCCCAGGACAACAAAAAGATTTTCATCGTCGAGCCCGCGGTTGCCGACTCCATCACCGGCGCCAAATGGAACCGCTACATCTTCCGTACCGGCCGCAATTCCACCCAGGACGCCACCTCCAACGCACTCGCGATCGGCAAACCGGGCACGGTGATCGCGACGCTGGCGCAGGATTATGCGTTCGGCCGCGACTTTGTCACCGCCTTCAAGACGGCGCTGGCGACCACGGGCGGCAAGCTGGTCTTCGAGGAATATGCGCCACCGATGACGACCGATTTCACCGCACCGATCCAGCGCGTCTTCGATGCGCTGGCGAAGGAGCAAGGCCGCAAGATCATCTTCGTCAACTGGGCCGGCGGCAATCCGCTGGCGGCGCTCAAGGCCATGGGACCGGAGCGATTGGGCATCGAGATATCGACCGGCGGCAACATCCTGCCGGCGCTGGTCGCGTATAAGGATTTTCCGGGAATGGAGGGCGCCGCCTATTACTACTACGATATCCCCAAAAATCCGGTGAATGACTGGCTGGTGGCCGAGAACAAGAAGCGGTTCAACGGAGCGCCTCCGGATTTCTTCACCTGCGGCGGTTTCATCGCGGCGCAGGCGGTCGTCCTGGCTTTGAAAAAAACCGGCGGTTCGACGGATACGGAAAAGCTGATCGCCGCCATGGAAGGCATGGCGTTCGACTCGCCCAAGGATACGGTGCTCTTCCGCAAAGAGGACCATCAGCTCCTGCAGCCGATGTACGGCTTCAAGATCAAGATCGATCCGAACGTGGCATGGGCGATCCCGGAGCTAACTCACGTGATTACGATGGACGAGATGAAGATACCGATCGCCAACAGCCGCCAATAGTCTGAGTATGACGCCCGGCTGGGGGTGTTGGGTCGTGGGCAGGGTCGCGGAATGACAGACGAAATTCCGGCGCTGTCGACCCGCGATCTGACGATCAGCTTCGGGGGGCAGGTCGCGGTGAATTCCATGACCTGTGCTTTCCATAAAGGCACTTTGACGGCGATCGTCGGCCCTAACGGCGCCGGCAAAACGACTTACTTCAATCTGATCTCGGGACAGTTGCGGCCGACGCGCGGCAGTGTGAGTCTGTTCGGCAAAGACATCACCCGTCTCGGCGCGCCTCTGCGCACACGGCTTGGGCTCGGGCGCGCGTTCCAGCTCATCAACCTCTATCCGAGCCTCACGGTGTTCGAGAATGTGCGGCTTGCGGTGCAATCCGTCGCCCAAATCCGCTTCGACTTTCTCAGCATCGCGGCGCGCAACACCGTCGTGCGCGACCAGGCGCGCCACTGGCTGGACCGGGTCAAGCTCACGCCGCGGGCGGACCTGGCGGTGGCGGCGTTGTCGCACGGCGATCAGCGCAAACTGGAAGTCGCGATCCTGCTGGCGCTCCAGCCGCAGGTGCTGATGTTCGACGAACCCACCGCCGGAATGAGCCTCGACGAGATACCGACGATTCTCGACCTCATCGAAGAGATAAAGCTGGAGACGCACAAGACGGTGCTGCTGGTCGAGCACCGCATGGACGTCGTGACCCGCCTCGCCGACCGTATTATCGTATTGCAGGACGGAGCGTTGATCGCGGACGGCCCGCCGGCGGAAGTCGTGGCGCTGCCGGCGGTGCAGCAAGCCTACCTTGGCGTACACGGAGCCGGCGAATTGCGGCGCGGGTCGCCGCAATGACCGACGCCGGCGAAGCCTTGCTGCGGCTTGAGGGCGTTTACACCAATATCGGCCGCTATCGGATTCTGCACGGCGTCGATTTCGCCGCCCGGCGCGGGCGGGTGACCATGCTGCTGGGGCGCAACGGCGCCGGCAAGACGACGACGTTGCGCACCATCATGGGGTTGTGGAAGGCACGCCTCGGCAAAGTCATTTTCGACGGACAATCGATTGCCGCGAAGGAGACACCGCATATCGCCAGATTGGGCATCGCCTACGTGCCCGAGAACATGGGCATCTTCGGCAAACTGACGGTGCGCGAGAACATGCTGCTCGCCACCGAGCGCCGCGGCTTCGTCCAGCAACATCTGGATCGGGTGCTTGAAAGTTTCCCGGCGCTGAAGGTGAAATGGGAATCGCCGGCGGGCTCGCTGTCGGGCGGACAGAAGCAAATGCTGGCGATCGGACGGGCCATCATCGAGCAGCGCCGCCTGTTGCTGATCGACGAACCCACCAAGGGCTTGTCGCCGGCGATGGTGGATCAGCTGGTCGCGGCGTTGCTGCGGCTCAAGCGTGAACACACCACCGTCCTTTTGGTCGAGCAGAATTTTCGCGTCGCGGAAGCCGTCGGCGACGATGTTGCGGTGATGGACGAGGGCCGCATCATCCATACCGGCGACATGGCGGCGCTGAGCACCAACCACGCTTTGCAGCATCGATTGCTCGGGCTGAGCATGGCCGACAGTCTATGAGCAGGGATCGGCTCAAGCAGTTGCAGCGATGGGCGCCCTATGCGCTGACGCCGCTGGTCGTCATCGCCGCCCTGCCCGCGATTGGACTGGGGCCATGGGTGACGCTCACAGTCGCCGGGCTCACCATGGGAATCATGCTGTTCATGGTGGCGTCGGGGCTCACGCTCATCTTCGGCCTGATGGATGTGCTGAACTTCGCGCACGCAGCCTTCGTCGCGGTCGGCGCCTACGTCGCGGTCTCGGTGCTGCAGCCGCTGGCGGGGTGGACCAACGAGATGTCGTTGACGCTCAATCTTGCCGCGTTGCTGGTGGCGCTCATATCCGCCGCCGTCGCCAGCGGCGCGCTCGGTTTTGTCTTTGAGCGCGTCATTATCCGCCAAGTCTACGGCGCGCCGCTGCGCCAGATCCTGATAACGATCGGCGCCCTCACCGTTATCGAGCAGCTGATTATTGTGGTGTGGGGACCCCAAGCCATCCCGTTGCCGAAGCCGGCCATGCTGCGTGGCAGCGTGTTTATCGGCTCTTCGTCCATCGAAACCTATCGCCTGTTCGCGCTCTGTGTCGGGCTGGCGGTCGCCGCGGCGATGCATCTTTTTCTGACCCGCACGCGCCTCGGGCTGGTGGTTCGGGCCGGCGTCGAGGATCGCGAGATGATCCAGTCGCTGGGCTACAATATCCGCCGCGTCTTCATCGGCGTATTCATGGCCGGCACCGCGCTTGCCGGCATGGGCGGGATGATGTGGGGGCAATACCAGGCGGTGGTCAGTAGTCAGATTGGCGACAGCATGACCATCCTGGTGTTCATCATCCTCATCATCGGCGGACTTGGTTCGGTGGGCGGCTGCTTCATCGGCGCCATCCTCGTCGGACTGACGAGCAATTACGTCGGCTTCCTGGCGCCTAAAATGGCATTGGGGTCGAACATCCTGCTGATGGCGCTGATCCTGCTGTGGCAGCCTCGCGGCTTGTTCCCAATCGCCGAGCAGCACTGAGGGAGCGATGGCGGGGCAAATCAACCAGGCGATCGAACGGGCCGCCGGAGCCGCATTGACCGGCCCGACCACGGACGCGCCGCTTTCCGCACCGCGCCGCTTTCCGCGGATCGGATCGTGGTTGAGCTGGATTGTGTCCGACGACCCGCCGGGCCGCGTCCTCCTGAACATAACCTTGTTGGTGATTTTGGCGGCCCTTTTATTTGCTCCTTTCCTGTTTCCCGGCACCAAAGCTTTGGGTGTGGCGTCGCGCATCTGCATATTTGTGATCCTGTGCGCCAGCTACGATCTCATGCTCGGCTTCACCGGCATTGTCTCGTTCGCGCATACGATGTTTTTCGGGATCGGCGCCTACGGCGTGGCCATCATGCTTGCCAACGGCTGGGTCGGCTGGACCGGAGTGATCCTGGGCGCCGCGGCCGGCGCCGCCGTGTCTCTGGTCATCGCCGCGGTGATCGGGCTCCTGAGCCTGCGCCTGCGCGCCATCTTCTTCTCGATGATTACGCTCGCGGTCGCGAGCTTCGCCCAGATCGTCGCCGAGCAATGGCGCGATCTCACCGGCGGCGAGGACGGACTGACCTTTTCGGCGCCGGCCATCCTCAAGCCCGGCTTCCGGCTGTTCCACGATCCGGTCATGGGCGTAATCGTCAACGGCCGGGTGATCACTTACTACATCACCTTCGCCGTAGCGCTGGTGCTGTTTCTGATCATGCTGCGCATCGTCAACTCACCGTTCGGCCTGGTGCTGCGGGCCATTCGCGAGAACGAGTTCCGCGTCGAGGCCATGGGTTATCGCGTGGTCGCTTATCGCACGCTGGTGTGCGTCTTTTCCGCCGTCATGGCGTCGCTGGCCGGCGCGTTGATGGCGCTGGTGCTGGGTTACAATGGACCCGACGCCACGCTGTCGTTCTCGCTGATGATCGACATCCTGCTCATGATCGTGATCGGCGGGATGGGAACGCTCTATGGCGCGATCGTCGGCGCCATCGTGGTCGTGTTGGCCGAGTACTATTTGCAGAATGCGCTCGGCGCGATGAGCGGCGCGATTTCCGGAATGCCGGTCATGTCGGCGCTGTTTCATCCGGATCGCTGGTTGCTGTGGCTGGGGATCCTATTCGTGCTGATCGTCACGTTTCTGCCGCAGGGAATCGTCGGACGGCTGCGGCGACGCCGGTAGGACGCGCGCAGCCGTCCACATCTTTATTCAGTCAGGCCCGCTTCCTCGCCATCTTTATGCCTACAAATCCTCCTCTGCTGGCCGTTGTGGGTGGGGATTCACGACTTTTGTTTCGCGGCGCTGGCCGCCAGCGTTCCCACGGCGGAACTTTGTTCGCCGCATGGATTCGCTCGCGGTTCCGACTTATCTGGGCAAAGCGGAACAATGCCATCCTGATTTCGCATTGGTAGGCCCCGACGCGGGAGTCTTCGCAATGAATAGAGCAGGAACCGGCGAGGGTTGGTTTACCGATCTTCGCAGCGTCCCGAACGCTGCACGCTACGCGCTTGAACTCGCAATTGTGGCCGCGAGTTACCTCGGTCTCGCCGAAGCTTGCCAGATGCTGCCCTCGATCAACCTGACGGCGACACCTTTGTGGCCGCCGACAGGGTTTGCATTGGCTCTCGTCCTGTTGCGCGGCTACCGAATTTGGCCTGCGGTTTTATTGGGCTCGTTCTTTGCCGCTGAGATCGCGGCCCGCTCACTTTTGGCGTCCGGCTTGATCGGTGTCGGGACGTTGCTCGCAGCGCTGGCCGGCGCATGGCTCATCGAGCACTGGTCGAACGGTCGCAACACTCTCGAATCTCCCGTCGGCGTCGCAAAGTTTGCGCTTGTTGCTTTTGTCCCGACCGCGATGCTGAGTTCAATCATCGCTATTGGAGGACTAATTTTCGCGAATGACGCCAGCGATGTGGATTATGTTACCTGGGCAACGTGGTGGCTGGCAGACGCGACCGGCATTTTGATTATTGCTCCCGTCATTGTGCTGTGGGCAACGACGCCTCTCCGTCCATTCTCCAATTGGAGTCTGCTGGAGACGGCTGCAATCCTTATTCTCGCGACCGCCATTGGCCTCGTTGCATTTGGTCCGTTCGCTGGCAGCCCGGTAGAAGCTCTGCAGCCGTATCGCAGCTTGTTTGGGTTTTTTGTTTTACTTCCTTTGATGTGGGCCGGGCTGTGCGGCAGCCAACGGAACGCCGCCACGGTGGCCTTCATTTTTTGCGGGATTGCCGCGTGGGGTCTATCGATTGATAGCAACACCCTTCCGAAGATGGATCCGAACGGACCGCTGTTGTTGCTATTCGCGCTTTCAACTAGCGCATCATTGTCTGCGCTCACGTTAAGCGCGGCCATCGCTGCGCGCCGGAACACCGAGGCGCGTTTGCTTCTGGCGCAAGATCACTTGAACCGCCAACTCGCGCAAGCGAGCCTGGCGCTCGAGAGTTCCAGACGCCACTACCAAATTTTGATGGAAGGCGTTGTCGACTATGCCATTTTCCTGCTCGACCCGGCGGGACGCGTTGCGAGCTGGAATAGCGCCGCGAAGCAAATCATCGGCTACACCACGGACGAAATCGTCGGCAAGCATTTCGGAATATTTTACCGGCCGGACGAACGCCGCGCCGGCGAGCCGAACCGCGCGCTTGAATTGGCTACCCTAAGAGGCAAGCACGAAGTGGAGGGGTGGCGCATTCGAAAGAATGGCACGCCATTTTTCATCACGGGCTCGGTGTCTTCGATCCTTGATAACGATGGCAATCTGATCGGCTTTGCCAACATCATCCGCGACGCAACCGAGCGGCGTGATGCGCAGGAGAAACTGGTTCAGGCGCGCGAGCAGCTCGCCATGGCGCAGAAGATGGAGGCTATTGGCAAGCTGACCGGCGGCATCGCGCACGACTTCAACAATCTGTTGATGATTATCGGCGGCAATGCCCAGACTTTTAAGCGCCTGCTCGACCCCAAATTGCCGAGAGCGATCGAGGCGATACAGACGGCGGCCAAACGCGGCGAAAGCCTCACGCGGCAATTGTTGACTTTCGCCCGCCGTCAGCATCTCAGCCCGACGGTGGTCGACTTGAATGCCTGCATCAGCGACATGCGAACGATGATTGAAAGTTCGCTGCGCGGGAACATTGTGTACAAGGAAGTGAACGATCCGGGTGTCTGGCCGGTTAAAGTCGATCTTGCCGAGCTGGAGCTCGCAATCGTCAATATCGCGGTCAATGCCCGCGACGCCATGCCGAACGGCGGGACGTTCAGCATAGCCATGGGGAACGTGACGACCGAGGACGACGCGGACCTCCTCAACAACGAATTTGTCGCCGTTCAGTTCAGCGACACCGGCACCGGCATTCCGCCGGATCTTCTGACCAAGATTTTCGATCCGTTTTTCACGACCAAGGAGGTCGGCAAAGGCACCGGGCTGGGCTTGTCGCAAGTTTACGGCTTTGCTCATCAGGCCGGCGGCTTGGTGAAAGCGGACAGCAAAATTGGACAAGGAACAACGCTCACAATCTATTTGCCCGCGCTTCCCGCCGGTGAAATCGCCAGTGAGGACCTTTCGACCCTGGATATCCAGCCTTCACAACGCCCGGCGGTTCTTATTGTCGACGACAGCGCCGAAGTGGCGGAGGTGACTTCGTCGCTTTTCGAGCATCTCGGTTACGATACCTTGTATCGAGAGTCGGCAGACGCGGCCCTGAAATTGCTGGCCGACGGCGCCAGGATCGATCTGGTTTTCAGCGACATCGTCATGCCGGGGACGATCGACGGTGTCGGGCTGGCCAGCGAAATCCGGTCGCACTATCCGCATTTGCCGGTGGTTCTTACGACCGGCTACAGCGAGGCGGCACGCGCCGCCCCCGCGGACTTGCCCATACTGCGCAAGCCTTTTGATAGCGACGCGCTAAGAGGCTTTATTCAGGACGCCATGGAAGTGAGCTGACTGGCACGCAATCGGGAACCTTTACGAGTCCACGCGCTGGCCAGCGTCACGCCTTGTGTTCCTTGCGCGCCAGCGAATGAGGGCGCGCCCTCGGCCATGAAGCGCGCCGTCTCGTCCTTGACCTGACTGGGCGGCTTCAAACCCGGCCATCCACATCTTCATTTGGCAGAATGGCTCCGGTACCCCGCCGGCGTGCGACCGGGAGTTCTTGACGAACACCGGCGGACCGGGGTTCTATGCTCCCGCAGCGCCAGGTTGCGCAAAGATATAAATTGGGAGGATCGTCCATGAGCTCGCGCGTGAGAGCCCTATTCTACGCTGTTGCAGCCGCAGTGATCACTGCGCTGCCCGCGGCTGCCCAGGACTCCGTCAAGATCGCCTACATCGACCCCCTGTCCGGCGGCGGCGCGAGCATCGGCGAGGTCGGCCTCAAGACCTTCCAGTATCTCGCCGAATGGACGAATGCGCATGGCGGCGTTGCCGGCCGAAAGCTGGAGGTGGTCGCCTACGACAACAAGCTCAACGCCCAGGAGACGCTGGTCCAGCTGCAGAAGGCCATCGACTCGGGGATTCGCTTCGTCACCCAGGGCAACGGCTCGGCGTTCGCGGCCGCGATCGAGGACTTCGTGACGAAATACAACGAGCGCAACCCCGGCAAGGAAGTGCTCTATTTCAACTATGCAGCGGTCGATCCGGTGCTGACCAACGACAAATGCAGCTATTGGCATTTCCGCTGGGACGCGAACTCGGACATCAAGATGACCGCGCTCACCAACTACATGAAGCCGCGAGCAAACATCAAGAAGGTCTATTTGATCAACCAGGACTATTCATTCGGCCAATCGGTGCGCACCGAAGCCCGCAAGATGCTCGGTGCCAAACGGCCCGACATCGAGATCGTCGGCGACGAGGTGCATCCCTTGCTCAAGGTCACCGACTTCTCGCCCTACATCGCCAAGATCAAGGCCTCCGGCGCCGACAGCGTCATTACCGGCAACTGGGGTCAGGATTTCGCGTTATTGCTCAAGGCCGCGGCGGACGCCGGATTGCAGGTCGACTGGTACACGTATTACGCCGGCGGCACCGGCGGCCCGACGGCGATCAAGCAGGCCAACCTGCCGGATCGGGTGTTTGCGATCGCCGAAGGCGTTTCGAATGAGCCCTATGCACCGGCCCAGGAGTTCGAGAAGGCGTTTCGCGCCAAGACCGGCGTGACGCTGTTCTACCCGCGTGCCGTCAATGAGATCCGGATGTTCGTCAAGGCCGCGAACGAAGCGAATTCGATCGACCCGACCAAGATCGCGGCCAAGCTCGAGGGCATGAAGTTCACCGTCTACGACGGCGGCGAAGGCGTCATGCGGGCCGACGATCATCAGTTCTTGCAGCCGATGTACATCGCCAATCTCGGCCCCATCGGCAAGGACCAACCGTTCGACGAGGAGAACACCGGCTGGGGCTGGAAGACGGCGGGCAAGATCGACATGCAAGACGCCATCGTTCCAACCAGTTGCAAGATGAATCGCCCGAGCTGATCCCGGCCAAGCCGGTCAGGAGTGCTTGAGCTCGTCACCATATCGACCTTGAACGGCGTGCTCTATGGCATGCTGTTGTTTTTGATGGCGAGCGGCCTCACGCTGATCTTCAGCATGATGGGCGTGCTCAATTTCGCTCACGCCAGCTTCTACATGTTGGGCGCGTTCTTCGGCTTTCAGATCAGCCAGATTCTCGGCTTCTGGCCGGCTTTTGTCGTTGCGCCGGTTCTGGTCGGGAGTATCGGAGCACTCGTCGAGCGCTATGGACTACGCCACGTGCACCGGCACGGCCCCGTCGCCGAGCTGCTGTTCACGTTCGGTCTCGCCTTCGTCATCGAAGAAATCGTGCAGATGATCTGGGGCAAGGGGCCGGTGGATTATCGGGTGCCGGCGGCGCTTGATTTCAGCGCCTTCACTGTGTTCTCGACCAACTATCCGGCCTACAAGATGTTCGAGCTTCTGACCGCGGTCGCAATTTTCGCGGTGCTCTTCACCGTGCTCAAGCGCACCCGCGTCGGGCTCATCATCCAAGCCTCGCTGACACATTCGCATATGGTGGCCATGCTGGGCCACAACGTGCCGAGAGTGTTCATGCTGGTGTTCGGCATCGGCACCGGACTTGCGGCGGTCGCCGGCGTGATTGCCGGGCCGGCGCTGGTGACCCAGTCGAACATGGCGGGCGCGCTCGGCCCGATCCTGTTTGTCGTCGTCGTGGTGGGCGGGCTGGGCTCGCTCGCCGGCGCATTCCTGGCCTCGCTGCTGATCGGCCTCGTCCAGACTTTTGCGGTCTCTATCGACCTTTCGGTCGCGGACGTGCTGCGCGGCATCGGCGTCGCGCCCCCGACCGGCGGCGTATTGTTCGACGTGTGGAACGTGACCGTGGCGCAGATCGCCCCGATCATTCCCTACCTGCTGCTGGTGCTGATCCTGATCTTCCGGCCGACCGGTCTCATGGGGACGCGAGAACATTGAGTGAAGTAGCGAGCGATGCGGTCAACGTGCCGGCGCCTGGCGGTCTGTCGTCGGCGGGCCCCAGAGCGGTCGTGCGACTCGCGGCGCCGTGGATCGCGCTCGCGGTCGCGTTTTCCATCCTGCCGGCGATTTTTAATTCGGGGTCCGCGCTCACGATGCTCAGCATGATGGGCATCATGATCGTGTTCGCGCTCTCCTATAACATGCTGCTCGGCGAGACCGGACTGCTCTCCTTCGGTCACGCGGTCTATTACGGCCTCGGCGGGTTCCTGGCTGTGCATGCCATGAATACCGTGATCCACGATGCGCTTCCGGTGCCGCTGGTGGTGATTCCGCTGGTCGGCGGCTTCAGCGGTTTGCTGTTCGGCATCATCTTCGGGTCGGTTTCGACGCGGCGCGCCGGAACGGTGTTTGCGATGATCTCGCTCGGCCTCGGGGAGCTCGTAGCCTCGAGCTCGCTCATCTTGCGCGGATTCTTCGGCGGCGAGGAAGGGGTGAGCACCAACCGCACCAAACTGCTGCACCTGTTCGGTCTCAATTTCGGCCCGCAGATCCAAGTCTATTATCTGATCGCCGGCTGGTGCCTTCTGTGTATGGCAGCGATGTATGCGCTCACACGCACCCCATTCGGCCGCATGTGCAACGCGGTGCGCGAGAATCCCGAGCGCGTGCGGTTTGTCGGCTACAATCCGCGCACGTTGCGCTTCATCGCCTTTTCGCTCGCCGGGCTGTTCGCCGGTATCGCCGGCGCGCTTGCGGCCATCAATTTCGAGCTGGTCAATTCCGCGGAGGTCGGCGCCGGACAGTCCGGTGTCGTGCTGCTCGCCGCCTATATCGGCGGCATCGGAAGCTTCATGGGACCGGTGATCGGCGCAATCCTCGTCACCTGGCTCGAGGTGATGCTCAGCGACGTGACCGACGTGTGGCAACTTTATTTCGGTCTCTTGTTCATCGGCATGGTGATGTTCGCGCCGAACGGCATCGCCGGCCTGCTGACGATGCACGCACCGTTATGGCAGGCCCGTGAATACGGATCGATGCTGCGGCTTGCACTGGCCTATCTGGTCGCCTTGGTGCCGGCGCTCGTGCTGCTTGTCGGCCTCATCCTCGTCATCGAGATGACATACCATCTCAGCGTCAAGGCGTCCGAGGGAACGACGATCTCCGTCTTCCACGTCGCGCTCGACGCCGCGAGCAAGATCCCCTGGGTTGCCGCGGCAGTGCTCGTCCTCGGCGGCTTTTGGCTGTTCCGCCTGACCTGGCCGGTCGTTGGCAACGCCTGGCACGACGCGCTCGCGCACGCGGACGGGAGAGCGAAATGACCGCGCCCGCGGTCGAGCTCATCGACCTGCACAAGAATTTCGGCGCGACCCAGATTATTCGTGGCGTGAGCCTGGCCGTGTCGGCCGGCGAACGGCACGCCATCATCGGGCCGAACGGCGCCGGAAAATCGACCCTGTTCAACCTGATCAGCGGCCGCCTCACCCCGACCTCCGGGACGGTTCAGCTCAACGGGGAGGATGTCACCGGGTTGCCGCCGCACCAGATCAACCGGCGCGGCCTGTCCCGCAGCTTTCAGGTCACCAACATCTTTCCGCGGCTTTCGGTGTGGGAAAATGTCCGCTGCGCGGTGCTGTGGTCGCTGGGACACAAGTACACATTCTGGCGCGGCATCGAGGAACTCGCCGACGTGCGCGAGCGGACCGAAACCATTCTCGAAGCGGTCGAGCTGATCGGCCGCCGCCGCGTCCAGGCGGGCGTGTTGACCTATGCCGAGCAGCGCGCGCTCGAGATCGGCATCACCATCGCCGGTGGCGCCGGGATCATGCTGCTCGA